>ULQT01036947.1_pt1 | contig 59191 bp, 48 predicted proteins | sample 1954791 | NCBI WGS metagenome assembly ULQT01 (sample SAMEA4835663, study PRJEB28245) | human gut metagenome | biome: gut microbiome; material: fecal sample | place: Denmark | collected 2008 | reverse complement strand
TTTTAGTTACTTTCCAATCATACTTGTGTTCACCTGTTGCTGGAATTTCTTCTGTTTTCAGTACAAACTGGTCTCTTGTACAGCGAAGTTCTTTGCTTCCTTTTTCTGCACAGGTAGGTTCTTTTGTAGTAACCCATGTTCCTGCGTCATGTCCAAGTGCAGGGATAACTTCATTAGAAATCACTTCACCGCAAACACCGCAGGTCTGTTTCTTATGTCCCTCAGTAGTACAGGTAGGTGCTACTTCTTCAGTCTGGATATTACTATGGTTAATGGTTATAAAACCACTGGCTCCTGGAACATCACTCTGCTGACGTATATCATCTGCATAATCAGCCTTCAACTTAACTTCAATCGGAGTCGAAGAGCATTTCTTCAATTTAAATGTTGCATTTGCTGTCCCATTACAATCTTTCAAAGATCCCCATCCAAAACGCGTTAATGTCACATTTGGATAAAACATAGGCAAATCCTCTGATGTAAGATCTGTTAATTGAAGATAGTCCTTATCAAAATCTAAAATAACTCTACCTGACCAATTCCTTGTTCCACCCACACTAACAGGGATAGTCACCGTATCTCCTACCACCCCTGACGCACTTCCTGCACTAAAAACTCCCGTTATTGGATCTGACTCGGCCTTTACATTGTGAGGAGCTGCAAAACAGCTAACGGCTAATGCCAGTGCTGCTAACGTTCCTACTATTCTCTTTTTATTAAACATATACTCAACACCTCTCCTTAAATTAATTATCAGTTAATTGTTTCTGTAAAAGATTAGCATCAACAAAATTCACAATTCCATCTCCATTCAAGTCACCAATAACAGAAGAATTTTCTTCGCCATTTACTGCCGCCTTTAACAGAGCATTAAAATCAAAAAAGTCTAATTTTCCATCCCCATTCATGTCTCCTAAGATTTTACTTGCTGGAATCTCCACACTGGCAATGGCAGAAGCTTTTCCAGAAGCATTCTGTACCATCACATAAACCTTTGCAGCATCTGCTGTAAGTCCTGTAAGCGCAATCGTGTTTTCTCCTGCTTTCACTTCCACCTGAGTGCCTTTTAAGATTTCCTCATAGGATGGTGCCGGTTCATTTACAGATTTCACCATATAATATAAGGTTCCATTCTGAGATACTTCTACTTTTAAGTTTGCCCCGGTATCTGTACGGTCTGAAACTAAAGTTTCTGTAATCTTTGGTGCAGGATTCTTGTTGGACACTGCAAACATATAGCCAGAGTCATTTTTAAAATAAATAGTTCCCTCATTGTCAATAATCGGGCTGGCAATACAATACTGTTTCTTAGACGGGGTATATAAAATACCACTTTCCGGATCTGGCTCTGTCATAGATTCATTATCCTTAATCATATACAAATTTCCATTGGCACTGTTGTCCAGGAAGTATACATAGTTATATCCATTTTGTACCGAAACAGAACCTGATGTCTGCACATATCCTTCGGTCTGAACTTTATAAGCCAATGTCATAGCTCCAGTATCAGGATTAATATTCACTACATCAATATAGTAAGTACCACTAAAATTACTTCCATCTGTATGAGCCACATAGAGACGGTTTCCAACTATCGCAGGCGTACCCGTACTCATCTTTCCAAGCTCCAGTGCCTGGCGACTGCTTTCATCAATTCTTCCGTCACTTCCAAGTGCGTAGGAATATAAGTAGCCACCTTTTGATGTAAAATAAATTCTTCCGTTACTGTAGGAAATATCAGAACGGATGTCTCCGTGATGTGGGCCAACCTTCTGTAAGACCTCACCTGTATACTTGTTCATGACATATACGTACGAGGTGTCACTGGTATTGCCGTTATCTCCATCGTCTGTTCCTACCATGACTACATCCCCTGTAGTATAAGCACCTGCCCAGTAAAATCCACCGACCACTTCCTGTTTCCAGGTAGCTGTTTTTTGTTCTAAAGGATTAGAAGGGTCTTCATCTGTAGCAGAAAGACATACAAAGTTTGCTTTTCTGTTTTCTCCATTCCAGAAACCTGTATACAGATATCCGTCAGAATAGCGAATCGTGCAGTTTGTCTGTCCTCCCAACGGATCTTTATAAACCCACAGAGATTCTAATGTTTCTGCATTAAATGCCTGTATCTGTCCTGCAATTCCTACCAGAATCATCCCATTAGCATAGCATGGAGGATTAATAGCAAAGTAGCTTGAGGTAACCATTTTTCCACTTTTCAAAACAGCTCCTGTCTCTTTGTCCACTTTTAAAATAGAATTGCCTGCAAAACAATACAAATTTCCATTTACCAGGATTGGAGAACTTACTGCACCTGAACCATATCCATTTCCTACTTTAACAGCCCACTTTTCATTTTCATCTTCTTTTGATGTAGGGGTTTCTGCCTGAGTAATACCCTGGTTATTCTCATCCTTACGGAAACCACCCCATTCTGCTTCATAATCAGGAAGGGTTGATTCCGGAGCTTTCTCAAGCTGAATTTCCATAGTCTTATCGGCATCTAACGTTAATTTGCCATTCTGACCTACATAGCCGGTTTTCGTAACATTGTAACTGTACTCCACTCCAGGGAGTAGGGAGTAAACACCTTCCTCCGGCCATACTCTTCCTTGAGAATCATACACCGCCACAACCGCATCGTCCGGTGTTACATTAAACTGTAATTTTACCGGTACCAGTTGTTTTACGGTCAGTTTATATTCTGTCGGAATCACAGATGCATTTCCTGCTGTAAAAGTAGCTTCTGTTTTACTTCCGGTCAGCTTCAGAGTATACCTTCCGTTTTCTACTAACGCTCCATTGACCTTCAATTCTTTGCTTGCTTCATCATATGGACTAAAAGTCAAATTCACTGCTGTAACTGTATTCGGTACAGTTACTTCATATCCAAAAGTATTGCTGTTGAATTTCGGTGTCAACTGCAACTCATTTCCCTTATCATCCTGAACACTGAACTTGCCTACAACAGATTTTCTTACAAGATGTACTATGTACTTTTCTGTTGTTTCTCCTGCTTTTACGGTAAAAGTTATATCTCTGGCTTCCTGTCCAACTTCTACCATACGTTCTCTACCGCCGAACACTTTGATAACACCATTTTTCAATTCACTTGTCAAATCCATGGTCTTATCATAATTCTTATAAGTAACTTTTGCTTCTGCACCTTCCTCAAATTCTGCCAGAATATAAAGAAGATTGGTGTTTTCCGGAATTGCAACTGTCATTTCACCGGTAGCCGGATCTAATTCCTTCACCACATCAAAAGGTGTTTCTCCCTTGGAATCTTTAAAAAAGCTGAAGTTCTTTAACAGCTTCACATTCTCGTCTGTTACTTTAATTTCAAAAGATGCAGACACTTTTGCACCAGTTGTATTGGTAAAGGATGCTGTAATCTCAGATGTTCCTGCTGCCACTGCTGCAATCTCACCTGTGGAAGCATTAACAGTTGCTACTTCCTGCTTACTGCTGGACCAGATAAGTACCGGCGCAGGTTCTCCCTCTGCCAGTTCTCTGTCATATTTCGGCGTCAGAGTTTTTTTCTCACCTTTTTTCATCTCAGCAGATGTACCTTCTTCAAAGGCTAAAGAAGTTAGCGGTTTATACGCTTCTCCCTTTACTTGAATTTGGCATTTTGCCTCAAGTTCTCCTGCTTTGACAGTTACAACGGCCTCACCTCCGCCTAATGCTGTAATAACAGCCTTCTGTCCATCCGGCTGTACAGATACAATGCCTTCTTTATCCACAGACCACTGAAACTCCGGAATCTCGGTTGCATTCTCAGGATTTAGAATCACAGACAAATTTTCTGTTTTTCCCACTTTCATAGAAAGATTGCCCTGGTCTAAAGAAATGCTCTTTAATGGAATTCCTTCTACCGTCACCTGACAGGATGCTTGAACCGTATCTCCCTGGTTATTTACAAAGGACGCTGTAATTTCAGACTGTCCCGGAGCCAGCGCTTCCAGAGAACCGTTTTCAACACTTACCACATCTGGTTTTGTAGAATTCCAGGTAAGAGCCGGTGGGTTTTCTCCTTCCGGTACTGCTGGTGTAAATACGGGTGTCAGTTGTTTCGTCTCTTCTGATTTCAGAGAAAGCTCTGCTCCCTCCTCAAAAGTAAGCCCTGTATAAAGAGTCCCGCTAGCGCTTACTGTCACATGACAGGTTGCAGAAATTTCATCTCCCAGAGTGTTAGTCATGGAAGCTGTAATATCTGTTTCCCCGGCTGCTACACCGGTAATCACTGCGCCTCCTTCTACTGCTTCCACTGTGGCTGCGCTTTCATTGGTACTTGTCCAATTGAGTTCTCTACTCACTGTTGAGAGTTCCGGAACTGTCAGTTTGGTGTTCAGGGTCACCTGACTTCCTGCTTCACACTCTATCTGCTCTACCACTGCATCCGGGTCTTCCTGTGTATAGAAAGAAACATCTGTCACAGCGTCTGTGTCATAGTTTAACTGGGTCTGATAATTATCTGTAGTAATGCGACAGTCTTCATCACTATCAACCCAGTAGTAAATTATACGGCAACCTTCTGATAAGGATGTGGTATTCCAACCATCGGATATACATGTTCCATCCTCATTTACAACAATTTGACACCATCTTGCCGGAATCTCATTCTCTAAAATGACCCCATCTTTCTCCATACGGGAAGCATATAAAGTTGGATAATCTCCCACATCGGAATCTATTCCATTTTTACTTAAAATATCCGGAATCAAATCCTTGCAGTTATCTGCCACATAATCGTTTTCTCCCAATGTTATCTGCATAGGTTCATCTTTCAGCCAGTACACAAATCCTGTATGGCTATCCGGATCATCCATGTGATTCCCGGTATCTCCGATGACTGTCAGTGTGACATTTAACACCTCTCCAGATGCTGCCATGACCGGAGTCCATCCGTTTAACAGAATATTCATAACCATTGCCAGGGTCAGCATCCAGGCAAACACGCGGCTTATACACCGCCTTTTTTTGTTTGCTTGCATTTTTTCTTTTTCTCCTTTCTGTTATAAATTTTTTGATATGATAAAACGCTCTTCCTTTCCAAAGTTTCCATTCTAAAAGGCATTTCCTGAAAAAAGGGTACAAAAAAGAAACGTCCCTCTTGCCTTAGACATTTTTTGAAAAGTATTCACGTCCTACCGTCATGTTTGTATTCTGACTTTGGTTCCTCCGCAAAATGCGCCTTCCCAGTTTCCCAGTGGCCTTATGCATTTTTTGTCCCCATCACAGCTCGGAAGATGAGTCGCTTTTTAGCGTTCCTTTAAACAGAGCTTTGCTCTGACCATGACAGACAACTCCATTTCTATATTGATTTTCTACAACAAAAGAGCTCCTCTTCAACAGAGGAGCTCTTACTATCCAACACATCTGTCCACTCCACCTGTATTACACAAATCCATGTGTATTACTTTGAGAAAACAGCAGGTTCAGGGCTTTCCCTTCAAATTCATTTTTATAAATCTGGCTCCGGGAACTTAACCGGATTACCTATTATTGCTTGTGTTAGCTAACTGTATTCTTCTATATTGATTTCTTCTATATCATATCTCATTCTATGTATAAAGTCAACATTATCCTATTATTTTTTCTTACTTTACACATTGTCTGTCAAAATTTTCAATAATATATTACAGTCCATAAAATTCACTTGTCCATCAGAGTTCATATCTCCTACTTTTGCATCAATACTTTCCTCTTCGACAAGTTTTCTTAAAAATAAATTTATGTCTAGAAAATCAATAACTCCATTTCCATCTATATCTCCTCGCCTGTTTTCCTGTTCAATTTCTTCTTTTGTTTTAATGGCATCCATTTCTGCTTTGGCATCTTTCACTGCCTGTTTTACCTCTTCAACTGTTTTTGCCTGATCGATTAACTCCTTTCCTTTCTGAATTGCTGCTGTTAGTTCTTTTTGCTGTTCTTCCTTATAATCTTCCAAACTCTTATAAGACATCAATTCTTCCTTTGCTGCATTTTTTGCCTTTTCCAACTCTATAAGAGCTGCGTTTTCTATTATATTTACCTTTGCATATGGGGCAACAAAAAATTCGCTGTTACAACTTTCCACTGTCATGGTATATACACCTTTATGAGGTACTTCTAAAACTGCTTTTCCTTGCTCATCTGTCGTTGCTGAAACACTTTGAAGTGATGTATCCTGTGGTAACAATACAACCTTACAATCATTTTGTGATTTTAATTCCACATCACCAAACATAGCATCGCTGGTTACAAATCCCGTCACAATCACCTCAAACTGTTTTCCTTCTTCTGCTGCATACTCCATTTGATCAAATTTTAAATACACATCTTGCTGATATGCACTGCCATAGACAAATACGGTTAATACATCATTATCTTTCAAAATGCTTGTATTTGCCATGGTACCTAATCCATCTTCATCTTTAGGCATGGTATCATTCACATAAAATCCGATGTTAATGGTATCTATACCAAAAACTTTTGAAATCCAGCCTGTAGGTCCCATCGTAAGATAATCTTGAGGATTCTTGTTAAAATCTTCTCCAAACATTTGCTGATGCATTACCACAAGGGCATCTATTACCGTTACTTCTTTTTCATACTTAGCATCCTTTTTAAATCCTGCCTTTAAAGCTGCATCCGAATAAACATCCCCTACAAATTGCATGCCCATTTCACCTGAAACCGGATTGCCATTCATAGTCACAAATGCTTTCTTTGCATTCTGTGTATCTTTTATTGTCTCTACTACAGATTTAAGAATCTGGACTGCATTTTCAATCTCTGCTTCTGTAGATTCCGATTTGTCTAAGATTGCTTGTGCATCTTCAATTGCTTTATTCAAGTTTGCAATTGTCCCATTTGGATACTCGCCTGGAGCACCGCCCTCTTGTATGCTCTTAAAAAATTCTCTCGCATCTGCAATTTCCTTTTTAAGATTTTCTGTCGCTACCGCAGTGCCCTTAACAGTTACTGTTACTTCTACTGGCTGTTTGTAAAGTTTCTGAAGCTTTTTATTATCGGGATGTGCCTTTGCGTATTTTCCATACTTTGCACTGCTTAAAACAGAAGATATCGTTACTTGTATAGAATTTTCTTGTCTTCTCACAAGAAGATTATCATGTTGAATCACATTATTTTTTGATGATTTAAAATGGTTATAACCTGCTCCTTCCATTTCCCATGGATCTTCAAAAAAATCATCTGGGATAATCCCATCACCTACATAATCTTTTGCCGCGTAAATCCAAACTGGATTTTTACCTTCATCTAAACGCATTTCCTGAAATGCATTCAAATTATCTACAATAGTGTTTTTGTCTTGATTCGCACCGCAATTGATACCTTCAAAGTAGTGTGATTTTGCAACCCTCATTTTTTCAAGTTCTGCATCCAATTCTGCATCTGTCACAATTTCCACCTTTAAAGGAATTTCCTTTGTTACAGACACACCGTCTCGCGTAAATTTCACAAGAAGTTTTACTTCCGGATTTTCACTTGCAAAAACATCTACATTTGCACGATAACCATTCACAGTAAGAAGTTTCTCGTTACTGCTTGTTACCTCAATTTCTTTATTTTTAAAAACAAGCTGACCTTTTTCATCTTTGATTTTTGTATAACGTATAAGCTGAATATCACCGGTCACATGTGCAGGATCAATCACTTCACCACTTATTGTGTCTTTCAATTTATCTACGGTGTAATATTTATCTAATAATGCCAACAATGTCTCTTCTGTTGGTTTTTGTTCTCCATTTCCTTTCACCGTTACATCAAATGTTTTTGTGATTGCTTTTATATCATCCGTTGTTTCCACATAAGAATTCATCACTGAATCATTGGCTTTAAACGTAGCAGTAAGCGTTACTTTTGTATCCTGTGTCGGTTCTTTCACTTTTCCAATGGCAGGGTTAATAATGGAATCCATCTGTGGTTTTTGTATACGAATAACATCCTGATTTGATGATTCCCACGTAATTGCAGACCAAACTTTTTTAGCGCTCACTCCCATGCTCTGAGGAAGTGTTAAATCCTTTGTGATTTCTTCAATAGATATATTTTCTCCTAATAATTTACCTGCCGTAAGTGCATCACATTCTTTTTGCATCTGCTCATAGAAAAAATCTAAATCCCATCCTACCGTAACGTTTCTTCTATTGCTGACTGTCTCTGCTTCTCCCGATTTAAATTTAAAAGTACACGGTATATTTTTAGAATAAGAATATCCAGCAAAGGTTTCATCTTTCACGTAATGAATTAAACCATCTGTGCCGATATAATTCTCATCCTCTGTCATATTTACTGAAACCGTAAGTCCATTGATATCTACTCCATCTGCTGCAAGATGTTCCAATACTACTTCATTAATATTTTTTGCATCTTTAAATTTCGGTCTTAAAGCTCCAAACTCATTATCAAAAGCCTTCTTTGCGTTTTCAACTTTCGTTTTATCTTCAGTATGATTTTTCTTCAGATAATCCGCCGATTCTTCTTGTGTTAAAGCATTTTCAGGTATTTGTTCTGCATTTTCTTCACCTTCCACAGACTCATCCATGGTTACTTGTTCCTCTGGTGTTTCTACTTCATCAATTCTTAACTGTTCTTCATCTGTCAGCGCTGTTGCATAAGATGTTGTCGGAGAAGCTGTCAAAGCCGCCGCTAGTAAAACCGCCATCACCTTACCTGTTAGCCCTTTCCATCGTTTCATACCTTCATTCTCCTCTCTGTGTTTTTACTAACTATACAAATTGTCCAATTTATTTGAATTTGCATTATATCAAAAATTTAAAACGGCATATAAAAAGCAGCTCTTTCATTTTTCAACGAAAGAACTGCCAATCACTCTATTACGCAACACACACTACAGCACATCTGCACATCAGAAGATCTGTTTTCTCTTTCCTGAAAATCTTTCTTCTAACGGCAGGTCTTCTGACTTAGTTTCTTCCTCAAGAGCCCTTCTCAAATATATTTACTCAATGGATATGCTCTTTTGTTCACTTTACAGCAGAGGTGACTGTATCGGATTTGCACCGATTTCCCTTTTAATATAAACAAACTTGTTCAAAACCATCAGACAATTATGCAATTTATAGTTTCAAGATATACCACTTTCTAATGAAAGTCAATAGATACTCAACTTCTTTCATGTCAATCATGTAATCTTGAAATCATTGAACTTTCTCCAAATATTCCACTTGCATCCCATACTCCTGTGCATAGTTCTCCATAAAGCTTCCCTTATAACATCGAATCACACAATTTTTATTGGTAATCCATTCTCCTACCTCTTCTGGATCATGTCGAATCTCCAGCACTTTCAGCGCATTGCATCCATGAAATGCCCATTTTTTGATTACCTTGACGCCAGCCGGTATGTATACATATTCCAGATTCTTGCATTTTAAAAAAGCGCTGTCTCCAATATATTCCAGCCGCTCCGGCAAGGCCACCTCTTTAAATCCGCATTGATAAAATCCTTTATTCTCAATCCTCTTTAACGTTTCGGGAAGTACAAGAGCTTCTAAACTATCACACTTGTAAAAAGCCTCTTCTTGAATGGATTCTATCTCCTTTGGCAAAAGCACCGTTTTCAAACTACGACATTCTGCAAACACCTGCCTTGGCATATTTTTGCAATCCTTGTTTTCCGGAAACACCGCTTTCTGAAGTCTCTTACATTTAAAAAAAGCAGATTCTCCAATTTGACGCAGACAGGGAGAAAAAATGGCTTCCCTTAAATTGCTGCAATTTGCAAACGCCTCTTTGCCAATCAGCATTGCCCTGGCAAAACTGGCGTTTTTCATTGCAGTGCATCCAAACAACGCCTGCTTTTCAATGGTAACAATGCCGGTAAGATCCAGTTTTTTCAGCTTAATATTATTTTTAAAGGCTTCTTTTGCTAAAACAGTATATTGGGAATCCACCACGTATTCCTCCTGTACTTCCTTTAACGCTGTTTTTCTGCTCAAAACCCTGTAAACCATACCATTTTCTCCTATCTTCCCCAAACATTTTATACTTGCTTTTTGTTTTTTGTTTTTTATTTTTCGATTCTATCAGATAACTGATATAATGCGTTTGCCCAGGAACCACAGCTTTGCTGCAGCCTCTTTCTAAGTTCCGGCTCTACTTTCTTTCGATCCGGCAGACTTCCTGTTTCTTTCCAGATTTCATATAAAATATCTAAATCCTTCTCTGTCTGAGAATCTATATTTAACACCTTATAATAGCAATGCCTGCAATCTCTTTGATGGCGTTTAATATGTTCTGGAAAATCCTTTCCAAGTTCTACACCGGAAAAAGAGTTTCTTTGCTTTGAAGGTTTCAGTCCTATTTGATAAAGTGCATTTCTATAACTTCCAAATTTTTCAATTAACCGCTTTTTTGTTTCCTGCGGAAGTTCCTGCTTAAAAGGAGCCCTGTGTAATTGCTCTGCAAGCTCCTTCACCACTGTCAAGTCTTGTCTGTCTGTTTCGTCTAACTTTTCTACTTTATAAACAGCGTATTTTTGAAAAAAATCCTCATCAATTCCGGCCTCTAAAATCACCTGTCCCCAGTTTCTTGCATATTTTGCAACCTGAGTGTTTAACTCCGGCATTTCCTGAGGATGTGGGATTCTGCATAATTCTTTTGCCTTATCCCTGATTTTAGAAAGCAGCATCTGATACTCTTCCTGCTCTCTCCGGACTTTAGCCAGAGCCTTTCCGCCCTTGCCTGCCGCCTTGCTAAGACCTGCTGCCTGCAAAGCATAGGGCCATTTTTGAAACCGCTCCTTTATGTAATCTCTCCAGACCCAGAATATCTCTTTCTGCGAAGGAGAACGTCCAAACTCTTCTGCTTTTTCCCTCAAAATCTGAAGCAGCGCTTCATCCTCTATCTGTTCATAAAACGCTCTTCCTTCCTCTGTCTCAAGTGAATATTTCTGATAAATTTCACATTCTAGATTTTCTGCTCCATAATTTGTGTCTTTACATTCTTTTGCCATTTGCATCAGTTTTTCCAATTTTTTCCTCCGTTCTCCACACAAAAAAAATGCTTACTCTCTACAGAATAAACATTTTTACAAACCAATGTAAACAGACTACGCTTCTATACAGAACTACTTTTCCCTGATACGATTCCTGCTGACTTATGCCCTGCATTTACAGCAATCTGTGCCGGACTTTCACCGGACTTTTGAATTAAGAGTCTCTGCTTTTGCATCCCTCATCGCATCTGTTTTTTGTATGAAATTTTTCGTGGATTTCCCTGTTTCCCAGTCACGGGTCTTGTTTTCTGCGGAGGATGCATTGCCCTGTACGTTGCGGAGTTTACAGGGTCAATTTTTGTTTGTAACAGAAATAACAAAATCAGGAAACAGGGGATTTCCACCTGCCATTTAATCATGCATAATTCTATAAGTTCAGGTTCTTCCCCTTTCACATTCCATAAAAAAATCCGCCTCTTGCAAGAAATTGTACAAAAGCGGACACCTCTGCTGCCCCTAAACAGCAGGTGGGAGTAAACTTTGCACGGAAGTTTTTGCCTTACTACTATTAAGCAGGTTTCCTGACTCATGGTTCTTCGCTCTACTGCTCCTTCTCATATTACTACGTCGTAATACAATGGATTCTCTGCAGTATTGCTCCCCAAATACAGTGACCGGATCGCTCAGGACTCACACCTGATTCCCTTTTCACCAGTATTCTTCTGAATACGGATGCACTTAATAGGCTTATGGAATTATACAGCCGTATAATAACACTATGCACAAATATTGTCAAGGTTTTTCTCATTTTTTATACTTTTCTCCAGAATTTCTGTCAAAGCATTTTTACTGCTTGTGTGACACCGGATTACATTTGTGTGGCCGTTATCCACTTCATCCAACGCTGTTTTCACCATTTTGTGAGACACAGTATTTGTAAACAATACCAGTAAATCAGGAGAGCCTATCTGTTTGTTAAAATCTGCTCTCATTTGTGTAAAAACTTTTACTTTACATTGATAGCTCTTGCAGACTTTTTTATATTGCGAAACCATTCTATCGTGTCCTCCAACGATTACAACACTCATATCCATACCTCCTGGTTTTTCTATCCATGCAGACTATACTCTGCGCCAAAGGCCTTCTCTTTTCTCTGAATCAGCACAGCCAGGATTACCGCCAATACAGCTACTGCCAGCAGTCCCGGAACAAAACCTGTTCCAAAAGCGCCGGTTGTTGCCAGCGTGCCAATCTGATATACCAGAAACGCCACCGTATAACCTGTGCCTAACTGCAATGCAATCCCTCCCCACAGCCATTTTTTATCCTGCATTTCAGAATTCATAGCGCCAAGAGCGGCAAAACAGGGCGGGGTAAAAAGATTAAACATCAGATAAGCAAGAGCCGCCACTTTCGTAAGTCCCATAACAGCAGCTACTTCGTTGGCTCCTCCGACCAGCGCCAGCTCATCTGTATCAATAAAATTCGTAAGTCCATAAACAACTGCCAGGGTACCAACTACATTTTCTTTTGCAATAAAACCGGTAATTGCCGCTGCCGCAAGCTGCCATACGCCAAATCCAAGAGGAATCAAAAGTATTGCAAAGGGAGAAGCAATGGATGCCAGGATAGACGTACTCTCCATTCCCTCTTCCACTACCTGGAACTGCCAGTTAAAGCTCTGCATAATCTGTACCACTGTGTTACATACTAAAATGATGGTTCCCGCCTTTACAATGTATGCCTTGCCGCGGGAAAGCATAGAAAGTGTTGCACGTTTCAGGCTGGGAATTTTATATTCCGGAAGCTCCATGATAAAGAAAGACTTGCGGAATTTATATCCGGTAATCTTATTTACCAGTAATGCGCCTAAGAAAATCAATACAATCCCAACCAGATACATGGTTGGTCCAACCCATGATGCATCTGCAAAGAACGCCCCTGCAAATAATGCGATAACCGGAAGCTTCGCTCCACATGGCATAAACGGTGTCAGCATAGCTGTTGCTCTTCTTTCTCTTTCATTACGAATGGTGCGGCAAGCCATGATTCCGGGAATCGCACACCCGGTACCAATGACCATAGGAATCACGGACTTTCCAGAAAGCCCAACTCTCTTAAAAATTGGATCCAGGACCACAGTCGCGCGCGCCATATATCCACAATCCTCCAAAAGAGCAATCAGGAAATACATCACCATTACCAGCGGCAGAAATCCTACTACTGCACCTACACCACCGATAATTCCGTCAACCAGAAGCGCCTGAAGAAATGGATTTGCACCTTCCACCAAACCGGCAACCCAGCTTTGGAAGGTTTCAATCCATCCAACCAGCCAATTTGCAATCCAGGTTCCAACCGTAGACTGGGAGATGTAAAACACGCCAAACATAATCACTGCAAAGACAGGGATTCCAACAAATTTATTGGTAAGCACAGAATCAATACTGTCCTGCTGATTTTTATCCTTTGTTAGGACCTTTCTCTTTTCTACTGCCTTTACAATTCCATTTACAAAGGCAAAGCGTTTTCTGTCTGCCGCCTCAACTTCCATTTTGTTCTGCAAATTAATATCTTCCTGTACATAGGGAGCCTTCTGTCCACACCCTTTTAATGCTGCTGCCTGATTTACAACTTCCTTTAGCCCTGCATGACCGGAAGCTGTCGATACCGTTTGAATCACCGGACAGCCTAATTTTTGTGCCAGACTTTTTACATCAATTTCTGTTTTTTTCTTTTCTGTAATATCGCTTTTATTCAGAGCAACCACAACAGGAATCCCCAGCTCCAGAAGTTGTGTTGTAAAAAACAAGCTTCTGCTTAAATTAGTCGCATCCACAATATTAATAATCACATCTGGATTTTCATTTTTTACATAACTGCTGGTAATACTTTCCTCAGAAGTAAAAGGCGACATGGAATAGGCCCCCGGCAAATCTACTGCAGTCAATTCTTCCGTCCCGTCAAAATAGCACTTCCTGATTGGACTCTCCTTTTTCTCTACCGTAACACCGGCCCAGTTTCCAACACGTTCATTTCTTCCTGTGAGCGCATTATACATGGTTGTTTTTCCACTATTGGGATTTCCTGTCAACGCAATTCTCATACCTTCTTGTCTCCTCTTTCACCTTAATAAATTAGTCTTAACTAACTACTTTTTCTAAAAAAACAGTGACCGAAATCACTATTTTCTTTATATTGAAATAGCCTGCGCTAAATCAGTATCAATGTTGTATCTTGCATCTTTAATTGATACCACACATCCTCCTTTTCGATGGGCAATTACAGTAATAGGCTCTCCACTATAACACCCCAATGAAAACAAAAATGCATTTAATTCCTCATCCTCTGTAAAAACGTCTTTCACAATATACTCTTCGCCTTCTCTGGCTTCTGATAAATTCATAAACATCTGACACCCTCTATTCCTTTTTTTCCTGTAATTCTGCTGTATGGCATGTACAGTTTCCTTTTTTACTGCAGCAAGTACCTCCCGAAGGGCAGCCAATACATTTTGTTCCATTCTTTTTTGCCCTTATTATATATGCCACTGCCATCCATACTGCTAAAATCAATATGCCCGTCACAATGAAATTTGCCATATAGAAATCCTCCTTCGGTTAATCATTCCTTATATTTATTAGTTTAATCTAACTTCGTATTTTTGTCAATAGAATTTTTGTTTTTTTAACATATATTGCATTTATCCTCTTAAGATGATAACATATCAATAAATGAGGAGGAACAGAGTATGGGATATGTAAGTCATAAATCAGAAGAATCCATGGAAGACTACCTGGAGACTATTTATGTATTGCGGAAGCGTTTGCCGGTAGTCCGCTCCATTGATATAGCTACAGAACTGGGATATTCAAAACCCAGTGTCAGCGTTGCCATGAAAAATTTAAAAACCAGGGGATTTGTTACTGTTTCCCAGGAAGGTTATATTTCCTTTACGGAACAGGGTGAAGCGCTTGCAGCAGAAACCTTTGAGCGGCACACCGTTATCCGGGACTGGCTCATAAATCTTGGTGTAAATGAGGAAACTGCTTCCGAAGATGCCTGCAAAATGGAACATGACATGAGCAGCGAAACCTTTCAGGCCCTGAAAAAGCATATTTTAGGATAAAAGAACACTCTTACATAAAGCGTGTATCAAGAATAGCGCTGCCCTTCCAGTTCAGCCTGCGTTCACTCTGAGCCTGTAGTCTCAGAGCGTACTCGGCAGATTCACTGGAAGGGCAGCGCTATTCTTTATGATATCTTTAGAATTCTTTGGAAAAATTCTTCCTCCGGCTGATTTTCGCTTTCCCGGAACACCTCAATAGAATCAATGTCTGCGCTTCGGTCTGTAAAAGCCGGAAATAAAAATCCCCACACAGGCTTTTCCGGTTCATATTCTCCTTTTAAGGGGCAGATTCCGCAAATGATGTATTCAAACACTTCTTCTGATTCCCCTTGTCGCTCTTTGTCTGTACCTTTTACCGGCACATCGTAGCGGTCATGAAAAACAAAAATTCCGTAAGGCTCCTGGGAAACATAGTTTTCCATAATGACATCATAAAAAGTTTCCATCAAAGCATCATTTTTCAATCCGCAGGATTTCATTGCCATGAGAAGCTGCCACATGCTTCCAGTTCCCTGACAATCCTTGCGGAAGCTGTATTTTTTCAACTGCATATTGGTATCAGAAAAAGGAATTACTTTCGCCAATTCCAGATTTTTCTTCCGCTCTGCCTGGGGCAGTTTCAGAAAATTCGTATTAAAGCTTCCGTCATATTCCCCATCTTCATCCACATAGCAGCCTGCAATTCTGGTAAAGGAGGTTCTTGCCACTGTCATTCTTCTGGTAAGCTCCAGCATATCTTCCCGGTTGATTCTGTTTTCCATGTTCTAACCTCTTATCTTATATTTTATCTTACATTCTTCAAAAGATATCCATGATCCATGGGACCGCTTCCCCCTCCCAGGTCAAGCATGGCTGACAGCGCACCTGATATATATTCTTTCGCCTTTTCCACAGCCTCACATAAATAATAACCCTTTGCCAGATTTGATGCAATAGCGCTGGATAAGGTACAGCCGGTTCCATGGGTATTTGGATTCTGGATACGCTTTCCATAAAACCAATGATATTCTCCATTGAAGTATAAAAGGTCATTTGCATCATTGACATTATGACCGCCTTTGCATAATACAGCGCAATGATATGTTTCTCCAATCTTTTTTGCCGCCTGCAGCATATCCTCTTCCCCTTCAATTTTCATTCCTGTAAGAATTTCTGCCTCCGGAATATTGGGTGTGATGACCGTTGCTAAAGGAAGCAGCGTTTCTTTTAATACGCTTAATGCATCTTCCGCTATAAGTTTTGAACCACTGGTAGCAACCATTACCGGGTCTATTACAATATTTTTAGCTTTGTAATGTTCCAACCCTTCTGCAATGGCACAAATCAGATGACTGGAGGATACCATTCCAATCTTGACAGCATCCGGTCTGATATCTTCAAAGATTGCATCCATCTGTTCTCTTAAAAATGTTGGAGTTACCTCCATAATACTTCTGACTCCGGTGGTATTCTGTGCAGTCAGCGCTGTGATTACACTCATGGCATACACGCCATTCATGGTCATGGTCTTTAAATCTGCCTGAATCCCGGCGCCTCCGCTGCAGTCACTTCCTGCAATGGTCAATGCTGTTTTCTTTTTCAACATCGTCTGGGACTGGCTTTCCCAGTCCTCAATAAATTCCCTGGTCTGCATTTTCAATTTCTCCCATTTGTCCTTATTGCTGTCATCATAGACTGCAATGGTATAAAATCCAGCCTCCAGTGCAGTATGAATTGCATAATCAGCATCTTCAAACACTGCTACTGACTCCGGAGATATCTTTTCCTGGTTCTCCATCCGTCTCACTGCCTCAAAATAGACATCCGGTTTTCTTTTCCCTGCTCCCACTTCTTCACAGGAAAGTATAAATTCAAAATACCCTTTTATCCCCAGCCGTTCCAGGCAAGTCTCCATCAATGCTTTGTCTGTTGCAGAGGCAACACACATCTTCACACCAGATGCATGGAGTTTTGCAAGATAATCTTTCACTCCGTTTTTTAAGGGAATGTCCTTGCGATAATGTTCCTCTATCATCCAGTTCATGCTTGCGGCTATACTTTCCTTAGTCCCGGATAAAGAAAACCGGGTTCGGAACAATTCTGCTGACTCTGTCATGGTCAAAGGCTTAATCTCTTCCATAACAGCATCCAGGTTTTCCTGAACTCCCTGCATGGAAAGATACTCCCTGCCAAGGTTTTTCCAATAAGTCATGGAATCAATCAGGGTTCCGTCCATATCAAATATTGCGTATTTTTTATTCATGGCTCTCTATCACCGCTTTTGCTTTTAAAAGCAATTCTTTTGTAGCTTCCCCTGGATGCTCAGCTGCAAAAATAGCTGATACAACTGCAACGCCATCTACCTTGCTTCCGGCAAGCTCACTGATATTCGTGGCATTGATTCCGCCAATAGCAACTACAGGAATCTCCACTGCTTCTACAATCTCGTTTAATCTGTCCATGGTTATATTTCGGGCATTTTTCTTGGTACTGGTTCCGAAGATAGCTCCTACCCCGATATAATCAGCTCCCGCCTGCTCTGCTGCAACTGCTTCTTCTACGGTTCCTGCTGAAATACCAAGGATTTTGTCCGAACCAATCATTGCCCGGATATCCCGCCCCTTTATATCCGACTGTCCTACATGCACACCGTCTGCATGAATCTTCATGGCAATCTCTACATTGTCATTTACCACATAAGGCACCTGATGTTCCCTGCAAATATCCTGCAAAGTTTTAGCCTCTGCCTCAAAGTCTGCTCCGTTTAAATCCTTTTCACGAATCTGCAAAAAGGTTGCTCCATTTTTAACAACTTCTTTTACAACATCCAGTAATGTTTCGTTTTCCTTTAACCAACTCCGGTCTGTTACTGCATACAAAAGCATTGCCTTACGAATCTGTTCTTTTGAATATCTCATAATTTATTTTCTCCTTTATCTGTTCTGCTGTTATATTAAAAATGGCATCTATGAGGGCATTGCGGAAAGTCGCATTCCCGGTTTTATTTTGTATTCTTTTTTCTTCTGCCAGTTCTCCGGCAATTCCCATGACCGCCACAGCCAGGGCTGCCGCCTCAAAAATCTGCTCTTCATTTGCCCCGCAAAATGCGCCCATCAGAGTGGTCAGCATGCAGCCACTGCCAGTAATACGCGCCATGGTGGGGCATCCATTGCGAATGAGCATGGTCTGTTCCCCATTAGTTATCACATCAATGGGTCCCGATACTGCAACAACCGTATGAATACGTTTTGCCAGTTCTTCAAAGATTTCAATATCTTTTTGCAGGGAATTTTCTGAAATTATATCCTCTTTTGCCGCATCTACGCCTCTTCCCCTGGAATGGATACCTGCAATTGCTTTTATTTCAGAAGCATTTCCACGGATTGCTGCAAATTGAACCTCCTGAATCAACAGGCTTGCAGCCTCTTGTCTCAAAGTTGTACCCCCTGCCCCCACAGGATCCAGCACCACCGGAATGTGAAGCCGGTTGGCTTCTTTTCCTGCCAAAAGCATGGATTCCAGATGCTCAATTGCCCCCATATTACAAACCAGGGCAGATACCTTTGCTACCGCTTCCTCTACTTCTCTGCAATCCATTGCCATGGTAGGCGTGGCTCCTATGGAAAGAAGGATATTGGCACAGTCATTTACTGTGACAAAATTCGTGATACACTGTACCAAAGGTTCTTTTTCTTTTACCTGTTGCATTAATTTTTCTATCTTCATCCTTTTACCTCACTTCCAGAAAGCTGTGTACCTTACTTTTCTTTAATACCAGAAGCACCAGCACGCCCATAGCCGCTCCTACCACTGCAGATGGCGTGTAAAATGGCACATAATAATACCACTCCACGGCTTCCAGGTTATAAAATAGTCTCATAAAGGGATATACCGCCAGGGCTCCCACAATTCCTGTACCAAATATTTCGCCTACTGCCAGAAGATAGATATTCCTGGTCTTCTTATACAGCAATCCTCCTATGATTGGACCAAATATTGCACCAATAATTGCCTGTATGGTCTTCCCGCTCATCATACGCAGTACACCGCACAGAAAAGCTGCCAAGCACCCATACCATGGACCTAAAAAAGCAACTGCCACTACATTTACACAATGCTGAAAAGGCGCCATGGCCGGAAAATATACAAAGGTATTGAGTACAAATGCGATGGTTGCCATCAGTGAAGTCAAAATCATTTTCTTTGTTTTATTGTTCATACATTTTTTTGCGCATCCTTTCTGAAAATAAAATAGGAGATACCTGATACGATATCTCCACTAAAAAACGTTATACTTCCTACGCCGGCATTATCCGTATCAGGTTCTCAGGTCAAAGGTTTGGATTACCTTCCTCTCAGCCTGTCTCACAAGCTCCCTGTTTTATGAAAATTATAGCACACTTTTCTGAAAATTCAAGTTTTTTATGTCAAAAGCAACATTTTTAAAAAGAGGCTCACCAGGTAATCTGATGAACCTCTCTACACACTTAAAATTTTATGGTTTTAAGTTATTTTTATTTATTGTTGATAGCAGCCTGTGCTGCAGCCAGTCTTGCGATTGGTACGCGGAATGGTGAGCAGGATACATAGTCAAGACCCAGTTTGTTGCAGAATTCAACAGAGCTTGGATCTCCACCGTGTTCTCCACAGATTCCTACATGCAGGTTTGGATTTACTGGTTTTCCTAATTTAATAGCCATATCCATTAATTTACCTACACCAGTCTGATCCAGTTTTGCAAATGGATCGTTCTCAAAGATTTTTGCATCATAGTATCCATCCAGGAACTTACCAGCATCATCACGAGAGAAACCGAATGCCATCTGTGTTAAGTCATTTGTACCGAAGCAGAAGAAGTCAGCTTCTTTTGCGATTTCGTCTGCTGTCAGAGCAGCTCTTGGAATCTCAATCATAGTACCAACTTCGTATTTCAGGTTGCTTCCTGCAGCAGCGATTTCTGCATCTGCTGTTTCTACAACGAATTTCTTAACGAATTTCAGCTCTTTTACATCTCCAACAAGTGGAATCATAATTTCTGGTTTTACTGTCCAGTCTGGATGAGCTTTCTGTACGTTGATTGCTGCGCGGATAACAGCTTTTGTCTGCATCTTAGCAATTTCCGGATAAGTAACTGCAAGACGGCATCCACGATGTCCCATCATTGGGTTGAACTCATGCAGGCTGTCAATGATTGTCTTGATCTGTTCAACAGTTTTGCCCTGAGCTTCAGCCAGTTTCTTGATATCTTCTTCTTCTGTTGGAACGAACTCATGAAGCGGTGGATCCAGGAAACGGATGGTAACCGGGTTACCTTCCAGTGCTTCATACAGAGCTTCAAAGTCTCCCTGCTGTTCTGGAAGAATCTTCTCAAGTGCTGCTTCTCTTTCTTCTACTGTTTCAGAACAAATCATTTCACGGAATGCATCGATTCTGTCGCCTTCAAAGAACATATGCTCTGTACGGCAAAGTCCGATACCTTCTGCACCTAACTCACGAGCTTTTTTAGCGTCAGCAGGTGTATCAGCATTTGTACGAACTTTCATAGTTCTGTATTTGTCAGCCCATCCCATGATTCTTCCGAATTCACCAGCGATAGTAGCGTCTACAGTTGGGATAATTCCATCATAGATAGCTCCTGTAGAACCGTCTAAGGAGATACTGTCTCCTTCATGGAATTCTTTTCCAGCTAATGTAAATTTCTTGTTTGCTTCGTCCATTGCGATATCACCACAACCGGATACACAGCATGTTCCCATACCACGAGCAACTACTGCTGCGTGAGATGTCATACCACCACGAACTGTCAGGATACCCTGAGCGCTCTTCATACCGGTGATGTCTTCTGGTGATGTTTCCAGACGAACAAGGATAACTTTTTCTCCTCTTGCAGCCCATTCAACAGCATCATCTGCTGTGAATACGATTTTACCGCAAGCAGCTCCCGGAGATGCTCCAAGTGCTTTAGACATTGGTGTTGCAGCTTTTAATGCAGCAGCATCAAACTGTGGGTGAAGCAGTGTATCCAGGTTACGTGGATCAATCATAGCAACTGCTTCTTCTTCTGTTCTCATGCCTTCATCAACAAGGTCACAAGCGATTTTCAGAGCAGCCTGAGCTGTTCTCTTACCATTACGTGTCTGCAGCATGTACAGTTTACCATGTTCTACAGTAAACTCCATGTCCTGCATATCTCTATAGTGTGTTTCCAGAGTTTTGCAAACTTCTTTGAACTGTGCAAATGCTTCTGGGAATTTCTGTTCCATTTCGGAAATGTGCATTGGTGTACGAACACCTGCAACAACGTCTTCACCCTGAGCGTTTGTCAGGAATTCTCCGAACAGACCATTTTCACCTGTAGCAGGGTCACGGGTAAATGCAACACCTGTACCACAGTCATCACCCATGTTACCAAATGCCATCATCTGTACGTTAACTGCTGTACCCCAGGAATATGGAATATCATTGTCACGACGATATACGTTAGCACGTGGGTTGTCCCAGGAACGGAATACAGCTTTAACAGCTCCCATTAACTGCTCTTTTGCATCTGAAGGGAAGTCTTCGCCGATTTTTTCTTTATATTCAGCTTTGAACTGTCCAGCCAGAGTCTTCAGATCTTCTGCAGTCAGTTCAACGTCAAGAGTAACACCCTTTTCTTCTTTCATTTTGTCGATAAGTTCTTCAAAGTATTTCTTACCAACTTCCATAACTACGTCTGAATACATCTGAATAAATCTTCTGTAGCAGTCCCATGCCCAACGAGCATTTCCTGATGCTGTTGCCAGAGTTTCAACAACTTCTTCATTTAAACCAAGGTTCAGGATAGTATCCATCATACCTGGCATAGAAGCTCTTGCTCCAGAACGAACAGAAACAAGAAGCGGATTCTCTTTGTCTCCAAATTTCTTTCCTGTGATTTCTTCTAATTTTACGATAGCTTCCATAATCTGAGACATGATTTCGTCATTGATTTTTCTGCCATCTTCATAATACTGTGTACATGCCTCTGTTGTTACAGTGAATCCCTGAGGTACCGGGAGTCCCAGGCTTGTCATTTCTGCAAGGTTAGCACCCTTACCACCAAGCAGGTTTCTCATGGTTGCGTTACCTTCGGTAAACATATAAACCCATTTTGCCATTTTGAACATTCCTCCTAAATGTACTTACTAGAAAAATAAACCTTTGTTTATGTTTCTTGGTGCAGGCAAATTGCCCGCACACATCTATTTTAACATAAGAAGGTGGATAGTCAAGCAAGATTTTTTAATTTTCTCCCAAAATAAGGGTATTTTTTTAAATTGAAATATCAAAAGCAGTCCGGACCCCATTTTCCGGACTGCTCTTCTCTATAAAAACCTTCTCCTGTTCTATCTGTGTCTGGTATGTTTCCAGACTTATTCGCCTCTTTTTCCCTGTTTTTTTGTTTTCAATACCAGGTGTCTTGGAAGACCATTTACCATAATCGGCTGATAATCTCCCTGAATCAGAGGTTTAATATAATCAATAAAATCTTTTGTCACATAGTTTGCCTCCCGGTTCATCCATTCCCTGGGAACCAGTTTCTCTTCATTGGCAATTCTGTGTACATCATAAATTCCCGTTGCACTCATATACGGATCATCTGATACACGGTCAATCACAACCATCTTGCCAGTGTCGCCTTCATCTGCTGCTTTCACTGCAGCGCCTCCTACCATAAAGGCTTCGTCAATATCCACACGGGACGCCATATGGGACGCGCTTCTTTGTAAAGTGGAAAGCTCCACCGCTCTTGTTTTGCAGCTGCACTCTGCTGCCAGGAAGTTTGCAAGATAGGTTGCAGTTCCCTGAAGCTGCTTATGTCCGAAGGCATCCACATAATCTCCTACGCTTCCAAGTTCACAGACATAACGCCCGTCTGCCAGCTTAATCCCCTCAGACACTGCAATAACAATGGAAGATTTCTTCTTCAGCAGTTCTTTTACCTTATGCAGGAACTTATCAATATCAAAGGGAACTTCCGGCAGATAAATCAAATCCGGTCCATCACAGTCTTCTGTCTTGGCAAGAGCTGTGGCTCCGGTAAGCCATCCTGCATTTCGTCCCATGATTTCCAGCACTGTAATCATGCTCTTCTTGTAAGTCAGTCCCTGGGCGTCGCGAATCACCTCTTTTGTAGAAGCGCCAATATATTTTGCAGCACTGCCAAAACCAGGCGTATGGTCTGTAAGAGCCAAATCATTGTCAATGGTTTTTGGAACCCCTAAAAACTTCTGGCTCTGCCCGGTAATAATTGCGTAATCTGACAATTTCTTAATGGTATCCATGGAGTCATTTCCACCAATATAAATAAATGCCTCAATTTCCAGTTTGTTTAAAATCTGAAAGATTTTTTCGTAAATGCTTCTGTCTTCATGAATTTCCGGAAGTTTAAAACGACAGGAACCTAAAAAAGCAGACGGTGTTCTTTTCAAAAGTTCAATGTCCAGTTCCGAATGAATCTGCGTAGATAAATCTACATACTGCTCATCCAACAGACCCTGAACCCCGTGAAGCATTCCATATACCTTATCAAAGCCACGTTCAATCGCATTTTTATAGACACCGGCAAGACTTGAATTGATAACAGCCGTCGGTCCGCCAGACTGCCCCACAATAACATTTCTTTTTTTCGCCATTTTCACACATCCTCCTTGCTTGCAAATAAATCTGTCATTTATTATAACAAAAAAAATCCACGCCTTCAAGTAAGATATGGATTTTTTACCTATTTATTTTTGCTTTTTATTTATATTTTTATATATTTTATACAACACCTTAAATTTCTTCATCGTTCCCTTTGCTTTTTATTTCTTCAAAGAGATTTTCATAGTATTCTTTTGAAAACTCTGTGGGATTTGCTTTATAAACAGAGTGCTTCTTAATCAGCTCTTCCGGATAATCTTCCAGTTTGTAAATTGCCGCCGCAGGGTTTTCTCTGTCATAATACATGAGCAATGGAATAAATTCATGTTCCGGTATCTCAATTTCTCCTGTTTCAATATTTTTCCGAATGGTAATCTTTGCCATAGAGCCTAAAAGACTGGGCAGGTCATTCTGGGTAGAAGTAAAGTTTCCAAGAGAATAATATACCAGCATCTTATGTCCGTCTTCTCCTGTGAGCGTTTCCATGGTGCGGACTACATGGGGATGTGAACCAATCACAATATCTACGCCTTCTTCCAGGAAAAGGTCTACCCATTGTTTTGTCTCATCATCTACATCCTGTTGATATTCTACGCCTACATGCATCACTACCATGACTACATCTGCCATTTCTTTTGCACGCTGAATATCACTTCTGGCTTTTTCCGCATCAAAAACATCTGTAAGGTATTTTTTATCAGACGGAAGCTCCAGTCCGTTTAATCCATAAGTATAGTCCAGCATGGCAATTTTCAGTTTCTTACATTTTATTACAGTAATTTCATCTGCTGCTTCCTGACTCTCATGGATTCCCAAAATCTTTGTATCCGGATGGTTAGTTTTCCACCAGTCCAGAGTATACTCAATGGATTTTGTCCCCTTGTCTAAAATGTGATTTGTCGCATGGGCCACTACATCAAAACCTGTATTTACCAGCGCATCCCCGAACTCCGGTGGTGTTCCAAAAGTGGGATAGCCTGACACATTGTTTCTGTCTTCCACAAACACTGTTTCCTGTGTTACCAGGGATAAGTCTGCTGCCTCCACATCTTTCTTCACATACTGATACACATGGTCATAATTCCACACATCGTTTTCCTGCATTCCTGATTCCCGTATGGCCTGATGTGCAATATTATCACCTACAGCCAGAAATTCTACGGTGTTCTCTTCTTGTTCCTTTTCTTTTGCCAGCTTCTCCTGTCTTGCTTTTTCCCTGGCTTTATCTGCCTTAATATTTTTAGATATCTGCACACCTGCAAAAATCCCTGCAATCAAAAGCACTAATGCCAGAATACTTACACCTGCCGCAATTTTCTTTTGTTTTTTCACCTGTTCTTCTCTTTTTTGCCGGAGTTCTTCTCTCTTTCGCTGTCGTTCTCTGTCCCTTTTCAGGGCTTCGTCTCTTTCGTCCATATTCCTTTCCCCTTTTTCCAAAAAATTCCTTATATACATTTATTTTAGCAGTGTTTTGTCGAATTTACAAGATTCCCGTCAAATTCTTCCAGCGCTTTTGCCGCAAAAAAGGATTGCTGCAGTATCCTTTTTACTGTAGCAATCCTGTATCTTACATAAATCCTTTGCTGCGATTATAAGCCATACAAATGCTGTTTGTATTTTTAATAATGATGTTCATGGCAATAAATGGGCCGATACCGCAAAGGAATATACCAAACAAATCCCATAACAACACAGTGGTTCCATTTTCCTGGAAATTCATACCATATCGCGGCGCATTTGCAGCCAGACGGTTGCCAAGAGAGTATTGCCATATCCAGCTATAAATTCCACAGGTAATAACAGAAAGAAGAATAAACTGCAATAACCCTCCTGTTGATTTTCCATCTCCTTCGCACGCTGTGTTTACATCTCTGGCAACTGTATAAATAAAATAATAGCTGTAAATTCCACAGGTAATCAGGGTAAGAAGAATGTACCCTAACAGTCCTCTGTCTGTTTTCAACGGTGAGCCATTTGAATAATTCATATTGCCTCCTGTATAGTTCGTATTATAATTGGTATAAGCTGTTTCCTGTCCCTGATAACCAGTATTCTGGTTATCAGAAGTTTTTGAACTGCGGTATGCATCTGCTTTTGCATTTACATCAGACGCCACATCCCTGGCAGCTCCCTGCACTGCATCCGCGCAGTCTTTGAACATATTTGACATGGAATCCATATTTTGATAATCCTGTACGGTTGGAGCTTCTTTTGTCAGATACAATAATCCATAAGTAATAGCAAGGGCTGCCGCAGTTCCAAACAATGGATTCAATAACATTTTAATGGCAAACAGAATATCTCCTCCTAAAACCAGAAACAGAAGCATCCGAAGAAAGGCAATTCCAATAATCGCAATCCCAAGAATCCCAAGAACTGTAAACAAGGATTTTGCCTTTTCCCGCTGTTTTGAAAATCCGATAAACACCAGAAGCGCTGCCATGCCGCCATAGCAGGCGCCGCTTATCAAAGTTAAAACCGCTCCCGGAATAGAGGTTGCATATCCCCAGGAAAATACAGACAACAAAGTACGGACTCCGTTAAACACATAGCGCAGTGCAAAGATTACATAAATAAGACTCAGAATTGCGGTTCCTGTTTTTAAAATCAAGCTACTGTCCAAATTTACTGTATTTGCCTGTCTGGGGGCTTCCTGTCCTGGCTGCTGGTATTGATATTGCCCATTAGTTTGTCCATTTTGGGTTGTTTCCTGCTGCGGTTCATTTTGTGTACCGCAATAAGGGCAAAATCTTGCCTTATCGGGTATGTCATTACCACAATTTACACATTTCATTTCAACTCTTCTCCTCTTTTTTATTTTTGAATCAGGCGAAAAAACACTTTGGCCAGTATTCCGTTTTCAGGCTGAAATACCACAATGGTATCTGTCACATCCAGCATACGCCAAATATACACGCCTAAAAACAAGATACAGGCAATTACAAGCAACACCCTTTTCAGGTTTTTGGGAATTCTGTTCCAGAAAGGAAACAAAGCTGCTCCCACACCTGGAATCCAAAATAAAGGATGGTAATAAAATGCCCCGGCAAAGTCCAAATGCAGCAAACACATCCACGCCCTGGACATGCCACATCCTGCACAGGAAATACCTGTAAAATATAGAATCGGACATGTAACCCCTAAGACCAACTCTAAAAACAGATAAAACCCTGCGATTGTGCAAATTGCCTTTACCATTCCCCACTTTTCCATAGTTGCTTTCTCCCTTAATTCCCCTTTATTTTACAAAATGTGTAAATTGCTGTCAATTCTTTTCCTGTTCTGTCATAAGAAGGGACAAGATTTTTCTTTTTTATTCAAAATCCGTAGACACACTTCCCACATATTTATGTATGGTTGCCTTTACTGCCCCTGTCCCATCAATCATTTCCCGGAACATCTTTTCAATTTTATCTCCAAGGCCTGCATCATAGAGATTGATAGCAAACAAACGGTTATTGGAAAGAATGGGTCTTAACTGATTTTTGCATGTTTCCGGCTGCCCTACTGCAATCTCCTTTAGCTGTTCCTGAAGTTCTTCCTTCATTGGGTCCGGCGCAAGTTCATACGCCTTTCCCTCATCATCCACAGCCAACAAATACCGGAGCCATCCTGCAATGCCAAGAGGAATTGCAGTAAGTCTGGACGCATCCCCATATTTTTCCACATATGCCTTCACGGTCTCTCCAAAACGGATTCCCACCATTTGAGACACATCCACAGCCAGACGAAGATTGGTATCTCCCAGATATTCATTGGGAAAACGCTCCTCAAACAGCTCATCTACAAATGCCTGAGGGGAAAGGATTCCCGGATTCGGCACTACCAAAAGCCCCTCATCATAAGCTACCATGCGGGCCATTTTCATCATATCCTCATTGGTATTTAGCATATGTGCAAACAAATCATATCCCAGTACCACTCCAAGAGGCCCAACAGCAGAATGTACCGGATTTAAACATACGGTTACTTTCATGCGTTCACTGAGATTGACTGTAGTTCTGTCTGTCATGTAGACCCCAAACCCTTTTTCCAGATTCGGGCGTCCATTTGGAAAACTGTCTTCTATAACAAGATACTGCGGTTTTTCCGCATTGACAAAAGGGGCAATATAGGTTTTCTTCTCTGTAATCACAGGCTGCATATGCTCTACTCCCATTTTTTCTAAATCAGCGGCAATCTGTTCACTTGGACGAGGGGTAATCTTATCAATCATAGTCCATGGAAAAGCAACCACCTTCTCATCACTTACATAACCCACAAAACCATCCTCCACAAAACCTGCTTTTCTCCATTCTTCTGCCATAGTAAGCACAGACTGACGAAGTCTGGAACCATTCTGGGCGCAGTTATCCATAGACACCAGCGCCAAAGGATATTTTCCGGCTTTGTATCTCTCATAAAGCATAGCTGTCACCACTGCCATAGCTCCAGTTGCACTATCTGGTCCTTTTTCTATATCCGACTGAACATAGGGCAGCCATGTGCCATCTGTCCCATGCAGTGCATAGCCTTTTTCTGTAATGGTAAAAGAAACCATTTGCAGGGATGAACTGGTAAAGATTTCTTTTAACCGGTTCCACTGCTCCAAATCTGCTGACCGGGCTTTTACTGCTTCTGCCAGAGCTCCTAAAACTTTGTATTCCCGCTTACCATCTCCATGAAGGATGACATTTAAGCCCAGGTTATCATATGGTTTATAAATTTTATCCACCACATCATAGTCAAAGGTCTCTACACAGGTGATTCCCCTGTCCAGCGCCCCTTCTTCCAAAAGACCATCTGCAATACCACCAATAAATACACGGAAAATATTTCCGATACCAAAATGAACCCATACAGGCTCCTTCTTTGCTCTTTCGGCTGCTTCCTCCACATCATATCCCGGAAGGGTAATACCCGCCTTTTCCCATAATCCACGTTCTTTTATTCCATTTCTTGTTAATTTCATGTAAAAGCCTCCCCGTTTCTAAAAATAGGGCTATTACATGCTTGTCCATGTAACGCCCTATTTCACTCTGGATTTTATTCTTTAAAATGTAAATTTCTCTTCAAAATATGCTTTTAAATCTTCAATCTTAATACGTTCCTGTTCCATGGTATCTCTGTCACGTACTGTTACAGCTCCATCTGTTTCAGAGTCAAAGTCATAGGTTACGCAGAATGGAGTACCGATTTCATCCTGGCGGCGGTAACGTTTTCCAATATTTCCTCTGTCATCAAACTCACAGTTGTATTTCTTGGAAAGTTCTGTAAAGACTTTCAGCGCACCCTCATTTAATTTCTTAGAAAGCGGAAGCACACCAATCTTCACCGGAGCCAGAGCCGGGTGGAAATGCAGGACAGTACGCACGTCATTCTTCTCTGCATCCAGAACTTCTTCATCATATGCGCTGCACAGGAAAGCCAGCACCATACGGTCTGCTCCAAGAGACGGCTCAATAACATATGGAATATATTTCTGGTTTGTTTCATCATCAAAGTAAGTCATATCCTGTCCGGAAACATTCTGGTGCTGTGTCAGGTCATAATCTGTTCTGTCGGCAATGCCCCACAGTTCGCCCCATCCAAATGGGAACAGGAATTCCACGTCTGTGGTTGCCTTGCTGTAGAAGCAAAGCTCTTCCGGTGAGTGGTCACGGTAACGGATTTCCTCATCCTTTAAACCAAGGCTGTGAAGCCAGTCTAAACAGAACTGCTTCCAGTATGCAAACCACTCTAAGTCTGTATCCGGTTTACAGAAAAATTCCAGTTCCATCTGTTCAAACTCACGAGTACGGAAAGTAAAGTTTCCTGGTGTAATTTCATTACGGAAAGATTTACCAATCTGTGCAATACCAAATGGCAGTTTCTTTCTGGAAGTTCTCTGTACGTTTTTAAAGTTTACAAAAATACCCTGAGCTGTCTCTGGTCTCAAATATACGGTGTTTTTCGCATCTTCTGTAACGCCCTGGAAGGTTTTAAACATCAGGTTAAACTGACGAATATCGGTAAAGTTATGTTTTCCACAGGTTGGACATGGAATCTGATGTTCTTCAATGAAATCCTTCATCTGTTCCTGTGACCACGCATCTACGCTTCCTTCTAATTCAATGCCTTTTTCTGCACAGTAATCTTCAATAATCTTATCTGCACGGAAACGCTCATGGCATTCCTTACAATCCATCAATGGGTCTGCAAATCCGCCCAGATGTCCGGAAGCTACCCAGGTCTGAGGATTCATGAGGATGGCGCAATCTACCCCTACGTTGTATGGGCTTTCCATAACAAATTTCTGCCACCAGGCTTTTTTTACATTATTCTTCAATTCCACACCCAGGTTACCATAGTCCCATGTGTTGGCAAGACCTCCGTAGATTTCGGAACCAGGATATACAAAACCTCTTGATTTCGCTAATGCTACGATTTTTTCCATTGTCTTTTCCATGTCTGTAATCTCCTCTATGTTTTGTTTTTCACTTTTGCATCTTTGATTCATAGCCACTATTATAACGGTTCAAACCTATCTTTTCAACCCTAAACACAGAAAGTCTGGAAAATCTCTCTATCCGCCATAATGATAGACCTTTTTTTGCCCTCTCAAATAAGCAATGGAGATAAATAAAGTCACCAGTTCTGCCAGTGGTACAGCCAGCCAGACTCCTGTGATTCCCATAATTCTTGGTAGCAATACAATACTTGCAGTAATAAACACAAAGGTTCTGCAAAAAGAAATAATAGCCGATATCTTTCCGTTGGAAAGAGCGGTAAACATGGCAGATGCAAAAATATTAATTCCTGCAAACAAATAGTTAAAGGAAAACAAAAAGAATCCCTCCACTGCCAGTTCATAGGTATGGTTTGCCTCTCCTGTAAAAATTCTCACAATAGGCTCTGAGAAGAACAGGGCAACAGCCAGAATCACCATAGAAGAAAGGACAATAAACCATTTGCAGATTCTGTATATCCGTTTCATCTGCTCATGATTTTCATTTCCATAGTTAAAGCTGAATACAGGCCCAACACCTATGGAAAAACCAAGATACAAGGACGTAAACAAAAACTGTCCATACAACACAATGGTAATGGCTGCAACTCCGTCTTCCCCTACCAGCTGCATCATGGTGATGTTAAACAAAAAAGTTACCACTGCGGTTGACAGGTTACTGACCATTTCTGAAGAACCATTTCCGCAGCTTTGTAAAAGCATCTTTCCGCGAAATACAGGTTTTACAAAGTACAGGCTTCCCTTCACCCAGAAGAAATAAAACACTCCTGCCACTGCCATAATGGCCTGGCCAAGACCAGTTGCAAGAGCAGCTCCTAAAACCCCCATTTCCATTGGTCCCATAAACACATAGTCCAAAACCATATTGGCAACACCGCCGGATATGGTAAATCCAAGTCCCAGCCCCGGTTTCCCGGCAGTTACAAAAAACACCTGAAAGAACATCTGAAGCATGGTCAGAGGACCAAATCCCAGCAGGACTCCCAGATAAATCTTACAATCTTTCATAATCACCGGCGTAGCTCCCAGAACCCCACACAAAGGCTCCAAAAACAAAAGCCCCAGAATCAAAATCAAAAAGCCAATGGCCACGCTGACTGCTGCCAGAAGAGAAAAGTTCTCCCTGGCCTCCTGCTCCCGTTTCTCTCCCATCTGCCTTGCCACAATGGCGCTTCCCCCTGTGGACAGCATAATCCCAAAGGCAAACAGCAGGTTCAAAACCGGATAAACAATATTCACTGCAGAAAGAGCATTACTTCCCACATATCTGGATACAAAAATCCCATCCACAATGGTATACAGGGACATAAAAACCATCATAACCATAGTAGGAAATGCAAATTTCAGCAGGGTAAATACATTAAATTTTTGTGCTATTGAATTCGTCATTCTTTTCTTCACCTCTTATTGCTTGATTTCTTATCCCATGTTAAACTATAGGGTAACACGATAGTCAAGACTTTTCTTTAGGAGACTTCATTATGAATCAGAATCAAAGCAGAACTTACTATCTCACCACCGGAGAATTTGCCAGACTGGCCGGTACTACCAAGCACACGTTATTTCATTATGATAAAATTGGCCTTCTCTCCCCTGAAAGGAAATCAACCAATCAATACCGGTATTACGCTGCATCACAGCTTGAAATTTTTGATGTTATTACTATTTTAAAAGAGATTGGAATGCCCCTGGAAGAAATCAAGTCCTACCTGGACAACAGAACACCAAAATTGTTTTTAGAATTGCTGGAAAAGGAAACCTTTGCCATAGAAAAAAGAATACAGGAATTAAAAAGAATGAAAGACCAGTTAAGCAAAGAAAAAGACTGTCTAAGGCACACTCTTGGCCAAAATTTCCATGAAATTTCCGTTGTCCATGAAAAAAAGCATTATCTTCTCACTGCCCCTGCCCCCGAAGATGCAGATTCAGAAGAAGAAAATGCCCATGTTATCAGTAAGCTCATTGCCTTAGAAAAGGAGCATCATTTATTCAGCCCTTATGGGATTGGGGGAATTCAACATTTGCATTCACCAGAACATTTAAATGAGCATTATTCTCATTATTACATTCTCCTGGATAAGCCTGTAAAAGGCCTCCCTCTCCAGATACGCCCACAGGGAGATTATCTCTGCGCCTTTCATCTGGGAGGCTATGACACATTGCCTGAAACTTATGAAAAAATGCTTTACTATGCCCGGAAACATCATCTTTCTCTAAGCAACCGTTTTTACGAAGATATTCTCATTGACAGGCTAACCGTAAAAACCGAGGAGGACTATGTACTGCGTATTCTGGGAGAGCTTTTATGAAACTGCTATGTATCTGTATAGAGACTCCCCATGAGATGGAGAATATCCAGACTTTTGAAATTTTTATCAATATAATGTTTCGTATAGGCGCGCATGACTCTTCCAAGTTCCTCCAGCACCTCTTTTTTTACCGTAAAACTATAAAGACGCTCCAACTTGGCTGCAATGATAAACTGCAGGGTATAAAGGGTAGAAGGGCTTACATAAATCAGTCCATGCTCCTGCTCTCCACAGTCTTTGCAATATACCCCTGCCTCTTCTGTGGAAAACCACTGGAGATTTTCTGTAGTTCCGCATTTGCGGCAGGCAAACACAGCCGGATATTCTCCGTTAATAGTCATGGCCTTTAGTTCAAAAATATACTGAATCAACTGGTTTTCCATCTTTTGTTTTACCAAAGCCTTCATGGTCACATACAGCAGATTCAGCATTTGTTTTTCATCAGTATTCTCACTGGCATAATAATCCGCCAGTTCCAGAAAATAAAACCCGTAATACACTCCAGGCTGAATCCCTGCAAGCTCAGAAAAATACTCCATCACAGAAGCAGAACGAAGCTGATAAGAGGTCCGTCCCTCATAAAGAAAAAAAGAACCAAACACAAAAGGATTTGCCACTGCCATAAGAGCGCTGTTCTGCCTTCTGGCTCCTTTTGCAAAAGCAGTAATCTTCCCTCTTTCTCTTGTAAGTATCACCAGTCTTTTGTCATAATCCCCCACAGGCATGGCGGATAACACCATGCCTGTGACAGTAATGGAATCACTCATTCGATTTCCTTCTTATCATATCCAAAATTTTTCATGAGATAATCACTGTCTCTCCAGTCTTTCTTCACCTTCACCCACAGCTTCAGATTCACCTTTTGTTCCAGCATATTTTCAATCTCATAGCGGGCAGAACTGCCGATTTTTTTCAGCATAACTCCCTGTTTCCCAATAATAATCCCCTTATGGCTGTCCCGCTCACAGATAATGGTAGCGTCAATATCCACCATACTGCCATCCGGGCGCTCTTTCATTCGTTCAATGGTCACTGCAATCCCATGAGGAATCTCCTCTTCCAGACAGCGCAGAGCCTTTTCCCGAATCATTTCAGCCACAATCTGTCTCTGAGGCTGATCCGTTACCGTATCTTCATCATAAAACTGAGGTCCATAAGGCAGGTATTTGAAAATACAGTCTAACAAAGTATCCAGATTCAGACTTCTAAGGGCTGACACCGGAACAATCTCTGCAAAGTCATAAAGTTTTCTGTATGCCTGAATAAATCCAGGCACTTCCTCCTTTTTCACGGTATCTACTTTATTGATTACCAGAATCACCGGAAGACTGCAGCGCTTCAACTGTTCCGCAATATGCCGCTCCCCTGCCCCAATAAAAGTACTTGGCTCTACCAGCCATAAAATCACATCTGCATCCTTTAAGGTTCTCTGGGCTACATTAACCATATAATCACCCAGTTTATTTTTCGCCTTGTGAATACCAGGGGTATCTAAAAATACAATCTGCCCCTTCTCATCTGTATAAACGGTCTGAATCCGGTTCCTGGTGGTCTGCGGTTTCCTTGACGTAATGGCAATCTTCTGTCCGATTAAGTGGTTCATTAATGTGGATTTTCCCACATTGGGTCTGCCGATAATTGCTGTAAATCCTGATTTAAAATCTGCCTTCATACACTCTCCTCTTATGGTACTCTTATAGTAAATTTCTTAATTCTCCAAATATCTGTTTCTCTTGTTCCAGTTTTTCCTCACTGCCTACAACACAGATGCGGTTCTGCTCCATCATAGCGTCCACAATCCCTGCCAGCTTACGAATATCTTCCGGCTGCGCCTCCAAAATTTCCTGGCGCTCTTTTGCCATATCCTCTTCTGTCACCTTGGAAAACCAGGCGTTTAAAGACAGATTTCCCTTGCCGGAAGGTGTCATAGGAACATCCATCTCACTGATAGTTCCAATAATATACTTGGTCATTTCTCTTTCATCTGCATCAAAGGAACGGATAAACTCTCCTGTTTTCCTGAAAACTTCCAGCGTTTTTACAAGATTGGGATCTCTGTAAGAAACCAGGAATCCGTCCCCGTTTCTGCGAAATGAACTCATACAGCCATAGGCGCCGCCCTTTACCCGGATATTGGTCCACAAATATTCATAGCTTAACATCACCTTCAAAATCCGAAGGGCTCCTGTATAGGAATATCCTGCCTCCCGGAAATTTCCGGCTGCTGCCACATACTGCACCTGACCGGAAGTCTGGAAACCTTCATTTTTTACCTCCAGAACAGGAACAAAGCTTCCAGGCATGATTTCCTTTGTACAAAGAACAGCTTTCAATTTCTGAACCTCTTCTTCCAGTCCCCTGCATCCCTTCTGGTCTGCAGTATAACTTACTGTAAGGTTTTCCGGACGGAACACATAAACCATTAATTCCTTTAATTTTTCTTTTAAATCCTCTTTCTTTTCCTGGAAATTGCTTTCCAGTTCATCCAGGAATTTATAGAAATCAATGCCTGTCGTTTTTTCCTGGAAATAAGCATTCTCTGAGAAATAAGACAAGGCTCTTGCCACTGCGGTACTGTGACCTGCAGAAGCCATGCTCATCTGCATTCTGGATTTCATCTTTGCCAGAATTTCATATAAACGCTTATCATCTTCAAACTTAGAAGTACAGAGGATTTCCCGAATCATCTCAAATACGAAAGGAATGTCCTCATATAAAGCCTTTGCTTTTACGCCTGCCATATGCTTGTTATCCTGAGGCTTCTCTGCATTTCCAAACACCTGAAGTCCGAATAAAATCCCGCCGCTTCTTGCATTGATTTCATTAAACAACTGGCTGTAGGTATAATGTTCTGTATCTACATAGCCTAATACAGATTTCAAAATTCCAAGATACGGAATCAAAGATTCCGGCACTGCTTTTGTATCAAAGAGCAAATCCAGATATCCAATGCCATTGGTATACAAATCATGATAAAGCACCAGGGTATCTCCCACCTGTTTGGGCGTATTATAGAGTTTTGCCCCCTCTTTGCTGATATCCTTTCTTGTAAGCAGAGGAATGGTGCGAAGTGCTTCCTCTGTCTCCGGCTCATCCTGGTATTCTTTTAAGTGCTTTGTCTCTGCTGCCAAACGTTCTTTTTCTTCCAAAGTCAGGCTGTCCTTGTACGCTGCCAGCTTGTCTTCCAGTTCCTTCTCCCTCTTGGCTGCCAGTCCCCTTTGGGGATTGACAACAACAATCGACGCATGGGTATTGGAAAGAAGATATTCTTCAATTAATTCCTCAAAATATCTGGTTTTTGCTTTTTCTTTCAGAGAAGCAAAAATATCCAGACGTTTTAAATAATCAAAAGGCTTCTTATCATCATAAAGCCAACTGTCAAATACATCAATTCCATACATCAAACCTTTTGGGAAGGAAGAAAAATCTGCCTCCCGGAAACGAAATTCCATGTAATTGATTCCTGCTGCAATGGCTTTTTTGTCGATTCCCTTTTCTGCAATTTCACCCAGGGTATCCTGAATCAACTGCACAAACTTCTCTTTATTGGCAGGGTCTGCATTCTTTGCCACAATGGAGAAAAACGGCTGGTAAATGCCATCCTCATAGGAGCCCATAATATCTTTTCCCATTCCCGCGTCTAAAAGAGCCTGCTTTACCGGAGCGCCCGGCGCGCTTAAAAGAGTGTAATCCAACACTTCAAAAGCAGTACATCTCTCCACATCCAGACTGTCACCGGTAACCACATTATAAGCAAGATAGCTGTTCTGTTCTTCCGGTTCATTTTCTGTGATGGGGTATTCCATTACCAGTTCCTTCATTTTATCAAAAGGTTCCTGGCGGGCAATAACAGAAGTTACCGGCATGGCATCATATTTGGAAAGGTATTCTTCATCCATCCAGTTTAAGCGCTCTGCTGCATCCATGTTTCCATATAAATAAATATAGCTGTTAGAAGGATGATAATAGCGGCTGTGGAAGGACAAAAATTCCGAATATTTTAAATCCGGGATGCATTTCGGGTCTCCTCCTGATTCCACGCCATAAGGAGTATCCGGAAACAGGGAATTAAATACTTCTCTGTCCAGCACATCCTCCGGGGAAGAAAAAGCGCCCTTCATTTCATTATAAACCACACCATTTAAGGTAAGTGGGCTGTCCACATCTTCCAGTTCATAATGCCAGCCTTCCTGACAGAAAATCTCTTCCTTTTCATAAATGTTAGGGAAGAACACTGCATCCAGGTACACATGCATCAGATTTTTAAAATCCTGATCATTGCAGCTTGCCACCGGATACATGGTTTTGTCCGGATAAGTCATGGCATTTAAAAAGGTGTTAAGAGAACCTTTTACCAGTTCCACAAAAGGATCCTTTAAAGGAAATTTCTTAGAACCGCACAGCACACTGTGCTCCAGAATATGCGCAACACCTGTGCTGTCTGCCGGCGGGGTGCGGAAGGCAATATTAAAAACTTTATTTTCATCATCATTTTCCAGTACCATTACTCTGGCACCGCTTTTTTTATGCTTCAGGAGATAGCCCATTGAATGTATATCGGGTATGTCCTGCTTTGTCACCAATTCATAAGCTGGTATCTGCTCCATCTTCATGGCAATAACCTCCAAATTAATTTTTGTACGTACAATAAGCGAATGGCACATTGCCCGGACTTTGCAATGATTATACCACAAAAATATTGTTGTTAATAGGGGATTTTTTCTTGACGGAACTTTCTTCTTGTGATATCTTTATTCCTAATTAAGAAAGGATGTGACGAGCCAACATGGAAGATGGACCTGGTTGTTGTAAAACCTCAAAAAATCCATGTATGAGTATGAATAAATAAAGGAGTTGCTGCACGAAGTGTTTCTTAGATGTTCCTTCGTGCGGTTGCTCCTTTTTGTCTATTTTTCTCATATATAACATGGATATTTTATTTTTGGAGGATTTTATGATTGGATCTATGATACTTTTAATTGTACTTATTTTATTAAACGCAGTTTTTGCCAGCGCAGAAATTGCAGTGATTTCTATGAACGAAGCAAAGCTTCAGGCACTTACCCAGGCAGGGAATAAAAAAGCATTGAAATTAACCAAACTGACTCAGCAGCCTGCCCGTTTTCTTGCCACCATTCAGGTAGCCATTACCCTGGCTGGATTTTTAAGCAGTGCCTTTGCTGCAGATTATTTTTCAGACCCTCTGGTTTCTGCATTGTTAAAGGCCGGTGTTCCAATACCTGAGGCTGTGCTAAATTCTGCTTCTGTCCTTGTGATTACCATTGTGCTTTCTTATTTCAGTCTGGTATTTGGAGAGCTGGTGCCCAAAAGAATTGCCATGAAGAAATCAGAGTCTCTTGCCCTGTCTCTGGCAGGTCTTTTGTACGCTGTGTCCAGGATTGCATCCCCTTTGGTCGCTCTGCTTACTGTTTCTACCAACGGAATCTTACGCCTTCTTGGTATTGACCCGGAAGAATCTGACGAAGAAGTAACAGAGGAAGAAATCCGCATGATGCTTTCCCAGGGCAGCCAGCAGGGAAACATTGAAAAAGAAGAAACCGAAATGATTCAAAATGTGTTTGATTTCAATGATATTTCTGCAGAACAAATCTGCACACACAGAATGGATGTCTTATCATTAGACGCTGATGACAGTCTGGATAACTGGAAGGATGTAATTTTCCAAAGCCGCCACAGCTTCTATCCTGTTTATCAGGACACCATCGACAACATCATTGGCATTTTAGACGCAAAGGATTACTTTCGCACAAAAGCCGCAACAAAAGAGGAACTTTTGCAGAAAGCTTCTGATACGCCCTGGTTTGTGCCTGAAAATATGAAGGCAAATGTTCTGTTCCAGAAAATGCGGGAAACCAGGCAGTATTTCGCTGTACTGGTGGACGAGTATGGCGGAATGTCCGGTATTGTTACCCTTCATGATTTAATGGAAACTCTGGTGGGTGATTTATATGAAGAAGATGAAGAAAATCCACAGCCGGAAATCCAGAAGCTTTCAGAAGACACCTGGAAAATCCTTGGAAGCACACCTTTGGAAGAAGTTTCTGAGGCAATGGGTATTCCCCTCCCTACAGAGAACTATGATACTTACAGCGGTTTTATCTGCGACATAATCGGACGAATTCCAAAGCATGGAGAAACCTTTTCCTGTCAGTCTCATGGTCTGGATATCCAGGTTCATTCTGTGCTGAATCATCGAATAGGAGAAACCACGGTTCGTAAATTACATGAGGCTTCCGATGCAGCAGAAGAAGAAAAATTACATTCTTTTGTATAAACTCCAAAAACCCGGGTATACTACAAATAGTCCACGAGGGGATGCTGCAAATCCGCAGCGCCCCTTGCAGACGACAAAAGAAAAAGTAGAAATACTTTATCCTCCCCTTTTTAATGAGGCTGTGACCGTAAGCAGCCTCTATTTTCTTTCTTATAAACCGGCAAGTGCTTCTTCCCATACACCTCTGTTTTCCATAAAAATCTCTCCAAAGCTGGAAGCCGGAAGAGGCGATTCCAGCCTTCCGATCTCTATGGTAAGACTTGGAATTCCCATTTTTAAAAGTGCCCAGTCTTTGTATCCACCAGAACTTTGTTCCCCGTTTTTCCCAAGCACCTCATATCCTGTAATTTCTCCCATTGCTTTGGCAAATTTCCATGTGTTTAGACGCAGCTCTCCTTCCTGATAAAAATCCCAATAAATCACTGCGCCGGAAGAATGATAGCTGATTGTACGCAAAAATCCTTCTTGTCTGGTTAATTCTGCCAGTGCCCTGGATTCTGTTTCCGACTCTGGATTTGCACCTTTATAGCATTCTCTGGAAGGCTGCTGCACTGCATCTTCACAGTTTTCCCACAAGGCATCAAAATTTCTGTTTAAATCCACACCTTTTGCATTGGCCTTCCACCTGCTAAAATAATTTCCCTGTGGATGCCTTCCTCCTTCCCGTAAGGCAATTTCCTCTACCATGCTTTTCAAATCTGGATTTTTTATTCCCATTGCTCCCATTTGGCTAATGGTAACTCCATCCGGATTTGCCATAGGAACGATATGAATTGCTTTTCCCTCCATGATTTTTTCATATTCTTTGCACCGGGTTCTGCACAATTTCATGAGAAATTCTGTGGTCTGCTCCATAAGCAGCTGGCTGGTCATATATTCCCGTCCGTGTATTCCACCAAAAATCAGAACTTTTTTTGGTGCATTGGCACTGCCAATTCGAAAGTGATACAGCTCTCTGTTATCTTCTGTCCGTCCCATGCTGTCAATTTGTATAGTTTCCGGAAAAATGCGGGCAAAAATCCCCAAATCATTTTGCATATTTTCGTATGTATAACCTAAAAACCTGTCTAAGGATACTTTATACATTGACGATTCCTTCCAAAATTATTATAATAATAGATATTCTAAACAAGGGAGATTATGATGTGAAAAACTTAAAACGACTCTTGGCAGTCCTTGGAATCCTCCTGTTGGCAGGCATGTATGTCCTGTCTCTTGTTTTTGCCCTCACGGATCATTCCCAGGCTGGCAATATGCTGATGGCTTCTCTCTTTGCCACGGTTATCATTCCGATTTTGCTCTATGCATTTCTGCTGGTATATAAGTGGACCCATCCAAAGGATGATATCATCGCGCGGATTGCTCCTGAGACAGACAAAATTGATACTTTAATTTTTGATCTTGGGAAAGTATTAGTTCGCTATGATTTCCGGAAATTACTTGCAGATTTAAAATATGACGAAAAAACTGCCCAGGCAGTGGCAGAAGCCATGTTTTTAAGTCCCCAGTGGACAGAGGGTGACCGCGGTGTCAAAACAGAGGAAGAAATCCTTCAATCTTTTATTGAGAATAATCCTGACTATGAACAGGAAATCCGTCAGACGTTTCAGGAAATGGGAAAGACAATTTCTCTTTATTCCTATACCAAAGACTGGATAAAGTATTTTAAAAAGCGCGGCTACAAGCTCTACATACTTTCTAATTTTTCCAAACCACTGTATGACCGGTGCCAAAAGGAGCTGAAATTTTTAGAGCTTATGGACGGAGGCTATATGTCCTGGCAGATTCACTGTCTGAAACCAGAACCGGAAATCTTTCAGAAACTGATTACTGATTTCCACATTGACCCCTCCAGGGCGGTTTTCCTGGATGACATGATTGATAATGTAGCAGAAGCCAGGGCACAGGGATTAAATGCTATTCATTTCACAGGAAAAAAACAGGCTTTAAAACAGCTTCTGGAGTTTGGGGTAAAATAGCAGAACTGAATGGTTTATCTTTGGAAGAGGTTCAGGAATTGGCAGATAAACAAACTGTATCAAATAAAATTTTCCCCGAATTATGTGTAAAAGCATAATCCGGGGATTTTTTTGAAAAGAAAAAATCACTTCTCTCTCATATTTTTCCACTCTTTTAACAGTTCCAGGTCTTCGGTTCTAACTTTCATATTGGTCCGCAGCACCTCTCCGGCTGGCGTTGTCACAGAGATATCTATAATGCTTCCCTCCTGCATTGCCTTTTCTGAGGCTGCCTTTAGGAATGGAAATACTTTGGGATGATTTTTCTTAAATTCCTGCTGCATTCTGGCAAGTTCCATCATCTTTCGCGGGTTCATACAGTGCCTCCTGTTTTATCTTTTCTTTTTCTGCGTGGATTTGGAATTTTACTCAATGCATCAAGAATCCCGTTTTCCACTTCTTTTGGAAGCTTTGCATAACGCAGGATTTCCTTCAACATTCTGTCATCCGCTATGGCATAGAAGCATTCTTCTCCCTGTTCCTGAACCGTCTTAGCCGGTATCAGCCCGGTATGCTCCATAATTTCTGCCAGGTGTTCCTGTATCCATCCAAGAATAGGTTTCATAACAGCCCCAGCCTCCGGACAGATTCTCAAATATCCAAATGTACAATCTCCTGAAAGCATGGGCTCAAAATCTCCATTTACATGGCTTTTGCATTTCGGCTCTTCCATACAGGTTTCTCCAAACTCTCCGAATACATCCCGAAGCCATCCGATACTATCCTCTACCCAGCTTGGAATACGACTGCACATCTGTGTCTTTGCAGGCTGAACAGAGGTGTCCCCTGTAGAAAATCCATGTGGGCCATAAGCATAAATATGACTTTCAAAGGTCACACCATGTTGGGCCAGTGCCTGTAAAAATGCCAGAGAATTGGAAATTGGCACAATCTGGTCATTGCAGGCAGCAAATACAAAACATGGACAGGTATGTTCATCCACCGCTGCATTTACATCCGGTCCTTCTGGCTCACAAAGGGCCACATCACTTGCTTTTGTCACAGCATATCCTAAAAGCGCTGCATTTGGCTTCTCCTTTGCCATCGTGGCTGCGCATCCCGCCAGATGACCTCCCGCTGAAAAACCAAGGACTGCAATTTTATCTTCATAGACCTTCCACTCTTCTGCATTTTTACGAATCAGGGACATTGCCTGCTCATAGTCATTTAGTGGATTTGGCCATGCGCTGTGGCAATTTACAGAATAACGGAGAATAAACACCTGAAACCCGGCCTTTAAATAAGGCATTGCAACCGGGTCTGCTTCCCTGTCTGAACAATACTGATAGCCGCCTCCAGGCAAGATTAAAATTGCCGGTCTTTTCAAAATATAAGGAAACGCGCCTCCTGTCTCCTGCAGATATGCCGTCAGCGTCACCTGGCGCTCTTCATTTAAGGTAATAAATTCTGTTTTCATGATAACCCTCCTATTTGTACGTGCCTCCGTATTGCACTTCGCAATCTATATATTCAGTATAGCACAAAAGGCTTTGGCATAAAAATGAAATTTTTTTAACTTATTTCATAAAACTTTCAATACTCTTATTTAACTTTTTAAGTCCCTGCCCATCCTTTTCTTTTAGTTCTTCTTCCATACACTCATTCAGATATTGCTTCAGCATCTCCTTTCCGGCTCCATTTACCGCTGATTTCACTGCCGCAAGCTGAATCAGCACTTCACTGCAGTCCCGCCCTTCTTCTACCATATTCCGCACAGTTTTCAGGTGGCCTGTGGCGCGGGCAATCCGGTTCACCATGGCTTTATCGCAGGTTGGTTTCTTTTCTTTAACTGTAGACATCGGTATCTGCATCCTCACTCCATTCATAACCAACAGCCTGTGCCGCTTTCTCTGCTTCTGTAATATCCAAAATATCAGAAATGGCCCAAAGAGCTGTGTCAAATCCGTTCATGGTATTGTTACAGGAATACAGTTTCCCATCTATCACAGTTTTTACTCCTGTTATCCTGTCAATCCCTGCTGTAAACATTCTGTTCCAGTTTGCATCCATAGGAAAATCCGCAATGGTTCTGTGATACAACATGCCCGTCTGGGCCAGCAGTGCGGAACCATTTCCAATCATAAGGCAGTAATCTGCATTTTCTGCTGCTTTTCGAATCAGGTTTAAACTTCTTTCATCCTTCCACAAAAGGCGTCTTGCCCCTTTTCCTCCCGGAATCAGCAAAATTCCGTCAATTTCATCCGGTACCAGGAAATCCGTCCAAATCTTCAGACCATGAACACTGTTGATTAAATCACCGGAAACAGACAAATATCGGATATGAAAATGCTGTGGCAGTTTTCCGAAAAGTTCCACCGGTCCAAAAGCATCCAAAGTTTCAAAATCATCAAATAAAATCACATTTACATTCATAACGTTCTCATCCTTTCGGTTGTGTCCTGTCATGGAAATAATTATAGACAAAAAAATCCCAGGGCAAAAGCCTCCCTGGGGGATATATTTGCAAATTTTAGGAAGAAACACCTAACAAAAAAGGAACTATGACCTGCCATCGCCATACTTCCTTCTTTGTTAGGATTCATAAACTTTTGTATACTGCATATTTGCGGAGGGTTGGCAGTATACATACTACATCATGTAGTGAATTCATTCTCGTTATTTAAAACCGTAACGATAATTGTATATTACACGATGCCGCATTGCCTTACAAGCCTGGCAGGGGGATAAAATTTCAAAAAATTTTTTTCCTTTATTTTCCTGGTATTCCAGGCTCTTTTCCTTTGCTTATAACCCCATGCCCAGGTTTTCCCCATGCAGAGAGCCTAAATACCGTATATGTCTCTGCCCCTTACCCAGTTCTATGATCTGTGCCCGTACAGAAAATAAATCACTTAGTAATTTCTCTGTTAAAACCTCCTGTGGAGTTCCTGTGGACACAATATGTCCTTTTTTCATAGCAATAATATAATCGCAGTATTGCATGGCAATATTCATATCATGAATGGAAGAAAATACCGTAATTCCCTGCTGTTCTTTCATTAAATCCATAATCTGGAACTGATATCCCACATCCAGATGATTGGTGGGTTCATCCAGCACCACTAACTCTGTATTTCTGGAAAATGCACTGGCAATAAACACTCTCTGCTTCTCCCCTCCGGAAAGAGTGAGAAAGCTCCGCTTTTCAAATTCCTGCATTCCCACCAGTTTCAGCGCTTCCCTGCAAATTTTTTCGTCATCCACATCCCTGTTCTGCAGCACTCCCCGGTGGGCATAGCGGCCAATCATCATCATTTCCATAACCGAAAAATCAAAATTAATATCATTCTCCTGGGTAACCACTGCCATTTGCTTTGCAACAGCTTTGTTTGACATCTCCTGCAGATTCTTTCCATTGATGTAAACAGCTCCTGCGGATTCCTTATTCACCCGGTAAATGGTTTTCAAAAGTGTGGATTTCCCACATCCGTTTGGTCCAATTAATCCTACAAAACTCCCTCTTGGGATGTCAAAGGATATCTGATGGATTAATTCACGGTCTTTTACTGAAAAGCTTAAATCTTCTACCTTTAATATATGTTCCATCTATTCTCTCCCTTATTTGCTAAAAGAGTAGCCGCTTTTTCTCAGCATTGCCAAGAAGAACGGAGCGCCTAAAAGCGCAGTTACAACACCAATAGGAAGCTCTGACGGCGCTACGACAACTCTTGCAAACATATCTGCCAGTACCATAAAAATACCTCCCAGAAGCATGGCAAAAGGAATCAGACGTCTGTGGGCAGTTCCAATAAGTGTCCGCGCCACATGTGGTACAATCAATCCTACAAAGCCAATGCATCCGCTCATAGAAACCATAATACCGGTCACTAAAGAGGAGGAAAGCACAATAATCAATTTCATAGCACGCACATTAACACCTACAGTAATGGCAATGTCTTCCCCTAAAAGCAGGGTATCCAGACTTCTGTTAATCACCATAGAAATAGCAAAAATCACCAGAAGGGTTGCCAGTGCAGGCAGAACGTCTTCCCAGGCCGCGCTGGAAAAAGAACCCTCCATCCAGAAAAGAGCAGAATTCACTTTTCTCTTATCCGGGCTTAAAAAAATCAGCAGATTCGTAATGGCATGAAAAATAGCAGACACCGCTGTTCCTGACAGCACCAGTTTTCCTGGACTAAACCGTCCTGAAGCGCCTCCAAGCACCATAACAATCACCGAAGATAGCATGGCTCCTATAAACGCTCCCATTCCCACTGAAACTCCCTGAAACAGAGGAAATGCCCCTGCAACCAGAAGTATAGCAGTTGCCCCTGTGGAAGCTCCTGAGGAAATTCCCAGAATATAAGGGTCAGCCAGGGAATTTCTGGTCATTGCCTGCATTAAAATTCCCGTAAGGCTCAGACCTGTGCCAACACAGGCACATACAATTACTTTGGGGAAACGCATTCCCCACACAATACTCTGAGCAGACTTGCTCCATTCTGCCGCGAAAATTTCTTTTCCTGTGATATTATTCAAAATAATCTCATAAATCCAATCTGGGCGCAAATCCACTGCGCCCAGATTAATTCCTAAAACCATTGTGCCAAGAAGCACCAGAAACATGCCTACGCAAAGGATAAGAAAGGTACTTTTTTTAATGTGTTTCAGCATTGCCGGCCTCCTGCTTATTCTACGCCATGAAACTCAGACGCCAGCAACGCAACAGTTTCATCAATCCGCTCACTACAGGAGATATCCGTAAGCCCTACTAAAATAATCTGATCCTTTAAAACAGCCTGCATCTGGTTCAACTGCGGATCAGATTTTAACAGATTTAAAACTGCATCTGCTTCATCTGCACTTGCATAATAATCAATGACAATCCATTCCGGATCTGCTGCAATAATTTTTTCCCAGCTATATCCACGTTCCCAGTTTGCCTCTACATCTGTAACTACATTCTCTCCGCCGGCTTTTTCCAAAAGTTCCTGTGGGAGTCCGCCTCCTACTGTCATACAGGATTCTTCGTTAGAAGAAGCATCACATACAAAAACAGATACCTTTTCTTTGTCTTCTACCTTTTTTGCAGTTTCTTCAATATTGCTCTTCATTTCATTTACCAGAGCCTCTGCTTTATCCTCCACTCTGAAAATCTTTCCGATATTCAGGAAATCCGTGTAAACATCTTCCAGATGACCGCCTGACCACCGTTCTGAATGGAATCCATAAGCGTTGATACCATTTTTCGCTAAATTCTTGTAATTAAAATATTCTTCGTCAGACCAGGATGCCCAGGAAAGTACTAAATCCGGTTCAGCAGCCAAAACCTTTTCTTCTCCCGGATCCATAGCTGGTGGACACAAAGGCTCCAGCTTTTCAAAAGCCTCCTGATATTGTGGAAGTACCTCATTATCCTGCCATGCATAACCTACAATATGATCTTCCAGTCCAAGAGCCAGCAGCATTTCTGTAGCAAATCCAGCCATGCTTACAACTCTTTCGGGAACTTCTGGATATTCCAGTTCTACTTCATCTTCTCCGAAAACACTGGTAACTTTTACAGTTTCCGCATCTGTTTCGCTTTTTTCTTCCTTTGAAATCTCTGTTTTCTCTTCTTTCTCTTTTGGTGTTGTGCTTGCACATCCTGCCATTGTATTCATAGCAACTAATGCGGTAAGGAAAACTGTAATTGTTTTTTTCTTCATGTGTTTTCTTCCTTTTCTCTCTTTATATTTGTTCTACTCATTCAAACCTTATCTATCATATCATAAGAAAAACTTTTTCCAAGCCCCCCTGGGGGTTGATTTTTTCTTAAAACACTGATTCCACCAGCATTTTCGTATATTCATCCCTGGGATTCAGAATCACCTCATCCGGTGTTCCCTCTTCCACAATCCGGCCATCTTTCATAACCAGCACACGGTCACAAAACTGCTGTACCAACGCCAGATTATGACAGATAAACAAATAAGAAATCTGATGTTCCTTCCGAAAAGAGTCCAAAAGCTCCATAATCTGCTGCTGCACCGTCACATCCAGAGCGCTTGTAGCCTCATCGCAGATAACAATCTTTGGTTTCACAGCCAAGGCTCTTGCAATGGCTGCCCTCTGACACTGTCCGCCGCTTACTTCATGGGGATACCTATCATAAAACTCTTTTGGAAGTCCACACTGTCCCAACAGCTCCAGAACCCGCTTCTTTGCTTCTTCTTTTGGCACACCACTGTTTCTAAGGCTCTCTCCAATTCCATGCCCCAGGGATTTTCTGGGGTCAAAGGAAGAAACCGGATTCTGAAAAATCATCTGAATATTTTTATAGGCTTCCCTGAGCTTTTTCCCTTTTTCCCTGGTAATATCTTCTCCACACAGAGAAATCGTTCCTTCTGTGGCATCTGTAAGCCTGGTAATGGCTCTTGCCAGGGTACTTTTTCCACTGCCTGATTCTCCTACAATTCCCAGGGTCTCTCCCGGATAAAGCCGGAAATTAATATGGTCAATGGCTGTAAAATCTGCTTTTCCCTCTGTCACAAAGGTTTTTGTTAAATCTTTCACTTCCAAAATGGTTTCCATGCTATAGCCTCCGTAATCTGGGTACTGCTGACAACAGTTTCCTGGTATAGTCATTTTGCGGTGTTTCTAGCACCTGTGTCGCTGCTCCGTATTCCATGACCTTTCCTTCTTTTAATACCAGTATGGAATCCGCCATAGCCGATACCACACCAATATCATGAGTCACCAGAATTATGGCTGTGCCAAACAACTCTCTAAGCGCCAGCATCTCCTGTACTACCTGCCGCTGCACTGCCACATCCAGGGCGCTGGTTGGTTCATCTGCCAGAAGCACCGGCGGTTCCATAAGCATGGCAATGGCAATCCCCACTCTCTGGTTCATGCCACCGGATAATTCAAAGGGATAACTATTCCAAATCCTTTCCCCATCCTGAAATTTCAGTTTTTCAAATAAACCCAACGCCTTTTCCTTTGCCTGCTCTCTGGACATTTTTTTATGGGCAGTAATACTCTCATAAATCTGCTCTCCTATGGTGCGGATAGGACACAGGGAGGCCCCTGCGTCCTGAAAAATCATACCTATCTTTTCTCCACAGATTTTCTGCATTTCTCCTCTGGACAAATCAGGAATATCCTTTTCCTGAAACCAGATATCTCCCCTGGTCACCATTCCACTTTTTCCAAGAAGCCCCATGGCTGCCTTTAAAAGAGTGCTTTTTCCACTTCCTGATTCTCCTACAATTCCCAGGATCTCTCCCGGATGCAGAGAAAAACTCACATCATGAACCACAGTCTTCCCGTCAAAAGAAATTTCCACAGAATCATAACTTAATATTTCCTTCATGTCCTTTTCCCTTTTCACCAAAAACCTTTACTCTGCAGGCGCCAGATCCGCTGTGATTTCATAGAAATCACAGGGATGTGCTGTTAAACCTTTTACAGAGGACTTGCTGATCATGCTCATTTTCAGATGAGAACAGAATACAAAGGCATTATCGTCCAAAATAGTCTGCTGCATTTCTACTGCCAGCTCACTTCTTCTTTCTGTATCAAAGGTTTTTGCCATTTCCTTCTCTAATTCTTCCAATTTATCACTGTGATATTTTCCGTTATTTACTGCGGAGCTGTCCAGACAATGAGTGGTAAAGAAGTATTCCGGATCTCCTGTAGGCGCTGTTACCATGGCGCTTGCATACACATCCCAGGCTGTGGAATCGGTTCGGATGCTGTTGTGGTCGGCTGTACTGTTAATCTGTACATCCATACCTATCTCCTTCAGAGTAGCCTGTGCAGATTCTGCCAATAGCGGAAGTTCCTGACGGCTTGGGTAAGTAAGCCACCGGATGGTTAAATCCTTTCCATCCTTTTCCCGAATTCCATCGCCATCTTGATCTACCCAGCCTGCTTCTTCCAGCACCTTTTTCGCACCTTCCAAATCATAAGTTTCTGTGGTAACTGCATCCCCTCCAAACTCAAAATTATCTGGATAGGCGCCCACTGCCGGATAACCATTTCCATCTAATAAAGTATTTACAAATCCTTCTTTGTCAATGCCCATGGCAATGGCTTTTCTCACTGCCTTGTCCTGTATCACAGGACTTTCAAAATTCATATGAGCGAAAAATGCCCTGCTGGTAGCACAACTGGAAAAAGTATAATCTTCATTTTCAAACAAAGGATAGCTGGCATAAGGCATACCATAAGCTGCATCAATCTCTCCTGACTGCAGTGCCATGGTAAGGGTATCTCCATCAGAAATCGTACGCACTGTAATTTCGTCAAATCCAGGTTCTCCATCCCAATAATCCCCGTTTTTCACCAGCTTTAACTGCTCTCCTGAAACTAAAGATTTTGCAATATACGGACCTGTACCAGCCACAATACCATCCTCAGTAACCCCTGCTTCCATGTCAATGATACATCCGTAAGGGTCACTTAAATAATTCAACAGGGTTGGCTTTGGCTCTGTTGTTTTAATGGTTACTGTCTGTCCTTCTGCAGTAACGGTATCAATCATCAAATCGCCTCTGGCACGTTCGTGAACTTCCACCAGATGTTCCAGGCATTCTTTTACTGCCTCTCCATCCATTTCCCTGCCACTGGAGAATTTTACCCCATCCTGCAACGTAATTTTCCAGGTAAGTTCATCTATATTTTCATAATCTTTTGCCAGCCATGGCTGAATTTCCATGGAATCTGAATACTGAAACAGCGTCTCTCCCACTCCGTAACGAATACAGGCCCATCCTGCGTAAGTATTATGTGGATTCACATCCGGCTCCTCATTTTCCGGATTAAAGGTGGTATCACCAAATACAAATGTTTTTTTCCCTGCTGTTCCTTCTGCATTTCCGGTATTGTTATTCTTTTCTCCTGTGCCACATCCGGCCAAAAGCCCTGTTCCAAGGCATACTGCCATAAAAAATGCTGCAAATTTCATTTTGTTCCTCATGATTGTTATACCCATTCCTTTCTAAGTTTCTATAAATTTTGTTATTTTCTGCGGCTGTTTCTCGGATCAAGATAATCCCTGACCGTATCACCCAGCAGATTAAAAATAACCACAACAATAAAAATTGCAATTCCAGGTCCAATAATCACCCATGGATAAGTCTGGAGCATACTTCTGCCGCCACTCATCATATTCCCAAGCTCTGCAGTGGGTGGCTGTGCACCTAACCCTAAAAAGGACAAGCCTGCCAGCTCCATTAACATGGTTCCAATATCCAGCATAGCTGTTACCAGAACCGGTCCTGCACAATTAGGTAAAATGTGCCTGACCATAATTTGCCATGATGTATTTCCTGCCAGTTTTGCCGCTGAAATATAACTGGTACTCTTCTGTGCCAGTGTCTGGCTTCTGGCAATTCTGGCATATTTGGGCCAGCTAATCACAGCCAGAGCTAATACCGCATTTCGCAGTCCTCCATTTAAAAGTGCTGCGATTGCCAGGGCAAAAACCAGACCAGGAAACGCCAGACAGATATCAGAGATCCGCATAACAACTGCATCCAAAATCCCTCCATAATATCCGCATAAAACTCCGGCAATAGTTCCCACCACAGTGATAATCACCACCAGCGAAAGGGTTGCCAGCACACTGGTCTGAAGTCCCACTAAAATCCGGGAAAACATATCACGCCCAAAACGGTCTGTTCCGGCAAGATGCTCTCCGCCCGGTGGCTGCAAAGAGGCTGCCATATCCTGTACATTTGGGTCATAGGGACATAACTGTTCTGCAAAAATAGCTACCAAAAACAATCCCACTGCCAGTACAAGGAATACAAATAATCTTACTTTTATATAGCTTTTCTGAACCTTCTGCTTCCGCACTGTTGGTGTATGTGTCCTTTCACTCATGCCTCTTCACCTCCCAAGCGGATTCTCGGATCCAGGAATCGGTAGGAAAGATCTGTAATCAGGTTGACACAGACATAAATAATTGCCATCCACATAACATAAGCCTGTATCATAGGATAATCCCTCATATTAATGGCATCTACCGCCAGTTTTCCCACCCCGTCCCATAAAAAGATAGATTCTACAATAGCAGTTCCACCAAGCAGACTTCCTATGGACAAGGTAAGCAAGGTAAGAATGGTCACCAGACATGCCCGAAGCACACTCTTCCAAAGAGTAACAGAAAAGCGGATTCCTCTTGCCTGGGCTCCAACTACATAATCCTTACTAAGTTCATCCAAAACCGCTGCCCTTACCTGTCTCAAATATTTGACAGACATGGCAATAGCCAGCGTAAGACTTGGAAGAGCTACGCTCTGAATACTAAGTCCATTGGCAATCACCGGAAATATTGGCATACGTATGGAGAGAAAATACATGAGCAGCAATGCCACAAAAAAGTTTGGCATACTATTTCCCAGAAAACTGCATACTCTAATCAGATAATCCGTAAAACGGTTTTGCTTTACTGCCGCCAGAATCCCTAATGGTATGGAAATCACAATGGTGAGGAAAATCGATACTGCGGTAAGTAAAAGCGTTGCAGGCAATTTAGAAAGAAAGGTGGGAAGCACTTCCTTTCCTGAAATATAACTGGTTCCCATATCTCCTGTTAATAAATTTCCAAGCCATACAAAATATTGGGTCAGAAAAGGTTGATCAAGTCCAAGCTCTGCCCTGGCATTGTCGATTACTTCCTGGGAAACTACCATCCCCGTATTTTCCATTTTCTGCAGCACAGCATCGCTTCCTGCCAGACGCATCATTCCAAAGGATAAAAAAGTAATGACCAGAAGGATGGGAATAAGCTGCAGCAAACGTTTTAACACATATTTTTTCATTCCGACCCTTCTTTCTTTCCACACAATGTGAAAATAGGCGCCGGATTATAAAATTCATCCTTTTCTACATAAATCCGCTTGCCCACTCCCAAATCCAGAGAAAGCTCCTGAATCCCCAGTTTTCCAAGAGTTTCCACATCCCAGGCAGGTCTGATATAGCTGCTGATAGGAAGCTGTTTCTTGATATCTTCGTTTTCTTTCAGCATCTCCATTCCCAGCATATTATGGCTGTGCTGTTCCGGAAGGCTGGCAGTGTCTGTGGCATCATAAGCGCCATAATTGGCATCAAAATTTAAAAGCAATCCGCCTTTTTTCAGCACCCTGCACCATTCCTCATAAGCCCGTCCGGCGTCCGGCAGTGTCCAGGTCAGATTTCTGGAAATTACCACATCAAAGGTCGCATCCGGGAAATTCAGGTTTTCAGCATCCATAATTTCAAATCTGCAGTCTATCTGTTCTTCTTTTGCCAGTTCTTTTGATTTTTCAATCATATCCGGCGTTAAATCGATTCCTGTAACTTCATGCCCCTGCTTTCCAAGAAGAATGGTAAAAAATCCGGAACCGCATCCTACATCTAAGATTTTCAAAGTTCCCTCTGGCAGATATTTTCGGATTTCTGTAAGCCAGCGCTCTGCCATAACACTGTGAAGTTCTGCTTTTCTCTGTACTTTAAAACTGCTGCTTCTCTTGCTCCAATATCCGGCAATCCGTTCTTTTCTGTTATCAGATTCTCTGGAAATCCGTCCGTAAGCAATCACAGGCCCGGACTGCAATACCTGTAAACTTCCGGTCTGATACAAAATTACGCCGCCATACTCTGCCCGGCACACCTCCAGAATCTGACCTTCGTAATCTTTAATCACACCCAGGGTCTCTCCCTGTTGTATCATATCTCCCGGCTTCTTGGCTGGATACCATAAACCCGGTTCATTGGCTGCCTGGTAACACACATCCTTTACTTCCAGTGGATAATAATTCCGGTAGTCCTTTTCTCCCTGATAGATTCCCAGGTGGCAGAGAATATTGCGCACATCTCTTCTGGTGGAATGGCTCTCCTCTTCTGTCCATCCTCCCATCTGCCCACGCTCAATCAAAATACTGGGAATCCCCCTGGTTGCGGCATAGTTATAGCAGCCGCCACTGGATACATTGGAACATACCATATATGACACATCTGCCTGCTGAGCCATTTCTCTGGATATACTGACCACTTCCGCTGAAGCCATTCCCGCATAATATACATAAGGAGTCAACTGTTCATAACTATCTCCGCTGTGAAGATCAATATAATAGTCTGCAATACAAAAAAGCTCTTTTTCCATGGCATAAGCCAGACGCTCCGACCAGGTTCCTTCTTTTGTTCCCGGAAACACACGATTTAAATTCTTTTTGTCTGCATGAGATTCACTTCCCCTTCGCAGTTCAAAGGCCTCACGATTTACTACCTTTACAATCACTACAGTTCCTTCAATCTTTCGGATATCCAGACGCTCTGCCAGTTCTAAGGCGGCTTGGATTCCCACATATTCCTCAGCATGAATACCCGCTGTAATCAGAACTGTTTTTCCGGGCTTTTCCCCATGTAAAATGGTGGCAGGAAGCTGAAATTCTCCTTCTCCCATTAATAAAAATCCATCTTTTCTCTGTCCCGGTTCTACTATAAAATTCCCAAGACAAAATGCTTCTCTTTTTTCCATATATCTAAAAAATTCCTTTTCTTTCGTTTTATACTTCTGTGTAGAAATCTCCCAGAATATCGCAGTAAGTTTATCAGAAATCTTATGGTCCCACAAGCCCTGTAGGGGGATATGAACCTGCAAAATCCTTGAAAATAAGCAAAAAATCTCCTGTTTTTTGCAGAAAATCCTCTTTTTATCTTGCATACCGGGAAATTTCAACGTATTATATAAGAGGCGGAGTGTTCCGTTTAGAAATCTGATTGAAATCAATGGAGGGCACATAAAATGGAATCTGTAAATCGTATGGTTGGAACCGTATCCAGAGGTGTGCGGGCACCGATTATCCGTGAAGGAGATAATCTGGCTGAAATCGTAGTAGACTGTGTATTAAAGGCAGCAGAAAGTGAAAAATTTGAAATTCGTGATAAAGATGTTATTGCTGTAACAGAAGCAGTAGTAGCAAGAGCACAGGGCAACTATGCCAAGGTAGATGATATTGCAGCAGATGTAAAAGAAAAATTTGGAGATGACACCGTTGGTATTCTGTTCCCAATTTTAAGCCGTAACCGTTTCTCTATCTGTCTGAAGGGAATTGCAAAGGGATGTAAAAAAATCGTCCTGATGTTAAGCTATCCTTCTGATGAAGTAGGAAACCATCTCATTGATTTGGATGTCATGGATGAAAAAGGTGTAAACCCATGGTCTGATGTTCTCACAGAAGAAAAATACAGAGAACTCTTTGGCTATGAAAAACACGTGTTCACTGGCGTTGATTATGTGGAATACTACAAACAGCTCATCCAGGAAGCCGGCGCGGAAGTAGAAATCATCTTTGCCAACAATCCAAAGGCAATCCTGTCCTACACCAAGAGCGTTCTCACCTGTGATATCCACACACGTCAGAGAACCAAACGCATCTTAACAGCTAATGGCGCTGAGAAAGTCTATGCATTAGATGACATCATGACACACAGCATCAACGGCAGCGGTTATAATGATGCTTATGGTCTCCTTGGCTCTAACAAAGCTACCGAAGACACAGTAAAACTCTTCCCAATCAAATGTGATGAAGTGGTTTCTGCTATTCACACCGCTATGGTTGAAAAAACAGGTAAAAATGTGGAAGTCATGATTTATGGTGACGGTGCATTCAAAGATCCTGTAGGAAAAATCTGGGAGCTGGCTGATCCGGTAGTATCTCCTGCTTACACCAAAGGACTGGAAGGTACTCCAAATGAAGTCAAATTAAAATACCTGGCTGACAATGATTTTGCCAATCTCTCCGGTGATGAATTAAAAGAAGCAATCAAAGAATACATCACAGAAAAAGATGAAAAAGCTGCCAGCTTAAAAGGTACTATGGTAACACAGGGAACCACACCAAGACGCCTGACAGACCTTCTTGGCTCTCTTGCTGACCTGACTTCCGGCTCCGGTGATAAAGGTACACCAATTATTTACATTCAGGGATATTTTGACAATTACGCAAAATAAGGGTTTACACCAGAACAGGCTTCGGAGTACAATAGACTTATCAAAATAATAGGAGGTAAGAACTATGGCAGTTATGGAAGGTTGTGAAAGCCAGTACAGAACACCTGTACCAGAAGACAGGACATGCCCTGTATGCGGAAAAGAAGTAGAAGTATTTACCAACAGAGGACGTATTGTGGAAGATGCGGTCTGCCCTTGCGGATATGTTTTTAAAGCAGAAGAACAGGAACCTCTGAAAGTAGCGCGGACAGAAGAATAATAGAACGGAGAAACAGCCTCCTGACCCATGGAAATCATTCCTGGGGCGGGAGGCTGTTTTTATAATTTTTTTATTTCACACAGCCTATCAGCTCGTGAATATCTTCTATCTGATTTTTCTCCATATACTTCTGAATACCATCTATCACTTCTATAGTTGCATATGGATTTGTAAAGTTTGCAGTTCCTATGGACACTGCGGTTGCTCCGGCCATAATAAATTCCAGAGCATCTTCTGTATTCTGGATACCACCCATTCCAATAATGGGAATCTTCACCGCCTGGGCTGCCTGGTATACCATCCGCACAGCAACCGGCTTTACACAAGGTCCGGAAACCCCGCCTGTTTTATTTGCCAGCGCAAAGGTTCTTCTGTTAATATCGATTTTCATGCCTGTAAGGGTGTTAATGAGAGAAACTGCGTCCGCCCCGCCGGCTTCCGCTGCTCTTGCAATCTCTGCAATATCCGTTACATTGGGAGTCAGTTTCATAATCACCGGCTGCTTTGCCACTTTTTTAATCTGTGCAGTCAGTTCCTCCACATGTTTTGGATCTTGTCCAAAAGCCAGAAAATTGGCATTTACATTTGGACAGGAAATGTTGATTTCCATCATATCAATGGGTTCTTCTGCCAGACGCTCCACCACTGCCAGATATTCTTCCGGCGCATGTCCACATACATTGACAATTACCTTAGTATCAAACTGCTGCAAAAACGGAATGTCCCTCTCGCAGAACACATCAATACCAGGATTCTGCAGGCCAATGGCATTCATCATACCACTGTGAACCTCTGCAATACGGGGAGTGGCATTCCCAGCCCATGGTACGTTAGCAACACCTTTTGTCACCACAGCGCCAAGCTGATTCAAATCCACAAATTCGCTGTATTCTGCCCCTGAGCCAAAGGTTCCGGAAGCGGTCATAACCGGATTCTTAAACTCAACTCCGGCAATCTTTACCTTCATGTTCATTACAGCTCCACCTCCGTACTAAGAAATACCGGACCATCTTTACAGATTCTCTTATTGTGCACATGAGAATGATGGTCTACGTCTTTGGATTTACATACACAGGCCAGACAGGCGCCTACGCCGCAAGCCATTTTTTCTTCCATAGAAATATAACAGAGAATTTTGTTTTCCTCAGCATAAGTTTTGATTGCACGGAGCATTGGTGTTGGGCCACAGGCAAAAATCACATCTGCTTCCAGATGGTTTTCCCGGATAGCGTCCATTACATTTCCTTTGGTTCCCACACTGCCATCTTCTGTAGCAATTACCAGTGTTCCGTTGACTTCCAGTTCTTCTTTTAAGAAAATTTCACTGTTTCTGTATCCTGCAATAACCGTAACTTCCGCTTCTGCTTCCTTTGCAGTCTGTACCATAGGAGGCACACCGATTCCGCCGCCCATCATGAATACACGTTTTCCCTTGATAATCTCCATAGGAAATCCATTTCCTAAAGGTCCCAGGATTTCCAGAGTTTCTCCTGGCTTCATAGCAGAAAATTCAGCAGTTCCCTTTCCTGCAATACGGTATACAATGCGAAGAGCGCCTTTTTCTTTGTCAATTTCACAAATACTGATTGGCCTTGGAAGTACCCTTCCGGAATCATTGCTGTACACAGAAATAAACTGTCCCGGCTTTGCCTGGGAAGCAATTTCCGGTGCATCCAGCCATAAACTGTAAATATCAGTACCAATACACTCTTGCTGCAAAATGGTACTTTTCATTTTTACTTTTGCCATGATATTTCCTTCTCCTTATTTTGCTGCTTCCAATGCTCCTGTAATATCTGCTACCATATCTTCCACTGCTGCTCTGGAAGCCTGTGCAAAATTTTCTTCACCGAACTTCGCATATTTTTCCTGTTTGTAAGCTGCAATAATTCCTCTGGAAGAGTTTACAATGGCGCCAAGACCATCTTCATTAAAGAAGTGTACCAAATCTTTTCCCTGACCGCCCTGTGCGCCATAGCCAGGAACCAGAATGTATGCTTTTGGCATAATCTTACGAAGGATTTTGCCCATTTCAGGATAAGTAGCTCCTACAACTGCTCCCACATAGCTGTAAGAATCTCCCATAAATCCTTCTCCCCACTCTGCTACTTTTTCGCCAACTAATTCGTAAAGTGGTCTTCCATTTACCAACTGATCCTGAAATTCACCGCTTGATGGGTTGGAGGTTTTCACCAAGACAAACATACCTCTCTTTTCTTCCTTGCACGCCTCAATAAACGGATTGATACTGTCAGAACCCATATAAGGATTCAATGTAACAAAGTCCACATCAAATCCAGCATATTTCTTTGAACCAACCTGTACCTTGCCTACATGTCCTGTTGCATAAGCAGCAGAGGTAGAACCAATATCACCACGTTTAATATCTCCAATTACTACCAGACCTTTTTCCTTGCAGTAATCTACGGTTTTCTTGTAAGCCATAAGTCCCGGGATTCCAAACTGCTCATACATAGCAATCTGTGGTTTTACTGCTGGAATGATATCATAAGTTTCGTCCACAATGGCTTTGTTAAACTGCCAGATTGCTTCTGCTGCTCCTTCCAGGGTTTCTCCGTATTCTTTAAAAGCTTTCTCCTGCACCTGTTTTGGAATATAGTTCAGCATAGGGTCTAATCCTACAACAATAGGTGCGTTGGTTTTCTGAATGTTTGCAATCAATTTCTGAATCATAATGTTCCTCCTAATATCTTATGTGTTTTTCTCAATCTTTCTGGTAGACCACATTTCCATCGCAAATGGTAGCCACAACCTGGCCTTTTACCTTGCGTCCGTTAAATGGTGTGTTTTTTCCTTTTGAAAGGAAGGTCATGGTGTCAATAATATATTCTGCATCCGGGTCAATAATGGTAACATCTGCAGGACTTCCCACTTCCAGACGTCCCCTGTCAGAATGAATCACCTTTGCCGGATTGTAGCTCATTTTCTCAGCCATCTGCATTGGCGTCAGAACGCCTGTATGCACCAGTTCTGTCATGGTAAGGGCCACTGCTGTTTCCAATCCTACAATACCAAAAGGCGCTGTTTTCATGGACTGCTGCTTTTCTTCCCTGCTGTGCGGCGCGTGGTCTGTGCTGATAACATCAATAATATCCTCTTTCAGTCCCTGAATCAGAGCAGCCCTGTCCTCTTTTGTACGAAGAGGCGGGTTCATCTTATAATTTGCATCATCTTCCAAAATATCTTCAGAAGTCAAGGTAAAATGATGTGGACACACTTCCCCTGTTACCGGAAGTTTTTCTTCCTTTGCAAGCTGAATCATGCGGACGCTGTCCTTTGTAGAACAATGGCACAGATGCAGTCTTGCTCCTGTTTCTTTTGCCAGAACAATGTCTCTGGCAGCAATGACATCTTCTACTGCATTGCTGATTCCCGGAAGTCCCAATTCTCTAGATTTTGCATCTTCATTGACACAGCCTCCGTTTACCATGTTCTGGTCTTCGCAATGAGCAAACACCGGAATATCATGTCTGGCTGCAATTTCCATGGCTTCTTTATACAGTTTCACGTTCATAACAGATTTTCCGTCTTCACTGATAGCAGGAATACCGGCCTGAATCATGCCTTCAATATCCGCCAGTTCTTCTCCTTTTTGCTGTTTTGTCACCGCTCCAAGCTGCAGTACATGAATAGGCGCCAGGGTTTTTGCCTTATTGTGTACATACTCTACCCGATCCGGACTGTCAATCACCGGTTTTGTATTTGGCATGGCTAAAATCGTAGTAAATCCGCCTTTTGCCCCGGCTTTCGCCCCTGTCACCACATCTTCTTTATAGGTAAGGCCTGGATCTCTTAAATGAACATGGAGATCAATCAGTCCGGGCATAACATAGCATCCTTTTGCATTTATCACCTTATCCGGTGTTTCTTTCGTTTTCAAGGTTTCCCCTATTTCTTTAATCACACCGTCTTCAATATAAAGATCTCCTATGATATCGGTCTTATCAGAAGGGTTTAAAATCCGGCCCCCTCGAACTATTATTTTCATATGATTTCGCATCCTTTCTCCCGCACAATTTCTTCAAAAACTCATTGTACGGAAACTCATTATCAATTAAATAGTAACATACACATTTTCTTTCGTCAATTGAACTTTTTCTTGAGTTTCCGCAGTTTTATCCACAGAACCTATAA
>ULQT01001151.1_pt1 | contig 64477 bp, 56 predicted proteins | sample 1954791 | NCBI WGS metagenome assembly ULQT01 (sample SAMEA4835663, study PRJEB28245) | human gut metagenome | biome: gut microbiome; material: fecal sample | place: Denmark | collected 2008 | reverse complement strand
GATATTTTGAAATATGCAATATCTTTGCAAAAAAAATATCAGGAATGGACAAAATAATTGGATTGGGAAACGCATTGGTCGATGTGTTAGCAACCCTTGACAGTGATGAAATCTTAGCGGAAATGGAGTTGCCTAAGGGTAGTATGACTCTGATTGATGAAGATAAATTGCTGAAAATCAATAAATACTTTAGCCGGGTGAAGACTCATTTGGCGACCGGTGGCTCTGCGGGGAATGCCATTCGAGGTATGGCGCAGCTTGGAGCGGGTACCGGATTTATCGGAAAGGTAAATAATGATTCTTATGGTAACTTTTATCGGGAAAGTTTGTTAAAACGCGGAACGGAAGCTAATTTGTTACTTTCCGATACCCTGCCTTCGGGGGTAGCTTCTACTTTTATATCTCCCGACGGGGAGCGTACTTTCGGTACATATCTGGGGGCGGCGTCTACATTGAAAGCGGAAGATTTGTCGCTGGAGATGTTCAAAGGATATACTTACCTGTTTATAGAAGGCTATTTGGTACAGGAACACGATATGATTCTTCGTGCCATCGAACTGGCCAAAGAGGCCGGTCTGCAGGTTTGCCTGGATATGGCAAGCTATAATATTGTGGCGGGTGATCATGAATTTTTCTCTCTGTTGGTAAATAAATATGTGGATATTGTCTTTGCCAATGAAGAAGAGGCGAAAGCGTTTACCGGTAAAGAACCCGAGGAAGCGTTGGATGTTATCGCTAAAATGTGTAGTATTGCCATTGTAAAAGTGGGAGCACGCGGCTCGCTGATTCGTAAAGGAACGGAGGAAGTACATGTTGAGGCTGTACCGGTGGCAAAGGTGGTTGACACTACCGGTGCCGGAGATTTTTTTGCAGCTGGTTTTCTTTACGGACTGACCTGCGGATATTCTTTGGAGAAGTGCGGAAAGATAGGGTCTATTCTGTCGGGTGAGGTAATACAGGTGATTGGAACGGAACTGCCGGATTCAAAGTGGGAGAAGATAAAGGAAGATATAATAATGATAAATTAGGATATTATGAAATATTTAAAGATACGTTGGATAGCCGTCCTATTGTCGGTAGTAGGTACAAGCTTCTTTTTCGGATTTAAGAGTGGAGACAGCCGTAGTTTCCAGGTGGCAAAGAATCTGGATATATTCAATTCTATTGTGAAAGAGTTGGATATGTTCTATGTGGATACGATAGACCCGAACAAGACTATTCGTACCGGTATCGAGTCCATGTTGTATTCACTCGACCCTTATACGCAATATTTTCCGGAAGACGACCAGAGCGAACTGGAACAAATGTTGAAGAATACGTATGGCGGTATCGGCTCTATCATAACTTGGAATACCAAGCTGAAACGTTCCATGATAGCCGAGCCTTATGAAAATATGCCGGCGGCTACCGTGGGTTTGAAAGCCGGTGATATTCTTCTGGAAATAGACGGTAAAGACCTTGCGGGAAAGAATAATCAGGAAGTAAGCGAAATGCTTCGCGGGCAGGTAGGTACAAGTTTCAAATTGAAGGTACAACGCCCCGGAACGGAGCAGCCGTTGGAATTCGATATTGTTCGCCGTTCTATCCAGTTGCCTTTTATTCCGTATTATGCAATGCTGGATAACAATATCGGTTATATCAATTTGAGCACTTTCTCCGGTAATCCTTCCAAAGAGTTCAAACAGGCATTTCTCGATTTGAAAAAACAGGGAATAACTTCTTTGGTTATCGACCTGCGTAATAACGGCGGCGGCTTGTTGGACGAAGCTGTGGAAATAGCCAACTTCTTTCTGCCGCGCGGCAAAACGCTGGTGACGACGAAAGGAAAGACCAAGCAGGCAAGCAATACGTACAAGACGTTGCGCGAGCCGCTGGATTTGGAAATCCCGCTGGCTGTGCTGGTGAATAGCGCTACGGCGTCCGCGTCGGAAATCTTGGCAGGCGCATTGCAGGATTACGACCGTGCAGTGGTGGTGGGTAACCGTACGTTCGGAAAAGGGCTTGTGCAGACCACTCGTCCGCTGCCTTATGGAGGTACAATGAAGCTGACGACTTCCAAATACTATATTCCGAGCGGGCGTTGTGTGCAGGCTATCGACTATAAACACCGTAATGAGGACGGCAGTGTGGGGCGTATTCCGGATAGCCTGACTACCGTATTCCACACTGCTGCCGGACGTGAGGTGCGTGACGGTGGCGGGGTTACTCCCGATATTACCGTCAAGCAGGATAAATTGCCTAATATCTTGTTTTATTTGGTGAATGACAACTTGATATTTAATTATGCTACGGAATACTGTTTGAAGCATCCGACAATTCCGGCTCCTAAAGATTTTAAGATAACGGATGCCGACTATGCCGACTTCAAGGCGATGGTACAGAAAGCTGACTTCAAGTACGACCAGCAGACCGAGAAGATTTTGAAGAACTTGAAAGAAATGGCGGAGTTTGAGGGATACCTGACGGATGCGTCGGATGAATTCAAGGCTTTGGAGAAGAAACTGTCTCATAACTTGGACCGTGATCTTGATCATTTCTCAAAGGATATAAAGGAGATGATTGCGGTGGAAATTATCAAACGTTATTACTATCAGCGGGGAAGTATCATCCAACAGTTGAAAGATGATAAAGACTTGAAAGAGGCCGTCGGAATATTGACCGCTCCGGAAAAATATAAAGAAATGCTCAGTGTCCCGCCGGTTAAGCCGGATGAGAGTAAAAAGGGAAAATAAAAAACATCATCATAATCCTTATTTTAACCGAAATAGTTCGCTATTTCGGTTTTTTAGTTTCTATCTCGTTTTTGTCCCGTTGTGCGTATGTGTTCAATCCTTTATTTTTGTAAAAATAAAACGAATAAGCGTTAAAGGGAGTTTCCTTTAGTGTTCCTGCGCTTTCCTAAGATTACTGGTATGCTGAACGAAGGAACCATAAGCAAAACACAGACAAGTTATGATGAAAAAACTATTTTGGTTGGTGCTGTCAACCGTGATTTTGACAGGACAAAGCGTTTTTGCTCAAGAAACTAATTCCGAAACCCAATCTTCTCAAAGAGAGGATTCTTTACTGCAAGTGGTAAACGAACTCTCCGGCAGAGTGAAGAAAACCGAAGATGCGGCACGTAATGAGAGAATATGGAAAAAAAGAGCCAAGTATTTTAATATCGGTTATATCACAAACCAGACTTTGACAGATAAAGTAGATGCCGAAGCGGAATGGAAAAGCGATTTCGGCGTTTCTCTGGCTTTTGGAAAAACGTATTACCTGCATAAGAAGCCGCTGCTGAATATGATAAAGTTCGGTATCGATGCAACTTGGTTTGATATTTCTTATGCCAAGTATTCAGAACCGGATGCGTATGCAAATGATGGAGCCTACACACGCGCTTATGGCGATTATGGAGGTTATGACTATGACGATGAAGAAGATATTGACCTGGGTATTCATCAGATAGACGCGTCTATGCACGTAGGTCCTTCTATCACAGTCAATCCGATAGGAGACTTAAAGGTTGCCGCATATTTCCATTATGTACCTACCTATTCCATGTTGGTGATTGACGATAGTTTCGGACACGGATATGTTTCCAATTTCGCGTTTGGAGCGTCTGTTGCGTATAAGGCTATCTCATTCGGTATAGAGCATCGTTGGGCAAAGAAAGCTACTTATAACGGACTTTCCTTTGATGATGAAGGCATAGATTATGAAGATCCTGCTTTTGATGATGTGATTCAAAGCGATAAGTGGAAAATGAAATCAAAATCTTTCCGTATATTCCTTAGCTTTAGATATTAAGAATAAAGGTGCGTCAGAATCATAACTTCTGGCGCACCTTTACTGTCTGAGAGGAAATATTACTTTTCAATATAATCCCCGTTTCTCTTGATTAGCTCGATTAGCTTTTCTACCGCTTCCTCTTCGGGAATGTTTTTCTCGATGCATTCTTTCTTTTTGTATAAGCTGATTTTGCCTCGTCCTGCGCCTACGTATCCGTAGTCGGCATCGGCCATTTCACCGGGACCATTGACAATACAACCCATAATACCGATTTTAAGTCCTTTCAGATGCGATGTCGCTTGTTTGATACGGGCGATGGTACTCTCAAGGTCATAGAGCGTACGACCGCAGCCCGGACAGGAAATGTACTCGGTTTTACTGGTACGGACGCGTCCCGCCTGCAGAATACCGAAAGCTGTGGCATCTGTCACTTTATCGCTTATCGCTTTATCACCCTTTTCGCCGCTTTGGTTGAAAAGGAAAATACCGTCGCATAATCCGTCAATAATAAGCGCTCCCATATCTGCGGCCGATTTGATTTGCAGGTCTTCCGTTTCCGTTTCAGCATAATGTTGGAAGAATACAAGAGGATTCTTTAATCCTTCATTCATCAGCTGGTGCGCTAAACCGCGATATTCACCCAATCTGTTGGGGTGGTTGCTTTGTGCCACCAACACTACTTCCGGATGGTATTTCAGGCCGGCAATCACTTCGTCATTCAGTCCCATGTAGGTGACAAACAGAAATTTCAGCGATGCGTTGCATCCGCTGATAAACGGCAGCTGTTCTCCTTTGAAGGCAGGCCATACATTGGTTTGTCCTTCCCAAAGGTCGGCATCGATGATGTATTGTACGCCTTCAGCGGGATGTTCGGGCAGCTGACGACCGACGTATACATAATCGGGCATGAACTGCGGATTAAAATCCATATTTCCATCCAGGCGTGCCGCAATAACCACGGGGAGGTTCTCTCCGCCTATATTGTGCACGGCTGCCGTGGCTCTTCGGTCGGGAGAGAGATAATTGAAATCAGGAGCTGCCGCGCCCGGTATATACGGATGGTCGTGATGTTGTGCGATATAATCCGCTAGTTTTCGGGCGACAGGGATTTCCGCTTCGGGAGCTTCGCTTAAAGATACGCGGATGGTATCGCCCAATCCGTCTGCCAATAAAGCGCCTATGCCTAAGGCGGACTTGATGCGCCCGTCCTCGCCGTCTCCGGCTTCCGTCACACCGAGATGCAAGGGAAAGTGCATTCCTTCTTTTTCCATTATGTCGGCAAGCAAACGCACGGTTTTTACCATGATTACGGTGTTGGATGCTTTGATGGAGATAACGACATCCGTGAATTCTTCCGCGACACAAATTCGCAGAAATTCCATGCACGATTCTACCATGCCTTCAGGGGTGTCGCCGTAACGTGACATGATGCGGTCGGATAACGACCCGTGGTTTACGCCGATACGGATAGCGGTATGATTGGCTTTACAGATGTTCAGAAACGGAACGAAACGGTCGCGTATCTTTCGGACTTCCTGCGCATATTCTTCATCGGTATATTCCAGATGTTTGAAGGTACGCGCGGCATCTACGTAGTTACCCGGATTGATACGGACTTTCTCCGCATATTGCGCTGCGACGTCTGCCACTTTCGGATTGAAATGAACATCGGCTACGAGCGGCACCATATAACCGTCCCGGCGCAGGGCGGCATTGATGTTCATCAGGTTTTCCGCTTCCTTGATGCCCTGGGTGGTGAGACGTACGTATTCTCCACCGGCATCCACAATACGCTTGGCCTGCGCCACACACGCATCGGTATCCTGCGTGGACGTGTTGGTCATGCTTTGTATGCGGATAGGATTGGAGCCGCCCATAGGGGTGGCTCCGATATTCACTTCTGATGTTTCTCGTCGGGAATAATTGAATATATCCACGTTGTTGGTGTTTAGTGATTAGTTTACTTTATACTCGTATTTCACTTCTTTCAGGTCTTCGTTCGCTTTCACGATTTTCTTTTTCAGACCTTCTTTGTAAGCGGTAAAGGCTTCTGCCAGTCCGGTATCGCTTAATGCGAGCATTTGTACGGCGAGAATGGCGGCATTCATTGCTCCATTGATGGCTACGGTGGCTACGGGGATACCCGGAGGCATCTGAATGATGGAATAAAGCGCATCTACGCCATCAAGCACGGAACCCTTTACGGGTACGCCGATTACAGGCAGCGTTGTATTGGCTGCAATGACACCGGGCAGGGCGGCAGCCATACCAGCTGCGGCGATGATTACTTTGATACCGCGTTTACGGGCGCCTTTAGCAAATTCTTCTACGGCTTCCGGAGTACGGTGAGCGGAGAGAGCGTTCATTTCGAACGGTACATGTAAATCATTGAGCAGTTGCGCGGCCTTTTCCATGACAGGAAGGTCGGAGGTACTGCCCATGATGATACTTACAATTGGAGACATATTATTTAGTTATAAGTTATAAGTTATTAGTGATTAGGGGTTAGCGTTTAGTGATTAGGGGGAATGATGGGCGTTGATGATTTGTTTTGAAACCTTTCCTCATCAATCGCTAATCGCTAATCACTAATCACTAAACGCTAATCCCTAATTCCTAATCGTTAATTAATGTTTTGTATGCTTCTGCGTCCAGCAGACTGTCGAAATCCGCATCGGCGGCAGGTTTGATTTTAATGAGCCAGCCTTCGCCGTAAGGGTCTTTATTAACCAGTTCGGGCTGCTCTTCCAAAGTCTCATTTTGTTCCAGTACTTCTCCTGCAACAGGCAAGAAAAGGTCGGAAATGGTTTTCACTACTTCGATGGTACCGAATACTTCGTCGGCGGCCAATGTTTCACCTACCGTTTGAATATCGACAAATACGATGTCTCCCAATTGTTCTTGGGCGTAATCGGTAATTCCTACATAAGCTACATCGCCTTCCAGGCGAATCCATTCATGTTCTTTCGTGTACTTTACATCATTAGGAAAATTCATAATCGTCAGTTTTAAGCGTTAATATTTAAAATAAGAATATGCTGAACAGGCGAAATACTAGTTTGCTGAGCGGATGCAGCACCAACAAGGAGCAAATCAATCCTACGGCAAACCCACCCATTACCTCGCCAAGCGTATGGTGCTGCAAGATAATTCGTGCCGTACCCAATACGCCTGCAATAAGAATGAATATGCATAGCCAGCTTATCGGATTATACCCGAATAGGGCGCTGAAAGCAACCAGGCCGCCTATTATGGCGCCGGCGCCGGCCATGTGTTCGCTGAGTTTCCATTTCAAATTGACAATCACGCAGATAATCATCATGATGAGGGCGGCAAGAATAATTCCCGTCATGTACCAGGGGATATTCAACCGGTGCATCATGAGCAGGCAGAATACATAGGAGGTAATGGTCAGAATGAAAGGTATGTATCTTCGTTTCCGCTCCGTCAGGTCTTCGGGACTGAACCCGTTGATTTTACGAAAGAGGAAGATGGTAAGAGTAGGCATAAGGATTGTAAAGCAATACACCACTCCCAGTACAATCAGTTTGTATTGCAGGGGCATGATTCGCAGGTACGAGAATACGAATAGAATCAGGAACGCCATGAAAGGTATGGAAAACGGTGTGAACATCACCGAAATTACCTTGGCTGTCCTGATAAGGGTCTTGTCAGTTATAATATGTTGTTCTACGGCCATTTCTTTATTTTTGCATTATCACTCCGTCACTTTATCATCTTTTGTTTCTACTTTCTCAGCCTTGCTACCGGAATATTCAATTGCTGGCGGTATTTGGCTACGGTACGGCGGGCAATCGGGTATCCTTTTTCTTTCAGGATTTCGGTCAGTTCGTCATCGGTATAAGGCTTCTTCTTATTCTCGTTGTCAATGCATTCCTTAAGGATTTTCCGTATTTCCCGTACGGACATCTCTTCGCCGTCTTCCGTAACATATCCGTCGTTGAAGAAGAACTTCAGCGGATAGATGCCGTAGTTGGTCTGTACATATTTACTGTTGCTGACGCGGGAGATTGTTGAAATATCGAGTCCCGTACGTTCGGCCACATCTTTCAGTATCATGGGGCGAAGCAGTGACTCGTCACCGTCCAGAAAGAAAGGACGTTGCAGGTCGATGATGGCCTGCATGGTAGTCATCAAGGTGTTCTGACGTTGTTTGACGGCATCGATAAACCCCTGTGCCGCATCCATTTTCTGTTTCAGAAACATCATGGCCTCTTTGGATTCTTTAGACTGGTTCGCCTTGTTTTTGGTATGTTCCTCTACCATTTCGGTGAAATCGCGGCTCATACGCAGTTCGGGAACATTCCGGTTGTTGAGCGACAGGTTGATTGTGCCGTCGTCATAGGTGTCTACAATAAAGTCCGGCACGATTTGTTGCAGGTTTTTGCCGATGGCTTCACCTAATGATGCGCCCGGACGCGGGTTCAGTTTGCAGATTTCTTTGATGGCTTGCTGAAAGGCTTCTTCTTCCAATCCGAGTTTCTGTTGTATTTTGTCCCAGTGCTTGCGGGTGAACTCTTCGTAACATTCGGCGATAATGGCTTCTTCGATATAAAGCAGCGGATTGGGTGTGAAATGTTGCTGCTCTATCTTGCGCCGTATCTGGATGAGGAGACACTCCTGCAAATCGCGGGCTCCCAATCCGGCGGGGTCGAAGTCCTGAATGATTTTTAATACTTCTTCCAGTTCTTCGGTGGTAGCTTCGATGCCTGCATAAATGGCAAGCTCGTCGCTGATACTTTCCAAAGACTTGCGCAACAGGCCGTCGTCGTCCAATGAGCCGATAAGATATTCGGCCAATTCACGCTGGTGCTCGGTGAGGTTGCGTTCACCCAGCTGCTCTTTCAGGGTTTCATAGAAAGAAGTAGCGTCGGAGAAAGGAATCTCTTCGGCTTGCTCTCCTTTGCTTCGGTTGTTTTCCTGCAATTTATAGTCGGGTATGTCGTCTTCGTTGAGATAGTCGCTTAAAGAATCATAATCGGTGTCTCCGCCGTCTTCTGCGTTGGAGTCTGCGTCGGAAGTATCGGAATATTCATCACTGGAGGCATCATCCTTCCCCTCTTCCAGTGCAGGGTTTTCCAGAAGTTCGGCACGTACACGGTCTTCCAGCTCTATTGCCGGAAGTTCCAACAGCTTTACCACCAGAATCTGTTGTGGTGATAGCGTCTGTATCTGCTGTTGCGCTTGGGTCTGTATCTGTCGGGAACCTTGTGCCATACTTTACTTTATTTACTCGCTGCAAAGATAAGTTTTATCTTCGCACTTTTTGCAAAAATAGTGAATAGTTCGGGAACGAGAAATCTTCTCTTATTATATTTAACAAGAAAGACGCAGCTTGGTTGTGTTTTGCACTGTATGAGTAGAGGTCGCTTCACGGGTGAGATAGTATTAAAAGGCTTATAATATGATATTAAAAGCCTTTCAATACTATATTATAAGCCTTTTAATACTATCTTACCATAGGGAAGACAGGGATAGGGCATTGGACACGGGTTCGGCTACTGAATGGTTCTTCTTCATACATGTTCGGGTTTTATCTTATCCTTTCAAATTTTCTTCTTATCTTTGTGGTATAACTATTAAAATTACGGAATATCATGTTTGCTAAAGAAACGTATATACAGCGTCGGGCCCTGCTGAAGAAAAACATAGGCTCAGGAGTGTTGCTGTTCTTAGGTAATGACGAGCAAGGACTGCATTATGAAGATAATACCTTCCGTTATCGCCAGGATTCTACATTTTTATATTATTTCGGCTTGTCGTTTGCCGGTTTGTCGGCGATTATCGATCTTGACGGGGACAAGGAGATTATATTTGGAGATGAGCTCACGATTGACCATATCGTCTGGATGGGCACCCAGCCTACCCTGAAAGAGAAAAGTGAGCGTGTGGGCATTACGGATGTGATGCCTTCTTCCGACATCGCGGACTATCTTCACAAAGCGGTGCGCAAAGGACAGACCGTGCATTATCTCCCCCCTTACCGGGCGGAACATAAGTTGAAACTGATGGACTGGCTGGGCATTCCGCCTGCACGCCAGGAAGGTTCTGTCCCTTTTATCCGCGCGATTGTGGCGCAGCGCAGCTATAAGTCCGCCGAAGAAATAGAAGAAATAGAAAAGGCGTGTAATGTGACGGCCGATATGCATATTACGGCAATGAAAGTACTCCGTCCGGGCATGTACGAATACGAAGTCGTAGCGGAGATGAACCGGGTGGCCGAGTCCAATAATTGCGAGCTTTCTTTTGCGACGATTGCTACGGTCAACGGGCAGACTTTGCACAATCATTATCATGGCAATAAAGTGAAGCCGGGAGATTTATTCCTGATTGATGCCGGTGCGGAAGTTGAGTCGGGCTATGCGGGTGATATGTCTTCCACGATTCCTGCCGATAAAACATTTACCCCTCGCCAGCGAGCCGTTTACGAGATTCAGAATGCGATGCATCTGGAGTCTGTCAAGGCGCTTCGTCCGGGTATTCCTTATATGGATGTTTATGACCTTTCCGCCCGTGTTATGGTAGAGGGCATGAAAAGCCTCGGCCTGATGAAAGGTAATGCCGAAGATGCCGTGCGCGAAGGCGCGCATGCCTTGTTCTATCCTCATGGATTGGGACATATGATGGGGCTGGATGTGCATGATATGGAAAACCTCGGAGAGATTTGGGTGGGTTATAACGGTCAGCCCAAGAGTACGCAGTTCGGCCGTAAGAGCCAGCGTCTTGCCATTCCTCTGGAACCGGGCTTTGTACATACCGTTGAACCGGGCATTTACTTTATTCCCGAGCTGATAGACCTGTGGAAAGGTGAGAAGAAGTTTAAGGACTTCATCAACTATGATAAAGTGGAAGAATACCGCAACTTCGGCGGCATCCGCAATGAAGAAGATTATCTGATAACGGAAACCGGTGCACGCCGCTTAGGCAAAAAGATTCCGTTGACACCGGAAGAGGTGGAAGCGTTGAGATAATTGAAAGCTGGGAGTTGAGAGTTGCCATGCAACATAATAGCGCAGCCAACTTTCAACTCCCTAAGCGTGTAGTTCCAATACAAACCGTGCCCCTTTTGTGTAGCTGCCGTCCAGTGTCAGGCTGCCATTCATTTTGGCGGCAATCAATGAACAGATGGGCAATCCCAAGCCATCGCCCTTTGTCAGGTCTTTTACTTCGGTAAAGGGTTTGAATATGTCTTCCCGTTGCTCTTCGGGGATGCCGCAACCCGTATCGCTGATAATGAACTGATGCGTATGGGCGCCGCGTTTCTTGAAATCCAACCATATTTTTCCGCCTGCGGGAGTATATTCGGCGGCGTTCTCCAGTAAATGTAGCAAGATGCGTTCCAAGTGTTCCGGGGTAATCTTCACATTCAGTTTGGGAGCATTGACGGTGAGGGTGACGTCTTCTTGTACCTTGCCCCTTACTTTGTCCATGACGCTTTCGCAGAAAGTCGAGATATTTTTCTCCTGTACTTCGTAAGGCTCCGACAGGCTGTTCTCCAGTTCGGACAGCTCTTGAATGTGACCGGAGAAAGCACGCAACGCTTGTACACCGGGCAGCTTCGGGTCGAGGGTATCCAAAGTAGGCTCCATCTGGGAGGAGATATTCTGAATGAATTCGGTCTTTAGCTCATTGTGCTCGTTGGCGATGCTGATGGCTTTCTTTTGTTTGCGTGTCAGCATGATGAAGCGTAATAATATGACGGCTCCTATCGCTAATGCCGCAGCTAAAACGGCTGCCAGGATGCAGAGGCCGATGATGATATACTGCTTGGCGGAGAGGGAATCGTCTTTCTCCTGAATGGTGGCCAGACTTTCATCGTATTTCTTTTTCACTATATTCAGCTCGTCTTGTGCGGTAAGAGCCTTAACGGAATCTGTCCAGATGATATATTTGTCGTAGGTACGCGCTACCAGCCCCGCATTGTTCGCTTTGCGGGCAATGCTTATGAGGGTCTTGTAACATTCGTCTACTTTGGCGTAATTCTTTTGCTGCTTGTATTGCTCTATCAGCTTCTTGAAGGCCGCATCCCCCTGTGAGTTCATGCCGAAAGTATAGTAATAATCGGCTTGGGTGTACAGGAAATCATTGCTTAAAGAATCATTTCCGGCTGCTTTGGCGGTCTCTTCCAGCTTGTTCAACTGTTCTTTGGCGCGGGCGGGATTTTTGGTGTTGATGTACATCTGTAACCGTTCTTTGTTGATACGGAAACGCAGGTCGGGGAGCTTCTTTTTAAGCTTTTGTTCACCGGTTCCCACCAACTGCTCGGCGCCGCGCAGGAGCTCGAACGCTTCTTTATAATAGTTTTCCCGATGATAGAGGGCGCTGGCATTGACACCGCATTCTACCGCTTGCATATATTCTTCCTGCGAGGCAAAGGAATTGTAGGCTTGAAGAAAGAGATAGCGGGCTTTGATATATTCTTTTTTGGCAAGGCTTTCTTGCGCTTGTTTCATCAGTTCATCGGCGCGGCTTTGCGCATAGGTTTGGGTACACAGGCAGAAAAATGCCGCCAAAAGTATTGTAATGATTCTTTTCATTATAGGTGAGTTTGTTTTATTTGCATACAAAGTTAGAATTTTCTTTGCTATATTGTATGCGGAAATTTAAAAAGGTTGTTTTCGCAGCCGGCTTAGTACTTGAAACTGCTGCCGCCCAAGAACTCCCTGAGCAGGGATGTCGGTGGAATTTCCTTGTCCTGTACCGGTGTGAAGTACTTGATGAACTTCATGAGCCGGTAGGCTTCGGCGTATTCGGGACAATTGCGCGGCACGCCGGTAAGTATGGGCTCTGCATGGCAACGCAGTACGGCAAACTCGAATAACAAGGCGGAGTTGAACATGACATCGGCATTCTCTTGATAAGGGAATATCCATTTGTCTTCGCCTGCACGCACGCTGGGCCAGCGTGAGATGGTTTCCTGAGCCGAATATCCCCGATAGTTGAAGTCGCGGATGATGCGGCGCAACAAGCGGTTGTCCGTTGTGGGAATCCAGTTGTGGTCGTCCAGCGAGATGGTTGTCAGTGCGGATACGTAAATCTTGTATTTACTTTCAGCGGGAATTTGCGGGGTAAGCTCCGGATTCAGGGCATGAATTCCTTCCAATATAAGAATAGTATGCTCGTCGATACGCAGTTTGTCTCCTTTATATTCTTTTTTGCCCAGCGTAAAGTTGAACCGGGGAAGCTCCACCTCTTCTCCCCTCAGTAAGGCTTGCAACTGGTTGTTGAACAGCTCGAGGTCGAGGGCGTAAAGGGATTCGTAATCGTAATCGCCGTTTTCATCGCGTGGGGTGTCTTCGCGGTCTACGAAGTAATTATCCAATGAGATGGGATAGGGGCGCAGGCCGTTGGTCATCAACTGTACCGAGAGCCGTTTGCTAAAGGTCGTTTTCCCGGACGAGGAAGGACCGGAGATCAGTACGAGCTTTACGCGGTTGCCGTTTTCTCCCCGGTGGTAGATTTCATCGGCAATCTGGGCTATCTTCTTTTCTTGCAGGGCTTCGGCCACATTAATCAAATCGGTGGCATGCCCTTCTTCGCAGGCAAGGTTGAAGTCGCCTACGTTGCTTAATCCCATGATATAGTTCCAACGCAGGTGTTCTTTGAATACATCGAGCATCTTTTCCTGTTTTACCACTTCTTCCAATACGGTCGGGTTTTCCTTGTTCGGGATGCGCAGCAGGAGGCCGTCGTAATATTTTACGATGTCGAACAGTTTGATAAAGCCTGTGCTGGGTAACAGGTTACCGTAATAGTAATCCACCGTATCTCCCAGCGTATAATAATAGGTATATAGGGAACCGGATGTTTCCAGCAGCTTTACTTTGTCGTTCATTCCCCGTTCGCTGAATACCCGCACGGCTTCGGTGGTATGGCATTCGGTACGGCGGAAAGGGATGTCTTCGGCTATGATTTCCTGCATCCGTTTCTTTATGGCCGACACGTCTTCCAGCTCGATAGGCCGTCCGATGCGGAGATTGCAGAAATAGCCTTTGGATACGGGATGTTCCACAAACAGCTTTCCTTCCGGAAATAATTCACTGACAGCCTTATATAGGATAAAGCAGAGTGAGCGGACATACGTACGCATGCCGGAAGAATCCCGTACATCCAGAAATTCCACGTCTTTATTATTATATACCCGGAAATTCAGTCCTTCGGAACGGTTATTTACTTTGGCGCTGACTACCGGATAAGGAAAATTAAGATTAAAACCGTAATAAATATCCAAAAGTGAGCTTCCTATAGGGAATTCTTTAGAAATATTATTATTTTTGCAACAAATTTGTAACATGTGTTTCATGATGTCTTTTTTTGGGGTGATTAATACGTTAAATATAAGACATAATAACAAATGGCACAACGAAACACTTTAACTAATTAAAGATGGAATATTCTTTTTATGATTTTTTAAAGCTGCTTGGCTCATTGGCATTGTTCCTCTACGGAATGAAAATTATGAGTGAGGGACTTCAAAAATTCGCCGGCGACCGCTTGCGGAAGATTTTAACCGCTATGACGACCAACCGGGTGACCGGCGTTCTGACAGGTGTGCTTATCACGGCGCTCATCCAGTCTTCCTCGGCAACTACCGTCATGGTAGTGAGTTTTGTCAATGCCGGGCTGCTGACCTTGTCACAATCTATCGGTGTTATCATGGGTGCCAATATCGGTACTACCGTTACGGCTTGGATTATCTCCGCATTGGGATTTAAGGTCGACATCGCTGCTTTTGCCCTTCCTCTTTTAGCCTTTGGCATTCCTCTTATGTTTTCTCAAAAAAGCGCCCGCAAGTCCATAGGTGAGTTTATCTTTGGCTTCTCTTTCCTTTTCATGGGGCTTTCTTTGCTGCAATCCAATGCCCCCGACTTGAGCCATAACCCGGATATGCTGGCTTTTGTGCAGGACTATACGGACATGGGATATCTGTCCATTCTGTTATTTGTCTTGATAGGAACGGTATTGACCATGATTGTGCAGGCTTCCGCGGCGACAATGGCGATAACTCTTATTATGTGTGCCAATGGCTGGATTAGTTTTGAATTGGGAGCGGCGCTTGTGCTCGGTGAGAATATCGGTACGACCATAACGGCCAATCTTGCGGCGCTTACCGCCAATACGCAGGCAAGGAGGGCTGCGTTGGCGCATCTGGCGTTCAATGTCTTCGGTGTTATATGGGTATTGTGCTTGTTTGTGCCTTTTACGCAAGGAGTATCTTGGTTTGTGGAAAATGTAATGGGTACTAACGATCCCGCCGTTGCCGTTTCATTCAAGCTGTCGGCTTTCCATACTTGTTTTAATATCTGCAATGTGTTGATATTGATATGGTTCGTGAAGTTTATAGAGCGTACGGTTTGTGCCATTATCCCGCAGAAGGAGCAGGACGAGGAATATCGCCTGCGCTTTATCACGGGTGGTATGCTTTCTACGGCCGAGCTTTCCATTTTGCAGGCGAGCAAGGAGATTCATCTGTTTGCGGAACGTACGCATCGTATGTTCGGCATGGTGCGCGACTTGCTGCATACCGATAAAGATGATGATTTCAATAAACTGTTCAGCCGGATAGAGAAGTACGAGAATATCAGCGACAGTATGGAACTGGAGATTGCCAACTATCTGAACCAGGTGTCGGAAGGCCGTTTAAGTTCTGAGAGTAAGTTGCAAATCCGGGCTATGCTGCGCGAGGTGACGGAGATAGAGAGTATCGGTGACAGTTGTTACAACTTGGCGCGTACTATCAATCGCAAGCGTCAGGCGAATCTGGAATTTACGGAGAAGCAATACGAGCATATCCATTTTATGATGAAGCTGACCGATGATGCTCTCGGACAAATGATTGTGGTGGTAGAACGTACGGAACATCAAGGTATCGATGTGAACAAGTCGTTTAACCTTGAAAATGAAATCAACAATTACCGCAACCAGTTGAAGAATCAGAATATCCTTGACGTCAATAACAAGGAATATGATTATCAGATGGGTGTCTATTATATGGATATCATTGCGGAATGTGAAAAGCTGGGCGATTACGTTGTCAACGTGGTGGAAGCCAGCAGTGATATAAAAGAAAAGAAAGCGTCTTAGGACGCTTTCTCAAATTCATCTTTGCCTACTCCACACAAGGGGCAAACCCAATCATCGGGAAGGTCTTCAAAGGATGTTCCCGGTTCTATTCCGTTTTCAGGATCTCCCAGTTCCGGGTCATAAACGTATTCGCAAATAGTGCAGATGTACTTTTCCATAACTTTCTTTTATTTAAAATTCTTCTTTAATAACAATTGAAGTCTCCTTTTTGTTTACCGTTCAGGTAAAAAAAGTGCATTTGTTATTCCGACCTTCAAAACACACCTTTATGGAGATGACCGGTGGGAGCGAAGCCGGAATAATTAAAAAAGGAGCACCGGATTTGTAAAACCTATAAAAAGATTTAATAACATTCTCTATACAAATTATTGTTGTATTTTTGCAATTCAATTTAAACCTAACGATTTGCATGACTGCAACAAAGGATGATTTTTATCACGTCGGACTTACCGACGATGAAGTACGGAAGAGCCGTACCGAGCATGGTGTAAACCTGTTGACACCCCCGAAGCGTCCGTCTTTGTGGAAACTCTATCTGGAAAAGTTTGAAGACCCGGTAGTAAGAGTACTGTTGGTGGCCGCTTTCTTCTCTTTGATTATCTCCGTAGTAGAGAACGAGTATGCCGAAACAATCGGTATTATAGCTGCTATCTTGCTGGCTACGGGTATCGGTTTCTTTTTTGAATACGATGCCAATAAAAAGTTCGATTTGCTGAATGCGGTGAACGAGGAAACACTGGTAAAGGTTATCCGTAACGGGCGCGTACAGGAAATTCCCCGTAAGGATGTGGTGGTCGGCGATGTTATTATTCTGGAAACCGGCGAGGAAATCCCTGCTGACGGTGAATTGCTGGAAGCCATTTCCCTGCAAGTAAACGAATCCAATCTAACAGGTGAGCCTGTGATAACCAAAACTACCGTGGAAGCCGATTTCGATGAAGAGGCCACTTATGCTTCCAATCGTGTGCTGCGCGGTACAACGGTAGTCGACGGGCATGGAGTTATGCGCGTGGAGTCCGTAGGCGATGCTACGGAGATTGGAAAAGTGGCTCGCCAGAGTACGGAACAAAGTACCGAGCCTACCCCGTTGAATATCCAACTTACAAAACTCGCCAACCTCATAGGAAAAATCGGTTTCTCGGTAGCCGGTCTTGCATTCGCCATCTTCTTTATAAAGGATGTGGTTCTGGTGTATGATTTTGCCTCATTCCATACCTTTGAGCAATGGCTGCCCGCACTGAAGGCTACTTTGCAGTACTTTATGATGGCGGTAACGTTGATTGTTGTTGCCGTTCCCGAAGGTCTGCCCATGAGTGTGACGCTCAGTCTGGCGCTGAATATGCGCCGTATGCTTTCCACCAATAACCTGGTGCGGAAGATGCACGCTTGTGAAACGATGGGGGCGATAACCGTTATCTGTACGGACAAGACGGGGACGCTGACACAAAACCTGATGCAGGTGTACGAACCGAATTTCTACGGATTGAAGAACGGGCGGGAAATAGGAGAAGATGATTTAAGCAAACTGGTAATAGAGGGTATCAGCGCCAATTCCACTGCTTTTCTGGAAGAGATAACTCCGGGAGAGAAGCCCAAGGGGGTAGGGAATCCTACCGAGGTGGCTTTACTTCTGTGGCTCGACAGCCAAAAACGTAATTATCTGGAGTTGAGAGAGGCTGTCAAGGTACTTGACCAGTTGACTTTCTCTACCGAACGGAAGTTTATGGCAACACTGGTACACTCTCCTCTGATTGGGAAGAAAGTACTTTATGTAAAGGGCGCTCCCGAAATCGTATTGGGAAAATGTAAGGACGTTCTTTTGGACGGTAAGCGGGTGGATGCGGTAGAATATCGTTCTACGGTAGAGGCTCAGTTGTTGAACTACCAGAACATGGCGATGCGTACGCTCGGTTTTGCCTATAAGATAGTAGACGATACGGAACCGGCCGACTGTGTGGCATTGGTCGCAGAGAATGATTTGTCTTTCCTCGGCGTTGTAGCTATCAGCGACCCTATACGTCCGGATGTGCCTGCGGCAGTCGCAAAGTGCCAGTCGGCAGGTATCGGCGTCAAGATAGTAACGGGAGATACGCCGGGTACGGCAACCGAAATCGCACGGCAGATCGGTTTATGGCAACCGGAAGATACGGAGCGTAACCGTATTACGGGTGCTGCCTTTGCAGACCTGACGGACGAGGAAGCGCTCGATCGGGTGTTGGATTTGAAGATTATGTCGCGCGCCCGTCCTACCGATAAGCAACGTCTCGTTCAGCTATTGCAACAGGAAGGTGCGGTGGTAGCCGTGACGGGTGACGGAACCAATGACGCTCCGGCCTTGAACCATGCGCAGGTGGGATTGTCTATGGGAACGGGAACGTCTGTCGCCAAAGAAGCAAGCGATATCACATTGTTGGACGACTCTTTCAACAGTATCGGTACGGCCGTAATGTGGGGACGTTCATTATATAAGAATATACAGCGTTTCATCGTATTCCAACTGACGATTAACTTCGTGGCATTGTTCATCGTATTGCTTGGCTCGTTGGTGGGTACCGAATTGCCGTTGACCGTAACGCAGATGTTGTGGGTGAACCTGATTATGGATACCTTTGCCGCTTTGGCTTTGGCGTCTATTCCGCCCAGTGAAAGCGTGATGAAAGAGAAACCCCGCAAAAGTACCGATTTCATTATAACCGGGTCCATGAGAAATTACATTCTCGGTATGGGCACTACTTTCCTTGTATTGCTTATGGGCATGTTGTTCTGGTTTAATAACGAAGAGGGAGGTATGACTGTACAGCGCTTGACTGTCTTTTTCACTTTCTTCGTCATGCTGCAATTCTGGAACCTGTTCAATGCGAGAGTATTCGGTACATCGGACTCCGCTTTTAAGGGAATGTCCAAATCTTACGGTATGGAGTTGGTGGTACTTGCCATTTTGGGCGGTCAGTTTGTCATCGTACAGTTCGGCGGGGCGGTATTCCGTACGGAGCCGCTTGATTTCACGACATGGGTGATAATCATTGCTTCTACTTCTTTGGTATTATGGGTGGGCGAAGGGATTCGTCTTGTCCGACGTCTAATGCAAAAATGAGAGGATGAAAAGAAAAGGAATTAAAAACCTTATAGTGGACTTTGGCGGCGTACTGATTGATTTAGACCGCCAACGCTGTTTGGAAAACTTCAGAGAGTTGGGATTGCAGGATGTAGAGCATACCCTCGACATATATCATCAACAGGATTTCTTCCAGCAATATGAGAAAGGCCTTATCTCCAGTGCCGATTTTCGGAATGTGATACGGGAAAAGATAGGAAGAGACGTTGCCGATGCCCGTATTGATGCCGCATGGAATAGTTTTCTGGTGAGCATACCGACCTATAAACTGGACTTGTTACTGGCCTTGCGTAAGGATTATGTGGTATACCTGTTGAGCAATACCAATGAAATCCATTGGGAGTGGTCTTGTGAGCACGCCTTTCCCTATAAGGCATTCCGCGTAGAAGATTATTTCGAGCATATTTTCCTGTCTTATGAGATGAAGATGGCAAAGCCCGACGAGGAAATCTTCCGGAAAGTGCTGGATGATGCGGGCTTAGACCCGAAAGAAACTTTCTTTATCGATGATTCGGAAGCCAATTGTCTGACTGCCCGGTCATTGGGAATTTCCACCTACACCCCGAAAGCCGGTGAGGACTGGGGGCATTTGTTTAAATAAACCAATCGTATAAGGTGAGTATGCAGCTATGTTCCGGAATATCCGGCAAAGAACTCCTGCCCAGTGTAGCCACCATCGGCTTTTTTGACGGAGTGCATCGGGGACATCGGTTTCTGATAGAGCAGGTGTGCAAGGCTGCGGTTGCACGTGGACTCGCTTCGTCGGTCATTACCTTTCCCGTACATCCCCGCAAGGTCATGCTACCCGGTTTTCATCCCGAGCTGCTCACTACTTGCGATGAGAAAGTAGCCCTGCTTGCCGGTACAGGCGTGGATTACTGCGTCATGCTTGATTTTACGCTTGACTTGGCTCGTCTTTCGGCCAAGCAATTTATGGCTGCCTTGAAGCAAGACTATCAGGTACAGGCTTTGGTAATCGGTTATGACCACCGTTTCGGGCATAATCGCAGTGAGGGATTTGATGATTATGTACGTTACGGGCGGGAACTGGGAATGGAAGTGATATTGGCGCAGGCCTATTCAACTGACGCGATGACGGTCAGTTCCTCGGCTGTCCGCCGTCTTTTGCTGGAAGGAAACGTTTCGGAAGCGGCAAACTGCCTGGGATATCATTTCTTTTTGAACGGTACGGTTGTGAACGGTTATCACGTCGGACGCAAGATAGGCTTTCCGACCGCCAATCTATGTGTCAACGATTCTGAGAAACTGGTTCCGGCTGACGGAGTATACGCTGTTTATGTCTTTCTTGGTGAGAAGAAGCATACGGGAATGTTGAGTATCGGTTACCGCCCGACGTTGAATAATGGCATAGACCGTAGCATCGAGGTGCATATCTTCAATTTTGACGCTGATATTTACGATCAACCTATGCGGCTGTCTTTTGTCCGCCGTACCCGCCCGGAGCTGAAGTTCGATTCCATAGACGAATTGATAGCGCAACTCTATAAAGACGAGGCGGAAATCACCGCTATCCTTTCATAACACCGCTTTCTGCGTTGCCGTTATTGGGTCTTTCCTTGCATATTTATTGAAAAACATATCTTTTTTATCGTTTTTCGATAAAAAGATACTGTTTCTTTTTGTCTTTTCAGAAAAAGCTCCTTTATTTGCATATCGAAAAACGATAAATTCTTATTGAAAAACAGAATTCGAGGTAAGAATAAGTACTGATTATAAAAAGTCCATGGTTATGAAAAGAGCCTTTATGAGTATTACGTTGCTGGTACTGTCACTGTCTATGGTGATGATGTTATTAATGGGAGTTGTTACCACTGCTTGACGAGTTCACGGGAAAATGTGTATCTTTACACGCTTTTAAAAAAGAAGAGAACGATGAAAACAGCGATAGAACTGGTTTTGATTTATTTTGTGATGCAGATTTTGGCCGCATTGTTGGTGATGCCTTTCACAATGCTTTATTCTTACGCGGTCAACGGTACGATAGATGATACGAGTACCGCGGCTTTGGCTCCAAGCATGTTGCTGGGATTTGTAGGTATGGGAGCTTATCTGTGGAGAAAGGGGTATCTGAAGGGAGATAAAAGGATATGGTCTCCGGTGTCGGTCGCTTATCTGGGATGGAGCGTCGTTATAGGTCTTGCCACTATTTTCCTGATAGACTTTGTGATGTCCAAACTGTCTTTCCTGCCTGATTGGATGGGAGCTACATTCGATGTGCTGCAATCGGGTTGGCTGGGTATTATCTGTATCTCGGTGTTAGGGCCTGTTTTAGAGGAGATGCTGTTTCGCGGGGCGATTACCAAAGTGCTGTTGCAAAAGTACAGTCCGGTGAAGGCTGTTATCCTTTCCGCCCTTATTTTCGGAATTTTCCATATTAATCCGGTACAGGTGGTGGGCGCTGTATTGTCGGGTGTCTTGTTTGCCTGGCTTTATTATAAAACGGGCAGCCTCGTTCCCGGAATTCTGATACATATCCTGAACAACAGCCTGTCGGTATTCCTCAGTTTGCATTATCCGGATGTGAAGTATACGTCCGATTTGTTGGGAGAACCGATGTATTGGATATGTCTGGCGGTAGCGGTGGCGTTACTTGCCGTTTCTTATAAAGTGATGAATGCTTATCGTTCTCCGGATTCTAATACGCTTAAAGTATGAAAAGAAGACTGAACATTCTTTGTATAATCGTAGTGCTCGTACTGGGTTATTCGGTTCTTGAAACCGGTTACTATTTCATTGTGGGAGTAAAAGCCGGGGTAGAAGCCGGCGCCGAAAACGCTGTTTCTGCCGAAAACAGGAAAGAACTGATAAATATGAAGTATATCAGTCTGTTGCCGGAGCACCTTTCCAAAGTAGGTAATAACGGCCTTTTCCAGGATTCCGTTTATAATGAGAAGAGCGGCGAGTATGTGCCGGTGTCTTTCAATTCGATGATGGTCAGCGTCGATACGAAGTCCGCGACTATGGAGCAGGCGGCCTTTTCTTTACTGAATTTGCTTCACATGGCTATATGTATATGGGCCATCGTCCTTTTTGTCCGTTTGGTGATTTCCATCAATAAGTCCGATATCTTCAACTGGAAGAACGTCCGCCGTCTGCGTCTGTTGGGGACGACACTGATTATCAGTTTTTGTACGGCGCTTCTTCCGGCGTATCTTACTTTCAGAAGCGTAGAAAAGGTATTCTCCGTTCGCGGTTATGAACTGGACCTTTCGGATATGGTGAATACCACTACCCTGGTATTGGGAATCTCCACTCTGATTGTAGCCGAGGTATTCGCTATCGGGTTGAAGATGAAAGAGGAACAGGACTTGACGATTTAACGGAATATTGAGAAAAAGATAATGATTATAGTAAACCTTGACATAATGATGGCCCGAAGGAAAATATCTTTGGGGGAGTTGGCGGAGAAGATTGACATTACGCCGGCAAATCTTTCTATTCTGAAAACCGGTAAGGCGAAGGCTATTCGCTTTTCTACGTTAGAGGCTATCTGTAAGGTACTGGATTGCCAGCCGGGAGATATACTGGAATATGTGGAGGGAGAAGAAAAGTAAAGCGGTATTTATATAGAAGTTGTGTCAAAATGCACTTGATGATTTCTTTCAGGGAAGGATTACACGGATTTCACAGATTTACTTACTTTATCCTTTTTCCGTGAAATCCGTGTAATCCTTCCCTGAAAAACAAACAGTAAACGTTCTTTTGTTCTTCCGTCTGGAACTACACGCTACTCAGGCATTCGTTCCTTTTGCCTTGAATGCCAACGCATACATCCGCATCTGCTTCACCATGGAGAGCAATCCGTTGCTGCGTGTAGGAGAAAGGTGCTCCTTCAGTCCTATCTTATCTATAAAGTAAAGGTCGGCATTCAGAATCTCGTCCGGTGTATGTCCGGAGAGCACTTTGATGAGCAGTGAAATAATCCCTTTCACGATTAAAGCGTCGCTTTCCGCCTGGAAAATGATTCTACCGTTTTCCTCGTCCGCTTGCAGCCACACACGGCTTTGGCAACCTTCAATCAGATTTTGTTCCGTCTTATATTTGTCGTCCAGCGGTTCCTGTTCGTTTCCTAAGTCGATGAGGAGTTGGTAGCGATCCATCCAATCGTCGAAATCGTTGAATTCGGCGATTACTTCATCTTGTACTTCGTTGATACTCATAATAATTTATCTTTAGTATTTATTTCTCTTTGTAGATAACTTCCATCACCGTCTGGCCTACTGCCTTCAGGGTGTTGCGGTCGATGCCGTCCATATCATCCTTCAGGGTATGCCAGTTCTCGTAGAATCCGGTTTCCTCGCTGTATTGAATGATGTCGATGGTAGGAATCCGTGCATTCCGGTATACAAAAAGGTGGTCGTCCGTTACGGTACTCCCTTTTTCTTTTACGAAATAACGGCCGTAGCCTAAGTTGTTGGCGGCGTTCCATACTTTCCGGTTGATGTCTTTGGCAAATTCCTCGGAATATCTTTCGTAGAAGAAAGTGGCGTCTTTGGCGCCCACCATGTCCAGAAGAATGCCGAAACGTGCGTTGTATCCCTGCACGTGAGGGTTCTGCGCCCAGTATTGCGAGCCGAGCCCCCAGTATTCCTCTTTATGATTACCCGTATAGGATTGGTGAGGCCCGTAGTCTTCGGCGTCCACCAATACGATGTCGATACCCAGTTCCGGCAGTTGCTTATGGAGTTGGCGGGCAATTTCGAGCAGTACGCCTACACCGCTTGCCCCGTCGTTGGCACCGAGAATGGGTGTATGCCGTTTCGTTTCATCAGGGTCGGCATCCGCCCAGGGACGGCTGTCCCAATGAGAGAGAAGCACGATGCGTTTCTTTGTTTCGGGCTTGTAGCTGCCGATGATATTGCGTGCTTTCAGCAGAGTGCCGTCGTAGGCGATTAAATCCGCTTGCTGGTTGTATACCGTGGCGCCGAATTGTTCCAGCTTCTTTGCGAGATACTCCCCGCAGGCTTTATGCGCCGCGGTATTGGGTACGCGAGGCCCGAAGTCCACTTGCGCCTTGACATACCGGTAAGCGCTGTCCGCATCGAATTGGGGCACGCTGACCGTACTCCCCGGTTGTTTTTCCTCACTGTCCGTAGTACCTTTGTTTTTATTGCTGCACGCTACCATTGCTATGAGCAGCAGTAGGGATAGGGGGATGATTGTATAATTCCGTTTCATTCTTTGTGGGTATTAAAACTTAGTTTCACTTCTTTCTTTCCGACTTCCAGCGTGACCCGCGCACCGTTAATCATCGGTACGTTCATCGTGACGTGCCCCACCGGAAAGCCAAAACAGATGGGGTAATCGTATTCTTTGACCAAATCGGCCAACGCGCCGTACAGGTCTTTGCCTAAAGACATGTTCTCCTCGTATTCGGTGAATTGCCCGATGACGAGCCCGGACAGCTTTTCGAGTACGCCGCCCAGTTTCAGATTGTACATCATGCGTTCCACCGCATGGGGACGCTCGCCTATGTCCTCAATGAAGAGCACCGTACCTTCTGCCGGAATATCGTAGGGCGTGCCGCGCAGTCCGTAGAACACGGATATGTTGCCGCCCCGGAGGATGCCCGTACCCTCGCCTTTGTGATTGAACTTATGTGCCGGGCAGGTATAGCCGAACGAGGTTTCTTCTTGCAGTTTATTGCCGAACAGGATGTCTTTCAAGGCCTGGGTACAAAAGTCGTCTTCCGGCTCCACGGTGAGATGCCGCGCCATGGGAGCGTGCAGCGAAGCGAAGCCGTTTTGCTGGAACACATTGTGCAGGGCGGTGATATCACTGAAACCGATAAGCCATTTGGGATGTCGGCGGAACTTGGTAAAGTCAAGCTGTCCCACCAGATGCACAGCGCCGTATCCGCCGCGACTGCAAAGGATAACTTTGGCTTTCTCGTCGTCCATGGCTTCTTGCAGGTCTTTCAAGCGTTGCTGTATGCTTCCTGCGTAAGTGCCGTGCGCGCTGCCTGCATGTTTGGCGACGACCACGTCCAGTCCCCACGACTTCAGCCGCTTTTTGGCTCCTTTCAGGAAGGACTTGTCAATCTTGCTGGAAGGGGAGAGAATAATCACCCGGTCGCCCTCGTGCACGTATGGCGGAAAAATAAGGCTGTTCATATTGTATATCTCTCTGTATTTGTGACAAAAGTACATAATTCACCACAGAGGGCACAGCGTTTCACGGAGTTTTTTTATTTCTTTAGGGGTGTTGCGGTAAATCACGGCCTGTTTCGGCTTGTAACATGGCATGCTTTTTCAGGCTGCCCTCTGTGGTGAATCTGTCAAAATGATATAAAACATAGAAAATAAAATAAGGTGTAACGTTTATTTTCTCGGCATTTTTTTAGATATTTGCTAAAAAACTAACGTTATGGAACCGATTCGGAACTTTGATCAGTTGACTTCTCATCTGAAAACCCTAAATAAAAGGAAGCGCATTGCCGTAGTTTGTGCCAATGACCCCAATACTGAATATGCTATCGCCCGCGCTTTGGATGAAGGCATTGCGGAGTTTCTGATGATTGGCGATTCGGCTATCTTGGAGAAATACCCTACTTTGAAGAAATATCCCGAATACGTGCAGACACTGCATATCGAAGATAAAGACGAGGCGGCGCGCGAGGCTGTCCGCATCGTGCGCGAGGGCGGTGCGGATATTCTGATGAAAGGTATCATCAATACGGATAATCTGCTCCGTGCCATTCTCGACAAGGAGAAAGGGCTGCTGCCCAAAGGCAGGATACTGACGCATCTGGCCGTCATGCAGATTCCCACCTATGATAAACTGCTGTTCTTCTCGGATGCCGCTGTCATCCCCCGGCCTACCCTGCAACAGCGCATAGAGATGATTTGGTATGCCATCCATACCTGCCGCCATTTCGGTATCGGGCAGCCGCGCATCGCGCTTATCCATTGCACGGAAAAGGTGAGCGCCAAGTTTCCCCATTCGTTGGATTACGTCAATATCGTAGAACTTGCCGAGGCGGGCGAGTTCGGAAATGTCATTATCGACGGCCCGCTGGATGTAAAGACTTCCTGCGAAAAGACGAGCGGCGACATCAAAGGTATCGTATCCCCCATCAACGGTGAGGCCGATGTCTTGATTTTCCCGAACATCGAATCGGGCAATGCCTTTTATAAAGCCGTCTCCCTCTTCTCCCATGCCGATATGGCGGGATTGCTTCAAGGCCCCGTCTGCCCCGTTGTGTTACCTTCGCGCAGCGACTCCGGCTTGTCCAAATATTACAGTATCGCCATGGCATGCCTGACCAGTTGTGGCTCGGAAACGGCAAATGATACCTCGCAACTGTCAAATAGTAAATCGTAAATAATACCCGCATCGATGAATCTACTCGTCATCAACCCCGGTTCCACTTCGACAAAGATTGCCGTATACGAAAACGACGTGCCCCGCCTGGTGCGCAACATCCGTCATACGGTAGACGAATTGTCCTCGTTCTCCCATATCATCGACCAGTTTGAATTCCGCAAGAATTTGGTGCTGAAAGAGTTGGAAGCCAATAATATCCCTTTTGAGTTTGACGCCATAGTGGGGCGCGGCGGACTGCTGAAACCCATACCGGGCGGCGTATACGAAGTGAATGATGCCATGCTGGACGATATTCTTCATGCCATGCGCACCCACGCCTGCAACTTGGGATGCCTCATAGCTTCCGAGCTTGCCGCGCTGCTTCCTGGCTGCCGTGCCTTCATTGCCGACCCCGGCGTTGTGGACGAGCTGGACGAGATAGCCCGCATCACAGGTTCCCCCCTTATGCCCCGCATCACCATCTGGCATGCGCTGAACCAGCGTGCCATTGCCCGCCGCTACGCCGCCGAGCATGATACGCGCTACGAAGAACTCGACCTGATTGTCTGCCATTTGGGCGGCGGCATATCCGTCGGCGTTCATCATCATGGCAAGGCTGTCGACGTAAACAACGCGCTCGACGGTGAAGGCCCGTTCTCGCCGGAACGTGCCGGTACACTCCCTGCCGGGCAGTTGATAGACCTCTGCTGTTCCGGCCGCTACACAAAAGACGAACTCAAAAAGCGCATCTCCGGCCGTGCCGGACTGACAGCCCATCTGGGCACGACCGATGTTCCCGCCATTGTCCGCCGGATAGAGGAAGGGGACAAGCATGCCGAATCGGTATTGGATGCCATGATTTACCAGATTGCCAAAAGCATCGGTGCGGCTTCCGTTGTGCTGTACGGCCGGATAGATGCCATTCTGCTGACAGGCGGCATGGCACATTCCGATTATATCATTTCCCGTCTGAAAGAGCGCATCTCGTTCCTTGCTCCGGTGCACGTCTACCCGGGTGAGGATGAAATGGAAGCATTGGCGCTGAACGCGCTTGGAGCATTGAGGGGAGAGCTTCCGGTACAGGAATATAAGTAATCTCTCATAGCGCTTACAATCAATAAGATACGTGTGCCAGGTTTGTACCATCCCTTGGTACGTCTTGTACCAAGCCGTGGTACTTGCCGTACCAACCTTAGGTACACGTCGTACCATTGGTTGGTATGAGAGATACCAACCGTGGGTACATCCCGAAACCCGCGGGCTTATCCGCGTCATCCCCCGTACTTGGACAAAGAAGCTTCCTGCCTGCTGCCCGCCGCTTTCTGCCTACCCTATAAAAAGAAGGAGCAAAGCCCCCCGACTCTGCTCCTTACAACCTTTTTCCCGTAATAACTAATACGGAGAAAACACCACTGATTAAAAAATATATCTTTGTATCATTTAAAAGTTATTCCGTCCGGTATCCCACCAAAGACGTGTGCCGCCATTGTCTGCACCGCCCAGCTTGCCTACTAAAGCGTCATACAACGCTTTGTTGTCCGTTTTGTAGTCTTGGTTGAAGAATACGCGGCGAATCATATCGTCGGTGCTGATGGTGTTGCCGCTGTTGTTCACTGCGACCTTGATGAGCCGGGGATAGCCGGTACGGCGTTGTTCCGCCCATGCTTCGCAACCTTCCGGATAGAGAGCCAGCCACTTTTGGGTGATGATTCTCTCCAGTTTCTGTTCCGGTGTGGCGCTTTCATCCCATTTCGGAGTAATGCTTGTCGGTGCGTCCGCATCGAATTTCTTATCGAATGCGTCCACATAAGCCGCCGGAGTTTCTTCGCTTTCCAGATAGTCGCTTACGCCGTTGGCATCCCATTGCGAGAAGGATACGGTGATACCCTGCTTGTAGCAGTTCTCCACGTCCTCGGAAGTGTAGCCTCTTAAAGCTGCTTCTGCACGCAGGAACCACACTTCGGCCGCACTCATGACAATGATTTTACTGCCGGTGGTAATGGTGGTTTGAGAGTGTGTGGAGTAGCGGTTGTCGGCTACGCCTGTTCCCTGACGGACACCTTTATAGTCGCCTTCGATGCTGCCGAGCTGTTTCACGCCGGCCACTTCCTTGATAATGTTGCCGTCTTTGTCTCTGCCGTCTTGCGCGGGATTGAAGTATGATTTGAGACGAGGGTCGTTATAGCCTTTTAAGAAAGACTCCAGGTTTGCGTTCATGTATACCTCGCTCCAGCCGGCAACACCACCCAGCGGATTACGGATGCCGTATTCGCCTACCGTTTCGTTGGCGGTTTCCAGTACGCCGCCGTTGGCTGCATCCAAAGCTGCCTTGGCTTGTTCCTCGGCCAGTTCGGGAGCTGCGTTAGACACGCGCATGGCCAGACGCAAGCGGAGGGAGTTGGCGAATTTCAGCCATTGCGCGGGAGTGCGTTTGCCTTCCGGCATCATGAAGTCGGCGCTTTCAAAGGATACGCCGCCTTTGTAATCTTTCAGTATATTCACGGCTGTGCCCAAATCCTCAAAGAAACGTTTGTAGACTTCTTCCTGCGACTGCGGCTTCTGGTCGGCTGTTCCGAATCCGTCGTAAAGGATGGGGCCGTAATAGTCGCTTACACGATGAAGGGTGGCTACTTTCAGAATCTTGGTAATGGCATGGTAAAGAGGCCATTCCTTTTCTGTATTCAACGCTTCCGCGTCGGCGATGGAAGGCATGACATATCCGTAGGTATACACCCACATGGCGCTGGTCCAGCCGTTGTTCAGATTGTAGGTGGAGTTGTTGGCGTTGAACGAGCCCGTCATGTCGTGGAAATATCCGCAGAACATATCGGCCACCAGGTTCTGTACGATTTGGTATTGCCAGTCGGTGCCGTCCACACCCGTTTGATAGATGATGCCTTTCTGAATGGTGGAGAAAGGTACGAGGTTGGTCTGGTTATCGTATTTCTGCAATTCGTCTGTATAGGCTCCTTCGGTGCTGTTGAAATCGGCAAAGTTATCGGTACAAGATGAAAAACTCAGGAGTCCGCCGAGGAGTAGTGCGGTTGTATATTTTATCTTATTCATATTGTTCGGGTATTTAGAAGGTAAATTTAATGTTGAATCCAATGTTTCTCGTTGAAGGCATGCCGAAGGTGTCCAAGCCTTGGTTATCATTGCCTACCGACATTGTCACATCCGGATCGAACGGGGCGTCTTTGTAGATGAAGAACAGGTTGCGGGCTACCAGTGAGAGGTCTACACCTTTGATGAAGCCTGTCCTTTCGAGCATCTGTTGCGGGAAGGAATAGCCTAATGAGATTTCGCGCAAACGAATGTTCGTTCCGTCGTAGCGGTAGAATTCCGTGGTACCGTTACCGCGGTCGCCTACCATTTGATAGAATTTCTGCACGTTGTCAATCTTTTGTCCTTCGAGCATATAGTAACCTGCGTTGCGGGCATCGCCGGTAGCTTTGCTTACACCTGCATAGTCCAGTCCGGCTTGTGTCAGCGAGATAACGTCACCGCCTACGCGTGCGTCAATCAGGAAGTAGAGGGAGAAGCCTTTGTAGGTTACGGTGTTGCTCCAGCCCAGTGTCCAGTCGGGATTGAAGTTACCGATTTTGGCGGCTTTGTCGGTAGTTACCTGGGGCAAGCCGGCTTTTGCGTTGGGGTTGCCGTCTTTGTCCGTTGCAGGTTCCAGCAGGATTTTGCCGTTTGCGTCGCGTACGAATACGTTGCCGTAGATGTCGCCCAGCGAACCGCCTTCTACAACCATCATCTTATAAGGCATGCTTACGTTGCCCGAAGCGTATTGGAAGTTGGGAGTGCCGCCCAAGGAAACAATCTCGTTCTTGTTGGTAGCGAAGTTGAACTGGGTTTTCCAACGGAAATTATCGTTCATCAACGGAGTGGCTCCCAACGTGATTTCAACGCCCGTATTACGTATCTTACCTGCGTTAATCCAACGGTAAGGGCGCTTTTCGGCGGTAGTGTTTACGCGAATCAACTGGTTCTTGGTGTCGGTACGGTAGAACGTGAAGTCGAAATCCAGACGGCTGTTGAAGAACTTCCATTCGGTGCCTACTTCGATGGAATTGCTGATTTCCGGTTTCAGGTCTTCTGCAAAGTAATAGTCGATGGGTTTCACTACACCACCTGCCGTGATAGTCTGTGCGGGGCTGGTGATGCCGATGGGAAGGTCGTTACCTACCTGCGCCCATGAAGCGCGTACCTTGCCGAAGCTGATCCATTCCGGCAGGTCGAGCGTCTTGTTGAGAATCCATGAAAGACCTACCGAGGGATAGAAGAAACCGGAGTTTTCGCTCTTGGTGTTGGCAAGTGTGGAAGACCAGTCGTTGCGTGCGGTAACATCCAGATAAACGCTTTCTTTCCAGCCGATTTGCGCGGTGGCGAATATGGATTGGATGGTACGTCTTTGGTCGGCGGTCTCGTCAATGAATGAAGTGCCCGCACCGCTGAGGTTCATGTTGGGAACCGTAAAGACATTGGCTTTGTACAATCCCGATTTACCGGAGTCGAGGCTCAAGGAGTTGACCTTGGTAGTGTTGATGCTGCTGCCTACGGCCGCGTTCAATGCCCAATCGTTCCATGTTTTGTTGAACATAGCCATGAAGTCGCCGTAAATCATGAAGTCCTGACGGTTCATTTTGATGTAACGGCCGTTTTGGTGCGCTACGTCGGCTGCCGTACCGGCATACATCTTCTGGTCGTAATTGTCGTTGATATAGTCTACGTTACCGCGTGCCTGGACGCTGAACCAGTCGGTTATTTTCAGGTTGGCGCTTAAAGAAGCCAATGTACGGAAACGCTTGTCGGTGCTGGTTACTCTGTTTGTCAGCCAGTAGGGGTTCTGGGTGAAGCCGCTGATGTCTGTGTACCAGTTCTGCAAAGGCATGGCCCGGTTTTCATCGTACTTTTCAAAACCGTTGTCGTTGCGGTAAACTCCGAGGTCTTCGCCGCGCGGGAAAGTGTACAGACCTACCAACGGGTTCATGTAATATCCGCCGGAAGTGGGGCGGTTCTTGATTTTCTGGGTCATCAGGTTGACGTTGGCATCCAATGTCAGGCGGTCGTTGAATAAGGAGGCTGTTTCCCGGAACGTGATATTATGTTTTTGCAGTTTGTTTACGTCGACAATACCTTTTGCGGTGGTATTGGCGTAAGAGAAGTAGGTCTGCATTTTTTCCTTACCTGTCATGACAGACAGCGAGTTGGTGGCGGTAACTCCGTTACTGAAATAGTCGCCAACGTTGTCGTAAGCCTTTATGGGTTTTGAGTTTGCATTTTCCGGAACCGTGCCCCAGCTTGTGGCGCCGCTTGCGCCGTATCTGTCTTGGAATTTGGGTAGGCAAATGGCATGGTCTACGGTCAGGTTGGAGTTGAATACGATGCGTTGCATACCGGCTTTCCCTTTCTTGGTGGTAATCAGGATTACGCCGTTGGCGGCCTGAGAGCCGTAGAGGGCTGCTGCGGAAGCGCCTTTCAGAATACTCATGCTTTCAATGTCGTCCGGATTCAAGTTGGAGATGCCGTCGCCGGAGTCGCGGTTGCCGGCATCGTTGTTACCGCCCATGGCGGAGAATGCCTGTTCGGCCACGTTGTTCAGCATAGGTACGCCGTCGATGACGTATAGCGGTTGGTTATTGCCGTCGGCATTGGCGGAACGGATACCGCGGATGGAAACTTTGGCGGAACCGCCCAAACCGGAGGAGTTGCGGGTGATGGATACGCCTGCTGTTTTGCCGGCAAGGGCGTTAATCATATTGGGGTCTTTGGCGCGCGTCAGTTCGTCGCCGCCTACCTGTTGGGTGGAGTAGGTAAGAGAGGCTTCTTTTTTCTTGATGCCCATGGCTGTTACGACAACGGTTTCCAGAGCCAGAGCTTCTTCTTTCATTTGGATTTTCAGCGATGTACGGCCGTTAAGCGCAACGTTTATAGGCTCATAGCCGATATAGGAAATGACCAAAGTGGCATTGGCAGGTGCGTTGAGGGTGAATTCACCGTCCAGATTGGTAATGATGCCGTTGGTCGTTCCCTTCTCCAATACGTTGGCGCCGATAATCGGTTCGCCTTTGGAGTCGGTGACAACACCTTTTACGGTGACTCTTTCTTGTTGTACACCGGCAACGCTTTCAATCTTTTCGCCTTTCTTGGTCAGAACGATGTTCTTGCCTTCCATTACATATCTGATGTTGGTTCCGGCAAAAACTTCGTCCAACAGTTCGGCTACCGATTTGTTTTCAGCTTCCACGTTAACAGTGCGGCGTACATCTACGCTTTTTTTGTTATACACAAACAAATACTCTGTTTGAGATTCTATTTTGGAAAGCACCTGACCCACTCTTAGTTGGGAATAGGGGATACTGACTTTGGCATTCTGAGAGTAACTATTCCCGCAGTATGCTTGGAATGTTACAAACAGGAGAAGGAATAGTGTGATCTTCATAGTACGCAATAATTGCTTAATTTCGAAACTTTTTGGACAAAAAAGCCCATTCAAAGAAATTTTTCTCATATCTTTGTCACTGTGTTAAGTTAATAAATTGATTAAGGTCGATTTTTGACTGTTTCGGATCGGAAAGTATGGGGGTACTTTCCGATCTTTTTTTATCAAAAAAGGGGGAAGTGAATTTTCAGACTGTTTCTGCTATGGTTTCATACTATTTGGTTTTAAGGGGTTAGTACTAAATTTAAAGGTTCTTATTTATTCATATATGATTATCGAGTCTTTCGCTTCATTGATGCTGAACTTGAACGGATGTTCTTTGGAGATGGTTCGCAAGATGTGTTCGATGCCGTCCTGCTCCCTGAATTTGCCGGTCAGCCCTTCGTGGGTCAGTAGTCTGGGGCTGGTAACGCTTATCTTTACATTGTAGTATTTCTCGAGTTTATCTAAAATGCCGCTGAACGGGACGTCGTCGAAACAATACAATCCTTCTTTCCAGCGGAGATACTCGTATGAGGGGAGAATCGTTTTCTTGCAGCGTCCGTCATAGTTGGCGAAGAACTCGTCTTTGTGCAGGCGGGTGATTACCTGGTCGTTGCAGCTTGGATAAATATCTACGATACCCTCTACCAGTGTTGTCTCGAACTCTTTGCTGCCTTTGTATGCGCAGACGTTGAAGCAGGTGCCGACTACTCTTACCTTATTCATCTCCGTATGTACGTAGAATGGTAATTTCTTGTTTTTGGTAACCTCGAAATAGGCTTCGCCGTCCAGTTCTACGTTGCGTTCTTTGCGGCCGAAGTTGGAGGCGTAGGTAAGTGTTGATTGGGCGTTCAACCATACGCGTGTGCCGTCGGCAAGCGTGATTTGGGCGCGTTGTCCGGCAGGAACGGTAATGGTTTGAGGTTGTGCATTCTTATTATATATATAATCTGTGGTCATATAGTAACCGGATACGGCAATGACGATAGCTGCCGCGATACGTGCCGTCCAGCGGAGCATCGGCATGAGGCGCATCGGTTTTTTCTTGCTGTCTTGCTTTGTGGAGAATAGGGATACGTCGAACAGCATACGTTCTTTCAGGTAGGTCTCCCGGTTTTCTTCGGAGGCTTCAACCCAATCCAGAATCTGCTTTTCCTCTTCAATGGAGACTGTTCCTTTAAAATATTTATATAGTAATTCCTGATTCATCATAAAAAGTCGCTTGGTTAAAAGGAGAGCTTTCAGGGCCCTTCTGTATATATAACCGACGAGATGTGGACAACCCTATCGAAATATGGGACTTTTTTGAATAAAAGTGATTTTAATGTTTAGAGAAGTATGGAAGCCAGGTAATCTTTCAGTTCCAATCGCAGTATGCGTAGGGCTTTGGTGATATGCGCCTCTACGGTTTTCAGCGAGATGTTCAACTGCTCTGCGATTTGCTTGTTGGGGAGATTCTGGTAACGGCTTAGCATGAAAATGGTACGGCTCTGCTGAGGCATCTGCTCTAATGCCTTATGGACGATGTGCTGTATCTCGGTGTTGAATATCTGTTCGGGTTCGCAGGCTTTCAGGGTCGATATACGTAAATCCAACTCCCGCCGGCTGTGGCTGTCGATGTCTTCTTCCGCTCGCAGCCGTATCTGTTTGTGTTCTAAAAGATTGAGGGCTTTATTCTTGATAATGGTCAGTAACAAGGCGTGCAGGTTACTGCCTTCTTCCCAGCGTTCGCGGTTCTCCCATAAAGCAATCATGGATTCCATTAACACATCTTCGGCTTCCGCTTTATCTCTGAGATAGGAGTAAGCAAAAGTCAGGAACTTTTCTTGGTTCTCTTGGAAAAAACGCGAGAAAAGGTCCATTGCATGTAATCTGGTAAGATCGGACATTCGGTTTGGGGTTTTTTCGTACGATTTAAGGTTTCGTATGACAAAACAACGCAATCTTTTCGTAATATGCAAACAATGTTTGTTGTTTTTTTGACTTCCGTTGTGTGAGGGGATAAAAAGAAAGCCCGACAGCAGGCTGTCGGGCTTATATATCCTTATTATATAAGGATTATTTTTCTTTCTTTTCCGGTCTTTCTTGTCTTTCCGGTCTTGGAAGCAATACTTTGCGGGACAGTTTAAATTTACCGGTTTTCGGATCGATGTCGAGTAACTTCACGTCGATTTCGTCACCTTCCTTGATTCCGGCTTCTTCTACCGTTTCCAAACGTTTCCAGTCAATTTCGGAAATGTGGAGTAAACCGTCTTTACCCGGCAAGAACTCAACGAATGCACCGTAAGGCATGATGGAACGTACTTTACCTTTGTAGACTTCGCCTACTTCCGGTACGGCTACGATACCCTTGATGATACGCATTGCGTCGTCAATGGATTTCTTGTTGGTTCCGGCAATTTCAATTCTACCGATGTTGTCTATTTCTTCAATGGTGATCGTTGCGCCGGTCTCTTCCTGCATTCCTTGAATAATCTTTCCGCCCGGGCCGATTACAGCGCCGATAAATTCTTTAGGAATAGTCATGGTTTCGATGCGGGGAGCATGCGGTTTCAGGTCGTCATGCGGTTCCGCGATACATTCGGTGATTTTGCTCAGAATGTATTCGCGTCCTTCTTTAGCTTGCAGCAATGCCTTTTCAAGGATTTCATAAGACAGACCGTCTACCTTGATATCCATCTGGGTAGCAGTGATACCGTCTTTTGTACCGGTTACCTTGAAGTCCATATCGCCAAGGTGGTCTTCATCACCGAGGATGTCGGACAGTACGGCATATTTTTCTTCGCCTGCGTTCTTAATCAATCCCATCGCGATACCGGATACGGGTTTCTTGATTTTTACACCGGCATCCATCAGCGCCAATGTTCCGGCACATACGGTAGCCATGGAAGAAGAACCGTTTGATTCGAGAATATCGGATACTACACGTACTACGTACGGATAGTCGGCAGGAATTTGTCCTTTCAATGCACGCCATGCAAGGTGACCGTGACCGATTTCGCGACGGCCTACGCCACGCTGTGCTTTAGCTTCACCCGTAGAGAACGGCGGGAAGTTGTAGTGCAACAAGAAACGTTCTTTTCCGTGTTCCAAAACGTCGTCGATAATCTTTTCGTCCAGTTTTGTTCCTAAAGTAACGGTAGACAAAGACTGGGTTTCACCACGCGTGAAGATGGCGGAGCCGTGAGGGCCGGGCAGATAACCGATTTCACACCAGATAGGACGGATTTCGGTAGTCTTACGTCCGTCGAGACGTTTGCCTTCGTCCAGGATAGAACGGCGCATGGCCTCTTTCTCAACATCGTGATAGTAACGGTCGATAAGCGGAGCTTTTTCTTCCAGCTCTTCTTCGCTGAACTGCGCTTTGAATTCTTCGCGGATGGCATCGAAAGCATCCATGCGTTCGTGCTTGTTCTTATTGCCGGAAGCGGCGATTGCATAAGCCTTGTCATAGCAAGCGTCGTGAACAGCCTTGCGGAGCTCTTCGTCGTTTACTTCGTGGCAGTATTCGCGTTTTACGGTAGAACCGACCTCTTCTGCCAACTCCATCTGGGCTTTACATTGTATCTTGATCGCTTCGTGAGCGGCTTTCATGGCTTCCAGCAAATCTTTTTCGGACACTTCGTCCATTTCACCCTCTACCATCATGATGTTCTCATAAGTGGCGCCTACCATAAGGTCCATATCGGCTTTCTCCAGTTGCTCGAAAGTAGGGTTGATGACGAATTCACCGTTGATACGCGCTACACGTACTTCGGAAATCGGTCCGTTGAAAGGAATATCTGAAACTGCGAGGGCGGCAGAAGCTGCAAGTCCTGCCAATGCGTCCGGCATGTCAACGCCGTCTGCTGAGAAGAGGATGATGTTTACATATACCTCTGCATGAAAATTGTCGGGGAATAAAGGGCGGAGAGCACGGTCTACGAGGCGGCAAGTAAGGATTTCATAATCGGAAGCGCGACCTTCGCGTTTTGTAAAACCTCCGGGGAAACGTCCGAATGCGGAGAATTTTTCTTTGTACTCTACCTGTAACGGCATGAAATCTGTTCCGGGAACTGCGTCCTTGGCGGCACAAACAGTAGCTAGAAGCATGGTGTTGCCCATACGAAGCATTACAGAACCGTCTGCCTGTTTTGCCAGCTTTCCCGTTTCGAGCGTGATGGTTCTGCCATCAGGAAGCTCGATCGTCTTAACAATTGGGTTAATCATAAAAAATGTTTTATATCTATTTTCTTTCAAAATTCCCGCAAAGATACATATTTTATTCGTGTAATGCGGTGGGAATGAGATAAAAAGTTTGTATTTAGCTGTTTTTTGCACTTTTATAAGTGTAAGAAGCGGGAAAATGCTTTGACTAACCGTGAAAAGGAGTATATTTGCACGTTCTTTTTAGAAAAATACACGAAATATGAAAAAGATTCTTTTTGTAGCGTTGGCTGCTCTGGGCCTGAGCGCATGTGATTCCGAACCGAAATTTAAAGTGGAAGGCGAAATATCCGGTGCTGACGGCAAGACGCTTTATCTGGAAGCTTCGGCTTTGGAAGGTATTGTTCCTTTGGATTCTGTCAAGTTGAAAGGTAACGGTACGTTTACTTTCAAGCAGACGCGCCCGGTATCTCCGGAGTTTTATCGTTTGCGGGTGGATGACAAGGTGATCAACTTTTCCATAGATTCCACGGAAACAGTTCGATTGAATGCACCGTATACGGATTTTTCTACGGCTTATACCGTAGAGGGATCGGCCAACAGTGCGAAGATAAAAGAGCTTACCATGAAACAAATGCAGTTGCAAACCAATGTGAATGCGTTGATTCAGAGCATGCAGGCGCATAAGATGGGTGCGGATGTGTTTGAAGACAGCCTTGCTACATTGATGAAGAACTATAAGGATGAAGTGAAGATAAATTATATTTTTGCTGCTCCCAATACGGCTGCCGCTTATTTTGCTTTGTTCCAGAAGCTGAATAATTATCTGATATTCGACCCGTTGAACAATAAAGATGATGTGAAATGTTTTGCCGCTGTGGCAACCAGCTTGAATAATTACTATCCGCATGCCGACCGTTCAAAGAATCTTTATAATATCGTGATAAAGGGAATGAAGAATACCCGAGCTCCGCAGCAAAAGGTAGTGGAGCTTCCTACAGAAGCTGTTTCGGAAACGGGCATCATCGACATTAACTTGCGCGATATGAAAGGTAATATGCATAAGTTGAGTGATTTGAAGGGCAAAGCTGTCATTTTGGATTTTACAATCTATCAGAGTGCGGTTTCCCCTACACATAATTATATGCTGCGCGATTTGTATGACAAGTATGCCGGACAAGGTTTGGAGATTTATCAGGTTTCTTTGGATGCGGATGAGCACTATTGGAAAACAACCGCTGATAACTTGCCTTGGGTATGCGTGCGTGATGCCAATGGGGTGTATTCCAGCATAGCTGCCGCTTATAATGTGCAGTCGCTTCCGGCTGTCTTCCTTATCAATAAAAAGAGTGAATTAAGTGCTCGTGGTGAGTCAATTAAAGATTTGGATGCAGCGGTGAAGGCTCTGTTGTAACGTGTTATAAATTAGAAGATTTCATTTAAATATGTTACAAAGCACTACTTTTTGCTTGACACGCATTATTTAAAAGGCTATCTTTGCAAAGGAAAATAGGAAAGAGGGTTCCAGCATGCTGACCATGTTGGAATTCTTTTTTGTTTATAATACCATTAAAAAAACAATATAAATAATAAGGAGGAAAAAGTATGGCTTATATGTCAGAAGAAGGCTACAATAAATTGTTAGCCGATTTAAAACAGCTGGAAACGGTAGAACGCCCGAAAATTGTGGCAGCTATCGCTGAAGCGCGTGACAAGGGTGACTTGTCGGAAAATGCGGAATATGATGCAGCAAAAGAAGCTCAGGGTCTTCTTGAAATGAAAATCAATAAACTGAAGCAGGTGATTGCCGATGCAAAGATTATTGATGAGTCCAAGTTGAAGACCGACAGTGTACAGATATTGAATAAGGTGGAACTGAAGAATGTGAAAAATGGTATGAAGATGACTTATACTATTGTGTCTGAAAGCGAAGCCAACCTGAAAGAGGGCAAGATTTCTGTAAACACTCCGATTGCACAAGGTTTGCTTGGCAAGAAAGTGGGTGATGTTGCTGAAATTAAAGTTCCGCAGGGTATGATTAATCTGGAAGTAGTAAACATATCGTTTTAAAGGAAAGGCAGGTCCGTATGCGGGCTTGCCTTATTTTATACATATATAAAGTTATGGCAACAATATTCAGCAGAATTATCGCAGGTGAGATACCTTGCTATAAGGTAGCAGAGAATGATAAATTCTTTGCATTTCTTGATATTAATCCGTTGGTGAAAGGTCATACGTTGGTCATTCCCAAGCAGGAAGTGGACTATATCTTTGATTTAAGCGACGAGGATTTGGCTGCAATGCATATCTTTGCAAAGAAAGTGGCATTGGCTATCGGTAAGGCTTTTCCTTGCAAGAAAGTAGGTGAAGCTGTTTTAGGTTTGGAAGTCCCTCATGCACATATCCATCTGATTCCTATGCAGGACGAAAAGGATATGATTTTCTCTAATCCGAAGCTGAAATTGACAGATGAAGAATTTAAGGCGGTAGCCGAAGCCATTCGCATGGCACTCTGATAGATTTTATTTCCTCCCCTATATAAAAATGAAAGCGGCAGTTGTTATATTCAACTACCGCTTTTTATTATACTTTCCTGTTATCGGAGAATCGTTTAAATATAATCATCTCCCAGTTTGATTTGAGCATCGTTTACATACTTACGTATGGAATGTTCTTCATCCTTTTTGCAAATCAGCAGTACATTATCCGATTCAGCGATGAGGTAGCCTTCCAATCCGTCGATGACAGCAAGTTTGTTTTGCGGAAGAACGACAATATTATTTTTGCTATTGTATAATAGAGACTGGCATTTCAGAGTAACATTCTCCGATTCATCTTTTTGAGAAAGGTCGTATAAGGAGCCCCATGTTCCTAAATCAGACCAGCCGAAATCGCCCAATGATACATATACATTATCTGCTTTCTCCATAATGCCGAAGTCGATGGATACATTAGGACATGCAGGGAAGTTCTCGTCTATGAATTTCTTTTCTTCCGGTGTTCCGTATACATCCTTTCCGGCTGCCAGTTTGGTCGCCAATTCAGGCAGAAGTGATTCACCGGCTTTGATGATACTATTGACATTCCACATAAAGAGACCGGCATTCCAATAAAACTCTCCGCTTTCTACGAAAACCTTGGCTAATTCCAGTTCGGGCTTTTCTGTAAAGGTTTTCACTTTATAGAAGTTGCTGTCTATGTGTTCGGCTATCTGTATATAGCCATATCCTGTTTCCGGACGATTGGGCTTGATACCAAGAGTTAGAAGTTTGTCCGATTTTGCAACAAATGCCAAACCTTTTTCTATGGCTGAAAGGAATTCGCTTTCTTTTAGGATGAGATGGTCTGAAGGAGCGACTACTATATTGGCATTCGGATTCAATGCGCGGATATGATAGGCGGCCCATGCAATGCATGGAGCTGTGTTTCTACGAGTAGGCTCTAATAAAATCTGTTCAGGTTTTAACTCGGGAAGCTGTTCTTTTACTAAGTCTGCATATAAGTCATTGGTTACAACCAGTATGTTCTCTGTAGGAATTACTTTGCTGAATCGATCAAATGTCTGTTGCAATAATGAACGCCCTGTGCCAAAAAAGTCTAGAAATTGTTTCGGAAGAGTTTTACGGCTGAAAGGCCAGAAACGGCTACCGATTCCACCACCCATGATTACACAGAAATTATCCTTATTGGTTATCATATGAAATGTTTTAAAAGTTTCTGCTAAAGTACTGCATATTTTATAAACAAGGAATGTTTGCAGGATATTTTCTTACTTTTTTCGCCTTTTTTTGCAGAAAGTATTGCAGGTTTCAAAAAAAGCCGTATCTTTGCACCGCATTTGAGAAATCAAGCATGCCCAGATGGCGGAATCGGTAGACGCGCTGGTCTCAAACACCAGTGGATTCACTTCCATCCCGGTTCGACCCCGGGTCTGGGTACAAAGAAAGAAAGGAAAGCCTTGTAAATTGGACGTTTACAAGGCTTTATCGTTTTTCTACTGAAACATAACTGAAACTCTCTCACTCAATTATCGGTACATCAATATTTTCGTTTTTTTCATTCCAGTTATCGACAGTAAAGTCACCGGAAGATTCTTCAGAAAAGATATTGCCCAAACTTAAAGTCAGAGTCAGCTTGGTATTGGCGTTGAGTGGAGAACTCAACGTTTGCTTAAAGCTTTTTACATTACCGTTTTTGAGTGTGATTGTTAACTGGAATTCAGATTTGCCGGCGGACGGGAATAACATAACCGTACTATTGCTCATTTGAGTACCGTCTATTGAGCGAGCCAATGGGAAAGCGATTGTACGTGGTATCCCTTGTGGCTCTCCAGTATAATAATTGAGCTCGCTATAAATATTGGTAATTCGCACGGCTACACTATCTATACTGGAACTCAGTACTGTATCGTCTTTATCTTTCAAAACAACTTTCAGTCCGGCTACCACTCGCTTTAAAGAGGCTTTGAGGCTTTCACTTCCAATCTTTATCGTTTGTGCTGCATATACCAGGTCGAATACAGGATAGTAAATGGTGTCGGCCGATATTTTAAATAAGCCAAGAGATTGTTTTGACATATCCAGTCCTATACTGTGAGCCGCTTCTTTTATGGCGGGATGGGCGTAAACAGGATCCTGATATTTGGGCGTTCCCCAATAAATCATGTTGTAAGTACCTATCGGTAATGAGATTTCCCGATTAATGGATCCGTCATAGAAAGTACCGTCCTTTACTTGGTAGTAACCGTAGAAAGGAGACAGCTTTCCTCTTACATAGTTTCCATAGTAGATGGAACTGTTTGCATCACATGGTATAACTGTCAGAATACCGGTAAATGAACTTTGTTGTCCGTTGATATTGTCGATACTCATTGCCATGCGCGGACTGATGAGGTGCGAATTGTCCGTAGTGTTATCCTTGTCATCATCCGAACAGCCTGCTATGAGAACGGCAATACCTATAAACATTATTAATTTTTTCATTATCTGTTGAGTTTTAGGTTATTCCCATAGAGAACATTTTGCAGTTAGAATGGTTCTCTGTCTTAAAAAGAAAAATATGCGGACGTTGTGGTATTGAAGTTAAATCCCATAGATAACTTGTCTTTCGTATGTAGATACTGTACATTTGCATTATTTGTTCAACGAATTACCGATTATTGTCATGAGGAATAAAATCGTCTCTTTTTTGTCGCTTTTCTGCTTACTGTATTCTTTTACGCTTTCTGCACAAGTTAATGAACTGCCACGCTCCACGCCTGAGGCGGAGGGTATTCCTTCACAAGCCGTTACTGCCTTATTTGACTCTTTGATGTTACTTCCAAAAACCGAAATTCATAGTGTCATGGTACTGCGTTATGGCAAGGTGGTTGCGGAGATTTATCCGGCTCCCTTTGCGCCTGAGTATAGCCATACGATGTATTCCTGTTCCAAAACTTTTGTCAGCGCTGCGGTAGGACTGGCTGTTGCGGACAATCGTCTGCGCTTGACAGACCGTGTTGCTACCTTTTTCCCGGAATCATTGCCTGATACAATTTCGACCAATTTGGCAGCTATGACCGTGCGCGACTTGCTGACCATGACTTCCGGTATTGCTGCGGACTGGAATATGCGTAATATTTGTACGGACTGGATACGTACGTTTCTTGCAAAACCAGTCAGAGAACCCGGCAAACAGTTTGAGTATGACTCGATAGCCACTTACCTGCTTTCTGTCATTGTACAAAAAGTAACGGGGATGACCCTGCTGGATTATCTGAAACTGAAACTTTTCAATCCGATGAATATCATGGAAGTGGCGTGGGAAATCAGTCCCGAAGGTTACAATACAGGTGGTTGGGGACTTTATATCCAAAGTGAATCGTTGGCCAAGTTCGGTCAACTCTTGTTAAACCGTGGAATGTGGAAAGGCAGGCAGCTACTCCCTGCATCATGGGTAGAGCAGATGATGACCAAGCAGATGTCTACTTTAGGAGATGATTACGGTTATCAGATGTGGCTTTGCGAATATCCCGGAGCTGTGCGTGCCGATGGAGCACTCGGGCAATATATCCTGATTATCCCGGATAAGGATATGGTAGTGGTTATAACGGAATGTACACGGACCAACGGTCGTGCACAACGTAGGTTGGTGTGGAACCGTTTGCTGCCTGAAGTGACTGACACCCCCTTAAAAGTCGGCAAGGCTTATGGACAGCTGCAAAAGAAACAACAATCCTGCCGGCTCCCTTTTGTGCAAGGTAAGACAATATCCCCCGAAGCACAGATATATAACGGCAAACGTATCACTCTCGAACAGAATAAATTCGGTTGGCAATCCCTTACTCTGAATTTCAAACCAAGAGAAGTTGTAATGACAGTAACGGAAATGAATGATAATACTTACGACCTGCTGTTCGGTTATAAACAATGGCAAATGGCAGTAATAAAGGCTTATCCTCCTTATTCTATTATCCCAAAAGGACGTTTCTGCGGTATCGAAGGCCCTTTTCGGGTGGCAGGAAGTTATGCTTGGCCGGCATCAAAAACGCTTGAACTGAAAGTGCATTATGTCAATTGGGTATCAGCTCTTGACCTCGTCTTTCATTTTGACGGAAAGAATGTTGCTCTGACGGTTCAGGAAAATTATTCATCCGGTACGGGTATGGTTATTAAAGGAAAGGTGTGTGATTAGCTTCCATTTCCGGTTTTTCTGTATTTTTGCAACGTAATAAAGAATCAATTTATGATGAACCGTATATTACTTGCGCTGAAACGTCCTTTCATTTGGCTGTATCGCTTCCGCCACCGTTGCGGTTACGGGGTACATTCACCTTTCGCTTTTAATTTGATAACACACGTTATCTATGAATCCACTCCTTATTATAAGTATGAGGAGCTGGTAACCGCACAAAAGAAGCTTGCGCCGCAGAAAGATCGTACGTGGAGTTACGAATCCTTAAAAGTAAAGCGGCTTCTATTCCGTTTAGTGAATTACGCACAACCGACTACAGTTGTGGATGCCGGCAGACAGTCAGCCTCTTCTCTTTATCTGAAAGCCGCTAAGGAGGGGGCGGATTATACAGCCGCTTCCGAGTTGTCCGAACTTTTTCTGGAGAGTGGCGCTCCTGTCGATTTTCTATACTTGCACGATTACCGTCGCCCGGAATTTGTAGAAGAAGTATTCCGTATCTGTATTTCCCGTACTACTAAAACATCCGTTTTTGTAATCGAAGGTATCCGTTATACATCTCGGATGCGTGCTGTTTGGAAATGTATCAGTCAACACGAAAAGGTTGGTATTACTTTCGACCTTTATGACCTCGGCATTATATTCTTTGATAAAACCAAGATAAAACAGGACTATATTGTCAACTTTTGATTACCTTTAGGCGTTTCAAAGGAAAAATGACTATTATGAAAAAGAGCCTTGTATATACAAAAACCGGAGATAAGGGAACAACCTCCCTTGTGGGTGGTACCCGTGTTTCCAAAACTCATATCCGCCTTGAAACCTACGGCACGGTAGATGAACTGAACTCTAACTTGGGTTTTCTCATTACCTATCTTTCCGATGAGCGTGACAAACAGTTCTTACGACAAGTACAGGATAAATTGTTCGCAATAGGTTCTTACCTTGCGACAGATCGTGAAAAGACCAAACTCCATGAAGTGAGTATTACCACCCCGGAACAAGTGGAAGCGGTGGAATATGAGATAGACCGTTTGGATGATACGCTTCCTCCGCTGACCTCTTTTATCCTTCCGGGCGGCTGTCGTGGGGCTGCCGTTTGTCATATCTGTCGCACCGTTTGCCGTCGTGCTGAACGCCGCATTCTTGCTTTGGCGGAGCAGGTAGACATTTCTTCAGAATTATTAGCCTATGTCAACCGTTTGTCTGACTATTTGTTTGTTCTTTCACGAAAAATGAATCAAGACGCGGAAAAAGAAGAAATATTTTGGAATAATAGTTGCAAGTGAAATATTTTGTTATACTTTTGCCGAAAAATAAAGATAGGAATTAATATTCACAATTTTAATACTTAGAAACTATGTATTGGACATTGGAATTAGCATCTAAATTGGAAGATGCCCCTTGGCCGGCAACTAAGGACGAACTGATAGATTATGCCATGCGTTCGGGCGCTCCGCTTGAGGTTATTGAGAATCTGCAAGAAATGGAAGATGAAGGCGAGATTTATGAAAGTATTGAAGATATTTGGCCTGATTATCCCAGCAAAGAAGATTTCTTCTTCAACGAAGAGGAGTATTAATACGCTTTGATTGAATCTTATCCATCGGTTTACGGATAAGACAAATTATAGAAAGAGGTAGTACGAAGGCCTTTGCTATGGCTGGGATACTATCTTTTTTCTTTTTAATCCCCATTGTATTGATGATGACACAAACAGGAGAGGCATGCCGTTTGCCCGAATTAAAAGAACGCCATTTGCCCGAAGACTGTCGGCAGAGTATAACGGAACTTTTGAAAGAAACCTATGGTTACGACCGCTTTCGTAATCTTGAAATTTACGATGATTTGTTTAAAAGCAGGGAAACACTCTGCATCTCTCAAGGGCAACTGATTGAAAATGTAATCCGTGAGGCGGAAAAGGCGCGGAAAGAAGTGCAACCGGATAATATTCTGCTGACCGCCCCAACGGGTTCGGGTAAATCTCTGTTGTTCCAACTCCCGGCTATCTATCTGGGAAAAGAATATAATCTGCTAACCATTGTTGTTTCTCCTTTGAAGGCACTGATAGTAGACCAGGTAGAAGGTTTGCAAGACTTGGGTTATGAACGTGTGGCGTATGCATCTTCTGACCTTTCACCGGAGCAGAAGATGGAGGTTTATCGGGCGGTGCGTGAGGGAGAAATTGACCTGTTTTATCTTTCGCCAGAGTTGTTGCTCTCCTACGACATCAAACATTTTGTCGGCAATCGCCGTATTGGCATGGTAGTTATCGATGAGGCGCATACGGTAACCACCTGGGGTAAAGAGTTCCGTGTGGACTATTGGTTTCTGGGGCGCTATTTAAGTGCTTTGAAGCAGAACCTAGGTTATACATTCCCGTTGTTTGCCTTGACCGCCACTGCCGTGTGGAATCCCAAAGGGGGCAATGATATGGTATTCGAGACGATCCGCTCCCTACAGATGGAGCCTTGCGTGCTTTATGTCGGTACGGTAAAGCGTAAGAATATCGGTTTCGATATCCGACAGCTCACATTGGAAGAGGGGGAAACCTACGATAAAGGTAAGCAGCGCGTCATATCCGGACGTGTGGAAGACTTCCTCAACGGGCATAAAACCCTGCTTTACTATCCCTTTGCCGGTAGTATAGATATGCGTATAAAGACTTGGGTACGCTCTGCCGACTGGCATTGGGTAGCTTCCTATTACGGTAAGAAAGAAAAAGAGCAGAAAGCCGCCATTGTGCAGGATTTTAAAGAGGGCATGAAGCGGATGATTGTCGCCACAAAAGCTTTCGGCATGGGTGTGGACATCAGCGATATTGATCGTGTCTACCACGTAGCGCCTTCGGGTACGTTTGTCGATTACATTCAGGAAATAGGCCGTGCAGCCCGTGATGCGGATGTTCAAGGCATTGCCGCCACTGACTATCACGAGCGTGACTTTTATTATATGAAACGTCTGCATCAAACCGGTAATATTGCACAGGAACAGTTGGAGCTGATTCTGAAAAAGCTCATGGAAGTATATCGGATGAAAGGAGAGAAAAAGGAAATTCTTGTTTCCCTGTCCGACTTTGAGTTTGTGGTGAAGTTGCCGCGTACCAAGAACAAACTGGAGTATGAGGCCGAACTGGGACAACTTATTAAGACCGCTTTACTGTGGTTGGAAGATGATTTGTCGCAGCGGTACGGAACGCATTTGTTGGAAGTCAGTCCGCAAAATCTGTTGGCAGAGGGTTACGTTCAGGATAAGACTGGTGATACCTTTGCACGCGAGTTTCAGAGCTATCTTACAAGAGTGGAAGGTGAAGAAGACGTCTATCGAGCCCGTCTGGATACTCTTTGGGAAGAGTGTTTTCCCGAGTTGGGATATAGAGAGTTCAAACAGAAACTGAATAGTGGTACCTTGTGGGAAGGTTCCCGTGCCGTCTCCGTGGGTAAGCACGAAGTTCTGCTGAAAGAAGATGCAACGATTATCCGACAGCGTATGGACGCTTTGTTCAAGAATTTGGTGACGATGCTGAAGACGGCTTTGCTGAAATCGAAAGGACGTTTCGATGAAGAAGAACTGCGTGCGGTATTTGCCGAGCACGGCATGGATGTGCCGTCTGCCAAGCGTTTCATCGGTTCGCTATTGGAAAGCCGCACCGAAGAGGGACGTAGCGTAAGCTATATCAGCAGTATCAAGAAGAAAGACTCGAATGAGCTTTCATTTACTGTAATCAAAGGCTTCGACCTGCTTTTGTCCCGTTATCAAAAGCTGTTTACCCAACGTATCACAGGCAATAAGGGCGCGCGTTTACAGTTCTACTGCACTCCGTTCTCCGATTTGAATATGCTGCTCAATCTCCTTTCCATGCTCGACTGCCTTTCGTTCAGTGTAGAGGGTGGTGGTACCCCCTGCGTACACGTCCGGTTCGACAATCCGGAGCTTCTGCAACAATTGGCGGATTCCAATGAATATCACAATCTCATTTTGGATGCCAACGAGCGTATTTTTGAGGAGCAGATAGATTTATTTTCCTCTTTCTTCGGTACCGATGCTCTGACGGACGAACAGCGTTGGGACTTCGTGGAAGAGTATTTTACCGGAACCGGTGTGGAAGAACTGAAAAAGAAGTATATCGTTCGTTAGGCCATGTGAGCCGAAAGAAACTGCTGAAGGATGCGCGCGTGATTGCGTATGGGATCTTTTGATGCATACAATAAGGTTACGGTGTCATACGTTTTTATTCTTTCCATAAATTGCCGTACGGTATCCGAGCCTTCCAATTCCGTTCGATACATATTCGCAAAGTCTTCCCAATGTTCCGTTGTATTTTCGTGAAACCATTTACGCAGTTTGGCGGAAGGAGTGATGTCCTTTTCCCATACATCACTTTTCAGATGTTCTTTTTTTATACCGCGAGGCCACAGGCGGTCTACCAATACACGATAACCGTCTGCCGCATCGGGGGCTTCATATACTCGTTTGATTCTGATTTGCGTCATGGATGCTCTTGTAATTCCGTTTCCAGTTGTATGGTACGCGGGAAAACGATGTTGTTTTCCAAATGGATGTGCTGATGCAGGGCGGCTTCAAACGCTTTGAGTTGTTGTAATACCAATTGGTAGCTGTTGCAGGCATCTTCCGGAGCAGAATATCCGTTTGTTAGTTTCTCGATGTGGCGGAAACGTTCACCTTCGGTATCATGCTCGGACATCATTACGGATATGGGATCCTGGATGCTGCCGCAGTGAAATTCAGGGATTGTGGCACCGTCAAGTTTGGCTTTCACCATTTCGTAGATGTATGGAAACAATACCAGCTCTTCCTTGTCGAGGTGTTGGTTGAGATCGGAAAGCGATTGCCGGAGCAACACTTGCACATTGTATAGTGCAGGATGATTTTCGCCATGTACCTTACATACTTTGTCGAGCAGTTCCTGTATCTTCGGTCCGTTCTTGCGGATGTTGCGGTGATGTATCTTCAAAATGTAATCTGCGAGTAAGTCCAGCGGCCAATTCTTGAAGTCGATGTTTTCGGTAGTTATCGGAGCAAGGTTCTCAATGTCTTTGATAATCTCATCCATATCCGCTCCCGCTTTTTGGCTGGCTTCGGGCAAAAGAATAGAACCGTGGCAGCAAAAGTCGATGCCATACTTATCGAATACTTCGGCATTACCGAAATTGTCGGCAACAATCTCGCCGACTGTCATTGTTTCATAATCTTTCTTCATACAGAATTTTGTTTTATCTTCCTTGACGGAAATTGTTCGGCATTATTACAAATGTCCTGTATGGAATGTTTGAGAGATTATGATTATTTGAATTTACTTATCCTGCCTTTACAGTTTCTGGAAAGCCAGCCGTTCGTCTCCGTTCAGCAAGTAGATGATGCCGCAATATTGGAAGCCGTGTTTCTTGAGGATATATTGCAGGATATGATTATCGCGATGGGTATCGGCACGCAAGTTGGGTATTTGGCGGTAACACCATTGCAGGCAGGCGGATGCTATGCCTTTACTGTCTTCCGTACTTGCCAGACGGTGGATAACGCCATACGGGCGGATATCGTCTATCCATTCACCGTTGTAGATTTGCACATAGGTAGGGTCGTTTCCTTGTATAAAGGCGAAAGTTCCTACGATATTCTGTTCTTCATCGAGGCATACATAGCTGTTTCCGTTTTCGATATCTTTCTTGATAATTTCTTCGGTGGGGTAGCCGCCGGTCCACTGTTTCATGTTCCCGTCTTTGCGCATGATGTGTTTTCCCTGCTCGAAGATGTCCATGAGGGTATTGAGCTCTGTGATGTCTGTTTTTCTAATCTTTATCATAATGTGTTAGCCGAATCCGAATAAGAAGATATTCTCCGAATGCAAAGATAATTATTAATTTTATATTTTTTGCGGGTACACAGCACTAATGCCGCTCTCTCCCTTTGCCGGTAGGTGTTTGTATGAGTGCTGCTAAATAATTTGCCGATACTGTGATTGTCATCTCTGCATGAACAATTTGGAATGCTAACTGTTCTTTTTAGGGATAATTTACATATATTTGTCCCGATTATTTAAACATATTGAATTATGAAAAAGATCTTTAGTGTTTTTATGATAGCTATATGCTGTTTGGCAGTGGCTATACCGGCTCAGGCTCAATTGCTTAAGTTTGGTGTCAAAGGTGGTGTGAACTTGTCGAAACTTAAACTCGAAGGGATGAAAGATAATTCTACCGGATTCTTTTTCGGCCCTATGGCGGAAGTAACGATTCCCATTGTTGGTTTAGGTGTGGACGGTGCTTTGCTGTATTCTCAAAGAGGTGATAAAACGGAAGGTATTGATATGAAGCAAGCTGGCTTGGACATACCTGTCAATCTGAAATATTCTATCGGCTTGGGCAGTATGCTGGGCATTTATGTTGCTGCCGGTCCGGACTTCTTTTTCAACTTTAAGGGTGATAAGAACTTTGAGGGGGGAAATAAGATAGAGAGTAAAAAGGCCCAAGTGGGCATCAATGTAGGTGCAGGTGTGAAGCTGATTCAGCATTTGCAGATTGGTTTCAACTATACGATTCCTTGCGGAGACTCATTCACTTGGAAGAATGCAGGTAAGGCTATTGGTGCAAAGAATAAGACTTGGCAGATTTCCGCAGCTTACCTGTTCTAAGGATATAACGAGACTATCTTTGGATGGCGTTGTCGATTTTGATTGGCAACGCCATTTTTTTACGTTATCTTTGTCGCTGCAATGGAAAAGTTTGTAGATGTCATATTGCCCCTTCCTCTGCATAGCAGTTTTACGTATTTACTACCGAAAGATATGGCAGGGGAAGTACAGATTGGCTGTCGGGTAGTAGTGCCTTTCGGACGAAAGAAGTACTATACGGCCATTGTGCGGAACATACATTATTCCGCACCGACCGAATATGAGGTAAAGGAAGTGAGTGCTCTGCTGGATGCACATCCTATCCTGTTGTCCGAACAATTCAGGTTTTGGGAATGGCTGTCGGATTATTATCTCTGTACTCAGGGTGATGTCTATAAAGCGGCTCTTCCATCCGGTCTGAAATTAGAGAGTGAGACAATGGTGGAGTACAATCCCGATTTTGAATCGGATGTGCAGTTGCCGGAAAGAGAACGGAAGATACTGGACCTGCTTTCTGCAGAACCCGAACAGTGCGTTACGAAATTGGAAAAAGAGAGCGGTATCAAGAATATCCTGTCTGTGATAAAGGCCTTGCTGGACAAGGAAGCTATTTTTGTAAAGGAAGAGTTGAAGCGTACCTATAAGCCCAAGACAGAAACTCGCGTGCGCTTGACTGAAGCGGCAAGCAACGAACGACGTCTGCACTTTTTCTTTGATGAATTGCAGCGCCGTGCTCCCAAACAGTTGGATTTGCTGATGAAATATATAGAGCTCTCCGGTTGTTTGGGCAAAACACCGAAAGAAGTCACCAAGAAAGAGCTTTTACAGCGGGCTTCCGCTACTCCCGCTGTGTTCAACGGATTGGTGGAGCGCGGAGTTTTTGAGGTTTATCAGCAGGAGGTTGGCAGACTGAATACCACTTTAACCAAAGCGACATTCCCTTTAAATCCTTTGAACGAGCATCAGCAACGGGCTCACGATGATATTGCGGAGAGTTTTCAGACTAAGAATGTCTGCCTGCTGCATGGGGTTACATCCAGCGGAAAAACGGAAATTTATATTCATCTGATAGAAGAAACTATCCGTCAGGGAAAGCAAGTGTTGTATCTGTTGCCGGAGATAGCCCTGACGACACAAATTACCGAACGTCTGCAACGGGTATTCGGAGCCCGTCTCGGTATCTATCATTCTAAGTTTCCTGATGCCGAGCGGGTGGAGATTTGGCAGAAGCAACTCTCGGACGGCGGGTATGACATTATCCTGGGAGTACGCTCTTCCGTATTTTTGCCTTTCCGCAATCTGGGTCTGATTATTGTGGACGAGGAGCATGAAAACACTTATAAACAGCAAGACCCTGCACCCCGCTACCATGCGCGTAATGCCGCTATTGTGCTGGCTGCGCTGTATGGTGCCAAGACTTTATTGGGTACGGCAACCCCGTCCATCGAAACCTGGTATAACGCTATGTCCGGTAAGTATGGATTGGTGGAACTGAAAGAAAGGTATAAGGAAATACAGTTGCCGGAGATTATTTCGGTGGATATAAAGGAACTGCAACGCAAGAAGCGGATGAACGGCCCGTTCTCTCCTTTGTTGTTGCAATATATCCGTGAAGCGTTGGAACAGAAAGAACAGATTATCCTGTTTCAGAATCGCAGAGGGTTTGCCCCGATGATAGAATGTCATACGTGCGGCTGGGTTCCCAAATGTAAGAATTGCGATGTCAGCCTGACATATCATAAAGGACTAAACCAGTTGACCTGTCATTATTGTGGATATACCTATCAACTGCCTCGCATCTGCCCAGCCTGTGAGGGTGCGGATTTGCGTAACCGAGGTTTTGGTACGGAAAAGATAGAGGGTGACATCAAACTTCTGTTTCCCGAAGCTACCGTTGTCCGTATGGATTTGGATACAACCCGCACGCGTGCTGCTTATGAGCGTATTATTGCAGACTTTGAACAAGGAAAGACAGATATTCTTATCGGTACGCAGATGGTTTCCAAGGGATTGGACTTCGACCATGTAAGTGTAGTGGGCATTCTGAATGCCGATACTATGTTGAATTATCCGGATTTTCGTGCCTATGAGCGTGCTTTCCAGCTTATGGCTCAAGTGGCGGGACGTGCAGGACGGAAGAACAAACGGGGTAGGGTAGTGCTGCAAACCAAAAGCATCGACCATCTTATCATTCCCCAAGTAATAGCCAATGATTACGAAGGTATGGTGGACGGACAGCTTGCCGAACGACAAATGTTCCATTATCCCCCTTATTATCGTCTTGTGTATGTGTATTTGAAGAATCGTAATGAGACTTTGCTTGACTTAATGGCGCAGACGATGGCGGGTAAGTTGCGTGCCATTTTCGGCAATCGGGTGTTGGGACCGGACAAACCGCCTGTGGCACGTGTGCAAACCTTGTTTATCCGTAAAATCGTTGTGAAGATTGAAACGAAAGCTCCTATGGCGCATGTTCGGGAGTTACTGATACAGGTGCAGAAAGAGATGGTTATGGAAGACCGCTTCAAGTCGCTGATAGTGTATTATGACGTAGACCCGATGTAGGGAGTAATGATTGATATATGTAATATGTTGCAAACCAAAGGAAAAACTAAGATATTGTTTGTGTGTTTGGGTAATATCTGCCGTTCTTCTTCGGCGGAAGGTGTAATGAAACAACTGATTGAACAGGCCGGGCGTGAAGATGAGTTTATTATCGATTCGGCGGGTATTCTTTCCTATCATCAGGGAGAACTGCCCGATAGTAGGATGCGTGCTCATGCCGCTCGCCGTGGTTACGACCTAACGCATCGCTCCCGTCCGGTATGTACGGATGATTTCTATGATTTCGATTTAATCATCGGAATGGATGACCGCAATATTGATGATTTGAAAGACCGTGCCCCTTCTGTCGAAGCGTGGAAAAAGATACATCGCATGACGGAATATTGCACGAAGTTTACTCATGCTGACCACGTTCCCGACCCTTATTATGGTGGGGCCGAGGGTTTTGAATATGTGCTCGATGTATTGGAAGATGCTTGTGCGGGACTACTCGAGATGGTTGGGAGCAATGGATAATCGCCGGTTGTCAATCACTAATCATCCGATAGCCAATCAATGTCTCTATCCTGATAAAAGCGTTTGTTGTCGTTGAGGCTGCACGTTGCATCCACTCCGACTTGTTGTAACCGTTCGGCTATTTCATTCAGTTTCTTTCTTGAAACCCTGCCGATGTAAAAAAGGCGGTAACGGTAATCTTTATCAAGCAGTTCCATGATATGGGTAAATGTCTGCTCTCGGGCAAAATCGAAGTTTACTTTCCGCAATTCCGCATAGGGGTAGCGGATTGTCCTTCCTACGCTGTGTACGGTAAGGGCTTCATTGTCCAATGACAAATAGCAAAAACGGGTCATTAGCATACAGATGAAGAAAAGGCTCAATCCGAAAGACAGTATGGCCGGAATGAATCCCCACCATACGTCACCGCTGATGGAGTAGTACCCCAATATTAAAAACATAAGGAATAATATAAAGAACCAGAACATATACAGCGAGGGACGCTGGTAGGTTGTTGCGGGAAGAAAGTCCGTACTTCGTTCATGCGGGGTGTAGTTGGTAAAAGGTATTCCTTGAGATACCAAAAAACGGACGAGGGATGAAGGATGCTTGAAAGGCGGCAGATATAATACTTTATCCTGTTTGTCTTTCAGATGAAAAACGAATATTCCCGGACCATATTTATCTTTTCCTGTCGGGACATCCTTGTGCGATGCCTGATGATACCGTTTCATGAAACTGAAACTTTTAATCCGGTGCAGCTGAATCCGTTGGCTTTGCAACAGATGTTCCGCTCTTTGTCGTTCTTTGGCGCTTACTTCCATAGATTTTACTTTTTAAGTTCCGGGTAACTGATACGGGTGTGATAGATTGTTTTCAACTTCTCTTTGAAAACGGCTTTCACCGTCGCTATATCCTTGAAGGTGATAGGGCATTCTTTGAAATAACCTTCCTCTACCTGAGAATCGATGATTTTGTCTACCAGATTGCTGATGCTTTCTTCCGTATATTCGGGCAGACTGCGTGATGCTGCTTCTACGGAGTCGGCCATCATCAGGATAGCCTGCTCCTTGGTGAACGGATTGGGACCGGGATAAGTGAACAGTTCGTCATTAGGTTCCTCACCGGGATGTTCGTTTTTCCAAGAAATGTAGAAATATTTTGTTTTTCCACGACCGTGATGTGTGGTGATGAAGTCTTTGATGACTTTAGGCAGGTTGTTTTTCTCTGCCAGTTTCAGTCCGTCCGTTACGTGGCTGATAACGACTTGCGCACTTTGTTCGTAGCTGAGGTTCTTGTGTGGGTTGACACCGCCCGACTGGTTCTCGGTGAAGAATACCGGATTCTCCATCTTGCCAATGTCATGATATAGAGCGCCTGTACGTACCAGCTGGCTCTTTGCACCGATACGGTTGGCGGCTTCGGCGGCGAGGTTGGCTACCTGCATGGAATGTTGGAATGTACCCGGTACGGTTTCCGACATACGTCGCAGTAAGCTGTTATTGATATTGGACAATTCCACTAAAGTAACGTTCGATGTAAAGCCAAAAGTTTTTTCTACCAGGAAAAGCAGCGGGTAAGTAAAGAGCAGCAACACGCCGTTTATGACAAAATAAGTGTACATGCTGCCGTTCAGCTTCGATAAATCGTTTTCCGTTATCAGTTCGAAAGCGAAGTAAACGGCTGCATAGGTCAGAATTACCAGAATGGCGGTGCGGAATAGCTGTGAGCGTTGTGATAACTCTCTCAAACTGAAAATGGCAACCAGTCCGGCCGTAAGCTGTAACAGTATAAACTCATGCGGATAGCGCAGGCAGATGGAACATATCAGTATCGTGACGACCTGCGTGAGGAAAGCCGTCCGGGAGTCGAGGAACACGCGGATAATGATAGGCAGCATGGCATAAGGAATGACATATACATTGAATATGTTGTTTGCCACCATAACGGCCGTTATCACACAGTAAAACATGATAAGGGCGAAGAGCAGCGAGAGACTGCCCTTGCGGTTATAATAGTCCTTACGGAAAAGGTCGAGATAGAGCATGAAACAAAGCATGAAGATACTGACGTATAATACTTGTCCTGCCAGCATCAACCGTTTCTGCCCGATGGATTCGCTACGCTGGATGGACTCTTTGCGCAGACTTTCGAGGATGTTGTAGGTTTCTTGGTTCACTATCTCGCCGCGGTCGATGATTTTCTGTCCGCTCAGTACGATACCGTTTGCCCATGAGTAGTTGTCGAGGATTTCTTTCTTGGCGGTTTCCGTCCGCTGGGCATCGTAAGTGAGGTTGGGCGACAAGTACTCGTTGAGAGAACATTGCCGAAGTATGTTCGGATGATAGTGAGTGGTATCGGCAGTAAGGAGATAGGCGTATGCCTGTTTTACGGAATAGAGTTTATCGATATTCCGTTGGTTGGCAAGCTTGTCGTTTATCACCATGATGGCGGATGTACTGTCTTTGTGCAATTGGTCAAGTTCTTCGGTAGAAAGTATTCCAGCCTGATATACTTCGGAAAGTATCCTTTCTATATGGCGGATGTAATCGGCAGAAGGCAGGACGTCGCGCAGGTGCATTTGATAATCGTCTTTCAATTTTTTGAGCGCCTGTTTCTCCGTACTTTTATTCAACTGAAAATAGGGTTGGAAAGAAGCCAGGATGCTGTCTTGCTCTCTTTTTACTACTTGGTCGTCTTTGTAGATAGGGAAATCGAAAGTGGCCATCAGCTGTCCGTACTTCCAGGGTTTGTCAATATCAAACTGGTAATTGAACTTGCCGTCCCTTGGCAGGAAGTACACGATAATTCCGACGGTGCCTATAAAAATAAGTGCCCTGTATATCAAATCTCTGAACGATAACTCTTTGTTTTTGCCTTTGAAATAACTCATATCGGTTGAAATTTTTGCGAAAAGTACAAAAAAAAACAATAGTATGGAAAAAAAGGTTTAATTTTGCCGTCTAATTTATTTATAAGTAAGATAGATTATGACAGAAAGAAAGGTCAGAGTCCGTTTTGCCCCAAGTCCTACGGGGGCGTTGCACATCGGCGGTGTGCGTACTGCGTTATATAATTATCTCTTTGCGCGTCAGCATGGAGGAGATTTAATTTTCCGTATTGAAGATACTGATTCTAACCGGTTTGTACCGGGAGCGGAAGAATATATATTGGAGTCTTTCAAGTGGCTGGGTATTCCTTTTGATGAAGGTGTCAGCTTCGGCGGAGAACATGGTCCGTACCGTCAGTCCGAGCGTCGTGAAATATACAAGAAGTACGTGCAGGTGCTGTTGGATGCTGGTAAGGCTTACATCGCTTTTGATACTCCGGAAGAATTGGATACCAAGCGTGCGGAAATAGCCAATTTCCAGTATGATGCTTCTACGCGTATGCAGATGCGCAATTCGTTGACGCTCTCCAAAGAGGAAGTGGATACGCTGATTGCAGAGGGCAAGCAGTATGTAGTACGTTTCAAGATAGAACCGAATGAAGATGTGCATGTGAACGACTTGATTCGTGGCGAAGTAGTGATAAACTCGTCTATCCTTGACGATAAAGTTCTTTATAAATCGGCAGACGAACTGCCTACCTACCACTTGGCGAATATTGTGGACGACCATTTGATGGAAGTCTCTCACGTTATCCGCGGTGAGGAATGGTTGCCTTCCGCTCCGTTACACGTGCTGTTGTATCGTGCTTTCGGCTGGGAAGATACGATGCCGGCTTTCGCGCATTTGCCGTTGTTGCTGAAGCCCGAAGGTAACGGCAAGCTCAGCAAGCGTGACGGTGACCGCCTCGGTTTCCCGGTGTTCCCGTTGGAATGGCACGATCCTAAGTCGGGTGAGGTGTCTTCGGGCTATCGCGAATCGGGTTATCTGCCTGAGGCCGTTATCAACTTCCTTGCCTTATTGGGCTGGAATCCGGGCAATGACCAGGAACTGATGTCGATGGACGAACTTGTGAAACTGTTCAATCTGAGCCATTGCAGCAAATCGGGTGCCAAGTTCGACTATAAGAAAGGTATCTGGTTCAACCATGAATATATTCTTCAAAAATCGGATGAAGAACTTGCGGAACTTTTCAAACCGGTGCTGAAAGATAATGGTGTAAATCCCGATGCATATAGCGATGCATTCCTTACTACGGTAGTTTCTTTGGTAAAGGGACGCGTCAATTTTGTAAAAGAGTTGTGGGATCAAACCCGTTTCTTCTTTGTCGCTCCCCGGCAATACGCCGAGAAGGATGTGAAGAAGCGCTGGTCGGAAGATACTCCGCGCATCATGACGGAGCTTATGGAAGTGCTTTGCGGCATTGCGGATTTCTCGTCAAAACCATCAGAAGATATTGTAATCGGTTGGATTACGGAAAAGGAATATCACATGGGTAATGTGATGAATGCTTTCCGTCTGGCAGTGGTGGGCGAGTGCAAGGGACCGCATATGTTTGATATTACCGCGTTGCTGGGCAAGGAAGAAACGCTTTCCCGTATTCAGCGTGCTATCGAAACATTGAAATAAATAATCAGGAATGAGGGATTTCTTGTCATACCGTTTGCATTCTTCATTATTCATTCTTAACTGAGATAGTATGCTTTATAATTTGGCAATAATAATCTATGATATTGTGGTACATCTGGCTGCTCCTTTCAGCCGTAAACCACGGAAGATGATGAAGGGACATTGGGTGGTGTATGAGCTTCTTCGGCAACAGTTGGAGAAGGATGCGCGCTATATCTGGTTCCACGCGGCTTCTTTGGGCGAGTTTGAGCAGGGGCGTCCGTTGATAGAGAAGATACGTGCCAAATATCCCGATTATCGTATTTTGCTGACATTCTTTTCGCCGTCGGGTTACGAAGTGCGTAAGAATTACCGGGGGGCGGATATTGTTTGTTACCTGCCTTTCGACAAGCCACGCAATGTGAAGAAGTTCCTCGATTTGGTGAATCCCTGCATGGCATTCTTCATCAAGTATGAGTTTTGGAAAAACTATCTGGATGAGTTGCACAAGCGTCGCACACCTGTTTATAGCGTGTCTTCCATCTTCCGTCGCGGGCAGATTTTCTTTAAATGGTACGGCGGAACGTACAGAAACGTGCTGCGTAACTTCGACCATATATTTGTGCAGAATGAACGTTCCAAGCGTTATCTGTCGAAAATCGGCATCAATAAGGTGACTGTAGTGGGTGATACCCGTTTCGACCGTGTACTTCAAATTCGGGATGAAGCCAAGGATTTGCCACTGGTTGAGCTGTTTAAAAATAATACAATGACTTTTGTTGCCGGAAGCTCCTGGCAACCCGATGAGGATTTGTTCATCGAATATTTTAACCGGCATCCGGAAGTGAAGCTGATTATTGCTCCGCACGTAATTGATGAAAACCATTTGGTGGAGATAATCCGCAAACTGAAACGTCCGTATGTACGTTATACCCGTGCGGATGAGAAGAATGTCCGTAAGGCGGATTGTCTGATAATAGACTGTTTCGGGTTGCTCTCTTCCATCTACCGTTATGGGGAGATTGCCTATATCGGCGGTGGTTTCGGAGTGGGCATTCATAATACGCTGGAAGCTGCTGTGTACGGTATTCCGGTAATCTTCGGCCCGAAGTATCAGAAGTTCCAAGAAGCCATCCATCTGTTGGAAGCGAAGGGCGGGTTCTCTATCAAGAGCTATGAGGAGTTGAAAATATTGCTTGACCGTATGCTGGGAGATGAAGATTTCCTTCGTGAAGCCGGTAAAAATGCCGGAGCTTACGTAACCGATAATGCCGGGACTACGGATAAGGTTCTGGGTATGATAAACTTTTAGCAGATTGATTGTTATCAATAGAACAACCTATACTACCTGTCATTCAGAGCGAAGCGAAAAAGCTACTCTCCTCTATATGTAGAAGGAGCAGCTTTTTCGCTTCGCTCTGAATGACAGGTAGCCTTATTTATACCAATCGGAATACATCAGGTAGTTGTGCGCAATCTTTTGATTTAATTCTTTAGCCTGTTCAGGGTCTACCTTTTTGATGAATTTGGCAGGTACGCCTCCCCAGATGCTTCCCGGCTCTATTACGGTATTGCTAAGTACTAACGAACCGGCGGCTACAATAGCACCTTCGCCTACTACGGCATTGTCTAAGATAGTGGAACCCATGCCTACGAGTGCGTAATCCTTGATTGTGGCTCCGTGAATGGTGACATTGTGTCCCACAGAAACATGGTCTCCTATCTCAATTGTAGATTTCTCATACAGGGTGTGCAGTACGCTTCCGTCTTGGATGTTTACACCGTTGCCGATACGAATGGAGTTGACGTCGCCACGCAGTACGGTACTGAACCAGATACTGCAATCACGTCCCATTTTTACATTTCCGATGATAGCAGTGTTATCTGCTAAAAAACAGTTCTCTCCGATTTCCGGAGTAAAGCCTCTTACTGATTTTATTAGTGCCATTTTATTTAGTGATTATTGCTTTACATGCTTCTTTCAACCATTCCCTTTCATCATTGTTCAAGTCCGGCGCCAATTTTTCATATACAGTTTGGTGGTACTTGTTCAGCCACTTGATTTCTTCTGCTGTCAGCAGCTCTTTGATAATACCTTTCCGGCAGATGGGACATAGGGTGATTGTTTCAAATTTCAGGTAATTGTCGAACATGCCTTTGCCCGCAGGAACGGTCAATACAAGGTTTTCGGTACGGATACCATGACTCCCGGCTTTGTACACACCCGGTTCGTTGGAAGTAATCATACCCGGTTGTAAAGGGATGGGATTCTCGTTCATCCGTATGCTTTGCGGTCCTTCGTGTACATTGAGGAAATGTCCTACTCCATGTCCGGTTCCATGCAGGTAGTTCATGTGCTGCTGCCATATCGGCATGCGTGCCAACACATCCAGTTGCGCTCCGCGGGTGCCTTCGGGAAATACGGCCATTGCCAATGCGATATGCCCTTTTAATATTAAGGTGTAGTCAAGCTTTTCTTCTTCCGTCAGGTTACCGAGCGCGATAGTGCGGGTTATATCTGTTGTTCCGTCCAGATATTGTGCTCCGGAATCCAGCAGTAGAAAACCTTCCGGTTTTAGCGCTACGTCCGTTTCTGGAGTGGCTTCATAATGAACGATGGCTCCGTGTTCTTTGTAGCCGGCAATCGTGTCAAAACTTTCTCCCATGTAGAGCGGCTGGGCTGCCCGGAATTCATGCAGCTTTCTGTCTACGCTGATTTCCGTTTCTCTGCCTGCAGGAACGGCCTCTTCCAGCCATTTCAAAAACCTGACTAATGCTATTCCGTCTCTTTGCATCGCTGCGTGGATTCCGATTATTTCTTGCTCATTGCGAACCGCTTTCAGTAAAGCAATGGGAGATGTACCGTTGATTATCCGGCATGCGGGACAAATCGCCGAATAGATGGCATAATTTGTTTTTACTGGATTTACCAGTATGCTTTCCGCATGAGTATTGCTAAGGTAATCTTCTATTTCTTTGTATCCATGTATGGAAATACCGTTTGCTTTGAAATATGAAGCCAATTCGGCTGTGACCTTTTGCGGCTGGATGAAATAGTGTATTTCGTATCTCTCAATCAGCAGATAACTTACAACAACCGGATTACAATGCACGTCACTTCCCCGGATGTTGAGCAGCCATGCTATCTCGTCCAGTGCCGACAGCAATAAAGACTCTGCACCCGCCGCTTTCATTTTTTTTCGGACGGCCGACAGCTTTTCCGTAAAACTCTTACCTGCATACTTCGTGTCGTAAACAAATGCCGGAGCCAACGGCATTGCCGGTCGGTCGCTCCATAACAGTTGCATGGGGTCAGCGATGCTTTTTACATGAATGCCGCTTTGCCTCAGTTCCCGTTGCAGATGTTGCACTTCGTCGGCAGAAAACATTTTTCCGTCTATGCCCACTGTGTCGCCCTTCTGTAATAGCGAACTCAAAAATGCGGGAATACTTGGCGTTTCGGGTAACATCTCTTTGTATAATGCGATACCGGTTCCTTCTATTTGCCGGTCGGCTTGCAGGAAATAGCGGGAGTCTGTCCACAACCCGGCCTCTTTTGCTGTGACAACTACCGTACCCGCAGAGCCGGTAAAGCCTGAAATCCATTCTCTCGACTGCCAGTGCGGCGCTACATACTCACTGAGGTGAGGGTCTGTACTTGGAATGATGAATGCTTGTATGTTTTCTTTGACGATGTGTGCCCGTAGGGCAGTAATGCGTTCGTTTATTATTGAATTCATACTATAAAGGTATTGGTAAGTGCTTTCAAAGATACTCACTTTACTTCAATTATGGACGAGATCCGGTTATTTTATTATGGTCGCTGCCGCAAGTGCAACTTCTTGTACGGATGATTTTGATAGCTGCCAGTAATAAAGGCAGGGATTTTATATCGGGATTATCGTTTTTTTTTGCCGAAAGTTTTGTGAATAAAGAAAGTATGTGTAATTTTGCCGCTCAATTTGATCGTGAGATTTTATAAACCATTAAATTTTAAAAACAAAAAAATGATTGTAGTACCTGTAAAAGAAGGCGAAAACATTGAAAAAGCGCTGAAGAAATTTAAAAGAAAATTTGAAAAGACTGGTATCGTTAAAGAGTTGAGGAGCAGACAGCAGTTTGATAAACCGTCTGTGACTAAAAGACTTAAGAAAGAACGTGCAGTTTACGTTCAGCAACTTCAACAAGTAGAAGATTAATAATTCGTAATTTCCTTTGAATTATTGGATTCTTTTTCATACATTCGTTGCATGATTTAGATGTAACGATATGTTGTTGACAGATTCTTTTCTTGACTATCTTTTGTATGAGCGGAATTATTCCAGATATACCGTGGAATTCTACCGGACGGATATTCTTGAACTGCAGAAGTTTGGCGAGGAACTGTTGGGTGATTTAACTCCGTCGGATGTAGATGCGGAACTTGTTCGTGAATGGATTGCTTCCTTGATGGATAGAGGTTATGCTTTTAATTCGATAAATCGAAAGTTGAGTTCTATCCGTACTTATTATAAATACCTTTTGCGGAAAGGGGTGGTTGAGTCGGATCCATTACAGAAGATAACGAGGCCGAGGAAAAAGAAACCGCTTCCGGTTTTTCTGAGAGAAAGCGAAGTGAATAGGCTGTTGGATGATATCGACTTTGGAGAAGGATTTGAAGGGTGTCGTGACCGTATGATTGTCGAAATGTTTTATGCGACCGGCATGCGACTTTCGGAATTGGTAGGGTTGGATGATAAAGATGTTGATTTCTTGGCTTCCCTGATTAAAGTGGTGGGAAAACGGAATAAACAACGTCTGATACCTTTTGATGAAGAGTTAAGATGGTCTATGCAGGAATATGTCAATGAGCGAAATAAATCGTTTCCGGTTCGTTCGGATGCTTTTTTTATTCGGAAGAACGGAGGGCGGATTACTCGTAGTATCGTAGCATATATTGTGAAACGGAACCTGTCGAAGGTAGTAACTGTAAAAAAAAGAAGTCCCCATGTGTTGAGGCATACCTTTGCAACGGCTATGCTCAATAACGGTGCTGATTTAGGCTCGATAAAAGAGTTACTTGGGCACGAAAGTTTGGCGACTACCGAAGTTTATACGCATGCTACTTTTGAAGAACTTAAAAAAGTGTATAATCAGGCTCATCCTCGGGCCTAAAGAAAAAGGAGGTAAGTATGATAGTTAGAATTCAATCGATTCACTTTGATGCGTCAGAGCAGTTGCAGTCTTTTATTCAAAAGAAAGCTGCCAAATTGGAGAAATATTACGATGATATAGAGAAAGTAGAGGTGTCATTAAAGGTAGTTAAACCGGAAACGGCCGAAAATAAAGAAGCCGGAGTGAAAGTGTTGGTTCCAAATGGCGAACTTTATGCAAATAAGGTTTGTGATACGTTTGAAGAAGCAGTCGATCTTTGTTTGGAGGCTTTGGAAAAACAGCTGGTTAAGTACAAGGAAAAACAACGGAGCAAATAAAATTCCGCTAAAATTTTGCGGGTAAAAAATAAATGTCTAAATTTGCAGCCGTTTCGCTCACACTAGAACGTTGCGGTTGCATTTTTTAAGCCTGCCTCTTTAGCTCAGTTGGCCAGAGCACGTGATTTGTAATCTCGGGGTCGTTGGTTCGAATCCGACAAGAGGCTCAAAAGAAAGTGGATTGTCGTCGGAGAATTGAAATATATCATACGAGGATTCCGGTAGAGGAAAAAAGAGTTCTATATATTGGGCAAATACCAGAGTGGCCAAATGGGGCAGACTGTAAATCTGCTGGCTTACGCCTTCGGTGGTTCGAATCCATCTTTGCCCACAACTCCGGTTTCCCTGCTGTTATAGCTCAGCGGTAGAGCACTTCCTTGGTAAGGAAGAGGTCCCGGGTTCAAGTCCCGGTAACAGCTCATAAAGATGTAAAAGCTGATTATTAATCAAATAAATAACAAGTAAAGCTATGGCTAAAGAGAAATTCGAACGTACCAAACCGCACGTAAACATTGGTACAATTGGTCACGTAGACCACGGTAAAACCACGTTGACTGCTGCTATCACTACTGTGTTGGGCAAAAAAGGTTTTTCTGAAGTAAAATCATTTGATCAGATCGACAACGCTCCTGAAGAAAAGGAAAGAGGTATTACTATCAATACTTCACACGTTGAGTATGAAACCGCTAACCGTCACTACGCTCACGTAGACTGTCCGGGTCACGCTGACTACGTTAAGAACATGGTAACTGGTGCTGCTCAGATGGACGGTGCTATCATCGTAGTTGCTGCAACTGATGGTCCGATGCCTCAGACTCGCGAACACATCTTGTTGGCTCGTCAGGTAAACGTTCCTAGACTGGTTGTATTCATGAACAAGTGCGACATGGTAGATGACGCTGAAATGTTGGAGCTCGTTGAAATGGAAATGCGTGAACTGCTTTCAGCTTACGAATTCGATGGCGACAACACTCCTTTCATTCAAGGTTCTGCTCTTGGTGCATTGAACGGTGTTGAAAAGTGGGAAGAAAAAGTTATGGAATTGATGGATGCCTGCGATAATTGGATTCCATTGCCTCCGCGTGATGTTGATAAACCGTTCTTGATGCCAGTTGAAGATGTATTCTCAATTACTGGTCGTGGTACTGTAGCTACTGGTCGTATCGAAGCCGGCGTTATCCACGTAGGTGACGAAGTAGAAATCCTTGGTTTGGGTGAAGATAAGAAATCAGTTGTAACTGGTGTTGAAATGTT
>ULQT01044961.1_pt1 | contig 66673 bp, 60 predicted proteins | sample 1954791 | NCBI WGS metagenome assembly ULQT01 (sample SAMEA4835663, study PRJEB28245) | human gut metagenome | biome: gut microbiome; material: fecal sample | place: Denmark | collected 2008 | reverse complement strand
CCGTTGCCCTTTCGTTAGACAACTGTCTAACGAAAGGGCAACGGCTGTCTGACGTAAGGATGACAATTGTCTAACGAATTAAAAGTGCCGGATTTCCCGTTTATTCAACTCTTTTTTCCCTTTTATTTTCTGCGATGAGCCTACTTGTTGATAATATCCGTAACTTTGCGCGCAAATATTAATAGGTAGATACAGGTATGCTTCTTCGTTTTATAAAGAATTGGACATTGCCTTTGGCGATGCTTGCGGGTACCGCAGGGTACTTTTTCTTTGCAAGAATTCCTTTGCTTGCGCCGGCAAAACCCTGTCTGAACGGGCTGATAGCTCTCCTTACTCCGGCTTTGATTTTTGCGCAATTGCTACTGACTTTTTGTAAAGTGGAGGTGCACGAGCTGAAACCGAAGGCATGGCACGGTTGGCTGTTGCTGTTTCAGACGGTTTCGTGTCTGGCTGTTGCGGCTTTGCTGGTGTGCTGCCCCATGAAAGAGATGTATCGGGAAGTCTTTGAAGGGGCTATGGTATGCCTTAGCTGTCCTACGGCTACTGCTGCTGCGGTGATTACCGGCAAACTGGGCGGAAGTGCGTCGAGCCTTACCACGTATACTTTGTTATCCAATCTTCTGGCTGCTGTGGCTGTGCCGTTGGTGTTTCCTTGGGTAGAGCCGCATGCAGACATAACTTTCTTTGCGGCTTTCCTGAAAATACTGAGCAAGGTGTTTCCGCTGTTGCTCCTGCCTTTCTTTATAGCATGGTTTCTGCGGGTGTTTGTCAAGAAGGCGCACCGGTATTTATTGGAGTTTCATGATGCGGCTTTTTATTTGTGGGCGGTGGCGCTTGCCATTGTGTCGGGGCAGACGGTGCGCTCGTTGGTGAATAGCGATGCGCCGGTGTTTGTGGAAGTCCTGATTGCTTTAGCAGGTTTGATAGCCTGCTGTGTCCAATTCTATCTGGGGAAGAGAATCGGCGGGCACTACAATGACCGTATCAGTGGCGGACAGGCGTTGGGGCAGAAAAATACGGTACTTGCCATCTGGATGTCCTATACTTATTTGAATCCGTTGTCCTCAGTGGGGCCGGGGTCGTATGTACTGTGGCAGAATATCATTAACAGTTATCAGCTCTGGAAAAAGAGAAAGAGGGAATCCTAAGCCCTCAGGGTACGGAGCATGTCAAGACATTATTCGTCGTACCCCAGTTTCTTCTCGTTATAATCCGACGCGATATAGGCGGGGCGCCTTTTGGTTTCTTTGAAGATACGTCCGATGTATTCTCCTATGACACCCAATGAGAACAGCTGAATACCGCCCAAAAATAGGATAACTACTATCAAAGTGGGGAAGCCGGCAGCCTGGTCACCGTATATAATAGTCTTTATCAGGAAATAGATGGCGTAGATAAAGCTGGAAATAGAGCAGAGAATCCCGCATACGGTGGCGATACGTAAGGGAGCGGTGGAAGATGAGGTGATCCCTTCGATGGCCAGGTTCAATAGTTTGAAGAAACTCCAGGATGAATGTCCGGCGAGGCGGTCGCCCCGGTCGAACTCTATGCTTTTCTTTTGGTAGCCTATCCAGCAGAATAATCCTTTGGTGTATCGCTCTTGTTCCCGCAGACGCCTTAACGTCAATACGCAGCGACGGTCGAGCAGGCGGAAATCACCTACGTTCGGCAGGATGTCTATCCGGCTCATGTTCTGCAGAATCTTGTAGAAAGCAAGCGACAGCCGGCGGCGCAACCAGCTCTCTTCTCCACGGCTGCGGCGCTTGGCGTAGATGTCGTCATAGCCTTCTTCCCAATATTGCAACATCCGGTCTACGAGCTCGGGCGGGTCTTGCAGGTCGGCATCCATTATTACGCAGCAGTCTCCGGTCGTGTAGTCGAATCCTGCCAGCATGGCGATTTCTTTGCCGAAGTTACGTGAAAGATTTACGAAGTTCACCCTGTTGTCCGTTTGTCTGAGTTGGCGGATGACGTCGAGCGTCTGGTCGCTGCTGCCGTCATTTATAAACAAGATTTCCCACTCATAGGTATCGTTGCGGTTGATAAGCTCTATCAAACGTTGATAGAGAGCGGGGAGCATAGCCTCTTCGTTGTAGACCGGAATCAGTAAGGTTACTTTCTTCATTTCACAAGTGTGTATGATAAATACTTCGCAAATATATTATATTTAAGGAAGCTTTGAACAATATTACTTAAAAAAACATCGATTTGAGTACATCAACCTTTTCGTTTGAAAACGAAGCGCACCAATAAGAAATTGACCGGAATGGCTATGGCGAATACCGGAATAGGAGCGATGGCTTTGGAAAGTCCCAGCCACAGGAAGGTGTTCAGCAGTCCGATGTGCAACAGGTAATTGAATAAATGCGCCCCGCCGAAACCGAACGCTTTGCTCCATGACGGCTTTTTGCCGAACGTAAAGTAGGCGGTAAGGTAAAAATTGGCGATAAAGCTGAGGGCGTAACCGAGGGTGTAAGCTATATTTACATTGATGAATTTTTGCAGTAAGAAGTATATTCCGTAGTGCAGGGCGGTCGCAAAAACGCCCACCATGACAAAACGTATGAATTCGGGAAGTCTTTTTAATTGCTTCATTTTAGGTTTACACTATCATTGAGGCGGCAAAGTTAGGTATTGTTATAGAATAATTCGTATTTTTGCAGCGTGAAAATGTAAAAACGAAAATATATGTCAGACAGAAAGATAGCGTTCTGGTTTATTGCACTGTTAAGTGTGCTCGTATTGGTTCCCTTTTTAGGAGAAACCATTTTTTATTCGAAAGGGGAACCTCGTGAAGCGATAGTTGCGTATACCATGCTGGAAAGCGGTAACTGGATACTTCCGATGAACTATGGAGTGGAAATAGCTTATAAACCGCCTTTTCTTTATTGGACGATAGCCGTTATTTCATCCGTCTTGGGGGGAGTCTCGGAGTTTTCGGCACGTATGCCGTCGGCGCTCGCTTTTCTGGCTATGCAGTTGGTTTTCTTTAGTTTCGTTGCCAAACGTAAGGACGTAAAGACGGCGTTCCTGACCTCTATCCTTCTGTTGTCTTCTTTTGAAGTACACCGCGCGGCGGTAGCTTGCCGGCTGGATATGTTGCAAGTTTCCCTCATCGTGATTTCATTGTGCCTGCTTTTCCGGTGGGACGAGAAGAACTGCAAAGGAATTCCCTGGCTGGCCGTGTTGTTGATGGCATGCGCTACATTGACGAAGGGGCCGGTCGGTTCCATCTTTCCTTGCCTGGGTATCGGTGTGTATCAGTTATTGCGCGGACGTTCGTTCGGAAAGACTTTCTTTTCGCTGCTGGGTATCGGATTGTTATCCCTCATTCCTTTGGGCGTCTGGTTTTGGGCGGCTTATCAGCAAGGCGGGGAATCGTTTGTCAATTTGATGCTGGAAGAGAATACCGGACGCTTTTTCCGGAAAATGTCCTATGCGTCACATGAGAACCCGATATGGTATAACTTCCTGACTATTATTTGGGGATGGATTCCCTGGACTTTGGTACTGCTTATTTCCTTGTTCGGACTGAAATGGAAAAAGATGCATATCCTGCCGGAAGGGGCTTCCGTGGGTGAACGTTTGAAGAAAGGGTGGAACAAATTCCGTTCTCAGTCGCCGTTGCAGCTTTTTGCGTGGGTGGTAATCTTAACGATTTTCATCTTTTACTGTATCCCCAAGAGTAAACGCAGCGTATATTTACTGCCTATCTACCCGTTTATGGGAATGTTGCTTGCCGAATACCTGCTGGCATTGGTGCAACGGGGCGCGAAAGTGTTTAGGATTTCCGCCTGGATTTTTGCTTCATTGGCTATATTGCTTACCGTTACTTTCTTTGCGGTACGTCTGGGAATGATTCCCGAAAGCATTTGGGGCACAGGCAGGCACGCCGCCGAGAATATAGCGTTTACGCATGCGTTGCAGACCGTACAGCTTTCATTACCGAAATGGCTGATTGTGTTCTTGCCGCTTGTGGCTGCTGTCTGCCTGCTGTACATGCTGGTGAAGCGTGCGGATACGCGTTCGCTGTTATATGGCACGGCGGGATGCGTATTATGTATTTTTGTGTCATTGGACGGAGTTTACCAACCCAATATACTGGCGGTGAAGTCGGACAAGCATTTGGCTGTACGCTTGAATGAATTGGAGCCTCAGGGCACGGTATATTCGTATGGCGACTGGGTGAAATTCTATGGCATAAACTATTATTTGGGCGACCGCGTACGTATCTTTGATAGAATGCGGCCTGCCGAGGGGTATGTATTGGTGACGGATGAGTTGCAGGAAAAGTTCTTGCAGGAGAATAAAGATTCCTACCGGTTGGAAGAAGTGCATCGTACTCCTTTGCGCAGTTGCGATTTGCGTAGGAAAGTCATCGTTTATAAATTCAGCAAGAAATAAAATGTGCCCTCGCGAGTTGATTGACAAATATTATCCGGAAGCGGATGAACTGAAACATATTCTGCTGACGCACAGCCGTTCGGTGGCTGATAAGGCTTTATGGATTGCCGACAATCATCCGGAATTGTCTTTAGACAGAGACTTTCTGTATGAAGCGGCCATGCTGCATGATATAGGCATATTCCTGACGGATGCCGACGGTATCTGTTGCTTCGGCGATAAACCTTATATCTGCCATGGCTATTTAGGAGCGGATTTGGTGCGTTCGGAAGGTTACCCGCGTCATGCTTTGGTATGTGAAAGGCATACGGGAGCAGGGCTTTCGCTGGAAGATATCATTGCGCAAAATCTGCCTGTTCCCCACCGTGATATGCTTCCGGTAAGCATGGAGGAGCAGGTTGTCTGTTTTGCCGATAAGTTTTACTCCAAGACGCATCTGGAACGGGAAAAAAGCGTGGAGAAAGCGCGGAAGAGTTTACAGCGCTATGGCGAAGCCGGTCTGCAACGCTTTGACCATTGGTGCGAACTGTTTTTGTAGCAATCTAAATTTCTTTAAAAAGGGAGATTATCCGTATAAATTATGTACTTTTGCCCCTCCAAGCGTAAACTATTAGTTAATGACGCCATTGAAAGCAAATACATTCATATCATTCATACTACTATTCGTCTTACTTCTTCTTTCCGGTGAGGCTGCTTCGCAACGTCGTCGGCGAGGTGTTGTGCCGCCCGAAAGACAGCAAGCGGACTCTTTGCGGGGCGATTCGCTCGGACAGAGGATTGCGTCTTCTCACAGGAGAGGTGTGCGCGATACCTTGCAGGCCGATTCTTTGCAGATGGATACGCTGGCTGCCCCCGGCAAGAAAAAGCAGCCTCTGGATGCTCCGGTGACCTATGAAGCCAACGACTCTATTGTGTTTGCCCAAGGCGGATATGCGCATCTGTATGGCCAGGGAAAAGTGAATTATCAGCAGATAGAATTGGCGGCCGATGTTATTACCATGAATATGGATAGCAGCACGGTATATGCCCATGGGGTAGAGGATTCGTTGGGTGTGAAGAAGGGAACTCCGGTTTTTAAGGATGGGGAAACTCCGTATGAGACTAATACGATTCGCTATAACTTCAAGAGCAAGAAGGGTATTATAAGTAATGTGGTCAGCCAGCAGGGAGAGGGATATGTGACCGGAAACAATGCGAAGAAAGGCACTAATGACGAGCTGTATATGAAGAGTGGCCGATATACGACTTGTGACCACCACGAGCATCCCCACTTTTATATGCAGATGACTTACGCGAAAGTACGCCCTAAAAAGAATGTTGTGACGGGTCCTGCCTATCTGGTGGTTGAGGACGTTCCTTTGCCGCTGGCCGTGCCGTTCTTCTTTTTTCCGTTCTCGAGCAGCTATTCGTCCGGTTTCCTTATGCCTACATACATGGATGACTCCAGCCGCGGTTTCGGTTTGACGGATGGCGGGTATTATTTTGCTATCAGTGACAAGATGGATTTGAAGCTGCGGGCCGATATCTTTACGAAAGGTTCCTGGGCGTTGAATGCAGAGTCTAATTATATCAAGAGATATAAATATTCCGGCTTGTTCCAGGCAAGTTATCAGGTAACCAAGACCGGTGATAAAGGATTACCGGATTATTCCGTTGCAAAAGACTTCAAGATTGTCTGGTCTCACAGACAGGACGCGAAGGCCAATCCGAATCAGACGTTCTCTGCCAGCGTGAATTTTGCGACCAGCAGTTATGAGCGTACCAATATCGGAAACATGTACAACTCGAATGCCATGTCGCAGAATACGAAGACCTCAAGTGTCAGCTATTCCCGCTATTTCTTTGACAGGAAACTGACGGTTGCGGCAACCACCAATATTGCACAGACCATGAGGGACTCCTCGGTCAATGTCACTTTGCCCGACTTGAATATCTCTTTGTCTACGCTTTATCCTTTTAAACGTAAAAAAGCGGCAGGCGAGGAAAGATGGTATGAGAAAATCTCGATTCGGTATACGGGACGTTTGACCAACAGTATTCAGACAAAAGACAATCTTCTGTTTAAGTCCAATCTGATAAAGGACTGGAAGAACGGTATGAAGCATGAAATACCGGTCAGCGCTACTTTTACATTATTCAAATACTTTAATGTAACTCCTTCTGTCAGCTATACGGAGCGTTGGTACACGCGTAAGGTGATGAAAGATTGGGATCCCAATGCCGCCGGTGGCAGCGGCAAAGAAGTGGCTACCGATACGATTTACGGTTTCCATCGCGTATATAATTACAATGCCAGTTTGGGTATCAATACGAAGATATACGGTATGTATAATCCTATATTCCTGCCCAAAAAGAAGATACAGATTCGTCATGTCATAACTCCGTCGGTGAGCATAAGCGCCGCTCCGGATTTCGGTTCCTCACGCTATGGGTATTACGAGTCTTACATCAGGAATTATGCGGACGGAAGACGGGATACCGTGACGTATTCTCCCTATTCGGGACAAGCATTTGATGTGCCGGGAAGAGGCAAACAGGGAAATATAACCTTTAGCATATCCAATAACCTGGAAATGAAATATTACAGCAGCAAGAAAGATACTGTAAAGAAGGTTAGTTTGATTGATGAGTTGGGCGCCAATATCAGTTATAATATGGCTGCCGCAACGCGTCCTTGGAGTGACCTCGGTTTGAATTTACGTTTGAAGTTGAGTAAGAACTATACATTCAGTATGAGCTCTTCATTCAAAACATACGGTTATAAATTCGATAAGAATGGTAATGTGGTGCCTAATGACCGTACGGAATGGTCGTATGGACGTTTTGGTATATTCCAGGGGTACGGTTCTTCTTTCAGCTATACATTTAATAATGATACGTGGAAAAAGTGGAAAGAGAAACTGAGCGGTACCGGCGATTCCGATAAGGAGAAAAAAGACGAAGCGGCCTCTGAAGAAGGAGAAGGCACGGAAGACGGTTCCGATGATACCGGTATTCCTAAGAAAAAAGTTGAAAAAGCCGCTGTCGATTCCGACGGCTATCAAGTATTCAAAATGCCGTGGTCTCTGAACTTTAATTATAGTTTTAATATATCTGAGGATACCTCAAAGCCTATCAACCGGAAAACGATGCGTTATCCCTATCGCTATACTCATAACCTGAGCGCTTCCGGCAATATAAAACTTTCCAATAAGTGGGCGGTCAGCTTTAATTCCGGTTACGATTTTGAAGCTAAGAAGATAGTACAGACCACCTTTAATATCACGCGCGACCTGCACTGTTTCAGCATGTCGGCCAGTTTGTCTCCTTTCGGGCAGTGGAAATATTATAATTTCACTATCCGCGCCAACGCAAGTATCTTGCAAGACTTGAAATGGGAGCAGAGAAGCCAGACGCAGAGTAATATCCAGTGGTACTAATCATAATTTAAGTACGGATGACACGGATTCATTTTATTCTTTTTCCGTGCAATCCGTGTCGTCCGTACCTGAAAAATCATCAAATACATTTTGACGCAACTCCATTTACAGGTGCCGCTTTACCATTTTATCTCTTCCTCTCCGTGCGCTTTCAAATATTCATTGGCTTTGCTGAAATGCTTGTTTCCGAAAAAGCCGTTGTATGCGGAAAGGGGAGAAGGGTGGGCGGATGTCAATACCAGGTGCTTGTTGCGATCTATAAAGGCGCCTTTTCGTTGCGCATAAGCTCCCCATAATATGAAGACCAAATGTTCACGTTCTTCGGCAAGGATGCGGATGGCGGCATCCGTAAATGTTTCCCAGCCGTGGTTTTGATGGGAGCCGGCCTGATGGGCACGCACTGTGAGGGTGGCATTGAGCAGTAATACGCCTTGTTCCGCCCAGCGGGTCAGGTTACCGGTGGGTGGCGCGTCCGTTCCGATATCTTCTTTGATTTCTTTGAAGATGTTGACTAAAGAAGGCGGAAAGGGTACGCCGTCATTTACGGAGAAACACAATCCGTGGGCTTGTCCGGGACCGTGATATGGGTCTTGGCCGATAATCACAACTTTTACTTTATCGAAAGGACATAAGTTGAAAGCGTTGAATATCAATTTTCCCGGTGGATATATGGCATATTTACCATATTCCTCACGAACGAAGTTCGTTAATGTATAAAAGTAATCTTTGTCAAATTCAGGCTGCAAATGGGCTTTCCAGCTATCTTCGATTTGAACGTTCATAATAAGAGGTGTTAGTGGTTTACGACGCTAAGATACAAATATTTCACCATAGTATACAAAGAGCCTCGCAGAGTTTTTGCTTTTTCCTTTGAAACTCTGCGGGACTTTATATCGTTTACAGGCTATATTCAGATTAGATGTATGTTGTGCGCCTTGCATTCCGCGCGCATGTCTTCGGGCCAGATGCTGGCTTGTATCTCTCCGATATGCGCTTTGCGCAAGTAGAACATACACAGTCGGGACTGGCCGATACCGCCGCCGATAGACAGGGGCAGAGCGTCTCCCATCAGGCGTTTGTGGAAGTAGAGTTCCAAACGTTTTTCTTCACCTTCCTGTTTGAGCTGACGCTGGAGGGCTTCTTTGTCTACGCGGATACCCATTGAGGATAATTCCACACTGCGCTGAAGCACATCGTCCCATAGCAGTAAGTCGCCGTTTAGGCCGGGCAGGCCGTTCAAGCCGGGAGTTGTGTAGTCATCATAGTCCGGGGCGCGTCCGTCGTGTTTTTTACCGCCGCTCAGTTTGCAACCGATACCGATGATGAATACGGCTCCGAACTTCTTGGCGATGGCATGCTCCCGGCATTTCGGTTCTAGATTGGGATACATCTGCCGGAGTTCTTCCGCATGGATAAAGTGCAGTTTCTGTGGCAGGCAAGGCTTGATTTGCGGATACATTTCGTATACCATGTACTCTGTACGAACCATCGCCGCATAAATACGGGTGACTATCTCTTTCAGAAAATCTATATTACGGTCTTGTTCGGTGATAACACGCTCCCAATCCCATTGGTCTACATATAAAGAATGTAAGTTGCCTAATTCTTCGTCCGCGCGGATGGCGTTCATATCGGTATAGATTCCGTATCCCGGCTCTATATGGTATTCGGCAAGTGTCAGACGTTTCCACTTGGCAAGCGAATGTACTACTTCTGCTTGCGCATCGCCTAAATCCTTGATGGGAAAAGATACCGCCCGTTCCACACCGTTCAAATCATCGTTGATACCCATGCCTTTCAATACAAAAAGAGGGGCGGTGACACGACGCAGGCGAAGCTCGGAAGAAAGGTTCAACTGGAAGAATTCTTTAATCTGTTTAATACCTAATTCCGTTTGTTTTAAGTCCAATAAAGGTTTATATCCTTCGGGTTTTATCAGGTAGCTCATAGGTTTAATCTCTATAACTTCTATTAATTTGTTCGGCAAAGATAGGAATAATATTGATACTTGCTTCTGTTTTGAGTGAAAAAATAACAAAATGTATGTGTATATTGCTTTGCTGCTCTCAAAATAATATCGAGAGCATTCTGTGTGAAACAGATAGAAAAAACGCGTGAAGATTAGGAATATGCGGAGATTTTTTCTACTTTTGCATCCGAATTAAGGCTCCGTAGCTTAGTGAATAGAGCGTCAGATTCCGGTTCTGAAGGTCGTGCGTTTGAATCGCACCGGGGTCACTAGGTAAAACCACAAAAGCTTGTAATTTAGCTATTTGTGGTTTTATTTTTATGCTTATTGCACAACGTTTGCACAACATCTAATAGCATATATCTAGCATGGATAACTAACTTCGGCCTACAATTATCACAAAAAGATTGTTTTATTTTGATGCTTAATGATTGATTATTAGTGTTTTACTTTTTTAAATGCCGTTTTTGTTCGGTAAAATCATCAATAAAATAAAAATAATAGGTATTTCCGTTCGGATTTACCTCTTTCCTGTTATCTTGCAACAAATGCTTTCGGAAGTGTCCGATATAGTTTTTAAATCCAATTAGGGACATCTGAATAAAGATGCCTTTTTTTTATCTTTAACGGTGGGTAAAAGAATATCTAAATAAGTCCCCCAGGTTACGAGGTTACGGTTACGTTGTAATATAAAACATTCATTTAAAGCATTTTATGGCAAATATTACTGTAACCTGTATTTTTATGGTATTGGTTGACAGGTTGACGGTTGACTATGATATAATATACTGTTTATCAATGCAATATAGCATTTTTCTCGTCAACCTAATTCGTTATGGTATTGGACTTCTTAAAAATACTAAGAGGTTACGTGGTTACGGGTTACGTCCCATGTTAAGCGCTGATAATGAGAGTAATAACAAGAAAACAGCCGTAACCACCTAATTTGTGATATTAAAAAAGGGAACCTCATTTCTGAAACTCCCTCTCTTTGCGTTTTCGCATTATAACCAATCAAGCGACTTTCTTATTTCCTGTATCTTTTCAATCGTAGCTTTGCCCACATTGCGATACCTCATAAGTTCACCATCCGGGATTGTACGCAACAGACTTATATCTATTATTTCGTGTCCGTCCTCGTAACGGATAATGTTCGCCAGCTTTAGTGTACTTTTCGCCATTGTCAAAACTCTATCTTTGTTCATACTGGTATATTAATTGCCCTCTTACAGCTTTGGGCGTTGCTTTTTATAAGATTTTCTTACGGTCTTACATGCGTACGCAATACTCCAACATCATAGCCCGTAACAAATAGGTCTTCCTTGTTTCTGAATAATCCTGTATATCTTAGTTATATCTTCAATCTTGATAAGAATATCCGGGTATTGCCCGTTAAGATTTAAGGAATGGCATTTTATCACATTATCGGCATACTCTACAATCTGTCTTACTAAAATGCAGGTTCCGACCTGAATTACCCAAAAACTGCCTAAATCACTGCCTATGCTATCTTTGAAATCATTGATATTAAAAGGTTCAACAATTAATTTATCTCCGGGGGCAAAGCTACGGCGTGTACCGTCATTCATGCTATCACCCAAAATTTCAAAAGCCGATAAATTCGTTTCCATGTCTTTGTATTTATTTACGGTAGGAGCGAATGCCCTTTGATAATCGTGTGTCAATTTTTAAATATCAACTTATACAGGCCTGTGGTTGGGTCTCCAAATATTGGAGCGCTACCAGCTATCGCCATTCGTTTACGTTCTTCAGGAAATACAGCTTTTAACTTTTCTATCTTATTCTTCAATCTGGCCTCTGTAAAAATATAACCGCTTGCTTCTTCAAGCATAAAGTCGTTAATCACTTTGATTAAGCCCTGTACATAAAGGTTGTTTGCATCAATTAATACCTTTCTTGTTTTCATATTCATTCATTTTATGTGTTAGTACTATAAGTTCTATTTTATTTGCCAACCCGCCAGCCGTATTACTGGCGGGGTATCATAACGTGAACGTTGGTCGAAACCTCAACGTGCATCTCACACTATCTGTTTATGCGGCAATTATTTTTATCTTCTTTAAGGCATCGCAAAGTATGTACAAGGCGCTCATTTTTGATTTGAAATAGTCTATTTTTCCGTCATCTACATATTGCACATAATCAAATGCCAGTTCAATAAGCTCTTCCCGTAATTCTTCGGGAGATATGCAGTCTTTGAATAATTCGCTAATAGGGCTAAGGTCATACCGCACCTCAGCAGATGTGATGTTTCTTTCCATAATAATTGTTTATTTAGACATTAATGTGAATATAATTATGACTGTACGCTATTAATTTGCACCTACAAACAATTGTGTAATTATATTATTGCTTTTGGCTTTCTTTATAGCCTCATCCAGAGCGGCAATCATCCTCTCATAGTCCTTATGTGATGCGGCTACATTATTCGCTATCACATTGCCAAGTTCTTCAATAGAGGCGCAAATACTGTCTACAAGTTGTCTGTTTTCTTCCATGATTTCTATGTTTAATTAATCACCTACGTAATGAGAACCGAAACGCCCTTTGCTGTTGCTGGTATAGTAAGCGGATGCCGGGATTGACAAATCATCATAAGAACTGCGCTTTGCAGGTTCGGCTAAAGAAACCTTCATAGCTTCTTTCTCTACGTTTATCGCCTCTTCGTCAGACACACGCTTCTTTTCGTTAGCCCAAGCAAGCTTAAGGCAGTCCGCCCAAGTCTTTACACCGTGAGTAAGAGAATACAGTTTCATGTATTTCTTAATCTGATGGGCTGATTTCATTATCTTACTTAAGTTGTAGCGTTTCATATCGTTATTAAATTATCGTTTAATTTTAATTTGATACCGCAAATGTACATTAAACGATAATTTTCACCAAATAAAAACAAAGAAAAATTATCGTAACATGTAAATTTAACATTTTATATTATCACCTGATGTTATTTTGTGTATCTTTGCATTAGAATAATGATTAACATCAAATGTATATGAAACTAAGAATTAAAGAGGTTTGCCAATTGCGCAATACCACACAAAAGGAACTTGCAGAGAAATTAGGCGTTTCAGAAGTAACATTAAGTCGTGCATCGAATGGTAACACTTCTTTACCATTACTTGAAAAAATAGCCAATATTCTCGAAATTGAAATTTCAGAACTATTCGCCCCGTCAAGCAATGAGGATGGCATAACTCGCTGCCCCAACTGTGGCGCCAAACTTGAACTAAAGAAAGTAGAATGAATATGAACGAGGAATTGAGCAGTTTGCTACACGATTGCGACACGTTGAAAGAAAGGCTGTCCGGATTGCGCCCTTTGCCCTCTGATGCCCTGCAAAAGATTGAGGAAGCCTACAATATTGAATACACCTACGAAAGCAACCGCATCGAGGGGAATACGCTCACGCTCCAGGAAACGGAACTTGTAGTGAATGAAGGTGTCACCATTGCCGGAAAATCAATGCGTGAACACTTGGAGGCAATAAACCATGCGGAAGCAATAGACTATATCCGTGATTTCGCCAAAAGCGACATAGAGATAAGCGAACGTACTATCAAAGAGATACACTCCCTTGTGCTTCATGGCATCAACCGAGAAAATGCCGGGCGGTATCGTACCGTTCCCGTTATGATTTCCGGCAGCACCCATGTGCCACCCCAGCCATATCTACTTGAAAAGCTGATGGAGGATTTCATATTGAAATTTCGGGAACTTGAAACAAAGGGAACACACCCGGTTCTTATTGCCGCCTATCTTCACGATGAGTTAGTACGCATACATCCGTTCATAGACGGAAACGGGCGTACATCCCGGTTGCTTATGAATTTATATCTATTGCGCAAAGGTTATACACTGGTAAACCTCAAAGGCTCTGATGATGCAAAATTAGGCTATTACAAGGCTTTGGAAGCATCACACGTAGAGAAACACCCGGAAGCCTTTCAAATACTCGTAGCGGAGGCGGAAAAGGTGTCTTTACAGCGTTATTTGTCGATTCTTGGAGAAACAGTATAATGAATATCAATATTAAAATAGAAAATATGAAAAAGAAATATATTATAAAAGGAGTTTTAAATTCCTCTGTGTTATCTTTAAATTCTTATGGAACATATAGCCTAATACCTACTTCGGACATATACAGTGATGCAGATAAAATCAAATTCTTTGATTCAAAAGAGGAAGCAGAAAATTACATCTTACAAAATGAATTTCCCCCTGTTACAATAATGGAGATTTTCATATAGATAGAATCAGAATAATTTATTTCTCATAACTGCCAAACGCTCACATTCAGTTTATCTCCCAATGTGAGCGTTTTTGAGGTTTTCATCAGAATAGTAAGGTCGGAGAATTTCTTGTTTTCAACTTTTCCACTATATTTGCGTATTGCTAATACTAAATATAATACTTATGAACAACTTGGTTTCTATTATAATCCTTGTATTTGCATTCCTGCAAATCATTTTGTTTTTCAAATTATGGGGGATGGCTACCGACATAAAGAAGATGAGTATGAAGCATACTCCTTCTGAGGAAGATAATTGGATAAAGAAGGGACAACTTTTTTGTTTAAATGGAGATAAAGAAAAAGCATTTGAGTGCTACAAAAAGGCTTTTTATATTTCTATTAGTGAATTACATAACCAAATTTCGTTAAAGTTTAATGCGCAGCTTATGAGTGATAGAACTAATATGTGGAACTCATACTATCCAAATATCGTTAGTTATTATAATAAAAAGTTTGAAAGAACTGGATTTTCATTGAATTTTGACGATTACAATTCATTTGAAAAAGTTAGTTCTTTGTTATAGTAACTTGCGTGCCAACCATGCTATGAAAGCTACGAACGAGAATAAATAATACCGAGGTTACAGGATTGCGGTTGTAAGATTTTATAATCAACAAATATCGCAATTATCTAATTTACAGTATTGGTTGACAGGTTGACGGTTGACTATGATATAATATACTGTTTATCAGTGTGATATAACGTCTTTCCCGTCAACCTCTACTATTGTGGTAATAAACCCCATACCTTTATTGATAACCAACGCAAAAATGCGCTCGTTTACTTTACGCAAAATCGAATATGACTGAATATCAATGTAAAGGGAATTTTCCACCAACATAGAAGAGAGGTGTCGCCAATTTTGGCGTGTCCTCTTTATATTCCTCACTTTTGCATTACATCGATTATCAGATGATACGGGAATTTATTTCAGCGAATCACTCAACGCAAAAATGCGTTTAGCTTTTGTTTCAACGACTTACGACGATGCAAGCGGCAAAGTAATCAGCCCTTATCCTGTTTTAGAGCATGTAAATCAGCCTATAACCCTTTTTCTATCTCCTGCCAAAGTGCTATTATCCCTTCTGTCGGTTCGTCATCCTTACCGATAAACCGGAAATCGCTTCTTTTGTATGGTGTACCCTCAAAGTTCACAAGGTCGAGAAGATAGTTTTTAGCCCTTACAGGGTATAGGTAGCACAACCTGCAATATTCTTTATACTCCTCATACGAAATCGGCTGAAAAACGGTTGTTTTATAAGAGAAAATAATATCATACATCCCGCCACCTGCATAAATGACACGGAGCGAAAAAGGCTTGTTTGTTTCGATTGTGTTTTGCTGCTTTCTCCCCATTTCGCTACATCCTTTTACTCCTTCAACTTGATTTCAAGCTATTTTCGGGAAAGCATCCAGTTCTCCAGCATGACATCAAAACGGTGTAGCTTGGAGTAGTACTTACTAACTCTCTTACCGTAAGGGGTTACTTTTCCTTTGTACGTTTTCTTGCCGTACTTGCGTTCTGGGCTATCGTTTTTACCAAATCTGGAAAGAAACCGGTTTATCCTGCTCTCGTTCTGATAACTGTAAACATGACAGAAAGCATGTCTGCCGGCTATAACCTTGCCATCGAAAAATAATGTCCGGCATTTACGTCCGGTATGAGGACAAAGGAAATACCAAACCCGCCCTTTCCCTAAATTGCTTGGTTCTGAACAGAGAGAAACAGTTACCTTTCTGTGTTCTCCTTCATAGTCCCAATAAAAACACATTTCATTCTTATTCAAGAAAAAAACGGCGGTATATTGAATGCCTTTGAGAGTGAAACGTGCACACAATGTTGCATCCGTTTCTGATTGCCGCTTTATCAACTCCTTTAAGTTTGATAATGTAATTCTTGGTATGTAATCTATAAATGTTGCCATATCTCAAATTTCCGCCTAAATACTTAGCGAATATCGGTTTTTCTTCATGTACATATACATAAACACCCTAACCAATGGTTCGGGCAGACTTCCCTATTATAGAAAACCCACCCGAAATAAAATAAATTATTGATAAGGATTTTGCCCTTTCATCGCTTAAGTGTTATTCCTTTAGTGTTTAATGTATCAATACCACTTTTCATTGCGTACATGTATTCTCTAATTTCTACAAGATTGGACGTATAGCTATCGATGTTTGCCAAATGGTTAAGAGCATCCCTGCTTTGGTTTTCAATTGCTTTAGCCGTCCTTTCTATATCCGTGGTTAATGAAAGTCCGGAAGAGGCATAATCCAAAAGGCTGTCAATGCCATTAGCCGTACGGTTGACATTTTCGTTGATGGAGTATGTATGTCCCATCATTGTTGTAACCATTCCGTCTATTTTGTCTACACTGTCTTGCGATGCTGTAATTCCCGTTTTCTGTGAAGCCTCACGGGTGGCATCAGGAGAGAACACATCAAATCCCATATCTCCCGCCGATTGGCGGAAAGCTTCGTATAGCCGGTTAGCCTCATCCTGTTTGGCGATGGCATCACTTGCTAAGCCTTTAAGTATATTAGTCCACTGGAGAAACCTTTCCTCATCCGTAAGATTTTGATTTTTCATTACGGACATCATATCTTCTTGTGCTTCTTCAAGTAACGGGGCAAGCGTAACGGAATAAATCATCTGTTCTGCTAAAGTCTCCAACATTTCAGAAACAGATTGCGTAAATGCTTCGGCCGCATCTGTGCCATTCTTGAATGCGTCCACAAGCGCATTAGACATGCTATTTCCCAACTCTCCGAAAATATCCGTCATGTAGTCGTTCAAAGAATCGTATGCGGCTTCCGCCTGTTCTGCGAGGTCTATCATTCCCTGCAAGGCAGCTTTATCCTCATCGGACATTTCACGGGTATTTATGATAGATTCCGCTAATTCTTTATTGAACTCTCCGTTAGCATCTATTAATTTAGGATAGACATCAAGAACGGAAGTATAGACATCATGCTGTTTTTTCCAGAACAATGCGCCGGTAGTATAGCTTCCAGTCTTAATTTCAATATCGGCAAGACCGGAATAACGGTCTTTCGATTGGGAATAATTCCTATTAAGAACTTTGTCAAGAGCTGCACTGCCGGTTTTCCTGTATGCAAATTTCTTTTGCTGTTCCGTATCTCCTTCCAATACCCCGTTTAAATCTGATATGGCATCTTTTAATACACGAACCGCATTTTCTGCTTTGGCATAAGAATCAACGCCAAATATCGTACTCGCTTTCTCATACAAGAGATTTTGTTCCAACAAAAGCAAGTTATATTCCCTTTGCTGCGCTATTGTATCATTCATTACATTTTCAAGAACTTGCCTGTGCTTAGCCGTTTCTTGTGCTCCTTTCCCTATCAAAGAGAATATTTCACCGACAGCCGCAAAAGCCCCGGCTACTGTGCCGCCCGTTGCAAAAGCCTGGCCGATATTGGAAATCGAGTTCAAGACTTCTCCCAAACTGCCTATAACATTAGCGGCACTGTCTTTGCCCATAGCTTCAAACATTGTGGCTATCTCTCCGGCCGCTTGCCCTGCCGCACCGGAAATCATACCGATAGAACCGGAAATTTCCTTAAAACCTTGTGCGCTCTTTAAATCGGCAAAACCCTTTTTGAATGTCTCGAAAATACTGTCCCATTTGTTTTGCTTTTTCCCAGCTCCTAACAGTTTGTCAAGCGCCTTTTTTAGTTTATCCAATTCTTCCGGACTTTCTTCTATGGCTTTGAGTTGTTCGGGGGAGATGAATGTAATTCCTTCCTTATCACCTTTTCCTGAAAGATAGCTCCTTAACTGTCGTGCCTGTTTCAGTAATTCGGATAAATCAGAGAACGCCATTTGTGAGACATCTCCGAAGAGCATCCTCAAAAAATCATTATCTTGGTTAGCCAAAGCCTTGTTCTCCTCATCTATCACTGCCTGAATGCTTTCTTTAGCCTTGTCTTTGGCTACCTGTATGGCACGGTCGATTTCTTCCGTATTACTCTCTGTACGCTGTGACCTCAGAAAAGATATATCATCATTCATCTGTTTCTCAATGGCAGTCCTTTGAGCCGCAAAATCACGGTATTTTGCAAGAGTATTGGATAGTAGTTTTGCGGTGGCATTCTGTTGTAGCTGATATGCCGCCGAATATTCGGCATCCAATTCTGTCCGTTTGTCTTGCGGCAACTCCGTAACAGTGGGAATGAACCGCAGTCCCTTTTTCTGATAATCAGGGTTTGCCTGTTTCCATTGCTCGTATTCCGCATCCTGCAAAGTCTGTAAAAGTTCTCTTTCCCTTTTTTGAATTTCCGCAACTTTGGCATCATAGTTAGCGTTTATTTGTGCCAACTCTTTCACATTGCCGTCTTGCATCAAATCAGCCACCATTTTTTGCGCATTCAGTTGGCTTTTGGTAATGGTATCTAAAATATCCTGCTCGGATTTCTTTATGGCTTTCTGCTGCAAATAGGAATCAAGATATTTGACCTCTTTGCCCTTTTCAGGTGCTTTTGTTGGGTCAGACAAAAAATCTATTGCATTAAATTCCTCTTGAAGTTTTTCATTAGACGCCTTCAACTTATCTAAGGCTTCCTTTTCCTTCCCGATAGCTTCTAATTGTTGTTGTGCTTTATCTGCATAAATGCCACTTCCTATAAAAGTAAGCGCTTCATTGGATTGCTCGGCCAACTCATTATATTTTTTCTTCGCCTCATCTATCCTTGAATTTACATCTATTATTTCCTCATTATTTTTAATCATCCTATTAGCAATGCCTTGCGCCTTTGCATAATTCATAATAGATAAACTCAATTTGTCATAAGCTACTTTTGCGTTTCCCGCCAAAAATGCCTCATTGCTCATGTTTTCAAAGAAAGACGGATATTCTTCCTTTAACGCCTTTACAGCCTTAGTACGCTCATTTGTTCCTTTAGCGGCATTTGTAGCGGCATCATACAAAAGGTTGAGCTTTGTCAACTGGCTTTGCGCATCTTTCTCTGCGCCTTTTAACGCCTCGTTATATGCAGTTAACGCCTCTTTAAGTACATCTATGTTCTCTTTCGCCTTGAATAGCCCTTTTACCCAGTCTGCAAGTTCGTTGCCGTAAGAGGATAGCAGAGTTATACCGACAACCAATCCCGTTTGCCATCCTAACAATGATTTTGCAAGCTGTTTCCATACCGGAGTGCCTTGTTTCCCTTCATCCTTTAATGCTTTTAGACGGTCTTGCGCTAACTTGATTTCATCAATCAACATCGGAAGATTATTTGAAATAGCGAGAAAAAAGGTATTCATGGAAACAGCCAAAGACGGAAGTTCACGAGCCAGTTGTTGCACCTGTACATTAAGACCGTTCCAACCTGATGCATAGTTGCCTACATTCCGGTAAAATCTCATGGATGCCTGTTCCGCTTCGTTAAGCTCCTTTGTCACCGACTGAATTTGTATAATCAGTTCCTTGCCGGTAGCACCGTTGCGCAAACCACGTGATAGATTGTCATATTGGAACGTCAGTAATGAGAGTTGTCTGCGAAGCTGGGTAATGGAACCATCAGCCGCCTTTTGGACTTTTATAATATTCTCCTGCTCCCTGGCAAACGAACGCATTTCGTCAGCCGCAACTTTCAACTGAGCTTTCAGTCCGGCATACTGTTTTACAGCGTTTGCCCCGGAAACCGAACTTCTCTGAGCCGCCGACATCGTATCTATTTCGTCAGTCACAGATTGAAGCTGTTCTTTAACTCCCCTCAAGGAATCCGCATAATGTTTTATCCTCTCGCTCGTTTCATCTGTTTCTTTCCGTATCTTTTGGGAACTGTCAACAACCCCTTTGGCTATATCCACCTGCGCCAAAGCCGTTTGGATTTCCGCAAACTTCTTTTGCATGGTGCCAAGCTCCGTCTTTATCTTTCTAAATTCTTCATACAGTTTATCGTATTTCGGAGAGAACTTTGCTAACTTATCCATCTCCTTACGCACTTCCTGTATACGTTTTACCAACTGTGTAAACCTTGTAATATCTGCGTCTATATTAAATCTCAATCCTGCCATAACTGATAAAAATAATGGTTATTTACTAAATTTCTTACCGGCTTCCGTAACGATGTGTAAAGCTCCCTGGGAAATGACTTTACGTCCTTTGCTTTCAACGTAAGATGCGTATTCCATGCCATCGGCAATGATAATTCCGTTTTGGGGACGCTTACCGTAAATCAATAGATTCTCCGTCTTGCTTTTGGCATCCTCATGTCCGGGTTCCGCCGGAACATACATATCTACGATTTCACCGTTTATCACAACAGCCGAACCGGGTGCACTACGTAGGTTATGGGTATGATTCTGGTAGTTTCCCGTTTCTTTTGAGTAGTCCACGCCGGCATGGGCTGCCTCTATCATACCTTGTTTGATTTCGTTCTCTGCATCTTCCAAGAACTCATCTAACCCGAAAAAATCAACTTCTACTTTCATTTTTTCGCCCTTGCTGTCATTTCCCCTATCCTCTGTGCCATAATTCCACATTTCTTAGCATTGAGCAAAATATCTGAAAGTAGGATTTGAAAGGCATCTTCAAGTTCAGTCCTTTTACCTAAAGAAAGGTCTTTCACCAAAGAGAGGTTTCCGGCAAGCAGAAGAGACAGGACATTGCATATTGTCGGTGTGTCCATGCTGTTACATAATTCCGTAATGTTGTTACAATGCAAAAAAAATTCTTGTATCTCCTTACACGCCCTACTTATGTTGTTTACTGAAACAGACGTACAATCGTATGCACGTTGTGCGATAATTATTGTATTATTCATTATTGTTCAATTGTTTTATTCTACAATACGTAAATATCTCGTTTAAATATGGCTGGTTAGAGATGTTGGCTTATGGCTATTGTCCCGACAAAGCCAACATCTTTATCTTGCTATTCCATGTCTGGTAATCCGCCCGCCCACTGCTTTGCAAGTCCTTCCGCCGATACCGCAAAATCTTCCTTTCGATATTCAATGCCCAGATGTTTGCAAATGGCTTTGTTCTCATACTCCGACTGCAAAGCCCATTGTTCATAGGGGGTGTTTGCAATCGCACGCTCTTCATCCATCCCGGCAAAGAAGTTGATTCTATTAGCCGGGCTTTCATTCAATTGCCGTTGAAAGGCATCGAATTTCTTCCGTTCTTCTTGTGTCATTTTTTTTGTTGGTTTTAAATAAATTCATAGCTTTCTTTCTCCTCGTGAAAATTGCCGTCTCCATCGAGCCAGCAAAGACATCTCCGAGAATCCAGTGATGTACTGATACCCTTACCAAAGAAACGGTTGTGACTGACAAATGCGTTAAGTTCGTCAATTGCCTGCCGGACATTATTCACAAGCTGTTGCGCTTGCTCTCTGTTCTCTGTCGGCAAGATGGTATATTCCGCATCTTTCTCCTCAATCCAACGGGAAGAAACCTGTACAACTCCGTCCGTAACCTCGTATGCCTCAATTTCCAACGGATTCAGCGTGTGGTAAAGCAACGCTTTTCTCAATGCGTCTGCATTTTGTGATACAGCACCATTAAGATATTCCAGAGTTTCGGTATAATCTGCATTACTCCGAAACTTGACTTTCGAGCGTGCCGATTCTTCCTTAGCCATATTTTCAGCCTGCTTGTACAGTTTGGAACATACGGATGCCAAATCTTTCAGCTCATCGGTCGTAAAACAGAAACCGGTCTCAAGCATCGTGTTTACAATAGGCTGAATTTTGCTGCATTCCGCCTTATGACGGTTGATTACTTTCTCCAATCCGCTTTTTCTAATCTTTTTCATGAAATAAACTTTAATTTGTTAATAAATAAGTGTTTAGTTAAATAATATAGGATTCATTCCTACGAACATGAAATTTCCCTCTGCATCGGTTCTAATCCATTCCGGCACACCCCCGAACATCTCATTGAACTTTGCCTGACCGATAGTTTTTTCCGCCATATCTTCTACTGATTCATAACCGTTGGCTTTGGCAAAGTTCTCATCAACCTTTATCTCGGCTATCTGGCTGCCATTTTTCCAAAAACGAAAGGTTATAGGTATCCCCTTAAACTTCCACTGTACAATATCATAACGTTCATTACGTTCTATAAACTTCTTATGTCTCATACTCATATCATTGGATTGTTAAACAGTTGTTTTTGCTCGTTTACTTCCAGTATTGCAAATTCGATGCGTGGGCGGTATTTGTCTAATTTCTTCTCCGCCTCTATCTGGAAGCATAGTTTATCATCAGTTATTGCGTCTACCATTTGCAAGCAATCGAGGAGCGTTTTTAGCGAGTTGTCAAGGTCGAACTTTGCCGAACTGTGGAATACCCGGACAAACAACCGGAAACGGGTTGCAATGCGTCTGTTCCGGTACACCTTGCACTGTTCTATGAAAGAGCGTTCATAAGCCCGGATTACTCCGTCTTTGATTATTCGCTTTTTCCCGAATTTACCCGGTACGGCTTGATAGTGGTTGGCTTTGGCGATAATCTGGCCGTGGATTACTTCTACTTCCATTCCTAAGCATCTTTATAGGTTATTCCATAGTCCTTGCATATCTCAAAGAACGAGCCAATTCCGATACGCTTCCCAGTACGCAATAGGTTGGAAAACTTCTTGTCGGTTTCAGAGTATTTGTACTTTGCGTTCTGTCTGCTGCATACATGGAAGAAGGAACGGCCGCTTTCACCCAATGAAGCCAACGCACAACCGACCGTAAACCAGTCCTTGTAATCGCCTGTAATGTCTATTCCGTTGGCTTCTATCTTCTCACAGCACTTTGCTACCTTATCCAATACGTTATCACCGCCTGAATATTGATAACTGTTTGTCGGACGTGGCTCTTTGTAATATCCATCGTAGGGAATTGCCTCAACATTGATGTAAGGTTCCGCATCATAGGACAAACAGCGCATCCGGGTTACGTCACCGCAAGCACGGTCTATAATGATACCTATCCGTGCAAAGTCCTGTCTTAACTTCTCGAATTGCCCTTTGTGTGCGTGGGGGTATTTCAACGGAATAATGACAAAATAGCCGTTACCACTTACCGAAAGACTGATATAGGCTATTTCTTTCAACTTGCAAAGTTCCTGCTTTATTTCGTCCCAGTTATCGATATGTAAATTATCCTTTCGGTCAATATCCACGCAGATAAGCCCGGAATGTCTTACAAGGTTTTCCGCTTTCCGTGTCGGCTGGAATAATCCGCTTATGCAAGCCATCGGCAAACGCTTTTTAATCTCGTTCTTTTCTTCCTTTGTCGGCAAAGAGCGCAGGCGTTCAATTTCCGAAACATGCTTTTTGCTGAAAAGGAAATCACGGAGTTTGCAGTTTGTGCCATACACGTCACGGACACCATTATAAACGGAAATCTCTACATCAAAAATATCTTTCTTCATAATCTTATAAAATTTATTAGGTGGTTACGAGGTTACGGTTACGGTGTAACTTAAAATATTCATACACAGATGATTAGATATTTTTATCGTAACCTATCTCTTCATGGTATTACAATACCACCAATTAGGTGGTTACGGCTGTTTTCTTGTTATCACTCTCATTATCAACGTTTAACATGGGATGTAACCCGTAACCACGTAACCTCTCATACTTTTTCAAACATTTAGATATAAACGGTCGGCTAACTCCTATTGCATCGGCAAACGCTTGTTGGCTTTTAGGGCTGTTGGCATAGTACACACGTGCTATCGCTTCCTCATTGCCTATCGGCTTTATTTCCGGCTGTTTTCTGTTTTCCGACAACTTCATGTACACCTTTTCCGCACATCTCTCGAAGTAATCCATACATCTGATTGAATACTCCATTTCTTCCGGTAAAATACGGCTCATACCCGGATTATTCCCCAACAGGTGTGTTAGCAAAGCCCAGCGTTCCACTATGATTTGTAGTTTTGAATAGACTGCACTCATGTAGCTATCATCCGTACTTTGCTTCTTTACCTGTAACTCGTTATAGTATTCGATATAGAGGCGTTTTGCCTCATCAATGATATAGACCGTATCGCATCCACCAGCCTTGAAATCTGCATCCAATAAGGCATTAATGTAGCTGTGCCATGCTTCCCGTACCTCTTTGCTTATGGGCTTCTCCGAATACATTGCAGACGGATTTTCATCCGGGTAAACGAATAGCCATCTTTGATTAAAACCGTTGTTCATAAGCAAGTCATTACCGAATGTCCCCGCAAGTACATCAGGCTGGATTGTTCCTAAAACACCCATAAATGGCTCTTCGACTAACAGTGTATCATCTGACTTTCGGTTTATTACAATGTTATCAGAATCAAAGACCGATAATAATTGGCTTACCTCGCCACTCTTGTTATATCGTCCTATATCGTCAAGAAAGCCCTTTATTTCGTCCCTGTAAAGCAATATCCCGTTATGGCTGGTAGATAATACCTGGTTCCTCGCTTCGGGGGTGGAATCGCTTAAAAGCAACTGCTTGAATATCGGTCTTTCCTTATGCTCATCCTTTGAATCCTTGAAAACCTTCAGCTCTTCCCTGTATACCTTGTATTCGCTTGCGTCCCTATCCTTTAAAGGTTGCAGAATGAAGCGTACAGGGGTGGACTTATTAGAACCAGATGGTGCAACTGCACACACCCAAAGACACGGATAGTTAAAATACTTGTTATCGAAAATCCTTATTTTTTTGCCGACTGCTACACCTACCGCACTAAACATTGCAGCCAGTACTATATCACGGCTGCATTGGTACACATCAGACACCTCTCTAATTATCTCTTGTGCATTTGCTGAAAGCCCGTCAATAGGTAATACAAGCACATCGGACAAAGTTTTGTTATTTACACTTATGTTCATGGCTTTAATTTTATACCGTTCCAGAAATCACCAAAAAGCGAAGGCTGTCTATCGTCTTTGAAGTATTCCCGATTGCTTGTATAGAATCCGGCTCGTCTGTGGGATATGGGACATTTACCGGATGATACCTTACGGATATTGCCGCTTTTCTTCATCTTGTCTATAAAACGACAAATGTTGGCAATCCTTACACCCGTTTCCCGTTCGGCCTGATACATGGTTTTAGGGGATTCCGCAAAACACTCTGATAACAGTTTTATTTGGGGGATTTTACTTTCTTCACTCATTGCATCCCCCTTTCTCTGCCAGCCAATATAATTTGCAACCGTTTGATAACCGAATATCCTGGATATTCATACCTTCCTTATGGCGCAGTTCGGAGATAGCTTTACGGGCGTCATTAAAGCCTACCAGTTCATTAATCCGTTTGGCTGTAAACTTCTCGCCTGATAAAAATAGTTTTCTGACAGCCCTGATGTTTCGGGAAGAATTAGTATCTTTGCCCTCGTAGTTGGGGAGATTGGTAGTCGATGAGGCTACCTTTTTTCTTTTATCCATACTTAGCCCCCATTATTTATCAAGAATAGTATTAATATCAGATTGCTTGTACAATCTTTTACCTCCTACCTCTATTGGCATCAAGTAACCAGTTTTAGCCCATCTCCATAAAGTTGAGCGATCAACATGTAGTTGCTTACTTGCTTCATCTGGAGTTACATACGTTTCGTTCTTCTTGGCAAGAATAGTGCTTTCTAATTCTTCTTTGGTGGAATGGATTAGATGGTTCGCAAATTGTAACAGGTCATTCGTACCAATCGTTATTGATACATTTGCACCGCTTTGGATAATTTCTTGAATACTCATAACTTTTGCTTTTATGATTTGCCTTTCTCCAATAGGTAGCTACTGCTATTGGTTGTTTGACGATAGCAAAGTTATGTAGGTTGAATTAGCAATACAACGAAATGAAAAATCCATATTATCCACAAACTGAATATGGATAATATGGATAATATGGACGACTAAATATCGTTGTTTTTATTTGAATTTATCGTGTTTTGGGACGGGATTGTATGCTAAATTGAATTGTTTTTCTATAAGTTTTCTGTTCGTACAAGTATCTTCTATGTGAAATGTGTCTTTTGCTAAATTCCAAAGACCACCACCTCTCTTGCTTGGAATTTTACGCAATATTTTATCTGTGTAACTTTGCGCTATAAATATAGCAAGCTCTTTTACTGTTTCGCACTTTTTGCCCTTCTCAACCCATCCTATTTTTTCTTCTTCGTCATTTAAATTAAGGTAGTCAGTTATATTTTCTTGTCTATATTGAGGACTTCTTGTTGGGGGTAATGCTATATCATAACCATATCCATGTTTCTTAAATTCTTCCATTGCTTCAGGAACTTGCTTATAGACGCAGAAATTAGCTGATTTTTGTATTTCCATTATATCATATCCAAAATCATGGCATTTACAGTCAAAGGCAGTTAAAAATGTTAGTACAACCCGTCTACAAAAGAAAATATATTTTTCTATTTCGTAATTATACAGCGTACCATTAATTAATCGTTCTGTTCGTTCATTGTCTGTATATGAAATAACTCTTTCTATAACTTTATTACATGCTAATACTTGAAAATTGGGACAAGCGGTATTGCCTAAATTCAAGTATGAGGAAATTTCGCCAAACCGTCTTAAAACATAAATAATATAGATTTTTGTATCGATACTTTTGTCGAACATGTTTTTCCATATTTCATCAGTTAATAATATTGGGTCATGTTTAAATAAAGCTCTCCAATTTTTATTGATTTTTTGTACTATGTGTTCTTTTTGTTTATCTGTGTATTTTATAAAGCGGCAATGTTTTTGTAATCCCTCATATTCGCTTAACCCCAATAAAATATCTCCAGCGTAGTATAGTGTATCGAAATATTCCACGAATTCAAGTAGCTTCCTGTTTTCCATATCATTTTATTATATTTATGGGTTTCTTTATAAACATTATTATCTATCAGACGTTAGTCCCGAACCAACTTTCTATTCACATCCAAAAGCAGCGCACATGAGTATAAAGCGTTCTTTGATTCCTATATTGGTATATCTATCTACTGCATCACTATTCTTGGCGTGAAGACCGGCAACATACTTGTCTATCTGGACTTTATTCATTAGGTCTACGTGGGTTTTACGGGCAAGTTTGCTACTTGCCATTTCGTAAAGGGGTTTATATTCGTTTTTGTTAGTTGCTTCGTTAAAAACTGCAACCATTCTATCTATTTTGCAATACTCCAGAAGTTTCTTTATTTTTTCATTATAACCACGTTCTCCAGAGACATAACGCAAGATTGGAAATTGGAATTTATACTTCTTGATGATTTCTAAAGCAAAAGGTATTAAAGGGGTTCTTACCTCTGTTCGAGTATCATTTTCTTTCATTGTCTTACGTGGTAGATAATGGATGAAATAAATATCTCCCTCTATATTCAAATTATCAAATGATAAAGATTGGAAGTCACCGATACGACACCCCAAACTGCATTGGAGCAAAAAGGCATCTTTAGTTTCTTGAAGTACTACACTAACATCCGTGTTTTGTATTTTGATAAACTCATTCTTGGTTAGGCATATCGGTTCGTCATATTGTTCTTTCATCATAACAGCCTTACGTTGTTTACCCAGTTTACGGAATGGTGAAACAGGTAATTCGTCATTGCTTTCGAGTTCATTGAAGAATGCTTGCATTTTTTTTAACTTGGTGGCCACCGTATTTTGTCCCCGTGGAGCAGTTGGTGTGTTTCTAACTGTCATTTCGGTATAAAGTCCCCTGTATTTATCAACGAATGTATATTCATTAAGCAGAAAATCTCTGAATAATATAAGCTTTTCATTCGTGAAGTCTATGGGCTTTATATCACATAAATCATTGATGATTAAGAAGCGGTTGAGCTCACGTAACAAAACATCATAATGTCTCTTTCTTCCTTCTCCGAATATGCCATCTTTGAAACTCTGGTTTATGTAGTTGCTGAAACGGTCGTATAAGCAGAGAACCGAGCTGTCTGTGTTGTACTTTTCTGGATTTAGGTATTCGTCTACATACTGGTTCAACTGCTCACTGTTTTCTATTTTGTGGGTCGTGTATAATTGCAGAAGCAGATTTTTTCGGTCTGTAACGTTTTTATAAAACTCTTCTCGACTTTTACAATGAACGGGAATAATGGCTTTAGCTTTGTATTGCTCTTTCTTTTCATCCCACATGGATGGCTTTACTAAAAGTTCAGAAGTATGAAACAACTGGATATTCCTTCCATCGGATAGTCGGAAACGGATATTGGCAAAGGTGTCCTTTTTGCCTGTTCTAATAAATGCCTTTACTGTTGTCATGGTTTTAATTAATCGGTTGTGCAAATATAGTGTTTTTGCACAACATATATGCAATATTGCACAACAAAATACAAAATGATAAAATTAATAATATTGTTATATCGTTGATTGTCATGAGTATAGTTTTATTTTGTTTTGCGCTTTGTCTTAGTTTTTAGACCGCACCGGGGTCACTAAATAAAAAACTCCCTTTGCAGCCATGCGCAAAGGGAGTTTTCTATTATTATAAGTCTTAGTTTAGAAATAGAATGTCATGTTTAAGGCACCGCCAAGGCTTTCTGTTCCGATGTGGAAACCTCTGTCGCCCGGGCTGCTTAAATCGGTTCTTTCTTCGATTTTACCGAGTGTGGTGTTATATCCTTCTGTTTTTTGGTAGGACTGGGACCCGAACATATAATATGCTGTTACGTTAACCTCGGCGCCTAAAGAGATTTTAGGAGCAACGAACCATTCTACGCCGACACTTCCGGTAAGTCCCGTGTAGAAAGTACCGTTATCTTTTGTTTCCAGGGGGCGGTATCCGTTTGAGTATATACCATTGCCGCTGAATTCAGGAGAAATACTCGGTTGTTGGTTGACGGTAGTCATTTCATTGGCCCATTCGTAAGTGTATTTCTGTGTCTGAAAGGCGAAAAGGACACCTGCTCCAAACACGCCCTGTACTCTCTTCGAACCTTTGCGGTATTCCATTCCCAGGTTGAGGCTCATGCCGTTGTTGCTAACACGGCAGGCATCGATAATTTTATCTTCACTCAGAGGATTGTCCAAAAGAGCCTTGTCATCTTGCACATAACCTCTGTGTTTGTCGGCTCCGAACATGAAACCTACGTTGGCGCGCAGTGCGATGTTGTCTGTCAACATGTATTTGGCCAAAATAGAAACATCCGGTATTAAATTGAAGTCACTGTTGTCTTTTGTAAAAGACGAACCACCACCGAATGTATCGTTGTTATTACCACCGATGTGCTTCAGCAAAGGGATTACATTGACGCCGATGGCCCAATCTCCTGCTTCCGGAAGATACTGCTTGGCAGCCTTCTCCTGCGCATTTGCTCCCATTAACGGCAGCAAACAGATTATAAAGACGGATAATATCTTTTTCATGCGTTTATTATTTATTCTGCATTAATAGTTGAAGACGGTTTTATCTAATTCCTCATGGTTATATGTCGCCTTTCCTGCGGCGATAATATCATTAGGCTTTATGTTGCTTAATATTATTTCCGGTGAGCTATATACGGCATCTTTGGCGATAACAGAATTTTGGGTAGTGCCGCTACCGCTGTTAGAGTTGATTTTATAATACGGCGCCTCAAATGATTTGGCCTTAATAGTAACCGTAACTCCATTTTCAACGGCGGGAATTTCGATTTCGTATTTACCTTGGGCATCCGTTGTTGTTTCAAGAGTGGTATATCCTCCGTAACTGGAACTGTTGTTGCTAAAAGAAGAGTTATTTATCATTACATAAACAGTCGTGTTCATCACGGGCTTTTCGGTATTTACCGCAGTACTGCTTGATGAGGTTTTGTTATCATCATAAACGAAGCTTCCTTTGATGATAGCTTTCCCTTGGACATTGTCAATAGACAATGAAGTTTGATCTTCTGAGCAAGATGAAAACCCTAATGCTACGATAGCACAGGCGATTAAAGTTTTAATTCTAGTTAGTTTGTCCATAATTTTAAATGTTAGTAATTAATAAATATTGACGGCGCAAATTTATTATTGTTTTATCTAACATCCAAATGAAAACTAAAATATTTTAATATTAATATCTTTTGTGTAAAATTAAATATCTGTTTTTCTGTATTTTAGGTCTATAAAGGCTTTATCAACTTTAAGTAAAGTCGATGTAAAAAGTAAATAATATTTATGATTGTTCTTGTAGTGCGAGTTCTTTCCGCACTATTTCCCAATTATCACAGAAAGCCTGCATGGAAGGAAACAATAAATCGGCTCCGGCATCCAATAGCACTTGCCCGTCCAATGGGCCGGTATTGACGGCAACCGTAAATATACCTGCTGCTACTCCGGCCTGTACACCGATAGGGGCATTCTCAATGACAATGGCTTCGTTGGCTTTTACGCCTGCTTTTTCCAATCCCATAAGATAAGGTTCGGGGTTGGGCTTACCGTATTTCACATCAAAAGCGGTTACCATACGTTCGCTCCGGAACATACCGGGAAAGTTATGGGACAACCGGTTTAACAGAGAGTGCTGGCCGGAACCGGTTACCAATACGGGAGTCAATCCTTCCGCTTTTATTTTTTGCAGCACCTCCCAGGAACCGGGCATACGTTCGGGGTCGGGGTGTTTGTTGAATTCTTCGCTTTTCTCGGCATAGATACTTTCTATCATGTCAGGAGTAGCGTCTTTGCCGTACTGCCGCTGATATACAAGATTTATTGTGGCGGCTCCGGTACGTCCTTCATGCATATAAGCTTCCTCTCTGCTCAGGTGCAGACCATGGCGTTCCATCACCTTATGCCAGGCATCCGCATGATAGGGCATGGAATTGAATAATACACCGTCCATATCAAAAAGGACGGCTTTCAGCCGGATATCAGCGTATCCGTGTTTTTTCAAATAGCGGGTAATTGATTCTTTGAACACTTGGTAAATTGAGAATTAAGAATTGAGAATTGAGAAATGGGGGGGTGGATAAATCAAGAGTTGAGAATAAAGAAACAGCTTCTTGACATTGCGCATGATTATTTGTGCGCAGCTATTTCTCAATTCTCAACTCCCGACTTTCAATTTATTACAGTCTTGCCTGAATTGCTTTGGATTCTTCTTCGTAGCCCGGCTTGTTCAATAAGGCGAACATATTCTTCTTGTAGGCTTCCACACCCGGTTGGTTGAACGGATTGACGCCCAGGAGATAACCGCTGATACCGCATGCTTTTTCAAAGAAATACAGCAATCCGCCGATACTTTCCTCATTCAGTGCGGGGATAACGATGCGCATATTGGGTACGCCACCGTCTACGTGAGCCAGCTGCGTGCCGAGTTCTGCCATTTTGTTCACTTCGTCTACGTGCTTGCCGGCGAGGAAGTTCAGGCCGTCGAGGTTGGCTTCGTCCGAAGGAACTTGCAGGGAGTACTGAGTCTTTTCTACTGAGATGACGGTCTCGTAAATGGTACGTTCGCCTTCCTGAATCCATTGTCCCATGGAGTGCAGGTCGGTAGAGAAATCTACGGATGCCGGGAAGATACCCTTGTTCTCTTTACCTTCGGATTCACCGTAGAGTTGTTTCCACCATTCGCTCACGTAGTGCAGCTTGGGGTTGAAGTTTACGAGGATTTCAATCTTCTTGCCGTTCTTGTAAAGCTCATTGCGGGTAGCCGCATAGATGGCTGCCGGGTTCTCCGCGAACGGAACATCCTTTCCGCAAGTCTTTTCCATGGCTGCTGCGCCGGCTACCAGCTTCTCGATGTCAAATCCTGCTACTGCGATGGGCAGCAAACCTACCGGAGTGAGTACGGAGAAACGACCGCCTACGTTATCGGGAATAATGAAAGATTTGTAGCCTTCATTGTCTGCGGTGACACGTGCGGCACCCTTCTTGGCGTCTGTAACGGCAACAATCACTTTTTTTGCCATATCCTTGCCGCGTTGGTCTTCGCATTGCTTTTTCAGCAGGCGGAAAGCCAAAGCCGTTTCGGTAGTAGTTCCTGATTTGGAAATATTGATGACACCGAATTTCTTATCTTTCAGATATTCGGTAAGTTCGTACAGATAATCTTCACCGATGTTGTGTCCTGCATACAGAATAACCGGGCCGGACTTCTTGTCTTGCAACCATGTGAAACTGTTTGACAAAGCCTCGATAACGGCGCGTGCACCGAGGTAGCTTCCGCCAATTCCGGCAACAATCACTACTTCACAATTTTCACGCAATACTTGCGCGGTAGCTTTCAGGTCTGCCAAGTGCTCCTTTGTAATAGAAGAGGGAAGGTGCAACCAGCCTAAAAAGTCATTACCTTTACCGGTACCGTTTTCCAATGCTTCTTGTGCAGCCTTAACTTGAGCTTCGTAGGCGAAAACGTTTTCTTTGGAAATGAATCCAAGAGTCTTTTCAATGTTCAAACTAATCATAATATTATAGGTTTTAAATTCTGTATTTCGTCCTTCCTGTTCCTTTTTCCGTATTACCGGAAAGAGTCAGTCAGTAACTTAATTTCAATCATCGGTGAGATGCGTTCATACAAGATGTTGTACACAGCATCCAGTATCGGCATATTCACGTGGTAATGCTTGTTGATTTCCTTGATACATTTGGTTCCGTAATAACCTTCGGCTATCATTTCCATCTCTATCTGGGCGCTTTTTACGGAATATCCCTTGCCTATCATCGTACCGAACGTACGGTTACGGCTGAAGTTGGAGTATCCCGTCACCAACATGTCACCCAGATAAACGGAATCACTGATGTTTCTGTTCAGCGGATGTACGGTTTGCAGGAAGCGGTCCATCTCCTGGATGGCGTTGGACATGAGTACCGCCTGGAAATTGTCGCCATACTTCAAACCGCTGCAAATCCCTGCGGCAATGGCATATACGTTTTTGAGCACGGAACCGTATTCGATGCCGGCCACGTCGTTGCTGACGGAAGTCTTGATGAATGAACTGGCCAGGCGACGGGAAAACTTGTCCGCCTTGTCTATATCGGGACAGGCTATCGTAAGATAAGAAAGCCGTTCGAGCGCAACCTCCTCCGCATGGCAGGGGCCTGCCAGTACGGCAATGTTCTCCGCCGGTACACCGTATTCTTTCGTGAAGTATTCCGATACAATCACATTATCATCGGGTACGATGCCCTTGATGGCTGTAATAATGAATTTATCCTTGATTTTTGTCTTCAGCTTCTTCAAGTGAGCTTTCAGATAAGGAGAAGGAGTCACAAAGATAAGTGTATCCGATTCCTTGACTACATCGTTGATGTTTGAGTTGAAATTGATACGCTTGGTATCAAACTTGACGCCCGTCAGGTAGGCAGGGTTATGACCGAGACGCTTAAAATCGGCAATGCGGTCGTCACGCCGCATATACCAATTTATAGTATCTTCTTGCGCCAATACCATTTTAGCAATGGCAGTGGCCCAACTTCCTCCGCCCATAATGGCTATCTTACCGGGTAGTTTCATTTCTTAGATTTTCTCAACCCAACCTTCCACATCTTTCACGGTCGGATTCGCCAGTTCCAATTTATATTTCTTGTTGATGCCGCAAATGTCCATATGCAACTTTTGCGGGTTTACATCTTTCATGTCACTAACCAGGTTGTAGCCGGCCTTCTGGATGACCGCCACCCATTCTTCCGGAATGCCCAACTCCATAAATTTGGCCGGCGCGTCTTTCGGAGTAACCTTTTCGGGACGCATCTGCGGGAAGAATAATACCTCCTGAATGAATGCCTGTCCGGTCATCAGCATGGTCAGACGGTCGATGCCGATACCGATACCCGATGTGGGAGGCATGCCGTATTGCAGCGCTTTCAGGAAATCCTGGTCGATGAACATGGCCTCGTCGTCGCCCTTTTCACTCAGTTTCAACTGCTCTTTGAAGCGTTCTTCCTGGTCGATGGGGTCGTTCAGCTCACTGTATGCGTTGGCCAGCTCTTTGCCGTTTACCATCAGCTCGAAGCGTTCGGTCAGTCCCGGTTTGCTGCGGTGCATTTTGGTCAGCGGGCTCATTTCCACCGGATAATCGGTGATGAAAGTAGGCTGTATGAATGTGCCTTCACAGAATTCACCGAAGATTTCGTCTATCAGCTTGCCTTTGCCCATGGTGTCGTCAATCTCCATTTTCAGTTCGCGGCACACCTGACGGATTTCTTCCTCGCTCTTGCCGTTGAGGTCGTAACCGGTCTTTTCCTTGATGGCGTCCAGGATGGGCAGACGGCGGTAAGGAGCCTTGAAGCTGATGGTCTTTCCGTCGATGGTGGTTTCTGTGCCGCCGTTTACTGCGATACAGATGCGTTCGAGGAGTTTCTCGGTGAATCCCATCATCCAGTTGTAGTCCTTATATTGTACGTACAGCTCTACGCAGGTGAATTCCGGGTTGTGGTTTTTGTCCATACCCTCGTTGCGGAAGTTCTTTCCGATTTCGTATACACCCTCAAAACCGCCTACGATGAGTCTCTTCAGGTACAGCTCGGTGGCGATACGCAGGTAGAGATCCATGTCCAGTGAGTTGTGGTGGGTTGTGAAGGGACGTGCGCTTGCGCCGCCGGGGATGGATTGCAGAATCGGTGTTTCCACTTCCGTATAGCCGGCTTCGTCCAGTACGGCACGCATGGTCTTGATGATTGTGGCGCGCTTCAGGAATGTTTCTTTGACGCCGTCGTTCACGATGAGGTCTACGTAACGCTGGCGGTAACGCAGTTCCGGGTCGTCGAACGAGTCGTAAGCCACGCCGTCCTTATATTTTACGATGGGAAGCGGTTTAATGCTCTTGGCAAGAACGGTCAGCTTCTGGGCATGGATGCTGATTTCGCCCATTTGGGTGCGGAATACAAAGCCTTCGATGCCGATGAAGTCGCCTAAATCGAGCAAGCGTTTGAATACGGTATTATACATTTCCTTGTCTTCGCCCGGGCAGATGTCGTCGCGGGTGATATATACCTGGATACGGCCTTTAGAGTCCTGTAACTCGATGAAAGACGCTTTCCCCATAACACGGCGGCTCATGATGCGTCCGGCTACGGATACGTGACGCGGTTCGGCGTCATCTTTAAATTCATTTTTGATATCGGTAGAGAAAGCGTTGGTTACATACTCTGCTGCGGGATAGGGTTCGATGCCCATCGCGCGAAGTTCATTCATGCTGTTGCGACGAATGATTTCTTGTTCACTTAGTTCTAATACGTTCATTTCGCTATAATTCACTCAATTTGGGGACAAAAATACGAAACATTTTTCAGATACCGAACCTTTAGGGGAATTTATTCACCGCAGAGGCCGTGTGCGCTGTGGCGGGCTGTTAAGTATTCATCAGGCAAAGTCTTGGGAAAAGATAGCTTCGGGTAGGGAAGAAGATAGTCCGGCTCCGCCGGAAAGCCTGTCTAAGGTAGGGAATGAACTTTATCTTCAGGCTGAAGATGTGTATCTCCAACCTAAAGATGGATATCCCCAGGCTGAAGATGTATATCTCTAACCTGGAGATGAAACTCAAAGCCGGAGTGAGCGCTCCTTCATCCCTGTCTCTGATGCTTTTCGGATAGGAGAGAGGGTGCCTTTTCCTTAAGACGAAGCGGGATGCTTGCTCACCTGACGAATTTTGAGTACCTTTGCGCCCTCGAAAAACAGGTAAAAAGTATGGCAGGACAAAAAACACCCACAGCGTTGGGTACGGAGAATATCGGTAAATTATTGATGCAGTATGCCGTTCCGGCAATTATCGCCATGACGGCGTCTTCCTTATATAATATGGTGGACAGCATCTTCATCGGTCATGGTGTAGGTACAATGGCTATTTCGGGATTGGCGCTGACCTTCCCTCTGATGAACCTTGCGGCGGCTTTCGGTTCGCTGGTGGGCGTGGGAGCGGCTACGCTGATTTCCGTCAAATTGGGGCAGAAGGATTATGATACGGCTCAACGGGTGCTGGGTAACGTGTTTGTACTGAATATTCTGCTGGGGGTGGCTTTTACGGTGGTGGTAATGGCGTTCCTCGACCCTATTCTTTACTTTTTCGGCGGCAGCGACGAGACTGTGGGATATGCGCGCGACTACATGCAGATTATCCTTCTCGGAAACGCCATTACGCATCTTTATCTGGGACTGAACGCGGTGCTGCGCTCTTCGGGGCATCCGCAGAAGGCGATGTATGCCACTATCGCTGCGGTGGTTATCAATACGATACTCGACCCGGTATTTATCTACGGCTTCGGCTGGGGCATTCGCGGGGCGGCTGTCGCTACGATTCTGGCGCAGGTTATATCGTTGATATGGCAGCTCAGGATATTCAGCGATAAAGATGAGCTGCTGCATTTCCATCGCGGTATTTTCCGCCTGAAGCGTAAGATTGTCTTTGATTCGTTGGCTATCGGTATGTCGCCGTTCCTGATGAATATGGCGGCCTGTTTCATCGTAATCCTTATCAACCAGGGGCTGAAAAAGTATGGCGGCGATTTGGCTATCGGCGCTTTCGGCATTGTCAACCGGCTGGTGTTTATCGTTGTGATGATTGTAATGGGATTGAACCAGGGAATGCAGCCCATTGCGGGCTATAATTTCGGAGCCGGACAATACGGCCGTGTCACCAAGACGCTGAAGCTGACGATAATCTATGCGACCGGGGTAACGACTTTCGGCTTTGTCGCGGGTATGCTGTTCTCCGATTTGGTAGTCAGCATCTTTACGTCGGATGCCGAGCTGATTGCCCTCTCGGCAAAGGGATTGCGCATTGTAGTGATGTTTTTCCCCATCATTGGCTTTCAAATGGTGACGGCCAACTTCTTCCAGAGCATAGGAATGGCGAGTAAGGCAATATTTCTTTCCCTTACCCGCCAGATGGTGGTGTTACTGCCTTGCCTGATAATTCTGCCTCGCTTTTTCGGTGCGGCAGGCGTTTGGTACAGCATGCCGATTTCCGACTTGCTGGCCAGCCTGATAGCGGCGGCAATGCTGACGTGGCAGTTCCGTAAGTTTAAGGCACAGGCGCAAGGCGCCTGAGGAACCTGTCGTCCGGCTCATCAGTTTGGAAGCGGCACCATGGGTCTGCGTCCGTGATTCAGCTTCAGGCCTAATTGGTAGGACTCCGGACCATGAAGGTTCTTTATATCCATTTCACCGAGATTGACCAGGATACCGCGCGCCATGAGGCCGGCATCTTCGTTCGCTTTGCGCGGAAGCGTTTCGGCTTTGTCTTTCAGGTCTGCCAGATGAACGCGGATGGCGGGTTGCATGGTCTTATCCAGAGAGAGGCATTCCAACAGGGAATAACCGATTTTCCGGTCGGCTTCTTTTGCCGGATTGTTCAGGCGTTCGATGCCTTTGGCGGTTTCTCCCAGATAAGCGGCGGCATAGGCGGCTTCACAGGCTATGTAGGGATCTGCGTCATTCAGTAAGGCAAGCAGGGATGCGGGGCAGGTTTTTAGCTCTCCTTTGGCTCCGAGTTGCGCCAGACCGACGGACGCCCAATAGCGCATTTCGGGATATTGGCTGGATAACGCTTTCTCGAACACGGGAGCATCGCCCGCATGGGCTGTACCCGCCAATTCTACAAGATTGTACAGTTCGTCCAAAGGATATTTCTCTTTGCGTACTTTATCATATAATACCACATTCTCGCGAGAGGTAGGCATGAAGAAGCCCAGGTCTTTGGTGGCGCGGATGTGGTCGGAGAGGGCTGTGCGCATCTTCACCAATACTTCTGCGTATTCGGGAGAGTCGGACAGGTTGTGCAATTCACCCGGGTCTTTCTCGAGGTCGAACAGCATTTCGGCGGGATGGGCGTTGAAGGTCTGCGCCCAGTCGGGGTTGGTGTTGTGTCCTCCCAAGACCAGTTTGTCCCATGCCTTATTGGACGGCATTCCCCATTGGTAGTAATTGCGCAGGGCGAACTGACGGTAAGGGATGTAGCTGCGGATGTATTTAAAACGTCCGTCGGTCGCGGCGCGTACCGGCATGAAGTGGTGCAGTTGGTTGGCCGCTAATGCGAATTGGATTTCACGCTTTTCATCGGATGCGTACTTCCCGAATAATGCCTTTCCTTGCATGTGCTTGGGCGGTTTTACGCCTGCAAGGCTGAGTACGGTAGGTCCTAAGTCTGTGAAGTTGACCAAAGAATATTCTTTTCCGGATGCTTTTTCTCCTGCCAGGTGTTGCCATTTGGGCGGGAAATAGGCTATCATAGGCACTTCCAAACCGCTTTCATACAAGTAGCCTTTGCCGCGTGGAACGCAACCGCCATGGTCACTGAAGAAGAAGATTATCGTGTTGTCATCCAATCCTTTTTCCTTTAAGTCTTTCAGGAAGAAACCCAGCCATGTGTCTACATCCTGTACGGCTTCCAGATGGCCGGCATAGTCGGAACGCACTTCGGGCAGGTCGGGCACGTAGGAGGGCAGGGTGAGCAGTTCGGGATAAATGCCTTCTGTGGTATAATCTCTTCGGCCGTCGGTGTGGAAAGTGCGGACGCGTCCCATGTGGGAGGTTACCGTGTTGTATACGGCAAAGAACGGCTGGTCTTTGCCGCGCTGCGGACTGTTGTAGGAGGCTTTCGTGGTACATTCGTCCCAGCAGCTTTTGTTATCCGTGGTGGAGTTGTAGTGTGTCTTGCTGTTGTTGGTGCAGTAATATCCGGCCTCACGCAACCATTGCGGGAAGAAGATGTTTGCCGGAGTATCGTATGAAACAGGATGGACATCCATGCCGTAGGTCGAGGAGTAGCAACCCGTAATAAGCGATGAGCGTGCAGCAGAGCTTTGCGGAGCCACCGACCACGCGTTCATGAATTGTATGCCGTGAGCGGCCAGACTGTCCGCATTGGGGGTGTGTACATCCTTGTTGCCGTAACAACCGAACTCGTAAGCGCTGGTATCTTCGAAGGTGAGCCAAAGGATATTGGGCCTTTCGTTTTTTTTGTTGTCTGCTGCGTCCGCTTGGGCCGTATGCAACCCGCAGAAAGCAGTACACATTAATAGAGGTAAGTTTTTCATGCTATATCAGTTTTTATTAACAGTCGCTAAGGTAGGACATTCAAGGGGAATACACGCTTTTTTGTGTACAAAATGCTGTCAATATTGTTTCTATCAGCTAATTTTCGACAAATTTAGCGGGATTTGAACAATATTGCGGCTGGTTCTGGACAGATGTTGCGGGGTATTGGATAAAAGAATGGCCGAATATTAGCCGAAAGCTTTACTTTTGAAAAATAAATCTTAATGTTAATAGTATGAGAAATGTATTCTTTGCAGCACTGCTTTATGTGCTGTCTTTATCCGGACAGGTACGTGCCGAAAATATCGTTTTTTCAGACAGTGATTTACGTAATGAAGCGGAAAATTTGTTGGTGGAGTGGGTGGATACTCTGCTGACTTATCAATGCGCGGAGCTGAATCCGGCGCTTGACGGAGGTATCCTGTGCCCTGCGTGTGCCCGTATTCACGGACGGATAGGTGACGCCGTGCTGCCTTTGATGTATCTGGCGGATAAGACCGGCAATGATAAATATTTGATTGCGGCCAAGCGTTTAATGGCCTGGATGGAAAATGTGCATCGTCCGGACGGCTCATGGATGAATGACGTGCACGTATCGGACTGGAGCGGTACAACCGTCTTTGCCGCTATCGCTTTGTATGAGGCGTTGCACTATCATGGACATTTGCTGGATGACTCTACCCGGAATCACTGGAAGCAACAATTATTGGAAGCCGGTGAATTCATGATGAAAAATCCTCAAATGTACAGCCGTCGTATGCAGGGAAAAATGAAACGTTTGAATAATGTGAATTATTCAGCTTCGGTTACTTATGCTCTGCAAGCCCTTGGGGGAATGTTTAACCGTCCTGATTTTCAGGAAGAAGCACGGATAGTAGCCTCGGACTTGAAAAACTTCTTCACGGAGAATGATTGTTTCTTGTATGGTGAAGGACCTAAGATTTGGAGCCCTACAAAAAACGGTTGCCTTCCTGTCGATTTAGGCTATAACATAGAAGAATCATTGCCTAATCTGGCCTATTATGCGCTTATGGCGGATAATCAGGAATTGTTGGCTATCGTGGAACGTTCGATGAATACCCATCTGGAATTTATGTTACCCGACGGAGCGTGGGATAACAGCTGGGGTACGCGTAGCTTCAAGTGGACGTATTGGGGCGGACGTACGAGTGATGGTTTTATGGGGGGCTATTATGCATTGGCAGACCGCCATCCCGAATATCTGGAAGCTATCCGCCGTAACGTGCGATTGTTGAGAAAATCAACGGTTGACGGACTGCTTCATGCCGGTCGGGATTATCGCGCTTCGGGGATTCCGGCTTGTATTCATCACACCTTCGGACATGCGAAAGCTCTGACCGCGTTTCTGGAGTTGCCGCCTATTAAAGCCACACCGAACAAAATGTTGCCGCGCGACGCGGAATATGGCGTGAAATTCTTCCGGGATATTCGTACATGGCTGGTTGCGGAAGGTCCGTGGAGAGCTACATTTACGGGTTATGATGCTGAGTATAAAGTAAAAGGAACTCATCCTATGGGAGGAGCCGTCTCATTGTTATGGCATGCGCAAGCAGGTCCTGTATTCGCTGCTACAATGAATCAGTATACATTGATAGAAGCGCCTAATATGCAGAGTAATAGCCGGAAATATCTAATGAGCGGAACTCCTCGGGTCGAAATGGTGCAATACGGAACAAATTACAGCAATCTCGATGACTTGGATACGGATATTACGTATACTAAAGAAAAAGATACGCATAATTTCCATGTTAATACGCATTTGGTAGATATTGACCAGCAAACTCCTATCCAAGGTTCGATACCGGTGAGTATGGACTATATTTATTCTAAACAGGGGGTAACCATAAAGATGGACCATTGTCCTTATTCCGCATATATGGTTTTGCCGGTAATCGCTTCACCTTCGGATGTTACCGAGGTTGGCTCTAAGAATATGCGTATCCGAAAAGAGAACGGGACCTTGGAAATCTCCTGTGTAAATGGTCATTTGAAGGTGGCTCCGACCGATGCGGACGGGCGTATATTTAATCCTGTACCAGGTTTTTCTTTTATTCCCCTGCAAGTATTCCCTGAAAGCCCAAGTAAAAAAATAATAGTTAAAATCATATATAATTAATATATTTTTGTTTCTTTGCCTTGTATTAATAATATAATATATGAAGATATTTCGACTTTTACTAATGCTATGTGGAATGTTATTTACCGGTATCGGGTTTGCCGATGAAATCGATGGAATGCGTTTCACGCATATAGGTTTGGAAGATGGACTGTCGCATAGTACAATATTTGGAATTAATCAGGATAAAGAAGGTAATTTATGGTTTGCCACCTATGACGGCCTTAATAAATACGACGGTTATAATTTTACGGTCTATCGTCATCAATACAAGAATCCCAAGAGTATAGCGAATGATATTACCCGTTGCGTCGTTATCGATGATGATAATCGTATCTGGATAGGAACACGGGACGGCTTGTCACTTTATAACCGTCGTCAGAATGAGTTCTCTAATTTCTATTATAAGAAAAGGGGACAAAATGTGGCTGTCATGAATATTGTGCCTTTACAGAAGGACTGGCTGATGATTGGAACAGCGGAGGGTATCTTGCTTTTTGATGTGAAAGGCGGACATTTCATGAGTGATACTCTGTCTACCGCTTTGCATCTGCTGAAACCTTCTGCATTAGTCAGGCAGGGGGACTGTGTTTATATCGGTACAGAGAGTGGGGTATATACCTATTCCTTACAGGATGGAACATTGAAGAAGCTGGTGGAGTTACCGACAAAAGCGCGGATACACGGAATTTTATGCCAGATGTTTCATAGAATATGGATAGCGACCGAAGGCAGTGGTTTGTATATGTATGATATAAAAGCCAAGAAACTAAAGAACTATCGCTACGAGGATAAGGCGTCCGGTCTAAATTCAAATTATGTGCGTTCGTTGGCGTTGGACCAGGAGAATCGTTTATGGGTAGGGACTTATAGCGGATTAAATATATATAAGGAAGGGAAAGATTGTTTTTCCTCGATGGAGAGTTCTATAACTCAAGCCGGAACTTTATCTCAGAACTCGGTGCGTTGTATATTCAGAGATTCGCAAGGCGGTATGTGGCTGGGTACATATTGGGGTGGTTTGAATTATTATCATTCGTTGTGTAATCGTTTCCAGCAGATAAAGCATATTCCTTTCTATAATTCGTTAAGCGATAATGTGGTCAGTTGTATTGTAGAAGACAAAAAGAATAATTTGTGGATTGGCACGAGTGATGGCGGCTTGAATTTCTATGATAATATAACAAAGACTTATAAAAACTATTTATTCAACCCGGATACATCGGAAGGGGTTCCTTTTAAAGACATCAAAACTGTATATGTGGATGAGTCTGCCGATAAAGTATATGTAGGTGCCCATGCCGGTGGAATGATGATATTGAATCGTAGAACGGGAAAAAAAGAGTTTTATAATCAACAGAATAGTAACTTACCAAGTAATAATATTTATTCAATTATATCGGATGAGGGAGAGGGGCTGTGGGTAGCTTCATTGGAGCATTTCATCTATTTTGATATTGCCCGAAAACGTTTTACTGTTATAGACAAAGATGTAAAAGGACGTCCCATACAAAAATATAACCGCTTATTATTCCGGGATTCTAAAAGGCGTATTTGGGCAGGTGGAGAAATGGGGTTGTCGGTATATAACCAGATTGATAAGTCTTTATTGACCAATACTGATTTCCATATTCCTACGGTGCTGGAACAGTCTTTTGTGAATTGTATTTATGAATCTGCATCCGGTTATATATGGATTGGTACCCGCAACGGACTTTTTGCTTTGCGGGAAGGGGATAAAGAGCCGTTGCAATATACAACGGATAACGGTTTGCCGAGTAATGTGATCTATGGAATTCTGGAAGATAGTTATGGACGCTTGTGGGTAAGTACTAACCAAGGTCTGAGTTGTTTTAATCCGGATAATCGGAAACTACGTAACTTTACGATAGTGGATGGTTTGCAAAGTAATCAATTCAATACTGGGGCTTATTGCCGTGTTAGTAACGGACATATGTTGTTCGGTGGAATTAATGGGATAACTTCATTTCGTCCCGAAACGCTAATAGATAATCCTTACACTCCCAAACCGGTAATCAATAAACTCTTTGTTTTTAATGAAGAGGTATTACCTAATGATGAAACCGGAATCCTTAAAGAGAATATAGAAGGTGTAGACCATATCATATTGAAATCTTCTCAGAATTCTTTTTCTATATCATTTGTCGTTTCTAATTATATAGCAGGTAAGCATAATACTTTTGCTTATAAATTAGAAGGATATAATGAGGAGTGGTATAAACAAGGCGATATAAGTCCGGTATCATATTCTAATTTGCCGGCAGGAAATTATAGATTTCTTTTAAAAGCGGCAAATAATGATGGGAAGTGGAGTAAAGACATGGCAGTTCTTCATATTAAGGTGCTTCCGGTTTGGTATTGTACCTGGTGGGCTCTTTCAATATTTGCTTTGTCTTTCGTTTTATTAGCTTTTATAATATTTCGTTTCTTTTGGCTGCGTAAGAGTATGCAAACGGAAATTCGTATGGAGAGATTAGATAAAGAAAAACGGGAAGAAATCAGCCAAATGAAAATACGTTTCTATGTTAATATTTCACATGAGCTGCGAACTCCGCTAACTTTAATTGTTGCTCCCCTACAAGAGCTTCTTAGTAATGTTACCGGGCATTGGGAACGTGAAAAATTATTATATATCCAACGGAACACGAAGAGGTTATTGCATTTGGTAAATCAATTGATGGATTACCGACGTGCCGAATTGGGTATTTTTGAATTAAAACCAGTATATGCCAATATATACAAAAGGGTACTGAATACCTTTTTGAATTATGAAAGTTTGGCGAAACGAAAGGATATAGACTATAATTTCTATTCAGAACTGCAAGATGAGGATGTGCTGTTTGATGGAACTTATCTGGATTTGATTGTTAATAACTTATTGTCGAACGCCTTTAAATATACGGGAGATGGGGAAAGTGTTTCAGTTAAATTATATAAGGAGAATAAGAATGTCGTTTTACAAGTTATAGATACGGGAGCCGGTATTCCCGAAGATAAACAACAAAAGATATTTGAACGTTTTTATCAAATAGAAAATGGACATGAGGGGAGTGGTATCGGACTATCTTTAGTGCAACGTTTGGTAGAATTACATCATGGACAAATTACATTGGTAAGCGAAGTGGGAGAGGGCTCTACCTTTTCTATTTATATTCCTCAGGACAAATCGGTGTATAGCGCTGATGAATTGTTAGGAAGCAGTGGGGAATTAGAGGAACAGCGTGTTTATTCTACCAATGCGCATGATATGTATGTCGATGATGTAGAATTCGTAGAAGTGGAAACTAATGAAAAAGAGGAGGGTAGTAAGCACGGAACGATTCTTATAGCGGAGGATAATGAGGAGTTGCGTCAGTATTTGTCAAATGGCTTATCAGCTCAATTTAATCTTATAGAAGCAGAGAACGGGCAACAAGCTCTGGACTTGCTGAAAGATAATGACGTAGACCTGATACTTTCAGATGTGATGATGCCTGTAATGGATGGAATAAAGCTTTGCAAATCAGTAAAGCAGAATTTAAGGACTTGTCATATCCCCGTGTATTTATTGTCTGCAAAAGTAGATGTTAAATACCAATTAAAAGGGTTGCAGGTTGGGGCGGATGACTATATTCCCAAACCATTCTCAATGGAAGTCCTGATAGCTAAGATCTTAAATATGCTACGTACTCGTTATCGCATTTTTGAACATTTCTCTAATACGGCAGAGATTGAGCCGGATAAGATAACGAGTAATGCAATGGATGAAGAAATGTTGAAGAAGGCTATTGCCATAGTAGAGAAGAACATAAGCAATGTGGAGTTCTCCACTGAACAATTTGCTAGTGAAATGAATATGAGCAGGTCTAATCTTCACTTGAAACTGAAAGCGATAACAGGTAAGTCTGCTATTGATTTTATTCATAAAATACGTTTTAATCGAGCTTGCCAGCTATTAAAAGAGGGTAAATATACTGTTTCTGAAATTAGTTTTATGGTAGGATATAATACACCTTCTTATTTTGCAGCTCGTTTTAAAAAATATATGGGGTGTCTTCCTACAGAATACGGAAAGAAATAATAAAGATACTATTTTATTGTATTTCATTATGATGAAAATATATACTTTATACGTCGTTTTTTCGATGTTTGTAAGTTTTCTGCTCATGTCATGTAGTCAGGAGAGAAAATCCGATTTTCTTATCGTCAAGAAAGATAGTCTTCAGTATGAGGGAAAATCTGTTGAGCTTTTTAAAATAACAAATAAGCAAGGGATGGCTATTGAGGTTACAAACTATGGTGCATCTTTGGTTTTTGTTTCTGCACCCGATAAAAACGGAGTGTTTGAACCCGTCGTTTTAGGTCTTGATAGTTTACGGCATTATCTAGGTAGGCAGCCTAAGCTTGGTGCTACGGTAGGCCGGTTTGCAAATAGAATTAAAGATGCAGAATTTAGTTTAGGCAAGACTGTTTATCATTTGGATAAGAATAGTAAAGCACATTCTATTCATGGCGGAGTGAAAGGTTTTAATCTTCAAGTGTTTGATGTTGATACATCGTATATCGTGAAAGATACTGCTGTAGTTGTTTTCAAGTATTTAAGTCCTGATTTAGAAGGTGGTTTTCCCGGAAATCTAAACCTTTCGTTAGCGTATAAATTGACTAATGATAATGAGGTTATTTTGGATTATGAAGCATCGACGGATAAGCCTACCATAGTAAACCTAACCAATCATAGCTATTTTAATTTGGCTGGATGCAAAGAATCTGTACTTAATCATTATTATATGATTGCGGGAGACTCAATAACTCCGGTTGACTCAATGGGAATCCCTACAGGGGAACTAATGGCAGTAGCAGGAACGGAATATGATTTTAGAGTTTTACAGTCGGCCAAACAGCGTATTGAAAAAAGGGAAAAGGGGTATGACATCAATTATAAACTCAATAAACAGCCGGGAACTTTAGCGCTTGCAGCGAAAGTTGTAGAACCTCTTTCCGGTCGAGTATTGAAAGCATATACAACTGAACCCGGTATGCAATTCTATACTCCGGCTTCTAATTTAGATTATTTGAAGGGGTATGCACATCTTTCTTACGGGAAATATTATGGCTTCTGTCTCGAAATGCAACATTTCCCGGATTCACCTCATAATCCTCAATTTCCAACCACTGTATTGTTGCCGGGAGAAATTTATCGGCAAACTACTATATATAAATTTGAAATATTATCTGAACAAAATAAATTTTAATTAAAACATTGATTATGAAAATGAAAGATTGGAAAAAGTGTATGTGTTTAATGGGTATTTCACTTTTTATGGCTTCTAATTTATGTGCAAGCCAAATTGGAAATGTGGAAGGTTCCAATACTCCTGTTAAAAAAACTCGGAGTACTACTTTTATTAGTGGAGAAAGTGCATGGGAACCTGCAGGAACAGGTGTAACTCGGCAGATAATGGGCTATGATGGGCAAGTGATGCTGGTGAAGGTGAAATTTGAGAAAGGTGCGATAGGAACTCCTCATACTCACTACCATACACAAACAACCTATGTGGCAAGTGGGAAGTTTGAGTTTACGGTAGGAAATGAAAAGAAGGTAGTAAAGGCAGGTGATGGTATTTACATTGAACCGGATATTTTGCATGGTTGTGTTTGTTTAGAACCAGGAATACTCGTGGATTGCTTTGCTCCAATGAGAGCCGATTTCTTGAAATAAGTTTCTTGATAGAAGAATGAGAGTGCCTTATTAGCGATATTTAACAAAACAGGTGAGCTTTATTGAATTATAGTAATCCTGCTCATATATATCTGTAGAACGGTATTTTATACAAAAATATCCTCTTCTATACAAAAATAGCATATAGAAAGTGTAAAAGTGTGATTAACAAAAACAATACTTTTACACTTTTTTTTGCATTTGCACTAAGTTTGTCATCGAAAAAAATTATTTCTAACGTAGAACCTTAGATTTATTTATTATGTACAAATTAAAAGAACTATTTTTAATGTTTATCCTTGCCTTTGTGAGTATGTCTGCATACGCGCAAAGCTTGACTGTTACTGGTAAGGTCATTGATGGCGATGGATATGAAGTAATTGGTGGCAGTGTAACTATTAAAGGAGCTGCTGGTGTAGGAACTGTTACAGATGTAAATGGTAACTATTCCTTGAAAGTAAATGATGCATCTAAAGATGTATTGGTCTTTTCGTATGTGGGAATGACTTCCCAGGAAGTGAAAGTTAACGGTAAAAATGTAATCAATGTAACATTGAAGGCTGATGCCGTAATGTTGGATGAAGTGGTTGCTATTGGTTATGCTACAGTAAAGCGTAAAGATTTAACGGGTTCTGTCGCATCAGTTGGTAATCAGGAGATTGCAAAAGTTCCTGTTAGTGATGTAACTCAAGCCTTATCAGGACGTATGGCTGGTGTGCAAATTCAACAAACAGAAGGTGCTCCAGGATCTTCGGTTTCTATCCGTATTCGTGGTGGTATTTCTATTACTCAGAGCAATGAACCTCTTTATATCATCGATGGTTTTCCTAGTGAAGATGGTATGTCCACTCTTGATCCTGCTGAAATTGAGACTATTGACGTCTTGAAAGATGCATCTGCTACGGCTATATACGGTGCTCGAGGCGCTAATGGTGTTGTGGTAATTACAACTAAAAATGGTAGTAAATCCGGTGGTAAAGCAACTGTTACTTTTGATACTTATGTTGGGTTCAAAAAAATCGCTAAGAAGTTGGATGTACTTTCTCCATACGAGTTTGCCTTGTTGGATTATGAGCGTACACTTTATAAGATTGCAAAAGGTGATGGTGGCGATTTGAATAAGTGGAAAAGTATTTATGGAAACTATAGTGATCTTGAGGCAAATTATGCTGGTCGAAAAGGTATAAATTGGCAGGATGAAACGTTGGGACGTACAGCTTTAACACAAAATTATCGTGTGGGTGTATCTGGAAATACTGAAAAAATGCAGTATAGCTTGGCTTATGCTTACTATGATGAGGAAGGAGCTATGATGTATAGTGGTTCTAAGAAACACAATATCTCTTTCAATATGAACCATGAGGTAAGTAAATGGTTAACAGTGAATGCTCGTATTAGTTATGACCAAATGCGTGTTGAAGGTATGGGTACTTCTGAAGGTGGTGACCGTTTTAATAAAATGCAGCATATTTTGCAGTATCGCCCTACTATTGGTATTAATGGTGTGGATACGGATTTATTGGGTGATGAGGATCCTTTGTTTGCCGATGATAGTGGTAATGTAATGCAAAATCCGCTTTTATCAGCTGCAGAAGAAACCAAAGATAAAGAATGGCGTACATTCCAAGCAAATGCCGGTGCAACTGTTAAGTTATTAAAAGGTCTTACATTCCGTAATACAACAGGTATGCGCTATCAAACTCGTCGTAATGATGTTTTTTACGGTGACCAGTCTATGACTGCAAAACGCTCCAGTATCAATGGTAGCATTACGAATATTGAAAGTAGCAGCTTCCAAACTTCCAATGTGCTAACTTATAATTGGTATAATGATAAACATAATGTAACAGCTATGTTAGGTCATGAATATGTTACTAAATGGACTCGTAATTTCATGGCTGGTGCTAATAATTTCCCAAATGATGAAATCGGTTTAGGCGATTTGTCTTTAGGCACACCAATCACTCCGACATCTAGTGAAAATTACGATGACAAATTACTTTCTTTCTTTGCACGTGTGAATTATAATTTGATGGACAAATACTTGTTCACAGCTTCTGTACGTGCTGATGGTTCTTCTAAGTTTGGTAAGAATAACAAATGGGGTTATTTCCCTGCTTTTTCTGCTGCGTGGCGTTTAGGTGAAGAAGAATTTATTAAAGATTTGAATATATTTTCTGATTTGAAGTTCCGTATTGGTTATGGTTTGGCAGGAAATAATCGCATTGGTAGTTACTCTAGCTTGGCTATTATGTCATCTGTAACTTATCCTAATGGCAATAGTGCACAATCAGGATACGCTTCTAAGCAAGTTCCTAATCCTGATCTGAAATGGGAGGCTAACAAGACATTTAATGTCGGTTTGGATTTTGGCTTCTTTGATCAACGTTTAACTATATCTCCGGAATTTTATATTAATCGTAGTAGTAATTTGTTATTTGATGCTCGCCTGCCAAATTCTTCCGGTTATTCCTCTATGACTATTAATGCAGGTGAAACAGAAAATAAAGGTATTGATTTAACTATTAATTCTGTAAATATTACGAATAAAAACTTCTCTTGGAATACGACGGTTACTTTATCTCATAATAAAAATTCAGTAAAGCAGCTGACTGGTGAAAAGGTGCAACTTTATTTGGCGGATATGGGTGTAAAAGGCGCAGGTTCTTCACACAAAATTGGTGTTGGTGAGCCCTTAGGTCAGTTCTACGGATATATATCCGACGGTCTATATCAAGTTTCAGATTTTGATTATGATGCTGCATCTGGTAAATATACGTTAAAAGATGGTATTCCTTACCGTGGTGAAAAAAATAAGGTACAACCAGGTATGCTGAAATTTAAAAACATAGACGGTAGCGAGGATAATAAAATAACGGAAGATGATAAAACAGTGATTGGTAATGCATTTCCAAAATTCTATGGAGGTATTAATAATACTTTTACCTATAAAGATTTTGATTTGAGTATTTTCTTGACTTATAGTTTTGGAAATGACGTATTGAATGCAACTAAATTAACCAATACAAGAACAGCTTTGACTAATAAAAATGTGTTAGCTGCTGCTGATTGGAGTCATCGTTGGGTTACTATTAATAAGGAAACTGGTGATTTGATTACAAACCCGGAAGAGCTTGCGGCTATCAATCAAGGTAAAACAATCGCTTGTTTTGACGATAACGGTTCATCTGATAATGCAGTTATACATTCATGGGCGGTAGAAGATGGTTCTTACCTGAAATTGAGTAATATAACATTAGGCTATACATTCCCCAAAAAAATTATTAATAAGATAGGTTTATCTAAATTGCGTTTGTATGCTACTGGCAATAATCTGTTGACTTGGACTAAGTATACAGGGTTTGATCCGGAAGTATCTACTATGAGTGATGCTATGACACCAGGCGTCGATTTCGGCGCTTATCCTAGAAGCCGTTCCTTTGTGTTTGGTATTAATGTAGCATTTTAATGAATTCTAAAAATCGAAATACAATGAAGAAAAATAAATTAATATATGTGCTTGGTGCACTACTGAGTGTGGGGGCTATTTCGTGTGATTTAACAGAAAAACCTACTTCATTCTATGAAATGGATACCTATTTTACTACTGCAGATAAGGCTAAAATGGCTGTAATAGGTATTTATGATTGTCTTGCAGCAGAGGGCTCTTATGGACAATATGCTATGCCGTTTGCTTCTTCTGATGATATGTATATGGTTAGGGGTACGGCTACTGGTGATGGAACGCGTCGCGATATATCACATTATGCTCTTACCTCCTCTAATACTTGGATAGCTTCCGTATGGAATTATACCTATGAAGGGATAGATCGTGCAAATACAGCTATTTCTGGTATTGAAGGGATGCCGGGCTATGAAGATAGTGACGAGTTAAAAGAATTGGTTGCTCAAGCTCGTTTTCTTCGTGCTTTTTTAGCATTTGACCTTGTGCGCTATTGGGGTGATGTACCTTTCAAAACGACAAGTACTGGCAGTTTTGGAGAAACTTCCCAACCTCGTACGGAACGGGAAAAGATATATGATCAGATTGTTATTGATTTGGACTTTGCCAAACAATATTTAAATCCTGGTAGTCAGGTCGCTTCTTCAGAGGTTCCTTGTCGTGGGGCTGCCCGTGCATTGCTAATGCGCGCTTATTTGCAACGTGCAGGATACAGTTTAGACCGTGCTACTCGCAAGCTTACTCGTCCAGATGATGCAACACGTCAAAAATATTTTGAGGCTGTTATTAAGGAATGGGAAGCGTTCAATACAGAGGGGTATCATGATTTTTATAGTGCTGGCTATGAAGAACTATTTAAGAATTACTCTAAACTTGTCTTGAATAACCAAGAGAGTTTGTGGGAAATAGCTTTTGAGCCTAATAATGGGCAGAAAGATAATGCGGGTTATTGGGCTACATATAATGGTCCGTTGGTAGATGCTCCAGATGCTGGTAGCGGAGCGGCAAATCAAACTCATATGGGACGTGCTAATGCTTTCTTTATAGTACTTCCCTATTGGGGACATTTTTACGAAGACAATGATGTACGTCGTGACGTAAACTTTGTTGATTATGTATATAGATGGGTGAAAAAGGATCAAGACCAAGTTAAAATGACCGTATGTCAAGAGATCTCAAAGAATATGTATCGTTATCCAGGTAAATGGCGTAGAGAGTGGATGGCACCGGGATTTGTTGATCCGAATCATACAGGGGTGAACTATTGTCCGTTACGTTATGCTGATGTTGTATTGATGGCAGCTGAGGCTTATAATGAAACAGGTAATACGCCGGAGGCTTGGAGATTATTAAATAGTGTACGTACTCGCTCCGAAGCAACCGCTATTACTTCGGCTAATTATGCAAGTCTAATGAAAGCCCCCAAAGTATATGATTTACCTTTCATCAGCGATGGGGATGAAGCTGGTAAGTTCCGTACAGCTCTTTATTGGGAACGTGCTTTTGAAACAGCTTATGAAGGCCAGCGTAAATTTGATTTAATTCGCTGGGGTATTTTGGGTGATGCATTACGTGCAGCTCAGGCATATATAGAGAACTGGGAAGAGGGTGCCGCAGAATTTAAAGATGTGGATAAAAACGGAAAACCGACGAAGTTGGAGGATGGCGCTACTCCTGCAGTGTGGGATCCTGTTGTTTGGGCAACACAGAATTATGTTGCTGGTCATAACTTTGTGGATGGTAAGCATGAGCTTCTTCCGATACCTTTGGCTGAAATACAGTCCAATGCACAGTTGAATGGAGAAAATAATCCGGGATATGAATAAATAATAGGTATTATACTATTTATAATTGCTGGAATAGCTTTATTCCACTAGCTTTTTGAATTCTGAAAGATGTTTCATAGGAGTTTTCTCCTATGCTAAACATCTTTCAGTCTTTAAGGACTAATATCTACTACAGCGTTTAGAATCTTTTGTATTGTATGAAAAAAATATTATTACTTGGTTATATTACTATTTTATATAGTTTTTTCGGGTGTTCTTCCAAGCAATCAAATGATAATTATGCTTGGTTAAAACACGCAATAGACGTATCTGCAGAACAGTTGCAATATACAGTGAATGATGTAGGCGATTCTATTTGCCTGCCTCGCTCTATTTGGACAAGTTATGGTGCAGACTTTCTGTGTGTACAGTTGGAAAAAAATCCAGTTACTTTTAAAGACTCTTTAAGGATAAAACCGGTCAAAGGGGATGTTGGTTCTCGCCGTTATTGCTTTTCCATTTATGATTGGACGAGTGGTTTCTTTCCTGGTAATTTATGGTATGCCTATCAGCTGACGGGCAGTGAAGTATTAAAAAAGAATGCTATTAAATTTACAAACTATTTATATCCGTTACGTGAATACAAAGGTACCCATGATATAGGTTTTATGATGAATTGCAGTTACGGTAACGCCAATCGTTTATGTCCGGCTGACAGTGTTCGCCAAGCTCTGATACAAACTGCTGATAATTTATGTGGTCGCTTTAATCCGGAGATAGGTTGTATTCGTTCATGGGATTTTGGAAAGTGGAATTTTCCTGTTATAATTGATAATATGATGAATTTAGACTTGCTGTTTTATGTTAGTCATCTCACTGGTGACGATAAATACAAGGAGCTTGCTTTGCGACATGCAAAAACAACAATGAAAAATCATTTTAGAGATGATTATTCATCTTATCATGTGGTCAGTTATAATGATAACGGAACGGTAGAGAAGAAATGTACACATCAAGGGCAGAATGATGCTTCTTCATGGGCACGTGGACAGGCATGGGGGGTATATGGTTATACGTCTTGTTACCGTGAATCAAGAGATGTACAATTTTTGCAACAAGCTAAAAATATAGCCGCACTAATCATGGAACGTGTAAAAACGGAAGATGCAATCCCTTTGTGGGATTACGATGCACCTGACATACCTCAAACACCTCGTGACGCATCTGCCGCTTCTATAACCGCTTCTGCCTTGATAGAATTGAGTACATTGACCGACGATGGACAAATTTACTTTGATTATGCTGAGAAGCTGCTGAAGAATCTCTCGTCAGATACTTATTTGGCTAAGATAGGTACAAATCAAGGTTTTATACTGATGCATTCCACTGGTTCATTACCTAATGGTTCTGAAATAGATACGCCGATTAATTATGCCGACTATTATTATTTGGAGGCATTACTTCGTTATATGCAAGTGAAAGGCATTGATTATAAGAATATTTAATCTTATTATTTATATATCATGAAAGTAATAAAATATGTTTTAAGTGCTCTCTTGCTGGCTGTTGCCATTATTGTAGATGCGCAACAACTCAGAAAAGAATCTTTTGAACTTCTGAATTTGGATTATCCGGGTTTGGAGAAAGTGAAAACTGCTTGTTCTCAACAGAAATGGGATGAAGCTGCACAAGAGTTATTGAATTATTACCGCAGTCGTACAACTATCACACATCCGGATATTGATTTGAAGAATCTCACCATATCAAAGGAGGAACAGAAATGGGCGGATGATGCCTTGGAGCATACTTTTTTTGTGCATAAAGGGTACCAGCCTTCATATAATTATGGTAAAGATATCAATTGGGAATATTGGCCTGTGAAAGACAATGAACTGCGCTGGCAGCTTCATCGTCATAAATGGTTTACTCCTATGGGTAAGGCTTATCGTATATCAGGTGATGAAAAATACGCCAAAGAATGGGCTTTTCAATATCTTGATTGGATTAAGAAGAATCCGTTAACTCAGGTTAAGAAGGAAGAGTTTGAATTAGTCAGTGCCGGTGAGATAAGAGACAATGCGGATAATGTTCGTTTCGCATGGAGACCGTTGGAAGTTAGTAACCGTTTGCAGGACCAAACCGGGCAATTCCTTTTGTTCTGTGCATCGAAAGCGTTTACTCCGGAGTTCCTGACAGAATTCTTGGTTAATTATCATCGCCATGGTGAGTTTATTTTAAGTAATTATTCGGATGAAGGTAATCATCTGCTGTTTGAGGCACAGCGTATGGTGTATGCCGGTGTTTTCTTTCCTGAATTTAAAGATGCTGCTACTTGGAGAGAAAGCGGGATTAATATTTTGAATCGTGAAATTAAGAAACAGGTATACAATGACGGCGGACAATATGAATTAGATCCTCATTACCATCTGGCTGCAATCAATATATTCTGTAAAGCTTTGCGTATGGCAGATTGCAATGGATTCCGTAACGAATTTCCGGCTGAGTATCTGGATACTATAAAAAGTATGATTGAGTTCTATACCAATATTTGTTTTCCGGACTATACCAATCCTTGTTTCAGTGATGCGAAATTAGGTGATTATAAGGCTGAGATTGCTAATTATCGTGATTGGCTTGCATTGTTCCCGGATAGTGAGTGGATACGTTACTATGCTACAGAAGGTCGTGAAGGTTCTATGTTACCTTATTTGTCTCATGGAGCGTTGACTTCCGGTTTCTTCACTTTCAGAAACGGTTGGAAAAAAGATGCGGCCGTAATGGTAGTTAAGGCGGGGCCCAAAGGTGAATGGCATTGCCAACCGGATAATGGTACTTTTGAATTTTGGTTTAACGGCAAGAATCTATTTCCGGACTCTGGTGCATATGTTTATGCAGGAGATGCTGAAGTCATGAAATTGCGTAATTGGTTCCGCCAGACACGTGTGCATAATACGTTGACGTTAGACGGCCGCAACTTTGAGACTACACAGTCTGTAACTAAATTATGGCAGCCGGAAGGAGATACGCAAATATTGGTTACGGAAAATCCTAGTTATAAAGACCTGAGGCATCGCCGTACTGTTTTCTTTGTCGATCAGACCTATTATGTTATAGTAGATGAGGCAATTGGTGATGCCAAGGGAACGGTTAATTTGAATTATCATTTCTGTGAGGGTACAGTAAATATTGATGTAAAGGAGAATGCGATAACTACGGCTTATGAGGGGCCGAGTAACGTGAAATTACAGTGCTTCCCGGAAACAGAGGCATCTTTAAAAGAAGAGGAAGGTTGGCGCTCTACCGCTTACCGCCAGCGTGTACCTCGTACTTCTTTGTCTTTCAATGTAAACAAGAACAATGCAGAGGCTGTACGTTATATAACGATCATTTATCCGGTAAAAGATATTACTAAATATCCGACACTGACAGCGAAGTTCCAAAATAAAGGTTTTGACGAGAAAGGTGTAAAGGTTGAGGTTTCTGTCAACGGTACAGCACGCCAATTAATGTCTCAGTTAAAATAAACTACGATTATGAATCGACTATCATATACACTATTGCCCCTTACCGCCCTCGGGCTCTCGGCTTGTACTTCCCCAAAGACGGAGGTAAGTCGTCCTAACATTATCTTTATGATGACGGACGACCATACCACACAGGCGATGTCATGTTATGGCGGTCGTCTTATCCAAACTCCGAATATGGATAGGATAGCTAATGAGGGTATCCGTATGGATAACTGCTATGCAGTCAATGCATTGTCAGGTCCCTCGCGCGCTTGTATTCTCACGGGTAAGTTCAGCCACATGAATGGCTTTACCGATAATGCGAGTACTTTCGATGGAAGTCAGCAAACCTTCCCGAAGCTATTGCAGGCAGCAGGTTATCAGACATCAGTGATTGGTAAGTGGCATCTGATAACCGAACCGCAAGGGTTCGATTACTGGTGTATTTTGAGCGGACAGCATGAGCAGGGCGATTACTATAATCCCGACTTTATTGAAAACGGTAAGCATGTGGTGGAGAAAGGTTACGTAACCGACATAGTTACCGATAAAGCAATCGAGTATTTGGAACATCGGGACAAGAGTAAGCCTTTCTGCATGATGTATCATCAAAAAGCTCCCCATCGCAATTGGATGCCGGCGCCCCGTCATTTGGGGATGTTCAACAACACCACATTCCCGGAACCCGGCACGCTTTTCGATACATATGAAGGCAGAGGACGTGCCGCCAAAGAACAAGATATGTCGATTGAGCATACGTTGACTGATGACTGGGATTTGAAGTTGCTGACCCGTGAGGAAATGCTGAAAGACACTACCAACCGTCTTTATCAGGTATATAAGCGTATGCCGGCTGCTGTACAGGACAAATGGGATTCTGTCTATGCGCAACGCATTTCGGAGTATCGTAACGGAAACCTAAAAGGCAACGCGTTAATCAGCTGGAAATATCAGCAATACATGCGCGATTATTTGGCTACCGTAGTTGCTGTGGACGAGAATATCGGACGGTTACTCAATTATTTGGAAAGGACTGGCGAATTGGATAACACAATCATTGTCTATACTTCCGACCAGGGTTTCTTTTTAGGAGAGCATGGCTGGTTTGACAAGCGTTTCATGTATGAAGAGTGTCAGCGTATGCCGATGATTGTCCGATATCCCAAAGCAATCAAGGCGGGAAGCACATCGAATGCGATAGCTATGAACATAGACTTTGCTCCTACATTCCTGGATTTTGCAGGAGTAGAAATTCCGGATGATATTCAGGGAGAATCTTTGAAACCGGTTCTTACCAATGAGGGGAATGCGCCAGCTGATTGGCGGAAGGCTGCTTATTACCATTATTATGAATACCCTGCCGAACATTCGGTGAAACGCCATTATGGTATTCGTACGACTGATTTTAAATTGATTCATTTCTATAATGATGTGGATGAATGGGAAATGTATGATATGCAGAATGATCCGCACGAGTTGAATAATCTATACGGTAATCCTGAATATACTGCTAAACAAGCCGAACTTATGCTGTTACTGAAAGAAGTGCAGGAACAATATAAGGACAATGACCCTGATGAGAGGATAACGGAATTGTTTAAAGGTGACAGGCGTTTTATGGAGAATCGGTGAAAAGTAGAGGATTCTTTGCCCGAACTTGATATTTAACAGGAGAATACTTATATTTGCTACCAATCATTCATAAAATATATCTATGGACAATAAATTTGTAGTAAATATAGGTCGCCAGTTAGGTAGTGGCGGACGAGAAATCGGAGAGAAGCTGGCTGTTCGCTTGGGCATTGATTTTTATGATAAGGAACTGATTAACCTTGCTTCCGAAGAAAGCGGATTGTGCAGGGAATTCTTTGAGAAAGCGGATGAAAAGGCTTCACAGGGAATTATAGGTGGTTTGTTTGGTATGCGCTTTCCGTTCATAAGTGACGGAGCCATGCCTGCAACCAATTGCTTGAGCAACGATGCATTGTTTAAGGTGCAAAGTGATGTGATACGGAAGCTTGCTTCCGAGAAGTCCTGTTTGTTCGTAGGGCGTTGCGCCGATTACATTTTGCGGGATAATCCGCGTTGTGTCAATATCTTTATTTCCGCATCGCGCGAAGATCGGATAGCCCGTTTATGCCGTCTGCACTCTATTTCGGAGAACGCGGCAGAGGAGAAAATGAATAAAGCGGATAAGCGGCGTGCGGAATATTATAACTATTATAGTTATAAGACTTGGGGAGCGGCTGCTACCTATCATCTTTGTATTGATTCATCCGTATTGGGTATTGACGAAACGGTCAGCTATATAGAAGAGTTCATAAGGAAGAAACTGAAACTGTAGTTTGCGAGTTCGTTGGAGTGGGAATATATCATCACATAAAAAAGCCCTCTGAATAAGCTCAATAATCATTATAAATAAAATCGGGAAGAAATTTACTATAATTTTAGTAGGATTATAGTAAATTTCTTCCCGATTTTATTTATAGCTTGAAAGCGCTCCTTGAACTAATCTTTACATCATTGCCAGCAATATCATTTGTCCCGCCAGAATACGCAGGAACATCGTTAACGGATAAACCGTAGAGTAACCTACTGACGGCGCATCGTTACCTGATGCCTGGTTGGAATATGCCAGTGCGGGCGGATCGGTATTACTGCCGGCAATCAGACCCATTAACGTGAAGTAATTGACCTTGCAATAAAGTCGGGCAATAATGCCGATTATCAGTAACGGAATGGTGGTAATCAGGAAACCATAACCCACATAAGACAAACCGCTTCCTTCCACTACTGTTTGTACAAAATGCTCTCCCGCCTCTATTCCCACACTGGCAAGGAATAGTACGATACCTATCTCACGCAGCATTAAGTTGGCGCTCATGGTGGTATATGTTACAAGATGAAGTTTGTGTCCGAAGCGTCCGATAAGGATGGCCACTACCAGCGGACCGCCTGCCAGACCTAATTTCACCGGAGTTGGCATGCCGGGGAATGCAATAGGCAGGCTGCCCAATAAGATACCCAGGAATATACCTACGAAAATTGTAACGATATTCGGCGTATCCAGACGTTTCAGCTGATTACCCAATACGCCGGCTACACGCTCTACGGCATCTTGTTGCCCTACAACCATTACGCGGTCACCCACTTGGAGTACCAGATTAGGATCGGCAAATAAGTCCATACCCGAACGGTTGATACGTGTCACGTTTACACCGTACATACTGCGGAAGTGCATGCTTCCCAGTTTCTTTCCGTTGATTTCCGACTTGGTAACCAAGATACGGCGTGAAACCATGGGAGTATCCTGCTTCTCCCAGTCTACTTGGATTTCCTTACCGATAAAGGCTGTTACGGCTTCAGCATCCTCCTCGGAACATACGATGAACAACTGGTCACCGATGTGGAATTCCGTGTCTTGGTTCGGGATGCTGACATGCCCTTCGTGACGAATGCGGGAGCATACGAAAGAACGTCCCAGGAAGTCTTTCACCTGAATCAGCTTTTTACCGTCGATAGCTTCATTACGCACTTCCAGATGCAGCATATGCGGCATGTGTTTCATATCGGTTTCTTGCGTATTGAGTTGCTCTTCTTCCTTTTTCAGATTGATGCGGCAGATATAACGCACGGCGATAATAGCACCGATGATACCCACTACGCCGAGCGGATAGGCGCAAGCATATCCCAATGCAATAGGATCACCTGTATAGTTCAGCTGGTTCAGCGCTTCTTGGGCGGCACCCAAACCGGGAGTATTGGTCACGGCACCGTACAGAATACCTACTATCATCGGAAGGTCTATATTACCGTCAATGAAGTAAATACTCAATGCGACAACGATATTCAGTGCCACAATGCCTACGGCAAGCATGTTTAGCGTCATACCCCCTTTCTTGAAAGAGGAGAAGAACGACGGCCCCACTTGCAGACCGATACAGAATACAAATAAAATCAAACCGAATTCTCGGATGAAATGCAAAATGTGTGTTTCACCTGTAAATCCGAAATGCCCCATCAGAATACCGGTAAAGAGTACAAACGTCACTCCCAGCGATACTCCGAAAACTTTAATCTTGCCCAACAGTACCCCTACGGATATAACGAATGCGTATAAGCAGACGATATGCGCAACGGATGTCGGGTCCCAAAGAAGACTTTCTAACCAGTTCATAGTACCTTATTATATATTGCTTTAAAAATTTTGCGCAAAATTACTTAATAAAGGGGAGGTAACAAAAGGTTTGCCTTTCTTTTTGTAATACCAACTTTGCAAAAGCATGGGGTATGCGGGGAATATGTCTTGAATAAGGATGAACATAGTGCTATCAGTAAGTGCAATTTTCTCTAAAAAGCCTTTTTGTTTTAAGTATTTCCTTATATTTGCAAGTCTCTTGATGACAAAATGAATACTATTCATCTATTTTAATTTTAAATAAACTATGGCAGACAGTAAAGAAAAACTCTTCTCGGACTTTTCTCCGGTTTCTACGGAACAGTGGATGGAGAAAGTAACCGCAGACTTAAAAGGTGCGGACTTTGAGAAAAAGCTCGTTTGGAGGACGAATGAAGGATTCAAAGTGAAACCTTTCTATCGCATGGAAGACCTCGAAGGTTTGAAGACCACAAATGCTCTTCCCGGTGAGTTCCCGTACCTTAGAGGTACAAAGAAAAACAACAATGAGTGGTTCGTTCGCCAGGAAATAAAGGTGGAATGTCCTAAAGAAGCCAATGCCAAGGCATTGGATATCCTGAATAAGGGCATCGATTCACTCTCTTTCCACGTGAAAGCCAAAGAACTGAGTGCGGAGTATATCGAGACTTTGCTGAAAGACATCTGCGCGGAATGTGTGGAATTGAACTTCTCTACCTGCCAGGGACATGTGGTGGAGTTGGCGGAACTTTTGGTCGCTTATTTCCAAAAGAAAGACTATGACCTTACGAAGTTGCAGGGTTCTATCAACTATGATTATTTCAACAAGATGCTGGCTAAGGGTAAAGAGAAAGGTGATATGGTAGCTACTGCCAAAGCCTTGATTGAAGCTACTTCCGTTCTTCCGAAATATCGCGTGCTGAATGTAAATGCGCTGACACTCAACAATGCGGGTGCATATATCTATCAGGAATTGGGCTATGCGTTGGCTTGGGGTAATGAATACATGAACCAACTGACCGATGCCGGACTGCCGGCAGCTCTGGTAGCCAAGAAGATTAAGTTTAATTTCGGTATCAGTTCCAATTATTTCCTTGAAATCGCAAAATTCCGTGCAGCCCGTATGTTGTGGGCCAATATCGTAGCTTCTTATAATCCGGAATGTCTGCGCGATTGCGAAAACAAAGGCGAACACAATGAATGCCGCTGTGCTGCCAAAATGAGAATACATGCGGAAACCTCGACTTTCAACCTCACTTTGTTCGATGCACATGTAAATTTGTTGCGTACGCAGACTGAGGCTATGAGCGCTGCTCTTGCGGGCGTTGACTCTATGACAGTGGTTCCGTTCGATAAGACGTATGCCGCTCCCGATGAATTCTCGGAACGTCTGGCGCGTAACCAACAGTTGCTGTTGAAAGAGGAATCTCACTTTGACAAGGTGATTGACCCTGCTGCCGGTTCTTATTACATCGAGAACTTGACCGTGGCTATTGCCAAGCAAGCTTGGGAACTGTTCCTTGCAGTGGAAGAAGAGAGCGGTTTCTATGCCTCTGTAAAATCCGGTAAGGTACAGGCAGCCGTGAACGAAAGCAATACGGTTCGTCATGCGGCTGTTGCCAAGCGTAAGGAAGTGTTGTTGGGTACTAACCAGTTCCCGAACTTCAACGAAAAGGCGGGCGACAAGAAACCTTTGGAAGCCTCTTGTTGCTGTGGCGGACACAGCACTTGCGAAAAGGATGTTCCTTCACTGAACTTCGACCGTGCCGCCAGCGAATTTGAAGCATTGCGTCTGGAAACGGAAGCTTCGGGCAAGCGTCCTAAGGCGTTTATGCTGACTATCGGTAACTTGGCAATGCGCCAGGCACGTGCTCAATATTCTTGTAACTTCCTGGCTTGCGCCGGATATGAAGTTGTTGACAACCTCGGTTTCCCGACCGTAGAGGAGGGTGTGGAAGCAGCGATGGAAGCTAAAGCCGATATTGTGGTTCTCTGTTCGAGCGATGATGAATATGCGGAATATGCCGTTCCTGCTTTCAAAGCTTTGAATGGTCGCGCTATGTTCATTGTTGCCGGTGCTCCTGCCTGCATGGACGAGCTGAAAGCGGCAGGCATCGAGAACTTTATCCATGTTCGTGTCAACGTTCTGGAAACATTAAAGGAATTCAACAAGATATTAATCAAGAATTAAGAATGAAAAATGAAGAATAGGCTGAGCATTTATTCCGCATGGTAATTCTTCATTCGTCATTCTTTGTTCATCATTTTTAAGAAGATGAGAAAAGATTTTAAAAACTTAGATATATATGCCGCTTTTCAGCCTGCCAATGGTGCTGAGTGGCAAAAAGCTAACGGCATCAAAGCCGACTGGAAAACTCCGGAACACATTGAAGTGAAGCCTGTTTACACCAAAGAAGACCTCGAAGGTATGGAACACCTCAACTATGCGGCAGGTATTCCGCCTTATCTGCGCGGTCCGTATTCTGTAATGTATACCTTGCGTCCATGGACTATCCGTCAGTATGCCGGGTTTTCTACTGCCGAGGAGTCCAATGCGTTTTATCGCCGTAATCTGGCTTCCGGACAGAAAGGTCTGTCCGTTGCATTCGACTTGGCTACCCACCGTGGCTACGATCCCGACCACGAGCGTGTAGTTGGTGATGTTGGTAAGGCAGGTGTATCTATCTGTTCACTGGAAAACATGAAGGTGCTTTTCGACGGTATTCCTTTGAACAAGATGTCAGTGTCTATGACTATGAATGGCGCGGTACTTCCGATTATGGCATTCTACATCAATGCCGGTCTGGAACAGGGTGCTAAGCTGGAAGAAATGGCAGGTACTATCCAAAATGATATCCTGAAAGAATTCATGGTGCGTAACACTTATATCTATCCGCCTGCATTCTCTATGAAGATTATCTCCGATATCTTTGAATATACATCTCAGAAGATGCCTAAGTTCAACTCTATCTCTATCTCCGGTTATCATATGCAGGAAGCCGGTGCTACGGCGGATATCGAGTTGGCCTATACACTGGCCGACGGTCTGGAATATCTTCGTGCGGGTGTTGCCGCCGGTATTGATATTGATGCGTTCGCGCCTCGTCTGTCATTCTTCTGGGCTATCGGTACCAACCACTTTATGGAAATCGCCAAGATGCGTGCCGCGCGTATGTTGTGGGCTAAGATTGTGAAGCAATTCAATCCGAAGAACCCGAAATCACTTGCCTTGCGTACACACTCCCAGACTTCCGGTTGGTCACTGACCGAGCAAGACCCGTTCAACAACGTAGGCCGTACCTGTATTGAGGCTATGGCTGCCGCTTTGGGACATACACAGTCTCTGCATACCAATGCTTTGGATGAGGCTATCGCCTTGCCTACCGATTTCTCCGCGCGTATCGCACGTAATACGCAGATTTATATTCAGGAAGAAACTTATATCTGCAAGAATGTCGACCCATGGGGCGGTTCTTACTATGTAGAGTCTCTGACCAATGAACTGGCGCACAAGGCTTGGGAATTGATTCAGGAAGTGGAAAAACTGGGCGGTATGGCGAAGGCTATCGAAACCGGTATTCCCAAGATGCGTATCGAAGAGGCTGCCGCACGTACGCAAGCCCGTATAGACAGTGGTTCACAGACTATTGTAGGTGTAAATAAGTATCGTTTGGAGAAAGAAGCCCCCATCGATATTCTTGAGATTGATAATACGGCTGTTCGCCAGGAGCAGATTCAGAACCTGAAGACATTGAAGGAAGGTCGCGATGAAGCTGCTGTTCAGAAAGCGCTCGAAGCCATTACCAAATGTGTGGAAACGAAAGAAGGCAATCTGTTGGAATTGGCAGTGGAAGCTGCACGTGTTCGTGCCACATTGGGTGAGATTTCGTATGCTTGCGAAAAAGTTGTAGGACGTTATAAAGCAGTAATTAGAACTATTTCAGGCGTGTATTCATCAGAAAGTAAAAATGACAGCGACTTCCACAAAGCGTGTGAGTTGGCTGAGAAGTTTGCGAAGAAAGAGGGGCGTCAACCTCGTATCATGGTAGCTAAAATGGGACAGGACGGTCACGACCGTGGCGCCAAAGTGGTAGCGACCGGATATGCGGACTGCGGTTTCGACGTGGATATGGGACCGTTGTTCCAGACTCCTGCCGAAGCGGCTCGTGAAGCTGTGGAAAATGACGTTCACGTAGTGGGTGTTTCTTCATTGGCTGCCGGACACAAGACACTGGTTCCGCAGATTATTGAAGAACTCAAGAAGTTGGGACGTGAGGATATTGTAGTTATCGCAGGTGGTGTGATTCCCGCGCAGGACTATGATTTCCTCTATAAAGCAGGTGTAGCCGCTATATTCGGCCCCGGAACTCCGGTAGCGAAGGCTGCCTGCCAGATTCTTGAAATCTTATTGGATGAGGAATAATCCGTAAAAGGAAATGTTAAAAAAAGGGCGGAATGCTTTTGCATATCCGTCCTTTTTTCTTAATCTGTGTTATAAAACATACTTTTTTTCTTGGATAATTTGCAAATTTCTCAATTGTCCGTATCTTTGCAATGTGTTTTTCATAGTATTAGATTTAAGGTTAACAAAGGTTGGAGTACAGCGGTACTCCTTTTTTTATGCCCGTACGTTACGTATGGAGTAAAATCAGAGTTTCTTCACCATCAGTTTGCTTTCACCGATAGTTTGTTGCGATAATATTGTAAAACGGATACGCGTAAGCTTTTTCTGGCTCCATGAGTGAATTAATTTAGGATCAGTCAATTCGATGATATCTGCTTCGGGCGATAAAAGCTTTTTATTGTATTCCAGTTTGAATTTACCGGCTTCTCCTGTCAGGATGATGTTCTTGTCGTTGTCAATCTCAACTTCGTTGCAAGTCATCAGGCTTAATATGCTTGGTTTTTCGTAGGCTGCCAATTCCCATCTGTCGGTGATTGTGAAATCCTTTTTTCTGTGCAATGTATAGTTGCGGGTCCAGCTTTTCACGTTTGCTTCCTGCGGATAAGCCCGGGCTATGTCTATCTGATAAGATATGGTTTTGGCTGTGGCTTTGTATTGTTGATTGTACGCCGCAAACTCTCTGCCGTTCTTTTGTGCTGTTCCGTTAATGAGAGGCAGGTTATGATAATCGGATTGCATGGTCCATATCGTATATCGTTCCGGTCCGAAGGTCTGTCGGGTATATGTTCCCACACCTACATCTATAAGTAACGGTTTGGAATTGTAGTAAAGAATGCACGAACCTACATCGTTATGATTATGGCTCTCCTGATTATTCCCGCCTTTTGCAGCGAAAAAGAAGCCGTCACTTTTTCCTTCGGTATCACGCGCTACACAAATTTGGGTATCTTTAAACCAGTAACTGCCAATCAGCGGCTCGCCTTGCGGATAGTTGATAATGTCTTTGTACATAAAGAGTTCATCTAAGGCGGAAGCGAAATAGCCGTTTACCCCATTTTTGAAACTTTGGTTTTGTCGTGCCATCAATGAGGCGAATTTCATCATTGCCGGGTCTCCTATCAGTTTACCATACTGATATAGAATACCGGGACTTGGACTTACTATGGGTGCGGAGTCGGCGAAGTTGACAAAATAATTACCGCCGATGTGTACCCGGTAGATGTATTGCGCCATATTGCGCAGGAGCGGGGAGCTGAATATGTTCACTTTATTTCCGGTTACTTTAGCCAATAAATCCAAAAACTTCAAGGCATAGCCGGATGCTCCGCTCCAATAGGTGGGACCTTCGTCACACGCACCATCTTCATGATACATGCTGAAAAAGAAGTCTGTAGATTTCATCAGCTTCCACACTCCCTGTTGGATACGTTCCGGGCTCCTTTCTATCAGCATCAGTGCTTGCAGTACATTGTAGTTAACCCATGGATTCCAGTTATTGACTTGCTGGCCGCCGAATCCCATCCACCAATAATCATCCCGTGCGAAGTAAGGATTTATTAGGTTTTTATTGACTTCCTCTACAATTCGTTCATTGATGAGAGGGCTTGTTTTATCGAATTCGTCTTTCAGGAAATAGTAGGTCCATGCCATTTGTGCGCCGATGTCGGCTACTACCAATTCAATGGTCGGTTCATTCCGGTCGGGAAGTCCGGAGCGGTCTTTCTGAAAACCGAGGTGTGCCGAGTGTATCCAAGAGGTTTCGCATAGAAACCACACGCCGTCTATGATAGCATCCATAAATCTTCCTTGTCCCTCTACCAATTCAGCGATGGTAAGGGCTTGCAAGGCTTTGTGGTTGGCACGTCCGGTACGGATTTCACCGGTACGTTTAAAAGCAAGGTAGTCGGAAGCGAGGTCGGGTTTCCATTCGTGTTTCAAGGCTTGTTCTCCGTTTTTGATGATAATCTTTCTGATTTCCGGGTCCACTTTCTCTTGCCAGGACTTACGGTCGGTATACTTAGGATAATCCACCCAGCTTTGGTGGTAGAGGATGGCGGTTCCTAAGTCTTCATAAGAAATGGTTTGCTCAAGAAGATGTCTTTCTGTAGCGTTGGCGGAAAAACCGGTACAGATAATTGTGATAAGTAATGAACCTGTCAATAACAGACTTTTTATTTTTGACATTTGCAGTATGTATTAGATGCGTTTATAAAAACAACCTTTTACCTAACCTTTATCCCTTGTTTTGTAAATCTATGTATCTTTTCAGCGCTTCCAGGTAGTAGTAGTCTGCATAATTCAACGGTACATCGATTTCGGAACCGTGCGGTAACGAACCGGTGGAGTGCATCAGTACATAGCCTTGGTTACTGCCTTTTGCCGACAGGTAATCAGGACTTGAGAGATTTTTCAGAATCGTTTCCGCATAGTCAAAATATTTCTTTCCGTCAGGTATAAATGTACTGAGTTCCAAAAATGCTGATGCGGTGACGGCGGCAGCCGATGCGTC
>ULQT01038346.1_pt1 | contig 66979 bp, 62 predicted proteins | sample 1954791 | NCBI WGS metagenome assembly ULQT01 (sample SAMEA4835663, study PRJEB28245) | human gut metagenome | biome: gut microbiome; material: fecal sample | place: Denmark | collected 2008 | reverse complement strand
GACGATTTCAGAATAGGCGTACCGTTCGAGCAGAATTTGCAAGAATTACGATATATCCTGCATCTTCCAAAAATGCTTTGATTATATTTTGAATTGCTATTTCATCTTCAATAATTAAAATCGTTTTCGACATCTATATCACCTCTATCAAAGCATAACATACAATTATGGAGATAGTGTGTAGTTGAATTATTTTTTCGGAAAACTGCTAATAAAATTTTATGTTTATCCTACAAGCATATCCTGTCTAATATCTCATCTATATTTTTCTGTTATCACAAATCTTTCCAAAGAAAGACTCCCCGGATAAACCGGGGAGCCTCCAGAATCTCTTGCTAAAATTGTCCAAAATCTTATAAATTTGCAAGCCTTTCCTATCTCCTGTCAATATCCATCAGCTCTTTTTCTTCCTCTACTTCAAAAGCAAACACATCTTTCAAATGTCTGTTTAAAACACGTTTTCCTCCCTGATCTCCCTCTAACTTTAAAAGCTCCGGCACATATTTTTCGTGAAAAATTACCGGATTTCCATATTTTCCTTCATGGGCAACACAGCCAATTCCTTTTTGGGTTCTTAAAAATGCAGTTAAAAATTCTTCTATGGTCTGTTTTTTTAAAAATGGCTGATCTGCCACAAAAAACATATAATAATGTTCTGTTTCCCGTCTCTTACAGTTCTGTTGCCACGTATAGAATGCAGTTTTCAGACCAAGTTTCAGAGATGAGGAAATTCCCAGAATACTTTGTTCATTCTTTACAGCCTGGATTTCCTCTTTTTGCATAGTATCCAAAATTTCTTCATACTGAGTTACAACGGTAAGTGACTGCAGTTTTTTTTCCTGCTGTAGTTTTTTCAGGCGTTCCAGAAGATGCAGGTACATAGGCTTATCTTCTAAGAAAGCCAGCAATTTATTCCCACCAAATCTTCTGGAAAAGCCTGCCGCCAAATAAATAGCATGTACCTCTTTTTTCCAGCCATGAAGAAATACTGGAACCATCAGCATCTTCTGCAGATTGTTTTTGCTTTTTTCCGCACAGGGAAGTATATCTGCCTGATTGAAAATCACCGCCAGCTTTGCTTTTGGAAATTCTGTGCGTAAAGGTTCTACATACCCTTTTTCCAATAAGGCTCCCAGTAATTCTTCTGTCAGTATCTGCTTTCGCAGCGATTCTTCACACTTTCTATTTTCCTGGCACATCAAAATAGTTTCTGCCTCTTTCAGACGAAAACAAATCTCTTCTAATGGCCTCCCCAAAGCGCTTGCCCCCGCCACAAGGAAAATATGGGTACATTCTTTTGGAATCACCGGTTCTTTTGCTCCCGGTACTTTTACCGGAAAGCGTTTTGCCCCATCTGCCTCCACCAGAATACAGTCTGTGTGGGTTCTCACCTGCTCCCACACAGAAACAGGCAAACCAGTGATTTTTTCTGGATGCTTTGCCTTGCTTCCTGCGATTACCCAGCCTCTTTTTTCTAATTCTTCCAGGATTTCTGCCCCGGATGCATCCACACATCCAATTTCGCCAATTCTTACTGGATGCTCCATATGGGTAGTGGTGGTTACCAGAACTTTTTTTCCCTGTTTAGCCAGACTGCGCGCCAGTTCCAGCATACAGGAGGTTTTGCCGCCCGCTCCTACAAAAGAAATTACCTGGGTTGTAGATTCCCCTGTTAATTCTCCCATTTCTTTTACGATTTCTTCCAGTTTCATGGTTTTACTTTAACATTCCTTTTTCATAGGCACATACTAATTCCAACACACTTCCTGCAATACATTTCGCCTTATCAGAAATCAAAGGACAATACTCTCTGGATTCTTTTCTCGGATCTACGTCTGCTGTCTTAAAATGTTCTGTCACTTCATATCCATCCTGGATAATTCCACGCACCACGCCGGAAATCTCTGTACGCACTTCTACTATTCCGATTTCACTCTCAATCCAGCCAATACTTTCTCCTGCTTCCACCCAGTCTCCGATTTCATGATGCTGGTGAAAAATTCCTCTGCATGGTGCATGAATAACCCGTTCTTTTCCATATCCTCCTATGATTCCCGGAACTCCTGTATTGGGAATTGCAAAGCCTTTCTCTATGATTCTCCCCAGGTAATGTCCTCTCTTGGTTTCAATCACATAGTCTACCTCTTTGCCAGCCTCAAAACCAGGACCAAGAGCAATGGTCAGGTCTGCCATTTCCCTCCTTGTCCCAAGATTTTTCTTTGCCAGAATTCCATCAATTAAAATCTGCGGATGGTACTTTTTAAGGCAATGAGCCTCTTCATCTACCAAAAGCACCGGTTTCCCAGGCTCTACTGTTTCCAGTGCTTTTTCTATGGATTCCACTTTTGTACAAGCCATGCCTTCTACTTCCATGATACCTTCATACACTGCCTGGCAAAAGGATACCTGACGGCGTATTGCAGATGGCTTCTGACTTTCCAAAACAATCACCAGATAACCGCTTTTGCTTAACCGATAAATGGTTCCTGTGGCCAGATCTCCTCCGCCTCTTACAATAATGGGTTTCATCATTTTTTCTCCTAATCTCTTCTGACTTAAGGTTTGATAATCAAATCTGCTTTTGCCTGAGTTTCCACAATCATATACATATTTGCCACAGAACCCACCTTTAACTTTTCTTCCAGGCCATAGTAATTCAGGCAGGTCCCACAGGTAAAGATTTCCACTCCTGCCTCACAAAGTGTCTGCAAATCCGCCAGAACAGGAGAACCCTCACAAGACAGATACGCGCCTTTGTTATACAAAAGAATCGTAGTAGGAAGTGTTTCTAGCTGGGTTAACGCATATACAAACCCTTTCATCAAGATATTTCCTAATTCTGCTTCTCCCTCCCCCATTTTGTCGGAAGAAATTACTACAACTGTTTTTTTTACTCCACCAATAGTGCAATTCTCCATTTCCTGTGGCATTTCACTTTCCCTGCTGCCTTTTTTGGTAACGGTAATCCGCACCTGATACTGCTTGTCTCCCAGCTTTTTAGAAGCATACTCTGCCTCTTGGGAATTTGCCAGCTTCCGAAGATTTGCCACTGCCATTTCATTATCCACTTCTACCAGAATCACATCTCCTGGTTTGCTTTGATCCATTTCTTTTTTTGTGAGAATCACGGGCTTGGGACAGGTAAGTCCTTTGGCATCAAGCATCTTTTCCATTTTATCCCCTACTCCTCTCTTTTCTTCTGCTCAAACAGGAATATTTCATATATTCCTTCTGCTCTGATAATTCCTTCTTGCATCTGTTTTTCTATGAGTTCTCTCTCTTTTAAGGGAGCTGCCCATGCCAGTCCGCATCCTGCAGATATAGCTCCTGGCAGGGGAATCATACGTCCTTCTATTTCATGTTCCTGAAAATATTGTTCTGCTTCTATAGCATTGGTTGTCTCCTCAAAAGCTACCACAAGCTTCAACACTTTCTCTCTCATGCTTTCTTCTGCGCCTCGATTTTCTCTGCCAGATCATTAAGATAAACCCAGCGGTCCATTTTTTCTTCCAAATCTGCCTCTGCCTGTTCTTTCTCTTTGGTAAGTTCGTTGAGCTTTCCTGAATTGGTGGCATTTGCCATAATCTCCTGATCCAGTTTCTCAATTTTTTCTTCCAGGGCAGCAATATCATCATCAATGGTCTCGTATTCCCTTTGTTCCTTAAAAGTGAATTTCAATTTCACAGGGCGGTTCTGCTTCCAGGTTTCTGCGCTTTCTTTTTTATTTTCAGAGGTTTTCTCAACAGAAACGGTAGCTTTTGTATTCATAGACGTTTCCGTAATCCCTCTTCTTACTTTTGCTTCCAGGTAATCCGTATAACCGCCCTCATACTGCTGCAAATGTCCGTTTCCGTCAAACTCAAAAATCCGGTCCACCACATTATCCAGGAAATAGCGGTCATGAGATACAGTCACTACAATTCCGGAAAAAGAATTCAGATAATCTTCCAGGATGGTTAAGGTAGGAATGTCCAGATTGTTTCCAGGCTCATCCAAAAGCAAAAGATTAATCTCACTGGACAAGACTCCTAAAAGATAGAGTCTGCGTTTTTCCCCACCAGACAGCTTTCCAATAGGCGCATACTGCATGTCCGGGGTAAACAGAAACCGTTCCAGCATCTGAGAAGCGCTGATTTTTCCATCTTTGGTAGTGATATATTCTGCAATATCCTTCACATAATCAATGACTCTCTGATTGTCATCCATCTCCTGCTCTTCCTGGGCAAAATAACCAATTTTAATGGTCTCTCCTGTTTCTATGGTTCCCGCATCCGGTTCTACCAGACCTGCCATAAGCTTCATAAGCGTAGATTTCCCACATCCATTAGGACCAATAATGCCAAGTCTCTGATTTTTCAGCAAAATATAGCTGAAATCTTCTACCAGTTTCTTATCCCCATAGCTCTTGCTCACATGATGCAGTTCAATGGTCTTTTTCCCCATTCTGGTTTCCACAGAATCCAGCTCTACAGTCTGATCCTGTACCGGCGCTTTTCCATTTTTCAGAGCTTCCAGGCGCTCTAATCGGGCTCTTTGTTTGGTACTTCTGGCCCTGCATCCCCGCTTTGCCCATTCCAGCTCCATGCGAAGAACACTCTGGCGTTTTCGCTCAGAAGCCAGTTCCATTTCTTCTCTCTCTGCCTTTAACTCCAGGAATCTGGAATAATTTGCCTCATAGCTGTAAATAGCTCCATGGCTGATTTCCAGAATCTTGTTGGTCACCTTATCCATAAAATAACGGTCATGGGTAACCATCAGCACAGTTCCCCTGAAATTTCGCAGATATTCTTCCAGCCATGCAATCATCTGTTCATCCAGATGGTTGGTGGGCTCATCCAGTAACAAGACGTCAAAATCAGATGCCAGAATCTTTGCCATAGCAACCTTTCGTCTCTGTCCGCCAGATAAGTGCTCCAGCAAGGTGTCATCTTCCACGATTCCAAGCTGATTCAAATTGCTCTGAACCAGCCAGTCTGTATCCGGATTTCCATCCATAGCATAGGAATGTACGGTAGCATGTTCCGGAAACTCCGGATTTTGTGGAAGATATGCGATTTTCAAACTATTCTGCCGGATAATCTGACCTTCATCCGGCTCTTCCACCCTGGCAATCATTTTTAACAAGGTACTTTTTCCAGTTCCATTGATACCAAGAATACCGATTTTATCTCCCTGATGCACTCCAAAAGACGCATCCTGAAAAATCGTTTTATCTCCGTAAATCTTGCTGATGTGTTCTATATTAATGATATTCATAAGAAAACAATCCTTTCCCTTTTACCATTTATGGACTGCAAAAACACTCCAATCACATCTTATAAGATTTTTCATGGCACGTCAATATTTCTACTGGTTTCTGCTCTTTACAATCTTCAATTCATATCCCAGTGCCCGAAGAATATTGCAAAAGGTTTTTAAAGAAGGACTATTTTCTTTTCTTTCAATTCGCGAAATAACCTGCTGCTTATTACCTGTAAGTAATGCCAACTGACTTTGTGTCAATTTTCCTTCTTTTCTCAAAGCAATCATCTCACCTATCAATCTATATTCTTCTCTATTTTCTTCCCAGGCTTTTTCAAATTGTTTCGATTCCTTTTTTCTATTTTCAATCTCATTTTGTATGTTTACTTCAGCAAATGGCATACCCTTTCCTCCGGTTAAATAAAAGTTCTTCCCAGCAGACTTCCCAGCTCTTTTGCACGCTTTATCACTATCTTTTTATCCTTTTTCTCTGTCTGATTTTTTTGCTTTTTTATTGTACAACTTATTTGATGTATTTACAACCCATTTTCTATAAATTAAGAATTGCCAACATCACACAAACATGCTATTTTATTAACATATGCAAAAAATTTTTATTGGAGGATTTTTACTTATGATAGCATCTGTATTTTTTCTAATCCTTGGATTTTTATTGCTGGTCAAGGGCGCAGATTTGTTTGTAGATGGTGCTTCTTCCATTGCCAAACGTCTCAGGATTCCTTCCCTTATTATTGGACTTACCATTGTGGCTTTTGGAACCAGCGCACCGGAGCTGGCAGTAAGTGTAACCGCAGCTTTAAAGGGCAGCAATGATATTGCTCTTGGAAATGTAGTTGGTTCTAATATCTTTAATCTTCTGGTGGTAATTGGTGTCAGTGCCATGATTTGCCCTCTGGCAGTGGAAAAAAGCATGATTAAAAAAGATTATCCCCTGTCTATTGGAGCTACGCTTCTTCTGGGGCTTCTTGTTATGGACCAGTTCCTTGGAAAAAAAGACGCTATGTCACTTAGCAGATTAGATGGAATTATCCTTCTGGCTGGTTTTGCTTTGTTCATGTACTTGACCATCCGGGAAGGGCTTGCCAAACGAAAAGAGCAGCTGCAATCCCAGGAAGAGGAAATTCCTGTAAAATACAGTCTCCCAGTGAGTATACTGTTGTCTGTGGCAGGACTTTTAGGCATTATTTTCGGCGGTGATATGACTGTAAACAGTGCAAAAGAAATTGCAAGAGCCTTTGGACTTAGTGAAGCGCTTATTGGTCTTACCATTGTGGCCATTGGTACTTCCCTTCCTGAACTGGTAACCTCTGTGGTGGCTTCCAAAAAAGGTGAGAGCGACATTGCTCTTGGAAATGCTGTGGGATCCAACCTGTTTAACATTCTTTTCATTCTTGGTGTATCCAGTACTATTCTTCCTATGAGCGTAAGTCCTACTTACTTATATGATATTGGATTCTTACTGGTTGTGTCACTCCTGGTATTTATTCCCGTTGCTGCCAAACAAAAAATCAGCCGCGGTACAGGAGCTGCCATGACGGGGGCTTATATTCTGTATACCATTTATCTGATTATGCGATAACATCTGCAGAAATCAAAATCCGAAAGTCAGATTCTTTCCTGAATCCAGCGACTTTCGGATTTCCTTTTTTACTATCTTCTTATTTTTCCACTACAAAACTCTCATAAGGACGAAGCGCCATGATTTTTTCCAATGGCCTTGTCTCATAATTACTGATTAAATAGTCTGCATTTCTAAATTCCTTCGGGATTTCCATTTCTACTTCTGTTTCAGAGAAATTACATACCACCAGAAGTTTTTCTTCACCTAATGTCCTGGTATATGCATAGATTTCTTTTGAATCCGGTAAAAGCAAATCATAGGAACCATATACAATAATTTCTTTTTCTTTCCGAAGCTGAATCAATTTCTGATAATAATAGAAAATAGAATCTGGATTCTCCAGCTCTGCTTTTACATTAATTTCTTTATAATTTGGATTTACCATAATCCATGGTGTTCCTGTTGTAAAACCTGCGTTTTCACTGTCATCCCACTGGAATGGTGTTCTGGCATTATCCCGGCTCTTATATCTTAAATAGCCCATCATTTCTTCTGAAGTAAATACCTCCTGTTCCTCCACCAGTTCATGATAAGCATTGATGCTGTCCAAATCCCGGAAATCTTCCACCGAAGTAAAGGGTACGTTGGTCATGCCCAACTCCTGCCCCTGATATACATAAGGTGTTCCCTGCATCATATGCAGACAGGTTGCCAGCATTTTAGCAGATACATCGTGATATTCCCTGCTGTCATTTCCAAATCTGGAAACTGAGCGCGGCTGATCATGATTTTCCCAAAACAGACTGTTCCAGGCAATATCTTCCAGACCTTTCTGCCATTTTGTAAGGATTTCTTTTAAATCTCTTAAATCCATTTTTTTATCTGTCCACTTATTTGTGCCATCTGCATCCACATCCATGTGTTCAAACTGGAACACCATGTTCAATTCTTTTTCATCACTTCTGGCGTATTTTTTCGCTTCTTCCAAAGTAACGCCAGAGCATTCTCCTACGGTAATGGTATCTGCATTGTTCAGCACTTTCTCTCTCATTTCCTGAAGATACTCATGGACATGAGGACCATTGGCAGGTTCATTAAAGCTGGCATAACCATTAATACCAACCGGACCGTCCGGTAAATCCGGTTTCTTGGAAATCAGGCTGATAACGTCCATACGGAAGCCATCCACACCTTTGTCCAGCCACCAGTTCATCATGTCAAAAACTTCCTGGCGCACCTTAGGATTGTCCCAGTTCAAATCCGGCTGTTTCTTAGAAAACAGATGGAGATAATACATATCTGTCTTTTCGTCGTATTTCCATGCCGGGCCTGAGAAACAGGATCCCCAGTTATTTGGTTCTTTTCCATCTTTTCCGGGTCTCCAGATATAATAATCCCGGTATGGATTATCTACGGATTTCTGACTTTCTATAAACCACGGATGTTCATCTGAGGTATGATTTACTACTAAATCCATCACCAGTTTGATACCATGCTCATGAGCTGCTGTAAGCATCCGGTCAAAATCCTCCATGGTGCCAAACTCATCCATAATTGCCTGGTAATTGCTGATGTCATAACCATTGTCATCATTGGGGGATTTATAAACCGGGGACAGCCACAGCACATTAATGCCAAGCTTTTGAAGATAATCCATCTTTTCTGTAATTCCGTTTAAATCCCCGATTCCATCTCCATTGCTGTCCTTGAAGCTTCTGGGATAAATCTGATAAACAATACTTTCTTTCCACCATCTTTTTTCCATTGCTACATTCTCCTTTTGGAACAATTTTCTCACATATTTTGCTGTTTTTATCATAGCTTATCCCCGGAGAAATGTCTTACGCTTTTGAGGCTAAAAACTACGCTTTTCTGACTTTCCTAGAAAGTCAGCTTTTCCAAAATCCTCACAATCTCCTCCCCACTGTTCCCCGAAACCGTCTCCTTCTGCGCCTTTTTCATAGCCTCCACTTTTTCCGGATTTTGAAGCAGCGCTCTTCCTTGTTCTACCTGTGCTTCTACAGTTCGTGGCGCAATGGACATGCCATGGCGGACAAAAAATCTCCTGTTTGCAGATTCACATCCAGGTATGGGCGCTGTGTGTACCATAGGAATCTGGGACACAGCAGCTTCTGTAGAGGTCAGCCCCCCTGGCTTTGTATACACCATATCACACGCCTTCATATACACCTCCATTTGCCTGGTCTGCCCCACCAGAACGATACATTCCTGCTCTTTGTATTTCTTCTTCATTTTCTGGAACATTTTCTTATTATTTCCACAAACTACTATAAATACCTCTCCTTCCTGTCTGGTTTTCAGAAACTGGCCGGTGAGTTTTTCCAAATCTCCTGCTCCCATGCTGCCTCCAATGACCAGATACACCGTCGCGTCCACGGGAAGATGCAAATATTCCCTGGCCTTTTTCTTATCTGCCTTTCTGGAAAAGCGGCTGCTTACCGGTATGCCTGCAGGTATCAGTTTTTCCTCTGGAATCCCTCTTTTTACACAGGCCTTTACCATTTCCTCATGTGCTACAATGTAAGCGTCACACCTGGTCTCCTCCCAAAAGGGAATACAGGTATAGTCTGTCATCACTGCTATCATAGGAGGCAGTTCTGTTCCCTGCCGTTTCATATAAGTCAGGGTTTCAGATGGATAGAGATGTGGCATCAGAATCCCATCAAACTTTTCCTCTTCCAAATAAGGTCCCAGATATTTACTCATCTTCGCATTTATATAATATACAGGAGATTTCCTCATAATTCTGCTGGCAGCCATACCAATCTGATACACAGCCCCGAACACATGAGGCATTTTTTTCACAGTATTCACATAAACACCGCCTACCGTATCCGAAACCTTTTGTCCTGCCAGCGTTAAATAATCAAACATCACAGCTTCATGTCCATGAGCTTCCAGGGCTTCCTTCATGGCAAAGCCGGCAGCATCATGCCCTCCTCCTGTTTTACAGGATAATATTAAAACCTTCATATATTAATTTCTCCTAAAACCGAAACGTATCTTTTTCTCTTTGTTCTTTTTCAAATCTTCTCTGTGCTTATCCAGTACAACAAAGGAAATCAGACAATTTCCCACTGTCACAGCCAGATTCAGCTTAAAGCAAATGCCGCTTAGTAACCAGCACAGATAAGTAACTGCAGTGCGGAAACTATGGGGATCAATAATAATAACCAGCGTAAACAGCAGATACCAGAAAATCAAAAGCCACAGATCTGTAAACATAGGGTACAAGCCTAACAAAACGCCAAAAGAAACCGCAATCCCCTTGCCCCCTTTTCTCCGTCCACCCAGAAATGGAAACGCATGTCCCAGCACCGGAGCTGCCATCACCAGGGAAAAAGCCATATGCTCTGTTCCGATTTCCCTGGCAGCCAGATAAACCGGTACCATACCCTTTAAAAGATCACATAAAAGCACCACAAGCCCACAGGAGGCACCTCCATAAAAGAAGGCATTGGCTGTACCCGGATTTCCATCACTGCTGAGGCTTCGCACATCAATGCCACGCAGCACCTTGGGAACCACGTAACCAAACATCACGCTGCCCGAAACATACCCCAATACAATATAAAACATTGCCTGCATCAGCATTTTCTCATCCTCCAGAATTCAGGAATATATAAAAGCAACGTAACTGCCATAATCACCATTTCTGAATAAACAAGGAAATTCACTGTCTTTATGGAAATTCCAGGCAGCAGCACCAGCATACACAGCACCAGAAACAACGTTGCTGTACAGACTTTGCCAAACCACTTAGCTCCATCCAGTTTCTTTCCTCTTCTCAGATTAATCAGGCCCATCACTGCCATAAATCCTTCTTTTACCAGCATCAGCAAAACCAGATACCGCATGGAGGTATAGCGCACAGCCAGACAAAGAGCAATGGCTGCATGGGTGAGCTTATCTGCAAAAGGGTCTAAAAATTTGCCAAACTCTGTAATCATATTAAATTTTCTTGCTACTTTTCCATCCAGTAAATCCGTAATGGTAGATACTGCCACAATGGCTGCTGCAACATAATAATCCTTCATGGTATCTGCCTGAAGATACACCACACAGAAAACCGGTATCAGTAAAATCCTGAAATATCCCATGCAATTAGGAATGGAAAACAGCTCCTCTTTTTTTATTTTGTTCATGTTATTCCCTTCTTTCTCTTTTGTCTGTCATTGTCACTGCTCCTGCCCTGATAAAATTCCCATGGCAGCCTCTTCTTCAAACTGTCTGGAATACAGCTCATAATAATAGCCCTTTGCCTGAAGCAATTCCTTATGGGTTCCCTGCTCAATGATTTTCCCGTCCTTTACCACCAGAATCACATCTGCTCTTCGTATGGTAGACAATCTGTGAGCAATTACAAAAGAAGTATGCCCTTTCAGCAAATGGTCTGTAGCCTGCTGGATTAGCTGCTCTGTCTGGGTATCAATGGAGGAAGTAGCCTCATCCAGCACAAAAATCCTTGGGTTTGCCAGAATCGCCCTTGCAAAAGAAATCAACTGTTTTTCTCCTGTAGAAAGTCTTCCTCCGCTCTCTCCCACATCACTTTCATATCCCTGCTCCAGTTTCTCTGCCACCACATCTGCAGAAACCTGTTTTGCAGCTTCCCTTACTTCCTCATCCGTAGCATCCAGTCTGCCATAACGAATGTTATCATACAAGGTTCCGGAAAACAAATGAGGATTTTGAAGGACATAGCCAATCTGACTGTGAAGCCAGAGTTGGGAGCGCAGGCGGTAATCCTTTCCATCAATGAGAATTCTTCCCCTGGTGGGTTCAAAAAATCTGCCCAACAGATTTACCAGGGTTGATTTTCCCGCTCCTGTCTCTCCTACAATAGCCACATTAGTCCCTGCAGGCACATGAAGATTAAAATGTTCCAACACATACTCTTTTCCATCCGGATACCGAAAAGAAACATCTTCAAAGGTAATGTCTCCCTGAATTTCTTCCCAGTTTTTCTTTTTGGGATGAAACATATCCCCGTATTTTTCCTCCACCTCAGGACTGTCACAGACATTAGGTTCCTGCTCCAGCAAATCTGTAACACGCTCAATATTAGCCTGGCAGGAAATCAAATCCGCCAAAAGTCTTGCAAGCTGCTGAATAGGTTCAAAAATCACCACTGCATAAGAAATAAAAACCGAAAGGGTGCCAAGCTGCAAAAGTTCTTCCTGTACCATATGTCCGCCCCGTTCCAGTACAATGGCACAGGCAATGGAGCTAAAAAGCAAAATTGTAGGAATATAAATTGCATTTAACCTTGCTGAATGTATGGCAGCCTGATGCATCTTTTTTGTAATCTTGAAGAAATTGTTCTGATTGTCCTCTTCTACTACCATACTTTTGGAAGTTCTCACTCCTGTGATTCCTTCATTGTAAGCATTAGTAATCTGAGAATTGATTTTCCGCACTTTCCGGTTCCAATGGAGAATCTTGTTCTGGAAATATACAGTAAGCAGAGCAATACAGGGCACAATCATCATAATAATCAGTGCCAGCTTCCAATTCAGCAAAAGCATAATACCAAATACACTGACCACATAAACAAAAGCCCAGAACATATCCACCAGTCCCCATGCAGTCATCCCGGCTATCTTTAGCGTATCACTCATGACCCTGGCATGTATGTACCCCACTGGCGTTGTGTTATAGTAGGAAAAGGATAAGGTCTGAAGATGTTCAAACTGCGCCCATTTTAAATCCTTTCCCACGCACATCTCAATGGTGGTTGCCGCATGAACGGAAACATAGACAAATACTGTCTGCAGCACAATCAGTCCAATATACACCCCTGCAAAGATAGGAATTCCATCCAAAGTATCCGGCACAATAAAATGGTCAATGGCGTAGCTTTGAAACAGTGGCACTAGCACATCAATACCGGCCAGCAGTAAGTTTAAGCCTATGGTAATCACAAAATATTTTTTATATGGTTTAAAAAAGGGCAACATTTTCGCCCAGACCTGAAAGCTAAAGGGTTTCTTATATTCCTGTTCTTCGTATGCTGCCATCTCTTATCCCTCCACCTGCATCCGGTCATCCTGACTCATCTGAATCTCATAGACCTGTCTGTAAATTCCATTTCCACGAATCAGCTCTTCGTGAGTTCCTCTCTCCTGAATCTTCCCCTGATGTAACACCAGAATCTCATCTGCGCTCATCAGTGTTGTAATCCGGTGAGAAATCAAAATCACCGTAGTGTCCTTACAATTTTCCAACAGCGCTTTTCGGATCTTCGCATCTGTCTGGGAGTCCACTGCAGAAAGAGAATCGTCAAAAATCATAATGGGAGTCTTCTGAAGAAGCATTCTGGCAATGGCCACGCGCTGCCTCTGACCGCCTGATAAAGTAACGCCCCGCTCTCCCACCAGAGTGTCATAACCATCCGGGAAATTCATAATGGTTTCATCCACACAGGCAATTTTTGCTGCCTGCCGAATTTCCTCCATAGTTGCATCTGGTCTTGCCGCCGCAATATTTTCCCTGATGGTACGGGAATAGAGAAAGGGTTCCTGCAGTACCACTCCCACGTTTTTACGCAGCCATTCCAGGGGAATTTCCTGTATATTCTTTCCTCCAAGTGTGATACTTCCCTCTCCCTCTTTTAATTCATACAAACGGTTTAAAAGCTGAATCAGAGTAGACTTCCCGCTTCCTGTACCGCCCAGAATCCCCAGTGTCTTTCCTTTTGGAAGCACAAAATCAATATCCGAAAGCACCGGCTGTTCTTCCTCATAGGCAAAATTCACATGAGAAAAACAAAGGTCAAAGTCTTCTGATTTTTCCTTCCTCTCCTCACCATAGGCTTCCTCTTCCCCACGAATAATATAGTCCACACGTTCAAAGGAGACTCCCGCCTTACTCATATCCGAAAGAATACGTCCCAGTCCTCTGATTGGCCATACAAGAGTGGTATTATAGGAAGCAAAAGCAATAAATTCTCCTACGGTAATGTTACCCTGCACCGCTTCCATGGCTCCCAGTACAATGACTGCTACCACCTGAAGTCCTGTAATCAGGTCTCCCATTCCCCAGTAAAGGCCGGACAAGGTTCCCAGGCGAATCCAGAGGTTTGCAAACCGGTCATTCTTTTCCTGAAACCGCTCCATCTCAAACTTTTCCCGTCCAAAGGCACGCACCACCCGGACACCGGTGGCATTTTCCTGGACCACAGTAGAAAGCGCTCCCTCCGCTTCATCTGCCTCTGTGAATCTTCTGGCAATTAACCGGTAAAAAATACCGGAATACGCAGCTACCACAGGAACAAACAGCAATACCACCAGCGACAGTTTCAAATTCATGGAAACCATCATAGAAAAAGACACTGCCACTAAAAATACAGTACGGAACACTTCCAAAAGCTGGGTTACCACAAAGTTTCGGATAACCTCCACATCCGAAGTACAGCGCTGGATAATATCCCCTGTCTGATGTTTGTCATGCCATTTCATAGGCATTTTCTGTACATGGGTAAACAAGGCATCCCTCATGTTTTTCGCAAAATTCTCTCCCGCCATGGCAGTATTGATTCTGCTCACAAACAAGGCTGCCCCGGACAACAATGCTACTCCTACCAGAATCAGCGCCATAATCCAGAGATTTTCCTCCAGATATGGATATCCATTTCCTTCTAATACAGAATCCACAGTGAAGCGAAATATCTGAGGTGTCAAAGAATTCAAAGCCGTAGTCACCAAAGATGCCAGCACTGCAAAAAAGAAATATTTCTTTGCGCCTTGAAAATAGCGCAAAATTAATTGAATCCTTCGTTTCATGTTTTTCTTCTGTTCATCCCCCTCTTTTATTTTCATGTAGTCTATTATACAATACAATCCTCCATATGGAAACATGAAAAAGAAGATACTGCCGCACCAAGGGCATACTAAGTGCAACAGTATCTTCTTTAATTAATCTTTATTTCCTTCTCCAAAAACGTATCCTGCAGCTTCACTCCAGTTTCATTGAGCATGGCAATTAAAAGCCCGTATTCAAAGTCTTTCACCGGGCGCCGCTCTTCCAGCAAAATTCCCATAACCCCTTTCACCTCTTCCGTTGACTGAACGGGAAGATACATGGCATTTGCATCTGGCAGAGTGTGGGTGCAGGTTCCGGCTCTGTGACGGTTGGACGCTGCCCACTGAGCCACTGCCCGCTCTTTTCCATTTACATTTTCTTTCAATTCTGGAAGCCCCATACCCTTTCTTGGAAACAGCATTGGTTCTTCTAGATTTCCTTTTTTATCCACCGGATAAATGATAATGGAAAGATTTAGTAACTTTCCTACCTGAGCTGCCACCTGTTTCCACACCTCTTCCCTGGTGCGGCAGCGCCTGAGTTTCCTGCTGTTCTCCAGCAAAATTTCCGTCCGGTATGCTTTTTTTGCACTTTCTCTTGTCTGAGCCTTTAACTGCCTGGTCATGGATGCCATAAAAAATCCTACTGCAAACAGCATAGCAAAGGTAACCGGGGAGCCTTTGTCATAAGCCTTTAAGCTAAAATAAGGCTCTGTGAAGAAAAAATTAAAGGAAAGCACACTAATCAAGGCAGAATACAGGGCATAAATTTTTTTGTCTGCCACATAGGAAGACAACAGCACACCAACCATGTATACCATAATCAGATTTGCTTCTGAAAGCCGGAACCATTGAAATATATAAGCCGCCATGGTACTAAGCGCCATAATGGCAGTGATTTCTCCAAGCTCCAGTAAAACCATTTTACCGGATTCCTCTTTTTTTTCACTGGATTTTCCCTTTTCCCGATACTCTTTTGTATGTTTCATATCCGGAATAATGTACACATCAATATTGGGCGCCCGGTAAGTAAGCTGTTCCAGCACTTCAGAACGACTTTTTCCAAACATCCACTGTTTTCTGCTGCGCCCCATTACGATTTTTGAGATATTTCCCACAATGGCATACTCTACAATCTGATAAGCAATATCCGTGCCATACACGGTAACAATGTCCGCCCCTAAGGCTCTTGCCAGATCCATATGATTTTTCACAGCAGCCTTGTTTTTTTCATCTGCTTCCTGCATTTTTGGCGTTTCCACATAAATTCCGGTAAAGCTGGCATGAAAAGCATAAGCAAGGCGTGAAGCTGTGCGGATTACCTTGGCATTGGAAGGGGATGGGGAGATACACACCAGAACATGTTCACCTGTATGATAATCCATTTCACCCAGGGCATTTCGTTCCTCTTCTGCAATGCGGTTTACCCTGTCTGCAGTTCTTCTAAGCGTAATCTCCCTAAGAGCAACCAGCTTTTCCCTGCGGAAAAAATTTTCCAACGCCCGCTCTGCCTGTAAAGTCCCATAGATTTTTCCCTCTTTCATCCGTTCAATGAGTTCTTCGGGTTCAATATCTATGACCTCCACCTGGTCTGCATGGTCAAAGACCTTGTCCGGAACCCGTTCCCTCACCTCAATATGGGTAACGTTTCCCACAATATCATTGAGGCTTTCTAAATGTTGGATATTCATGGTTGTATACACGTCAATACCAGCACGCAAAAGTTCTTTTACGTCCTGGTATCTCTTTTCATTGCGGCAGCCTTTCACATTGGTATGCGCCAGCTCATCCACCAAAATTAATCTGGGATTCCGCTTCAAGGCTGCGTCTAAATCAAATTCCCGCAGTTTTACCCCTTTGTATGCAATTTCCATGGGAGCAATGGTTTCCAGTCCCTTTACCAGCGCCTGGGTATCTGGTCTTGCATGGGGTTCCACATATCCTGCCACCACGTCAATATGGTGTTTCCTGGCCTCATGGGCAGCCTTTAGCATGGCATAGGTTTTGCCGGAGCCTGCTGCATAGCCCAGGAAGATTTTTAATTTTCCCCTGGATTTCTTCAGCTTCTCTTCTTCCTCAAACTGAAGTCTGCGAAGAAGCTGACTGGAATCCGGTCTTTCATATTCTTCTTTTTCCATAGACCCTCTACTCTAAAATTCCCATAGCATTGGCAATGGCCAGATTGCACTTTAACACATTGACTCTTTCCTCACCGAAGATTCCAAGTACCTTGTGTTCTGTATTTTCTTCCACAATCTCAGTCACTTCTTCCTCAGATAATCCTGCATTTTCTGCCACATAAGGAATTTGTATCTTAGCTGCCTTTGGTGTGATATGTGGATCCAGACCGGAACCGGAAGCTGTCAGAAGGTCTGAAGGAATATCCTCTGCCGCAAGTCCCGGATGTTCTTCCAGAAAAGCATCCAAATCTTCCTGGATTCTCTTTTTAAGCTCTGGATTGGAGTTTCCGTAGTTATAAGAACCGGAAGAAACACCGCCATATTCCCCGTTTTCCAGTTCTTCCTCTGTATAATTATTATAATTTACCGAAGATGGTCTGCCCTGGAAATAATAGTTCTCTGTAAACTCCTGTCCCACCAGGGCAGAGCCCACTGCTTCTTCATAATCTACAGTGGGATTTCCCTCTTTATCAATGAGATTTCCATTTGCCTTTTCTTTCATGGTAAGCTGGCTGACTCCGGTAAGAGCCAGTGGATAAACAAAAGAGCAAAGCAACATCATAGCCACACAAAACACAAGAGCTTTTCCTGCCATTTTTCCAAAATTTTTCATGAACCTGTTCCTCCTACATTCCTATCAGCGCCAGCAGCGGAGCTACCAGTAAATCAATGATTTTAATTCCTACAAAGGGAACAATAATACCGCCCAAACCAAAGATTCCCATGTTTCTAAGCAGCATTTTCTCAGCCTTCATTGGTCTGTATTTTACACCTTTCATGGCAATTGGAATCAGGCCGGGTATAATAATGGCATTGAAAATCAACGCAGATAAAATAGCGCTTGCCGGTGTTGCCAGATGCATAATATTCAAGATCTGCATCTGCGGCAATACCATGGTAAACATGGCGGGAATAATGGCAAAGTATTTGGCAATGTCATTGGCAATGCTAAAGGTGGTAAGGGAACCTCTGGTAATCAGAAGCTGTTTTCCGATTTCTACCACTTCCAGAATCTTGGTAGGGTCTGAATCCAAATCTACCATATTGGCTGCTTCCTTGGCTGCCTGAGTACCGGAGTTCATAGCCAGACCTACATCTGCCTGAGCCAGAGCCGGAGCATCGTTGGTTCCGTCTCCTGTCATGGCTACCAGTTTTCCCTCTGCCTGTTCTTTCTTAATGGCAGTAATCTTATCTTCCGGTCTGCATTCTGCAATAAATCCGTCTACTCCAGCTTCTTTTGCAATGGTAGCTGCTGTTAATGGATTATCTCCTGTACACATAATGGTTTTAATACCAATTTCACGCAGTCTTTCAAAACGTTCTGACAATCCAGGTTTTACGGTATCCTTGAGGTAAATCACACCCAGAATCTTCTCATTGACACACACCACCAGAGGAGTTCCTCCCAGATTGGAAATATTGGTTACTATCTCCTGTAAATCCGCCGGAATGCTGCCTCCACGTTCTTTTGCAAAGGTTTTCATGGCATCAAAAGCGCCTTTTCTTACTACCGTGCCATCCTGTAAATCTACACCACTCATTTTACTCTGGGCTGTAAATTCTACAAAACGCATTTGCTCTGCAACATGTTCATCCAGCACACATCCCATTTGTCTTCCCAGGTCTACCGTAGACTTTCCTTCCGGTGTGGCATCCATAAGAGAACACATGACGCTATAATCAATTAAATCTTCCTTTGCAACACCTTTCACCGGGTAAAACTCAGCGGCCAAACGGTTTCCATAAGTAATGGTTCCTGTCTTATCCAGAATCATAGTATCCACATCACCACAGGCCTCTACTGCTTTACCGGACATGGCAATCACATTAAATCTGGTAACACGGTCCATACCGGCAATACCAATGGCTGACAGCAGACCGCCAATGGTAGTAGGAATCAGACATACCATCAGGGCAATGGCCCAGGAAATGGGAATTTCCACACCCAGATAAGAAGCAAAGGGATACAAGGTTACCACTACAATCAGGAAAATCAAAGTAAGCACAATCAGCAGGGTATTTAATGCAATTTCATTTGGGGTTTTCTGTCTGGAAGCGCCCTCTACCATGGAAATCATTTTATCCAGGAAGGATTTTCCGGGCTCTGCCATAATTTTAATTTTTAACCAGTCAGATACTACCGTAGTACCTCCTGTAACAGAAGAGAAATCGCCCCCAGCCTCTCTGGTCACTGGCGCAGACTCACCGGTAATAGCAGATTCATCTACCGATGCAATTCCCTCTACCACTTCTCCGTCGTTTGGAATCAGTTCTCCTGCTTTTACCAGAACCAGGTCACCTTTTTTTAACTCTGAAGCATTCACCATCTGTTCTGTGCCATCCGGCAGAAGTTTTCTTGCCCTGGTATCCTGCTTGGTCTTTTTAAGGGAAGCTGCCTGGGCTTTTCCCCTTCCTTCTGCAACGGATTCTGCAAAATTTGCAAATAATACCGTTACAAATAAAATGGCAGCCACAATTCCATTGTAAATCCGGTACTGCTCACTTCCACCAAATAAAGTTGGTACAAAAGTCAGCGCCAGGGTAATCAAAAAACCAATTTCTACTACAAACATTACCGGATTTTTAACCATATAGCGCGGATCCAGTTTCTGAAAGGAACCTATCACAGATGATTTCAAAATATCCTTGGTAATAAATTTTGTCCTGTTATTTTTAGCCATTTCTTTCTCTCCTTTCACTGTGCCTTACATCCAGATTGACAGATGTTCTGCAATCGGTCCCAGAGCCAAAGCCGGGAAGAAGGTCAAAGCAGCGAAAATATATACAATAAATACAAGAATAATCATAAAGGTTACATTATCGGTCCGAAGGGTACCCACAGATTCATTGACTTTCTTCTTAGCCAGCATAGAGCCTGCAATGGCAAGCTGTGCAATAATTGCAATATATCTTCCGAAAAACATTGCCAGACCGGCGGTTACATTCCAAAACGCGGTATTATCTGCCAGTCCCTCAAATCCGGAACCATTATTTGCCGCAGAAGATGCATATTCATACAAAACCTGGGTCAGTCCATGAAATCCTGGGTTGGTAATTCCTTCTAACCCTGCCGGAACTGCCACTGCCAGCGCTGAGAAGCCCAGAATCAAAAGGGGATGAATCAGAATGCAAAGAGCAACCAGCTTCATTTCTTTTCCCTCTATTTTTTTATTCAAGTACTCCGGCGTGCGCCCTACCATCAATCCACAGATAAATACTGCCAGGATGACGTACATAATCATGTTCATCAATCCTACGCCTTTACCACCGAAAACGCAGTTGAGCATCATATGTAACAGAGGCACCAGACCACCTAGTGGCGTCAGGGTATCATGCATGTTATTTACCGTACCTGTGGTAAAAGAGGTGGTTACTGTGGTAAACAGCGCAGACTGTGGAATCCCAAACCGGACTTCCTTTCCTTCCATGCTTCCCTGGGTCTGATCCACGCCCATGTCCTGAATCACCGGATTTCCTGCAAGCTCTGAGTTGTAGCAAATCATAAGTCCGACCAGGAACAAAATAGCCATGGCTCCGAACACCACTGCTCCCTGTCGTCCGAAAATCAGCTTTTTACTTCCCACAGCAGCTTTCTCTGCCTGTTTTGCTTTCTTCTTATCATGGAGCATATGACCGAAGGTCACCACACAGGCTCCTGGCAAAAGCATCATGGAAATCATTTCTGCAATATTGGTAATCACAGTAGGATTTTCAAAAGGTGTGGTTGAGTTTGCCCCAAAGAATCCTCCTCCGTTGGTTCCCAGATGCTTAATGGATTCCAGCGCCGCTACCGGTCCTACTGCAATATCCTGTAAATTTCCTTCCAGTGTCTCAATAGTAAAATTTGCATGTAAAGTCTGTGGTGTTCCCTGGCTTACCAGAAGCAGGCCCACCAGAAAAGAAACCGGTATGAGGATTCTGGTTGTAATCCGCACCATATCTTCATAAAAGTTTCCAATCTTCTTACCTGCCAGCCCCCTGCAAAACGCCATACAGGCTGCATATCCTGTAGCTGCAGAAGTAAACATCATGAAAATAATCACACACATCTGAGCCGCATAGGACAGTCCGCTTTCTCCTGAATAATGCTGCAGGTTGGTATTGGTCATAAAACTGATAATAGTGTTAAAGGAAAGGGTTGGTTCCATATCTGATATCCCGTTGGGATTTAAAAACAACAAATCCTGTAATCTTAAAATCCCATATCCTACCAGCACCATGACCCCATTTACCAGAAGCAGGGTCAATGCGTATTTCTTCCATCCCATGTCTTCACCCTTGATTCCGCAAATCTTATAAAAAAAACGGTCAATGGGATTAAACACTTTATCTGCAAAAGTTTTTTGTTTTGTTGCAATATGGTACATATACTTTCCCATGGGAATGACCAGTATTACAAAAATTGCAAGCGTTAAAATAATCTGTAACATGTTTTCTCCTCCTAATGCTTCTCTTCCGGCTCACTTATAATTTTTCCGGGTTTATCAGGGCATACACCAGATAAATCCCCAGTCCGGCAATGATAACGCCTAAAGCAATCATATCCATCATGCTCCTATCCTCCTATTTTTCTTTTGGTTTTATCTGCCTGTCGCAAAAATCAGCGAATACTTTCATCAGGCCAAAGCAAACCAGCAATGTTCCAATCATTAATAAATCCATCATAATCTTTTCCTCCTTGCCTGGTTATTTTAGGTGATAAAAGATTAAATATGGATTAAGTTCTTAGAGGATGGTATTAAAACTTTATAAATTTGCAAAAAAATACAGGGACTGCTGTTTCACACAACAATCCCTGCATTCTATTTATGTTCTATTTCTCATCCAAAAAACTCCCGAATCTCTTTTTCCCATCCAACAAGAGACCCCTGCACCATAGGCGGCCTTCCTCCGCCTTTTCCCTGGAATTTTTCGTTCATCTGCTTCCCGGCTGCACAGATATCCTGTTCCAGGCTTCCCAGCACATACCGGTATCCAACAGTATCGTCTCCCACAAACACTCCGCAGATTCCATCGGTAAGTTTCATAGCGTCATTAACAAAGTTCCGCATGGCAATGGCGTCCATCTCTTCAGTAAACAACAGGACAGGAGCCTTTTTATTTTCCTTGCAGGTCTCTTTTGCTTCCTTCAGACACAATTCCACATATCTCTGCTGCAGTCGTTTTACCTTTTCCTTCTGTTCCTGAAGCTCCAGTTCCAGGCGATCCACAGCCTGAACCACCTGCTCCTGTTTTGCAGAAAGACGGTTGGAAATAGTTACCACACTTTCTTCTTTCTGGTTATAATCTGCCAAAGCCCAGAAGCCGCAGAGCATGGATACCCGCATACCGCCTTTGTAATGAATAGCCCCTACCAGTTTAATCATGCCCACGCTTCCAGTGTCCTTCACATGAGGCGCACAGCAGGCACAACTGTCATATCCCGGTATCTGCACAATACGCACCTGACCCTGAATTTCTATTTTACTTCTATAAGTAATCGTTTCTAATTCCTCTCTGGTTGGATACAACACCTGAACGGGAATATTTTCTGCTACCGCCTGGTTTGCCTCATATTCGATTTTACGAAGCTCCTCCTGTGTAAGTGGACCATCATAATCCATGGTAACCCCATCTTTTCCCAGGTGAAAGCCCACGTTATTGTAACCGAAATGCTTATTTACAATACCGGAAACAATGTGCTCTCCTGTATGCTGCTGCATTTTTGAAAAGCGCTCCTGAAAGTCCAGTTTTCCCATTACAGTTTCTCCTGGCTTTAAATATCCGCTGATGAAATGAACCACCACACCGTCCTGCTCCTGTACGTCTAACACCTGTACGGTTTCTTCTTTGCAGGTCAGGGTTCCTGTATCACTGCTCTGTCCTCCTCCTTCCGGAAAAAAGGCAGTTCTGTCAAGAACTGCCTCATACTTCGCCTCAGACGAATGTTCCACAGAAAGAGAGGTACAGGATAAAACCTTTGCACAAAATTCTGAAAGATAACTGTCCTGATAAAATAATTTTTCTGTCATGAGTCCTCTCCATATACTCTGATTACAGAAGAAATCTTATGTACTACATTCATGCTTTCAATAATCAGCATAGCGTCATTAAAGTTTCCTTCTTTTACTCTTGATGTTACAACTACAATCTCCGCTAAATCTTCCTGGCGGTGCTTATGTTTCTGAATCATCTGGGCAATGCTCACATTATTATTACCCAGTACGCTGGCAATGCTGGCAAGCACCCCTGGTCTGTCATCCACATGAAGCCGCATGAAAAATCTGCTCTCCATATCCTCCTGTTTCTTTACAGGAATTTCTTTATAGCAAGTGCAGCTGATACGCCCGGTACATTCAAAGAGAATATTTCTCACAATATCAAAAACATCTCCTACAATAGCGCTGGCTGTAGGCAGTTCTCCCGCACCTCTTCCATAAAACATAGCGTCATCCACAGCATCCCCGTGGACAAATACTGCATTAAAAGAATCGTTAACCGTAGCCAGTGGGTGCTTCTCAGAAACCAGCATGGGCTGTACACTGACTTCAATACCTGTTTCTGTATTTCTTGCCACACCAAGGAGTTTAATCACACAGTTCAGTTCCTTTGCATAACGGATATCCTTAGAAGAAATATGGGTAATTCCCTGGGTACTCACATCATCAAAGGTGACTCTGGAATTAAAGGCAATAGACGCCATAATTGCCATTTTTCGCCCTGCATCATAGCCCTGAATGTCTGCAGTGGGATCTGCCTCCGCATACCCCAGCTTCGTGGCAAGAGCCAGGGCATCTGCAAACTCCATGCCCTCCTGCTCCATTTTTGTAAGAATAAAGTTTGTAGTTCCATTTACAATTCCTACAACCTCTGATATATGATTTCCCGCCAGACACTGCTTTAAGGGGCGGATAATGGGAATCCCCCCTGCCACTGCTGCCTCAAATAAAAAGTCACAGTGATGAGCAGCCGCACAGTCCAGCAATTCCCCGCCATAGGAAGCCACCAGATCCTTGTTCGCAGTTACCACATGTTTACCTGCGGTAAGAGCTTCTGTAATATAAGTACGGGCAGGCTCAATGCCTCCCATAACCTCAATGACAATATCAATAGACTCATCCTCCAGGATTTCCTGCCAGTCATTGGTTAAAAGCTCCGGTTCCTGAATTTTAGCCGCCGCTTTTTTCAGATTCCGCACTAAGATTTTTTTCAGTTCCACCACAGCCCCGATTTTCTGTTCCATCTCCTGGGTCTGCTGTTTTAATACCTTGTACACTCCGGTTCCCACAGTTCCAAGTCCCAGAAGTGCTGCATGTAATACTCGTTTACTCATTCTTCTCCTTCACCTTTTCCACATCCACTCGCTCTACATAGCCCTTTTTCATTCTGTTACTGCGTTTTATGGCTTTACTCCATCCTCCCACTTTATTATACACCCAGAAAGAATGGGACAGAACCGTCTTGGCTTTTCCAATTTTATCCTTTGCAGTACCACCATAGATACTGCCTCCGCATTCCATCTTTGTTCCTTTCATAATGTGCATAATCAAATCAGATTCACAGGTCACATCATCCGGTATCTCTGTGTAAGCCATGCCAATGCAATCTGCCCTGTGGGCGTCACTGCCACCTGTTCCGGGAAGGTCATATTTCTCTGCAATAGCAAGAGCTTTATCATTCACCGACTGTGGTTCACAGGCATTAAATACTTCCATGAAATCAAATTCCCGGATAATGTCCGGATTTCTCTGATAAGCCTTTGCATTCATAAAGCTCATAAACTTTTCCCCGCAGGGATGTGCCGGTCCCAAAATTCCACCATAGTTATGAACAATGGGAATCAACATCTGCAAAGGCATTCCCCGAAGTTCCAAAAGTCTCAGTTTAATATTTTCCGGCATAATCACAATCATATGCCCTGCATCCAGAGTATCGTACTCAATGCCCTTTAAAACCAAGAAATCCTGATATTTATCCCCTTTGATATTCCGCTTCCACTGACGATATCCGCCATAAGAATCATGATCTGTTACCAGCATCCCGCCAAATCCCTGATTCCGCAGCATACGGATATATTCTTCAATAGGAACTTTTCCATCAATAGAGCCTTCTTTTGTATGGCAATGCATGTCAATCTTCATGACAACATCTCCTTTCACGAACTTCTGTCATAGACCAAATCTTTGCCTCATAGCCCCGATTTTTTCTTTCGGAAGAACCAGATTAAATCCCTGGGGATTCACAGCCACACCTTTTGCTACAGGAATAATCACCTTTTCCAGGTTCTCAAAATTCACCAGCATTCCTGTAAATTTCTTTTCTTTATTAAATTTCCGAAACTCTTCTGCATCTGAAAAGATTGGCTGGTAAATATCCCCATTCTGGGTCTTAATATAAGGAACCTGAACATTTTTGGGATCCTGTCCCTCCTCTGGTTTATTCACTGCCACCAGATACCGGCTTTTAACCAGATTTGCTGCTGTCTCCTCTTCCAGTTCCCTGAGATTTTCTTTTTCTTCCATTTCCACGCCACGTCTTAACTCCTGCATAAAGTAAATACCGGAAAGCTGCAACTGTGGATTCAGAAGAGGACGTTTTTCTTCCGGCAGACTGGAAAAGTCAGGTTTTTTCACCACTTCCTCTAACTCCAGTTCTGTTTTTTTCTCCTTTTCATAGTAAACAATACTATTGACTCCAAGGGTGTACAGCACTGTGTAAAAACTAAGGAAACTCTGATTATCCACCCTGATAGCTGCAACAGGATTTTTCTTCTCTGTTAAAGGCTTCACGGTCTCTTCCAGCATTTCCTTTTCTTCAAAAATCCAAACCTGGTCATTAAAAGTTTCCGGATCGCAAATCACAAATGGAAGCCTGGTGGCTCTAGAGAGAACCGTAAATACCTCTTTCTGTGTCTGAATTTTCCGAATCAGTTCTATTCTTGCGTTGTCCATGTCAATTTTCTCCTATTGTGTTGTATTCTATGTATAGTATACACCTTTTTCTGATTTTTGTCCTCTTTTATTAGAAAAACAATACACTAAAAAAGGCTACTTTTCCTTCACAGTAATACTCCATGCCGCATTCTTTTGCCAGGGCGTCCACCTGGACACAGAAAGCGGAAAGACAGGAAGCTCTCTTTTGGGGAAATTTACAGGGATTTCCTTCTTTTTTTGCACAGGGGCTGCACAACTGGCAGGGGCCTGCCATAGCCGGAAGGTATTCTGGAATTTCTCCTTCCACTCCATGAATCAGCTTCCAGGTCATTTCATTATGGCGATGTTTAATCACCTTTGTCTCTGCATCATCCATAATATCCTTCACAGGAGTGATGGTCTGCAATACCAGGGCTTTGGAAAACCGCAAAGCTTTCTCCTTCAATGCTTCCGGTTCGCCGCAGGAAGGTGGACAGGAATAATTATTATCGTAGTTTCCACAATAATTCATTTCACAAAACTGGCGGAATCTGCTGTCAAAAATCAGATGATCCGTATCTATCACACATGCCTGGTCAAATCCACATGCAAGAGCCTGGTTTAATAATTTTTCTTTGGTCATAGGGTTACTTCCTTTCTGTTGTCTACAGTATTACAGATTCATTAAAAACATATTTTATATATACATCATACTACAAACTGTACATTTAAGCCATACCTTTAATAATCCTAAACATTTGAAATACCAGCATTATCCTCCCAGTAGGTGAATCACACACATTCCTATTTTCCAACCTACTTTTTCAAAGTCCAAATAGGTAGAAACAACAAATTAAGTCATCATCTTTTATGATTTCCACCTATTTCTATCTCCATTTTATAAGTGGAAATATCGCGTCTATAGCTTTTCACCTACTTCCGCAGACTCAAACATATTTCAAATACGAAAGCTGCCGCTTTCACGATTCATACTCATGAAAGCGGCAGCCGCATAAAGATATTCACTATTCTTTATTTACAAACCTCATCATACAGATTTCTTCCCTCAGAATCAATCACCACAATCACCGGAAGATTTTCTACTTCCAGCTTCCGAATGGCTTCTGTTCCCAGGTCTTCATAGGCAATGACTTCTGCCTTTTTGATACATTTGGAGAGTAACGCCCCTGCGCCGCCTACTGCTGCGAAGAACACAGCCCCGTTTCTCACAATGGCATCTGTGACTTCCTGTTTTCTCCTGCCTTTTCCAATCATGCCCGTAAGTCCTAAATCCAGCAGTCTTGGCGCATATTTATCCATGCGGCTGGCAGTGGTCGGACCTGCAGAACCAATGGGACGTCCTTCTCTTGCCGGTGTTGGTCCCATGTAATAAATCACATTACCTTCCAGTTCAATAGGAAGTTTTTCTCCTTTGTCCAATGTCTGGGACATTCTCAAATGTGCGGCGTCCCTCGCTGTATAAATAGTACCTGTAATATAAACATAATCCCCTGCTTTCAGGGTTTTTACCTCTTCTCGGTCCAGAGGTGCTTTGATATATCTGTCCATTCCTCTTTCCTCCCTGTTCTTTCGTGTACTAAATCGTTCTGACAATATGACGGTTTACATGGCAACAGATATTAATTGCCACAGGAAGTCCCGCAATATGGGTGGCATATGTGTTGATATTCACAGCCAGCGCTGTGGTATCTCCGCCTAAGCCTGCAGGTCCTAAACCAATTTCATTAATTTTTGCCAGCAACTCTTCTTCCAGTTCTTTTACATGAGGTAATTCGGAATGTTCCCCGATTTCTCTGGTCAGGGCTTTCTTTGCCAGAATAGCTGCCTTTTCAAAGGTTCCGCCGATTCCCACACCCACAACCACTGGGGGGCAGGCATTTGGTCCGGCTTCTTTTACTGCATTTACAATGGCTTCTTTCACACCTTCCACACCATCTGCTGGTTTCAGCATACAGATTTTACTCATATTTTCGCTTCCAAATCCTTTTGGCGCTACGGTGATTTCCACCTGGTCTCCCGGTACAATTTCATAATGAATAATCGCCGGTGTGTTATCTTTTGTATTGACTCTGAGAAGTGGGTCTCCTACTACAGATTTTCTAAGATACCCTTCTGCATAGCCCTGGCGTACCCCTTCGTTTACAGCATCTTCCACACTGCCGCCTTCAAAGTGCACGTCCTGCCCTACCTTTAGAAATACCACTGCCATACCAGTGTCCTGGCAGATAGGAATCATGTCCTTTCCTGCAATATCCAGGTTTTCCAGAAGCTGTCCCAGAATCTGTTTTGCCAGAGGTCTGGTTTCTTTTTCATGGGCATCTCTCATGGCCTTATCCATATCCGGAGCCAGGAAATGATTAGCCTGAATACACATTTCTTTAATATTTTCTGTCAAAAGTTCTACGTTTACGCTGCGAACCATGGTTTTCTTCCTCCACTTTTCTGTTCTTACCTTGGGTGTTCTGCCAAATGTTTGCTTAAATCAATGCGGTTAAAGTCTCTGATATCCTCAGACTGGTGTTTTCCAAGCATTCCAATGAGCATATAATATCCGTTTCTTGGATCCTGGGGATAATCTTTTACTAATGTAAAATCTGTAATTTTCCCTGTACTGGAAATGTGCATTCTGGGTCCCAGACATTCCAGCACATAGTCGCCAATCTGAACATGATTTTCATCATAATAAGAAACCGGTAAATCCTTTTTCACCGCTTCTCTTACTTTTGCCTCCAGCTCATACAAATCCACATCCGGCTTCTGCTCAAATTCCAATACGAATCCATGACGTACATCTGAACGGGGACCATCCTGGGCATAGCCTTCTCCCATAAAATACACGCACAAATCTTCCAGTGTATGAGCTGCCTTCCGATAAATCACGGATTTGTGTACAATCTTGGCAATGTTCTCAGGAAGCGGGCCAAACATATTGGGTCTGGTAATAATAATTTCCTCCCCGATTCCCACCAGCAAATCTGCATTGCGGTTTAAAAATGGAAAAATCAGTTCAAAATGCTCCACAATTACAATCTTCCCGTGTTTTGCCGCATCCAGAATTGCCTCTGCCAGCACATGCATCTGAGTAAAAGCGGATTCAAAGCGGATATCCAGATGATAGGTATGAGGCGAAAAAGGATCCGCCATATCTTCATGGAGAAGAGGAAGGGGCCGGATATTCACCCCTTCATCATCATTGGTAAGGTCAAGCCCCGGAAACATTCCTTTAATCAAAAGGCTCTTTCCAGCCCCCGCATCTCCGATAATTCCCACAATGTGGTCAAAGGGACTTAAATACATCTGGCTTAACTGCATACCCAGGTCTGCCATGCGGCGGTTTCCTCTGGGCGCAAAATAATAGCTGTACAGGTTTCCATCCTGCATTTGTCTTGAATATGCCATACTTTTTCCTTTTTATGTGCCAGAATAGCCAGAACTGCTTTCTCATAAGAGGAAAACAATTCTGGCATATCCTGTTTATCATTCTCTATTAGTTCTTTCTTGCTTTTCTAAGAGCCAGGATTCTCTCCATTTCATTGTAAACAATCATGTAGCCCTCGTCAACACCCATACCAGGTTTTGCAAGAATCTGATCCGGTTTTGTAGCCATCGCGCAGTTTACACAAACCTGTGCGGAACGGTCTGTTTCGTTACAGGTACCGCCCTGGTAAGCGCCAAAGCCTTTTTCCTTGCAGTACAGAACTGCTTCTACAATATTGTTGATTCCACCAAGGTCTGGTGTTTTAATCTGAGCCATGTGACCGGCTTTGTTATCTGCAAAGTATTTTACATCTTCCAGTGTATTACACCATTCATCTGCAACCAGCTCAACATCAATGCCTCTTCTGTCCACTTCTTCTCTAAGCCCCTTTAAGCAGAGCATCTGTTTTTCTCTTTCCTCTGCATCCATAGGGCCTTCGATTCTCAAATGGAATGGTTTTGCAGCTTCTTCCAGTTCTGCCAGATAATCTGCCATTGCAGGATAGTTGTCAACACCAAAAATGGCTCCAATGGTACCATATACATCAATGTGGAACACTGGCATATAGTCTTCGCTGTGGCGCAGTTTAAGAACGCGGTCTCTTAACCAGCCAACATATTCTTTTAACAGTTCCCCATGCTCACCTAATTTTAATTTTACGTTGTTGATTAATGCGTGAGGCATAACTGCAGCGCCTTTTAAAATCATCTTGTCTGCATTATCATAACGGTTGTCACCAGACTGTGTAAATACTGGAATCGGCTCTTCTGAAACCGTTGTTCCATATTCATCTGCAACAACTTCGCACATCAGTCTCTTGCTGGATTTTGCAACAGCGTCCAGAATTGCCTGGCTCACACCATAGCGGATAGCTGTATGTAATCTCTTGCCATCCACCTGAATGGATTCCAGCATTTCACATAAACCTTTGAAGCTGTCAGCTTCTTTTCCAACTAATTCCGGTTTAATATATTTGTCAATAATCGGAATAAAATCCTCTGCCAGAAACAGCGGGTCACGTCCGCCTGCACCAGAATACTGAACAGCCGCACAATCACCCCATGCAATCTGTCCGTCTTCCAGAATCAACATAACAGAAATGGCCTCACCAGCCTGTCTTACAGACTTAAATCCAGGTGTAACAGTTTCTCCGAAATAAGCTGCCCCATCAGAAACAGCTCCCTTTTTAATAGCTCTCTGGTCATCAAAGAAAAATCCGGTTCTTGCTTTAGAACAAACAACATCTACTATTTTCATGGTTATCAATCTCCTTTTCAACTGGAAGATAAGGGATAGTGTTCAGTCCACATTGAGGATTCTGTCCCCGGGTATGGCGGGTTCATGCTTTTCTTGCTCAAAACCATTTTCTATTCGCAGAAAAGCACAAACCCGTCATCCCCGGGAGATACCAGACTTCCGGTGGACTGGGATATCGTTCTGTATATCCCTTCCATGCTTATCTTCCCTGGTATTTGTCACTTTAAAATGAATAAAAATCCTTTATATTTCTCACTCACTTGCATACGCCAGAAAGCCAAAGGCTTTCCGCGTATGCGTATCTTTTCTACCACAACTGTTATCCCATCCCCCGCTGGCGGCTGGTGTGGGATGACCATAACCCTATTTCATCATTTAGGTTTTCCTACCAGACGTCCCTTACTGATTGCATATACATCATCAATTACCATCTGGAAGGATGCTTTTCTCTTCTCCATTTTCGCACGGTGTTCAATCTTACCTCTGTTGAAGTCGATTAATTCCTGTGGAAGTGGAACTCTTGCCGAATTCAGGTAACGTACAGCGCCTTCATGGTCACGTGCCGGAAGCATTTTACCAAAGTTGTAGCGGCTTGGCGCAAATGGAATATCAATGACACCTGCTTTTACTGCGCGGATAACGCCAAGAGCCAGGTCTCCCATACCAAGCTCGAATGTCTTGTCCACGATTGCACAAGTTTCACCTTTGATAATCGCTTTTTCCAGTTCCAGAGCAGAGCTCTTTAATTCCTGATCCGCTAACAGAGAAATTGCCTGTTTTGTACAACGAAGTCCCTGTGCATTTGCTTCCATAGTAGGAACACCAACTGCCTCATGAGGAGTCTTAACAATAACTTTTGTAGCTTTTGCAAGAGCAGCTACAGCACTTCCCCAGGAAATAACTGCGAATGCTTTTGCTTCATCCTGAGGGAATCCGCCCATCCACTGATGGAGAACGGTTGTTACCGTTACATCTTCATATCCATATTTTTCCAGATATTCTTCTGTCAATTCTTCCAGAACACGAAGGGCTGCAACGTCCTGTACCAGGTTACCACACTGTCCATAACCAACAGTTACATTCTTAACGCCCTGTTCTGCTGCAAGCAGTGCTTCAATAATTGCAACGGCATTGGACATAGATGGCGGAACCAGAGTACCGGTAAGAGGTCCGTATGGCTCACGGTTAATAGAAACACCCGCTTCTTCATAGATACCTGTCAGACGGTCTACATACTGCCAGTCATAAATCGTTCTTTCCAGCGGAACATCCTTTGCATATGGAATGTTGTAAGAAATACCGCCGCCTTCGTAGCTGGTAAATCCACCTGCATAACAGATTTCTGTCAGCAGTCTTGCGTCAGGAGTACCGTGACGTACCTGAACCGGAATATCAAGATTCTCAATAATCTGACGGCAGCCATATACACCATGGTTTACAGCTGGGAATCCATTCAGCATGGATTTCTGAGTACGGATAGATTCTTTAATTCCGTTTTCTGCTTCTTCATAACGGTTCTGACGTGTATAGGAGTCGATGGTTGTAGGAAGTAAATCTGCCTCACCATTGTTCTGTAAATACTGCAAAAGTTTAATATGGTCTTCAATCAATGCTACACCGGCTCTTGGCTGAATCAAAGTTTTTCTTTCTTTTTTTGCTTCAGAAAGTTTTTTGGAAAAACTCTTTGATTCCGGCATACTTTTGTGATATTCGATAGCTTCATCAAAGTCTACATCTTTACCGGTTGCCCACTGTCCCATAATCTCTTTTCGAATGCCGTAAAATTCGTCATCCGATAATTTTTTATTCCTTATGTCCATAATAAGCAATCTCCTTCTTCATTATTTCTAATGCAGCCTCCGGGTAATGCTGAGAGAGCAATCCCATTGCTGCCAAGATATACTTTCTATCCACCAGGATTTCCGCATTTTCAGGTCTTAATGATCCCGGTGTGCTCTCACTAAAAAGTGCATATTTCGCAATCTCTTCTGTATGTTTTGCGTGAATTAAGGCACCGCCTGTTACAACAACATATTTTACCCGGCGTAAATCTTTTCCACTCTGAAGATAGGTCAGTCCGCAAGGTGTATATACCTGCTCAAGAGAACCTGCGTGACGTGCAACTGCTGTTTCCACTGCACCGCATGCCAATGCAAAATCCATCATTTCCATCTCTTCATTATCGGGTATATAGTCTGTATGGCTGCCCAGATAATCCACAAGTCCGGCTACTTTCTGCCGGTTTAATCCAGCTATCTTAGCCAGTCTTCGGTCACCCACAGCTTCCAGGATTCCATGAACACTGTAACGCATTCCAATATCACCCTCTACGCTTCGTTTTGCGTAAGGCTCCTGAATCCCTTTCATTACCGTAGCCATATTTGCAGGGCTTCCCTCTGCAATGGAATATACATCTGTGGTGGCACCACCTAAGTCAACCCCTACTAATTCACCGATTCCCTGGTGTTCATCCCAGCCATCAGAAAGAAGTTCCATGGCTGTAAGCATTGCGGAAGGTGTCGGCATGATAATACCTGATACCAGATCAGAAGCCTCTGAAAGACCTTTTCCCTGAACGATTCTTTTCAAAAAGACTTCCCTGATCTGTTTCTGGGTTGGCTCGATATTCAGTTCACCCAGTCTTGGCATTACATTTTCACAGATATAAGTCGTTCTGCCTTCCAAAATCTCCTGGCAGTCATCTACCGCACACCTGTTTCCGGCAAGAACAATGGGGCAGTCATAGCTAAGCTCTGAAAGCATTTTTGCATTATACAAAATACACTCTGTATTTCCCCCGTCTGTTCCTCCTGTCAGAAGAATAATATCCGGATGATACGCCTCGATTTCTTTCATATCTCCCTTTGTGAGGTTGAAAGAATAGGTCTTCCATACCTTTGCACCGGCTCCCAAAGAAGCTTCCTTGGCTGCCTGAGCTGTAAGCTCTGGCACAAGTCCAATGGAAATCATCTTTAATCCTCCGGCTGCACTGGAACAAGCATATCGCTCCTCATATTCCAGGTGTCCTGTTGTCTGCTCTAAAATTTCTATGGCATCGTGAAGCCCATTATTAATATCAGTTTCCACGGTAGTATAGGCTGCCGCAGTACCGAGTATTTCACAATTTTCTACGTCTACGGCTGTTACCTTGGTATTGGTGCTACCAAAATCCACCAATAAAACTGGTTTCATAATTTACCGCCTCACTTTATCAGTCTTCTGTTGCTGGTGCTTCCATGCCAAAGTCTTCGTATAAAGCTGCAATCGTGGTTTCCGGAGCAGTACCTGGTCCGAATACTCTGTCAAATCCCATTGCTTTAAAACGTTTTTCCACTTCGTCGAATGGCTGTTTTCCAACTACAATATTTCCGCCTACATACAAAAGAATATCTTTTAAACCTGCTTCGTTGCACTTATCTCTCAAGCCCCGGCAGTCCAGCTCTCCATGTCCATAAAGAGAAGATACCATAATTCCGTCTGCATTTGTTTCAATTGCAGCAGCAATATATTCCTCCTGAGAAACCATAACACCTAAGTTTGTCACTTCGAAACCGGCGTCTTCGAATGCATGCTGTAAAATCGTATTTCCTACCGCATGAACATCAGCGCCGATTACGCCAATAACTAATTTTTTCTTGTCCATTTCTGACCCGCTCCCTTCATTTTAGATTAAATGGCATTTTATTTTCTATCTTCTTTTTCCCTTAATATTTCCTAATTACAGAACATTTTTGATTGTATCCAGTACCGTACCATCTCTGTAGAGTACTTTGGCTACTACTTTGTCGCCCATCTCTACTTTCTTCGGCACTCCTGCAATCTCTTCTGCAATCTGTTTTAACTCTTCAATGTCTTTTACAGGAAGTCCTGCTTTGATTAATTTTTCTTTTAATTCCTGCTGTTTTGGATTTACTGCGATTCCTCTTTGCGTAACTACTACATCCACAGTCTCGCCTGGTGTGGATTTGCAAAGCACTTCATCTACAATCAGCGGGAGTCTTGCACGAATCAGCGGTGCTACAATAATCGCCAGCTTTGAACCTGCTGCAGTGTCACTGTGTCCGCCGGAACCGCCCATAATATATCCATTGGAATCTGTATGTACATTGACATTAAAGTTTACATCAACCTGCGTTGCCCCTAAAATTACAACATCCAAGCTATCCACTGCCGCACTTTTTGCAGCCGGTGATGCATAACGCATAGCAGAAATTTCCTGATGTTTCGGATTCTCACGAATAGATTCAATTGCCTTTAAATCAAAACACTGTACATCCAAAATCGTATCAAAATAACCTTTATTGGCCATATCAACCATATAACCAGTAATTCCACCCATACAGAAACTGCCTTTGATATGGTCTTTTTCCATCATCTCTTCTACATATTTAGCAACCGCAAGAGAAGCACCTCCTGCACCTGTCTGGAAAGAAAATCCATCTTTCAAATAGCCGGAATGTTTTACCACCTGTGAAGCCAGACTTGCGATTCTAAGTCCAACCGGATCACGGGTGATTTTAGTTGTTCCAGAAACAATCTTAGCTGGATCTCCAATCTGTGGAACTTCTACTACATAATCCACATATCCTTCATTAATGGAAGTATCCTTTAAAGGATAGCTTACCAGATTATCTGTAATTACAACGACCTTTTTTGCATGAACAGCATCGGAAAAAGCATAACCAAGAGAACCACATGCAGATGGACCATATTTTCCACTGCAGTTTCCCATATTGTCTGCTGTAGGTGCTGCCAAAAATGCAATATCGATTTTGGAAGAACCGTTTTCCATGTCACCTGCTCTTCCGCCGTGAGTTCTGAAAATCACTGGTTTTTCCATGATTCCCTGGGAAATTGCCTTTCCCACTCTTCCACCCATGTAGTTACATTCGATTCCTGTAACTACACCATTTTTAATATGCTCAATAATTGGTTCATGTACATCGAAAACAGAGCTGGCATTTACAGTCAAATCTTTGATTCCCATAGCTGCTGCTGCTTCCAGAACCATATTTAATACATAATCTCCATTACGCATATGATGATGAAAAGATATGGTCATACCATCTTTCAATCCAGTTTTTTCAATTGCCTCTTTTACAGAGCCGATTAATTTACTCATCTGCATGCACCTCCATAAATGGCTTTTTCCATTTCCAGCACCTGCTGGGCACGTTTTACAATCGGTGCATCAATCATTTTACCTCTCAGGGAAATAACACCTTTGCCCTGGCGTTTACCTTCCTCAATGGCATCCATGACATCATGTGCATATTCGATTTCACTTTCTGTAGGTGAAAATACTGCATTCACAATATCTACATGCCTTGGTGATATAACCGCCTTTCCTGCAAAGCCCAGACTCTTGGCAAATTCGGTATCTTTTTCCAGACCTTCCATATCTTCCACATCTGTAAACGGTGTGTCATAAGCTTCGATTCCACAGGCTCTTGCAGCACATACCAGACGGGTTCTTGCATAGAAGATTTCTTTTCCCTCTTTGGTACGTTTACAGTGCATATCAGCTGTGAAATCTTCTCCTCCTAAGAAAAGACCAATCACACGCTTATCAGAAGAAGCAATTTCAAATGCCTTTTCCACACCCATGGCAGTTTCAATCAGTGGAAGAATCTTCACAGTTCCCACTTCCAGGCCGCTTTCCTTCTCTACTTCTGCCATGTATGCAGAAACCTCCTGAATCATAGCACCGCCATTTACCTTAGTAGGCATGATTACATCTGGTTTCAGAGGGATAATGGCCTTTAAATCCTCTTTCCAGAATTCTGTATCTGTAGGATTGATTCTTACCACTACTTCACAGGATGGAAAAGACTGATATTTTAATGCATTACGCACTAAAATTCTGGCCGCATCCTTTTCATCTGGAGATACAGCATCTTCCAGGTCAAAAATAATGGTATCTGCTCCCAGAGTGTCACCGTTAATCAGCATATTTGGGGTATTTCCCGGTAAAAATAACATGGTTCGTCTCATTTTTATTCAACTCCCCCTCTTTTCAGTGCTGTTTCCATTCTGGCCCGAATTACACAGTCCAGAGCACCTTTGTCTTTGATAAAGATTTTTCCTGTTGTCACATCAAATTCCTGTAATGTGTCCAGCACGGCAGCCCGGATGGAATCCATGTACTGATTAGCGACAACTGAGTCAATCTCAAGGGTCAGTTCTTTCTCGTCTGGCTCTATCTGAATAAACAAATCACTGGATTCCAGGGTTCCTGCTACTGCATTTTTTAAAATCTTCACAGGTTTTCTCCTTTCATCATTTCCTTTTATGAAACGTATTTTCTATAACTTATTCAACCACGCTCTTGGAAACTCCTGCCTGCGCAAGAATCTTCTGTTCAAAAGCGATTGCTTTCTTTTCCAATACTGCCACTTCCTCAGAAGTAGCTTTTACAAACTCTTCATCCTTAATGGATTCCAGATTAATTTTTACATTAAATAATGCACCTAATACTGCAGTTCTTGCCATCATAGTAGCAACAAGTGCATCTGTAACGGCTGTTTTATTTCCTTTTGTAACCATAGTTTCTGCATAAGGAAGCACCTCATATGCTGCCTTTGCAACAGACAGCGGAACAGCAACTGCTGCTTTTAATCCATTCTGCATAGCTTCTGTACGTGCTGCCTTTTCTTCTTCTGTTTCCTTCGGAAGAGTAAGTGCCTGCATATATAAATCAAAGGATTCACTGTCTCGTTTAATGTCTACCAGAAGCTGTTCACAGATTTTATGCATAGGCTCTACAGCCGCCTTCATTTCTTCTTCTACTTCTGCATATTTTTTCTTTCCGATTGTCAGTCCTGCCACCATTTCTGTAAGAGCCGCTGCTAAAGCGCCAGCAAGGGCGGAAATACTTCCGCCCCCTGGTACTGGTTCATTAGAGGCTGTCTGCATGGCGAATTGTTCAATTGTCATATTTTTCATGGCATATACCTCTTATATTTTTTTAAATTACAGTCTTGTTTCAAGTACCTGTTTTGGATCAAATCCTTCAAATCCCAGGTAATATTCTGCACAATCAACGATTGCCTGAAGAGGAATCAGACCTACAACTTCACTTCCTAATACATTTACACCGTAACGTCTTGCTTCCATACGTACTGTTTCAAATACAGTATAAACAGATGTTTTTGTATAGTCTGTTAAGTTCATGGATACCTGTGCGATATTTCTGTCTTCCAGCATAACACCCATAGCTTTGCAATAACGGAATCCGCCTTTAATATGCCGAATCTTATCAGCAATTTTCTGAGCAATTTCCACGTTAGATGTATCCAGGTTGATATTGTAAGCAATCAGAGGCATTCTTGCTCCGATAGCTGTTACACCACCTGTAGGATGAATGGTGTTTGGACCAAAGTCTGGTTTCCATTTTTCCTGATCTTTCATTTTTTCTGCCATACCTTCGAACTGTCCCTGACGAACTTTTGCAAGGTTTTCTCTGTGAGGAGCTGTAGCAGATTTTTCATATAAGAAGAATGGCTGACCGAATTTTTCGGAAGCTTCTTTTGCAACTTCTTTTGCAAGAGCATCTGCTTCTTCTACCGTTGTATTTCTGATTGGAATGAAAGGAACAACATCAACACATCCCATACGTGGATGCTGTCCCTGATGTTTTGTCATATCGATCAATTCTACTGCTTTTCCGATAGCTGCAACCATAGCATCTTTTAATGGAGCAGGCTCACCGATAACAGTAACAACACTTCTGTTATGGTCTTCGTCAGAGCTGTAGTCCAGCAGTTTTACGCCTTCCACATTGCGGAAGCAGTCAACAATTTTTTCGATTTTTTCTTTATCTCTACCTTCACTAAAGTTAGGTACACATTCAATAATCTTATTCATGATGTTATTCTCCTTATTTCCATTCTTTGTGATATACAGTTTCACCTTTTTTGATAACCGTTTCTACCAGGTTAATTCCTGTGTGATACGGCATGAAATGGATGGATGGGAATTTCAGGAATACAATATCCGCCTGTTTTCCCGGTTCCAGACTTCCTACAGTATCAGCTCTATCCACAGCAGCAGCACCGTTAATTGTCAATGCTGTAATCACTTCTTCAATGGACATGTTCATGTAAATACATCCAAGTGCAACTAATAACGGAATCGAATTTGTGAAGCAGCTTCCCGGATTCAAATCCGATGCAATAGCTACTGCACATCCTTCGTCAATCATTTTTCTTCCAGGAGCATACTCTTCTTTCAAAGAGAAAGCAGTTGCTGGAAGAAGGGTACTGATGACTCCGGCATCACGCATTTGACGGATTCCTTCGTCAGATGCTTTCAAAAGATGGTCTGCTGATACAGCACCAACTCTGGCTGCCAGTTCAGAACCGCCCAACTGATAAATCTCATCTGCATGGATTTTCAGCTTGAATCCCATCTTTTTGGCTTCTGTAAGATAATACTCAGAATCTTCTATATTAAATACATTCTTTTCTGTAAAGATATCAGCAAACTCTGCCAGATTTTCCTCTTTTACCTTAGGCATTACTACACGAAGCTGTTCTTCAATGAATTCTCTTTCTTTTCCTTTCCATTCAGGAAGAACACTGTGAGGTCCTAAGAACGTTCTGACGATATCCACCGGATGTTTCTCATCCAGCTTCTTCATAACACGGAGCTGTTTCAGCTCTGTATCACAATCCATTCCATAACCGCTCTTGCCTTCCACGGTTGTTACACCGAATTCCAGCATACGGTTCAGTCTTTCTTCACCAGCTTCCATCAGTTCTTCTTCTGTGGCTTCTCTGGTTGGAACAACGGTGGCATTAATGCCGCCGCCACGTTCCATAATAGACATATAACTATCGCCTTTCAATCTCCAGGAAAATTCATCTGCACGGTATCCGCCGAAAATAAAGTGTGTATGAGAATCCACGAACCCAGGCATTACCGTTTTTCCTGTGGCATCGATTACTTCGTATTCCTTTACGTCCACCTGTTTATCCAATTCCTCTGTCGTACCTACTGCAACAATTTTATCATCATGAATGATCACCGCACCATCTTTAATCAATCCGATGTCAGACATCTCTTTTCCGTGCTTAGGTGCACTTCCCTTGCAGGTTACCAGCTCAGAGGCATGGCGTATATATCTTTTTTTCATGTTCTGTCTCCTCATAACTCTTTGCAGAAATTCTTAGTGATGTGTGTGATGAGGTTCTACAACCACATCTTTGCATACTCTTTCGATTAATTCATCGTTTGCCAGGTATGGCATTGTGATGTAATCTTCGCCATTTCTGATCTTATTGTATTCTGCAACAGTTTCGATGGAGTGTTCACATCTTCCCCAGCTTCTTCTGGAAACACCAATCATAGTATCCCATGGAATAGCTGCCATAAGGATTTCATCTACTCTTTCGCTTCCGTCAAGAACCATACCGAAACCACCGTTGATGGATTTGCTGATACCAACACCACCACCGTTATGGAGAGCAACAAGGCTCATACCTCTTGCAGCATTACCTGCGTAGCAGTGAACAGCCATATCTGCTGTAATATTGGAACCATCATAAATGTTAGATGTTTCTCTGTATGGAGAATCTGTTCCACCTGTGTCATGGTGGTCACGACCAAGCATAACAGGTCCGATTTCTCCGTTACGAACCATTTCATTGAATTTCAGAGCGATATCTCTTCTTCCAAGAGCATCCTGATACAGGATACGGCACTGTGTACCAACAACCAGTTTATTCTTTTCTGCATCACGGATCCAGATATAGTTATCTCTATCCTGGCTTCTTCTGTTAGGATCAATAATTTCCATAGCAGCATGGTCTGTTTTTCTTAAATCTTCCGGTTTTCCGGACAGACAGCACCATCTGAATGGTCCATATCCATAGTCGAATAATTCTGGTCCTAAAATATCTTCTACATAAGATGGGAAGATAAATCCTTCGCTGGTATCTACGCCATTCTTAGCGATGTCTTTTGCACCTGCATCAAAGACAGCTTTCATGAATGCGTTACCATAGTCAAAGAAGTAAGCTCCTCTTTCTACTAATGTTTTGATCAAATGATAATGTTTAACCAGGGACTGATCTACCAGTTCACAGAATTTGTCTTTGTCATTTGCAAGCATTTCTGTTCTTTCTTCAAATGTAAGACCCTGTGGGCAATATCCGCCGTCGTATGGTACGTGGCAGGATGTCTGGTCAGATAACAGTTCAATCTTAATATTGTTGTCAACAGCGTACTGAAGAAGGTCAACAATATTACCATGGAACGCAATAGAAATTGTCTCTTTCTTATCCATGTATTCCTGAGCAACTCTGAATGCTTCTGCTGCGTCTTCAATTACCAGACTTACCCATCCCTGGCTGTGTCTTGTTTCAATTCTGGAGTAATCAACTTCTGCAACGATACCAACACCGCCTGCAATTTCAATTGCTTTTGGCTGAGCACCACTCATTCCGCCAAGACCACTTGTTACGAATAAGTGTCCAGCTAAGTCTCCATCCTGTGGAACTCCTAAGAATTTACGTCCTGCATTTAAGATCGTATTGAAAGTACCATGAACGATACCCTGTGGTCCAATGTACATCCAGCCACCAGCTGTCATCTGTCCATAGGAAGAGCATCCCATAGCAGTTGCTTTTGCCCAGTCTTCTGGATTGTCAAACATACCAATCATAAGTCCGTTTGTAACGATTACTCTTGGGCTGGATTCATGAGATTTGAACAGCCCCATTGGATGTCCACTCATCATAACTAATGTGTGATGATGTGTCAGTTTTTCAAGATATTTTTTAATTAACTGATACTGCATCCAGTTCTGGCAAACCTGTCCGGTTTCTCCGTATGTAACTAATTCATATGGGTACAGAGCTACATCATGATCTAAGTTATTATCAATCATAACCTGGAAAGCTTTACCTTCCACACATTCTCCCTTGTACTCATCAATTGGTTTTCCATAAATTCTTTCCTTTGGCATAAAACGATAGCCATAGATACGTCCATGTGTTAATAATTCGTCCAGGAATTCCGGTGCCAACTGTTCATGCAGTTCTTCCGGCACATATCTCAAAGCATTTGCCACTGCCAGTTTGATTTCTCTCTTGTTCAGTGTCAGCTCTCTCATTGGCGCTCTTCTGACACCTTCCTTAAAGGTTGGGTATTCTGGTAAAACCGGATCCAATTTAATCACCATTGCATTTCCGATCTCTGCATTATTCATATCACATCGTCTCCTTTTCTCTTTTTTCATGATTTTATCATTCCTAGGGTCTAAAAAACGTCTATTGATTATAAAAAAGCACTAAAATTCATATTAAGTTTGTTTCTTTTTAATAGATTTTGACGTTTTTGTTTCTTGTGGTAAAGTGAAAGTGCATGAAAATCTATTATTTTCTTTGTGATTTTGAGCCAAAAACAGGAAAAAATAACAAAAAGAATAAAAGAAACGACAAATGAAACGTCAAAACAAAAATCAGACATACAAGCACTTACGCACCATATGTCTGATTCTTATTTTTTATGTACTCAATTTTATTATGTTCCTTGCCAGCTTTTTATTTCCGGCACTGCCCCAGATAATCAGGATAGCTTTTTCCCAGTCCCCTTCTCCTAGGACCAGATCATTTGGCGGAACAAAAGAAGACAAACGATGTTTGCTTCCATTTAGGACCCCTCGAAACGATTATGGTCATTCTGATGATGTGGCTCTATCTGTGACACAAACAGGAAGAACGTTTTCTCCTCTGAATATTCATGCAAATAATGAACGGCATAATTATTGATTGCATCTGCCCGGTATCCAATAAACTCCTGTTTTTTCCCGTTTTTGTCAAAAACGTAGCCATCATATCCGTGAGAAGTCGCTTCCAATACATCGGAAGCCATCCAGTAATCACGATATCCACCTCTTCTTTCTTCAGGGATGGCCCTTGTTTCAAAGGTCTTATATTTTGCGGCAGAGCCAATACATTCCTGTGACAGCCAATCTGCGTAGCATATTCCCCCCCTTTGCCGGGCCGCATACTGGCTGGCATGTGAAAGCTTTTTCAAACCAAACACCTTCTTTGGCAAGACGGTCTAAATTTGGCGTCACATCGAGACTTTGTCCATAACATCCCAAAGTATCCCACCGCTGCTGATCTATAAAATAGTATTCGGTCTCTTCATCTTTCTCTGCTCCTATTTTAATCCTGTGGATATAACACCCTGCACAAAATACTTCTGGGCACACAAGAACAGAACAATCATTGGAACAGAAATCAAGGTTGCTGCTGCCATCATAGGACTCCAGCGTGCCGTACTTTCATCACGGAACATGGTTAATGCCAGCTGTACTGTACGTATACCTTCTGAATTTGTCATAACCAGTGGCCACAGATAATCATTCCATACTGCAGAGCCTTTCAAAAGTCCCAAGGTAGCCAGAATAACTTTTGAATTGGGAATATAAATAGAAAAATATGTTCTCCATTTACTTGCCCCGTCAATCATTGCCGCTTCATCCAGAGCTCATGGGAAATTTTCGTAAAACTGCTTACAAAGGAAAATTCCAAAAGATCCGGATACCAGAGGAATAATGATACCTGGCATGGTATTCGTCAATCCAGAACCACCAAATCCCATAAAGTTATTTCCACCGGCAAATGGAAATTTTGCCATGATCAGAGAAGATGTAATTTACGACCGTCAAGACATCTTTCTTTTGGATCTCTTCATATACGATTGCCGCCGCATCATCTGTTATCTCACAGCCATCCAGTCCATACACATTATATCCATTATATTTAGCTGGATTATGAGATGCGGTTACTATATGACACCGGTATAAGTGAAGCATAGATTCTTACATCAATTCCATTCGCTGCAAGAACCCACGCCACCGTTTACGCAAATACATCACTCTTCAAATAGCTGTCATAACTAATCGCTACTTGTCTGGCTGTTTTAAACTTAAAGGCAACTGCAAAATGTTCTTTAAACTTCGTTTCATCACCTTCGGTGCTCTTAACTCCTGATTTAAATCTGTGTCTTTCAGGTTTGCTGTCATCCAGCATTTATATTCTCATCACTGTGTTTCATAAAAAAGTCTAAGCTAAATATACTATGTTTAGGAGTGAATAGCAACAATCAGTCTAAACACCTGCTCTACTGTTTCCATGAGATTTCTTCTGGCATTTTCCGAATCCATCGCATCTTCCAATGTAGTAATCCCTCTTAAAATAGAGAAAAATGCATGAATTCCCTCTTCATTACATTTTACGGCATCTTCCGTCACACTCCCTGCAAAAGCAAGCACAGGAATCTTATATTTTCCTGCCAGTTTTGCAACGCCTACCGGTGCTTTTCCCATCGCAGTCTGCCCGTCAAGACGCCCTTCTCCAGTAATAACAATATCTGCATCTTGAATATACTGTTCTAATTTTGTTTCTTCTAAAACTATTTTGATTCCCGACTCCAACACCGCATTGGTAAATGTAAGGAACGCAAAACCAAGCCCTCCTGCTGCCCCAGTTCCCGGGTGCTTCGCATCCGCCTTCTCATAACAGCTGGCTGCCAGCTTGGCATAATCGGATAACCATTGATCCATCTCCCTGATCATCTCCTGTGTTGCACCTTTTTGCGGTCCGTACACAGCACTGGCTCCCAGTGGTCCACACAGTGGATTTGTCACATCACAGGCAACTTTAAACTCACACTGTGCAAGCTCCGGTAACACATGTTCCTTCCTAATCTCAGTCAGATCTTCCAACCCTTTTGCCCCATACGGAACCACATTTCCTTTGCTGTCCAAAAAATCATATCCTAGTGCCTGCAGCATTCCGATTCCTTCCAAATACGGATATTCTGTATCCCGGAGTGATAATATATTCTGTTCATCTGCATCTACGGAAATGACATCATATTCCGCATGAATTGTAATCTTATATTCCTGTCCGTGATGCCACAGAAAATCTGCAGCCGCAAGAACTCTGTAATCATTTTCCTTTTTTAGTATACCAATCTTATTATCGGGAAGCAGCGCCGCTGCATAACAACGCCCTCCTCCCTGAACTCTCACATTCATCAGGTGTCTCTCCCCCACAATCGGAGTGATTACATATTCTACCCGATAATCTGTCCAATCATATTTCCCCGTGTAAACCTCTCCAAAATCTCCACACGATAGGTGGAGCATCTTATTTTCCAGATAAAAGAGCCCTTTTAACCTTGTAAACTGGCTAATCTCCCGATGCACAATTGTCCAGAGTTCTTCTTTTTCTTTCTCCATGCAGATTCCATAGCATGGATTTCCATCCACATACAAATCATCAATCAAACATACAACCGTGTCGCCCTTGCCCCTGTTTCCTTTCACATGAATGCAAATTCCAACTTCTTCAATAAGTCCTCCATCAAGTTTGGGAATTCGGAAAGAAAGCTTTTCCCATCTCCCTTTTTGAAGTGCCTTTTTTTCTCCATAGTAAATGTTCTGTGTACGTTGTTCCTTCGCATATGCACTCACCAGAATATCATTTCCATACTCTGGAAGCATGGCACTTACATGAACCATCTGCCCTGGATATGCTACAGGAGAAAACGAAGGATCATAGCGGCTATCGTGAAAATCTTTCGGTGCATAATAAGTCTTTTTATACACATACAGATTCTCCCCACCCTGCATGACATTAGCGGTCACCTTTAACGAACGGCTTCCTGTCGCCGCTGATTCCGTCGTATTCTGCAATGTATATCCAAAATCTGGATAAATATCAGACATGTGAAGATGATCCGATCTAACACGAATTGCATGTGTCGAACCCGGATACTCAAAATGACAGCTGTCTATTCTTTCTTCACTGATTGTCCAATATGGTTCCGGCAATTCCCAGTTATTCAGAATCGCCGCCTGTCTTACAATGTAAGACGCCGCATAAGGCACATCCATAATATTCAGTGAACCGACAACGCTGGAGCATGCAAGGAAATCGTGAATCGGCTGGCGCCATTTTTCATAATTGATTGCGTCAAGACCGCCTCGAACTCCCATAATAGTTCCGAGGTTTCCTACGTTGCAGTCAGTATCCCATCCACACCGATTACAAATATTCAGTGTATCGTCAAAATCTCCGTTTCCATATAAGAGTGCAAGAATCATCACTGCAATATTCGGAATAATATGACACACACCCTGATATTTATCATAACCGTAGTGATCAAAAATAAACCGATAGCATGCCTCCCAATCACCCTCCTTGCCATACTTTTCATAGTAGTTTCTCACCTCCCGTACGCCACGAGCATATTCGCAGTCTTCCGGAAGATAGCTTAATGCTTTCTCGATGATTTTAGAAATATCTTTCTCAACAAACGCATAGCTGATACAAACTGCAACAAAGATTCCTCCATATGTTCCATTTCTGTCATGTGTAACACTGGCTGCTTTTTCGCTAATTTCGCTGCCAGATCAGGGTTCCCTGGTGCTACAAGCCCCCATGTATCGATAAATATCTGACCTCCAATCTGCTCTGCAACTACATGACCGTTCTGTTTGACGCTTCCGCTTCTCGGAGCTTCGATTCCATTTCTCAGATTCAAGTAAGCGGTATGTTCTGTAGAGACGCCATATCCACCCCACCAGAAAAAGCCATGTTCAAAGGGTGCATAATTTAGCAGTGCATCTGCCACATCCTGTGCTTCGATTGCTTCCCCTTTGTTGCTGTCTTCTAATGCACGCAGAAAAAACAGCGGACCATTGCTGTCATCGTCCGCTGCAAATTCTTTTCCTCTATAATCAAATAGATAACCATCCGGTTCCCCATATACGTTTTTGATCTGTTCATAACTGAAGCCTTCTATCGGAGCTCCCATACGGATTCCGATCATCTTTCCGAGCCATCCTGCGTAGATTTTCTCGATATCTTCTGTTTTCATCAGCATATAGCGTTCTCCCCCTACAAAGAATCCAAATCAATCTGTGTCAATTCTTCTGTGCTGGATACAACGGTATTTGCTGCTCCCAGAAGTTCTGCATTCCCCACACCGATACACTTCATGTTTCCGGCAAGTGCAGCCTCGATTCCGGCCTGCGCATCTTCCACAACGATACAGTTTTTATACGGAACACCAAGAAGTTCTGCCGCCTTTACAAATACCTGCGGGTTTGGCTTCGGAATCTCAACCAGATTTCCGTCTACCACTGCGTCAAACTGATCGATCAGATTCATTTTCTCAAGAATCATGCCGCCACTCTTACTTGCAGACCCAAGCGCGATCTGATATCCTTCCTTTTTAATCTTCTGTAAAAATTCCGGAATTCCCGGAAGGATCTCAGACTCATCAATATTGGAAATCATATCCAGATAATATCCATTCTTTCTTGTTGCAAGTTCAATCTTCTCTTCTTCTGGCAGGTTCTGAATCCCTCCTACCTCTAATACAATATTAAGGGAATCCATACGACTTACCCCTTTCAGCTTCTCATTGTGAACGATATCGAATTCAAAGCCAAGCTCAGATGCCAGCTTTTTCCATGCCAGATAATGGTACTTCGCAGTATTCACTACTACTCCGTCCAGATCAAATATTACTGCTTTCATGTATCTTCCTTCTCCTTTTTTCCTCATAAATAAATACATACTATTCCAAAGAAATATCCAGACTGTCTTCCAACACATATTCCTTATTTTCTGTCTTTACATGGATCTTTCTTCCTTCTTTTTTCTCACAGTTTAAAATAATTTTATCCTTGCCGACTGTAAAATGAACCTTTGCTTTCACATCTCCTTCATGACTTCTTGGTGAAACCATTGGAGGAAGTCCTTTTAATGCGGACTGAAGTGCATGTACGTTACCGCTTGTCTCAATGATCACATCAGCCCCCTGTTTCTCTGTCAGGCGTTTAATCTCAAGTCCTGCATCACAAGCTGTAGAATCTAAAGTATAATGAGCACCTGTCTTTGTCGCAATCTCACGTCTCTTAGCGATCGGGTCGATTCCTATAACAGTTGTTGCACCAATCTTTACTGCAAGCTGAAGTGCAATCAATCCGATTGCACCAAGACCGATAACAACTACACGGTCTCCGGGTCTTACGTCTGCATCACGGATTCCGCTTAATGCAAACTGTGCAGGATCGTAACAAACCGCATTTTTAGCAGATGCATCTTTACTCATTTTACGAAGTTTATAGTTGTCTACTGCATTTACAATCTGTGTTTCTTTGATCGGTCCATAAGAACATACACGATCTCCAACCTCATATTCCGTAACATCGCTTCCTTTTTCAGTAATTGTTCCTACGAACATATTACCTAATGGAAGATCTCCAAATTCGATTCCTCTTGGCTCATTCTCATCTCTTTTTGTAAAGACGCGCCACTCCTCATCAAATTTACCGTCAATGAAAGGAGTTGTGCCTCTGAAATCTGCAAGCTCAGTTCCATGCTTTGGTGCTGCAAATTCCACTTTCACTTTTACCTCGTTGCTCTTAATCTCTCTGTCTTCATACTCCTTAAGCTCTGCAGTTCTTGGAGCTGTTGCTACTAATTTCTTCATAAAGATTCTCTCCTTTTTATCTTAACCTTTTACACCACCGTCAGTACTTCCGCTTCTTCTGTAAGTATCCCTTCTGTTGGTCTCACTCCGATTCCGTCGTGGGAACTTAAGAAGTTAAAGTATGTAACCTTATCATTTGGAAGCTCCAGTGTTTCCATCCAGTTCGAAAGAATTTTCGCATTTTCGGAAAGGAATGTGTACATCGTAAGTGGTGGAAGAGGAAACTGATACACAAGATCCGCCTCGTCTCCATTTTCTCCGAAATAACTGATGTTATCCTTGTGTGGAACATTTGTCTCCGTAATAATTCTTGTTCCCGGAGCGTATACTTTCAACACATCTTTCATTAATTTGATAAGCTCATGTGTCTCCGGAAGATGCATACATGTTGTTCCTAATTCTTTCCACATGAATCCAATCGCATCCAGACGGATGAATTTAGCACCGCTTCTTCCATACATAACAAGGATATCCAGAATCTCTGCCAACAATTCCGGACACTCAAAGTTCAGATCAATCTGATCGTCACTAAAGGTTGTCCACACATACTTTTCTCCGTCTTTTGTCTCAAATCTGGTTAACAGAGGAAGTGCTCTTGGACGTGTAACCGTACTGTAATCAGCATCTTTATCACAGGTGATAAAATAATTCTTATAAGGCTCTTCGCCTTTCAAATATCTTTCAAACCATTCACTGCTTTTTGAAATGTGGTTGATTACCGCATCAAACATTAACCCGTAATCAGAAGATATCTCTTTAATCTGTTCCCAGTCTCCAAGCTCTGGATTGATTTTTCTATAATCTACAACAGAAAATCCATCATCCGATGTATACGGATACATTGGAAGAAGATGAACTGTCTCAATCACATCTCCCACATATTTATTCAGAAATTGATGCAAAACATCCAGTCCCGGTTTCTTCTCATCTGTGATTGTGTCCCCGTAAGTAATCAAGATACTGTCTTTCTCTGAAAGCGGTGTCTCTGCAACTTCTGCTATCTCGTATCCGTTAAGCCGCTCATCGATCAGTTTCGTCGCAGCTTCTGCTTTTTCTTCGCTTTTGTATATACGAACAAGCCTCTCTTTTATTTGTTTCTTCAAACTGTCTTTCATCTTTTTCTCACCCTTTTCTTTTTTAAACAACATTCTCTTACTATTTTCTCTACTTTTGACAACGTTGTCACATTTGCCCTATTTAACGCTCTCCACCTTTCTTTGTGGAGAGCGTATTTTTTTGTCTAACTATGTAGATTCTCTTTCTATTACTTTGCATGGAAATTTAAAACTTTTATTCTTATCTTCACTATTACTTATTCGATCGATCACATAATCAATACAACATTTTGCTAATTTTTCAAAGTCTTGTTCTACCGTAGATATGGGAGGATAATAATATTCTCCTAATGTAATATTATCAATGCCGAGTACGGCAATATCCTTTGGGATTGATAATCCCTTCTCATAGATTGCCCGATATACTCCAAGTGCTCTTTCATCACCTGAGACAAAAAAGGCCTTGACTTCATGCGTATCCAAAACTTCTTTTGCTTTATTATAAGCCTTCTTCACCGTATCAAGCCCTGTAAATATGCGGTAATCCATCTTCTGCTCCTTCATCGCAGCTTCGAATCCTTTTACACGGTTCTGGGTTGATAAAAATTTCTTCTCTCCTATAAACAGCACAATCTTATTGAGACTCTTTTCCGCTAAATATCGTCCGCCCTGATAGCCCACATCATAGTTATCCAAGCTAATCGATGGAACATCCGGATTCTCCGGTTCTCCAAACACGACATACGGAATATTATGACTCTCAAAATAATCCACTCGAGGATCCTGCAAAATATTCTCAAGTAATATTGCACCATCTGCAATTCCACTGGCAATCAAATAGAACCCATCTGTCTCGTCTTCTTCAAAGCGTTCACTACTTGATGGCGAAAGGACAATTTTCATAGAACGCTTCTTTGCATATGTGAATAAATGCTTTAACATAATTGTATGCCAAATACTCAAATGCTCTTCATGGTGACGCTCGGCAAATACTACGATAATATTCGTCCGGCTTCCTTTTAAGCCACGAGCAAGCATATTCACTTGATATCCCTGCTCCTTAATTGTATGCATAACTTTTTCTCTCATTCCGTCGCTGACATTCGGACTGTTGTTCAACACTCTGGATACCGACTTAATCGATACTCCGCAGGCATTGGCTATGTCAACAATTGTCACATTTCCCATTTGACATCACCCCTCTTTGTCTTACGTTGTCATTATAATTCCTTTCTTATCTTTTTTCAACCCTCTTTTAACTTTTCAGCATAATTGGTAAATTTGCATCTCTGTTTTTGTTCACTTGTCACAAAAAGCATACAAATAACTCCTCTGCTGCATATGTGGAAAATGTCTACTGGATAAACGGATGTGTTCCTCTAAGCAAAGCTATCTTTTTTGCTTACAACACTTGCTATGTTCATGTCGAATCTGACTCCTGTATTGGTTGTATGTAGCACAGTGCCCGTCCGCAGAACGACAGATACACTAAGTGCCGCAGAAGTAACAAGTCTTCCGCAATACACTATGTTTACTGCCGGAATTCCTGCGTGGTAATTGCTATCAGACTTCCCCTTCTGCCTGTTGGAATAGATTTTTTGGAGGAACGGAACCGAATCTGAGACTTTTGGAATGTGATGCCACCTGTTTGTCGGCGGAATCACACTGATTGTCTGATTTATTTCCCGCTATAAACTCCCGGGAATTTACAAAAACTTAAATATTCTGGTTGGTCTGCTCACCGGCTATGTTCTATCTGCTATTTTCACTCTCTCTGGAATTACTCCGATGATTGATTTTTCCAGGCATTACAACAACCATTGAGCAGGTTGGCTTTTTCAGCCTTCCCAAACTAATCTTCTTCACCAATCACGAACCATTATCATTTGTATAATGATTTAGTAACATAAATAATCATTATACAAAAAAATCGCTCAGACCTCACGGTCTGGGCGATTTTTCTATTAAGAGAGTTTTTTACAGCCCCACTGCTATTACAAAATTTCATAAACTTTTGTCTCATAAGCACCCAGAGAAATTTTTCCTTCTGCCTGCTCTTTTGTATCCATATCCTTTACTGGTTTTTTCATCCAAATTTCCTGTTTCTGATCCGAATAATTCAAAACAAAAATATACATTTTGTGGTTCTTTTCCTTCACGGTAATCTCACATTCCTCAGGCACTTCTACCACATCACGATATGTCTCCACAACACCTGTATAATCCAGAAAAGCTTTTACATTTTCTCTCGTAAAAGTTCCTCCAAAATGAAGTACTTTTCCTTCTCCATATGTGTTTTCAATCAATACCGGACTTCCTTTATAATAATTCCCTGCATATTTTGCCAGTACATTTGCATGTGTACCAACTGGTTCCAAAATGTCATTAAAAATACCTGTTTCCAGCATATTTCCATTCCAGTCCATCATCACATTCTCATCCGCAGGTCCTACAAAAGTAAATTCTTTCACATCACTTCCAGAGATTTCTGATAATAATCCAGGCATAGGTGTCATAACACACTTACCATTTTCATCTTTTTGTCCTGTCCTGGCTCCCAGAATCAGGCATCCTCCCTTAGCAACATATTCTTTTAAAAGAGCCGCCTTTTTTTCTGATAAAATTAATCCATGCGGATAAATCAGCACCTGGTATTTTAACAACTCTTCTACCTCTGTATTTTCTAAAAGATAGAGATAATCCATTGGTGTATGATTCAACTGAGATGCAATAAAAATTTCCTCTTCACTGCTCCATGTAAGTCTGCGATGCCATACATCTACCTGTGCATCCCAGATATTACTATAATCTTTGATCATAGCAAAAACTGCTTGATTTTTTGCTCCTGCTGTTTCTTCAATAGCCTGAACTCTTTCGTATATTTTCTTTACTTCTGCCAGCTTCCGATTGTCACGATTATCATAATCCAAGATTCCATGCCAATAAATCTCTGTCCCAAACGTACAGGTTCTCCAACGGAAAAAACTCACATAATCTGCTCCATGTGCAATGCTCTGCATTGCCCAAAGCATCATCTGCCCTGGTTTCGGTGCAGGTGCTTCCATTCTGGTATTCCATCCATTCGCACCTGACTGCTGCTCCATAATACCAAAGTGAGGACAAATAGAACGAACTTCTGTCAGTTTATCACTCCATCTTCTGTCATTTAAATTTTTTGAATGTTTTGGGTCTTCACAGAGACAATATGCAAAATTCGGATAAGAATCGTATGTGTACACATCCAGAGCCTCGTCTGTCAATCTATGATTATCCAAATTCTGGAACATACCATTTGTAGTAATGAAATCTCCCTTTTTTACATATTTTCTCAGAATATCGCTCTGCATTTTACAGAATTTCACTGCACTGTCTGACACAAAACGAATATAATCCAATGTCTGATGAGGATTTGTGGAATTATGTATCGTAATTCTTGGCACATAAATTTCTTCCCATCTGGTGTATTCTTGATTCCAGAACACAGCCCCCCATGCCTGATTTAAAGCATCTAATGTTTCGTATTTTTCTTTTAAAAATTCCTGAAATGCCAGTGTATCACTCTCAGAGTAGAATTCATCCACTTCACAATTTATTTCATTATCGATTTGCCAGCCTATCACACTCTGATGTTTTGCATAGTGCTCTCCAAATTTTTCCACAATTCTTTTACACAATTTTTGATATACCGGCGAATTGTAATTATAATGCCTGCGCATACCGTGGCGGAATTTCACACCATCCATCCTGCAATTTAAAACCTCTGGATATTTTTCTGTAAGCCATGCAGGAGGTGTTGCTGTTGGTGTACCAAAAATCACTTTCATATCTGTCTTTTCAACTACCTTTAGAAACTCATCAAAAAACTCAAATGTAAATTCTCCTTCTCTTGGCTCTACTTTACTCCATGCAAATTCTCCAATGCGTATAGTTTTAATTCCATGGGCAAGCATTCTTTCCAAATCCTCTTCCCACATATTCTTATCCCAATGCTCCGGGTAATAGCAGGTTCCCAGTGACAGTGTGTTCCATTGATAATTTTGCTGTTTTCTCATAAGCTTTCCCCTTTCATTCATTATTCTTTAGAGATGTTCCTTGGAATTAAAAATGAAATTCTGGTTCCTTGTTCCTTTTTACTTTCAATTTTTAACATGCTTGATTCACCATAACACAATAACAATCTACGATAAACATTCTTTAATCCAATAGACTGTTTTGTGTTATTTTCTCTGCATTTTTTATACAAATCCAGAATTTCTGTTTCATCCATTCCAACGCCATTGTCTTCGACCAAAAATGTAAGAAACTCATCTTGTATCGAAATATTAATAGATAATTTTCCTTTTTCTATTTTAGGTTCAAGTCCATGGATAATTGCATTTTCAATCACAGGTTGTAAGATAAAATTAGGCACCATACAAGAATATGCATCTTCTTCCACAAAATATTCTGCTGAAATTTTGTCTCCAAAACGTTCTTGTTGAATTAAAAGATAATCCTTTACTGTGTTCATTTCCTCTCTTAATGTGATAAAACTTTCTTTTTTAATGGTAGCCCTTAACAGTTCTGCAAGAGCAATTGTCATTTCAGAAACATCCATATTTCCTTTGGCTAATGCCATCCAGCTAATAGTATCCAATGCATTATACAAAAAATGTGGATTTATCTGCATTTGTAAAAATTCCAGCTCTGCCTGTTTTTGTGTCAATTCCATTTTATAAACCTTTTCGATCAACGTTTCGATATTTTCTGCCATTTTATTATATTCCAGGCCAATCATACCAATTTCATCGTTAGAAACAATTTTAACCCTTGGATACTCGTTATCTTTTGCTAAGGTTTTCATACTCTCCATCAATTCTTTAACGGAAGACAATAGCAAACAGACTTGCAATCCCAATTCCTGTAACAGTAATCAGAACTGCAAAGACAACCATCATCTTCTTTCGAATGCTAATAAACCCTCTCTTCTCATCCATGCTTCACCCTTCCTCTCATTCTTCTTTTTTCATAAGTTGAAGAACATCTATAATGCTATATTCTTGTTTTTCATCTCGCTTACGAAATTCTCCCGGACTCATACCAAAAACTTTTTTGAACGCCTGGCTAAAATACTTCTGTTCACTAAATCCAGCCTGTTCGCCAATTATACTAATTTTTCCATATTCTTTTTGGAGCATTTCCGCCGCCTGTGCCAATCGAAGACTGGTTAGAATTTCGCTGAAAGAATACCCCGTTTCCTTCTTTATCATTCTGGAAAGATAAGCTACAGAATAATGATATTTTTCTGCAAGCGAATTCAGAGAAACACCCTGGCTATAATTATGTGCCATATCTTTCAAGATTTCCATGGCCTGTTCCTGGACTCCCCTGAAATGCCAGCTAATCTGTTCTTGATAATCCTTGGAACTTGTAACTTCTCCATACTTTTCTACCACTTTCTCTTTATATCTTTTTTTCTCTAAGGTCTCTTTGACTCTTTCAACAGTAGACAAAATATCTTTTGGTCTCAGGGGCTTTAACATATAATCCAAAACCCCATTTCTCAAAGCTTTCTGTGCATATTCAAATTCAGAAAATCCCGTAAGCAATACTACCGCTGTATCCAAGTTATTTTTACTCACATACTCTGCCAGTTCTAACCCAGAAAGACCTGGCATTTTAATATCACTGATTACAATATCTATCCTTTTTTTCTTTAAAATTTCTAATGCTTCCAAACCGTTCTCTGCCTGATATGTTTGATCAATCCCTATCGTATTCCATGGAAGAGATAATAATCCGTTTCGAATATTTTTTTCATCATCTGCAATCAGTAATTTCATTCTTATATTCCTCGCTTTATCCTTTTACAGCACCTGCAACCATACCTTCCATAATATGTCTATGCAACCATATGTACACAAGAATACTTGGTATAATCGTAATGATTACCGCTGCAATCTCTACTACATAATTTGTAGCATATTGTCCCTGAAATTCTGTCAATCCAACAGGCAGCGTCATTTTAGACGAATCTGTTAAAAAGATCTGTGGGAGCAGCAAATCATTCCAAATATTAATAAATGTAACTACCGCCACCGTCACAATAGATGATTTTGAAATGGGCATGATGATTTTAAAGAAAATCTGATAAATATTACATCCATCCATAACTGCCGCTTCTTCCATCTCAATTGGCAAAGTGCCCATAAAACCTGTCATGATAAATATAGCCATGGGAAAAGCAATGCCTATGTGAGGCAGAATAACTGCCAAGTGCGTATTAAGTAATCCCATTTTATTAAACATCGAGAACAAAGGCACAACCATGGCATATACCGGGATCATCATTCCCAGCAAAAAAATACTTAAAGTTACTTTAGATAATTTCCAGTACATTCTAGTGATTGCATAAGAAACCATACTACTTAAAAGAACAGAAACAAAAACTGCTGATACTGCAATAATAACAGAGTTACCAAAATATTGCAAAATATGCCCTTCTTCTATCGCTTGAATATAATTTACAAAACTAAAGCTCTCTGGAAGTCCCCATGGATTTGCATATAATTCCGTATTTGACTTAAAAGAACTAAGCAATAACCACAACAACGGATAAAGACACAACACCGTAAAAAAAACAAGGCATATATATTTGATAACTAAAAAGAAGCGATCCTTTGGTGATAATCTCATCTTTCTCCCTCCTTTTAATACTCTACTCTATCTGAACGGAACACAAAGTTCGAAAGAAGAACCGAACAAATACATAATAGTAAAAGAATCACACCGATTGCTGCTGAATATCCGTATTTTAAAGTACGGAATCCCTGGTAGAACATATATGTCGACATAAGTTCTGTTGCATGATTCGGTCCTCCTCCTGTCATAACTGCTACCAAATCATAATATTTAAGTGAACCAGTAATAATCAGCACTGCATCTACCTTTAAAATAGGCTTGATCAACGGAAATGTAATAGATTTAAATTGAACCCATTTACTTGCTCCATCTATTTCTGCCGCTTCATAATAAGACTCTGATATATTTTTCATTGCCGCAATCTGTATAATCATGTGATACCCTACGAACTGCCACATAACTACAATAATAATACAGAACAATGCTAAATTTTTATCTGCCAGCCATACCTGTTTCAAACCTCCCAGCCCAATCATTTCAAGGAATTTATTAATCAAACCAAATTCTGAATTATATACGAAAGTCCAAGTCAGACCTACTGCAACACCACAGATTACACTTGGCAGAAAGAATACTGTCTGGAAAAAATGACTTCCTTTTATTTTCTGAAAAAGTATATTTCCAAAGAATAATGCCAACGGTAAGTGAGCAATCAAGGAACCAATGACCATAAGAATATTATTCTTAACTGCACCTATAAAAGTTTTATCCTGAAACAAATTAATGTAGTTTTTAATTCCAACAAACTTACTTGGACTCATTAAGTCTGTTTGCAGAAAGCTGACATATACGTTATATCCAATTGGAACTAAAACAAAAATTGCATAAATTAGAAATGCAGGTAAAACAAAAACTGCAATACTCTTTTTATTTCCAAGCACTTTATTCATAGTGCTCCCCCTTTCCACACGAAATTGTAAAATGCGGAAATGCAAATTTTATGCATCTCCGCATTTTCATGCTTGTCATGATGCCTACGCGTTATCTGTCTGCATTATCTTCTGCAAATTGCTGAAGTGAATCAAATGCAGTTTTTGCGTCCTCGCCGCCGAGTACAGAGACACAGGTATTATTGAACTCAACACCTTCACCGGCACCAAACTGTCTGTCCCACCAAGGAGTAAGACCAACCTGTGTATTTGAAATATTCAGCACATCAGACATTAAAGGAGACAGCTTTGTTTCATCAATTGGATAATCTCCTGCCGGAATTCTTCCATTTTCATATAACAGCATCTCTTCGCTTTCCTGAGATGTCCAATATTTCAAAAAGGCAACTGCTGCATCTACATTCTTACAATTCTTTGAAACAGCAAAACTGGTATCTACAGATCCAACGGAAATATTGTTATATTGTGCATCATATGCTGGAAGCACAAATGCACCTACATTTTCTCCAACACTGCTTTTTGCTACTTTATCTGCATCCCAGGCTCCCTGGAAATACATAGCTGTTTTTCCATTCATAAACAAGTCTGTGGATTCTTCTGGTCCCATTCCGATATAACCGTCCTGGAAATATCCTCTATCTGCCATTTCTTTTACTTCTTTTGCTGCTTTTACATGGATTTCGTTATTCCACTTTTCTTCTCCTGCACAAACATCTTTAAATAACTGATCTCCTGCCATTCCTCCTGCAATTTGCTGTACAAACTGTGCCGGAATCCAAGCATCTGTACCACACAATGCCATTGGTGTTACACTATTATCTTTTAATGTCTGGCAAACCTCTAAAAATTCTTCATAAGTTGTAGGAACTTCTACTGCATTTTCTTCAAATATTTGCTTATTATAGAACATAACACAAAGTGATTTCTGTGTCGGAACTCCATAATTTTTACCGTCAAAAGATAACAAATCTAAGGTTCCCTCTGCAAAAGAATCTTTCCATTCTTTATCTTCTTCTAAGTAAGAAGTAATATCTACGACTTTGCCTCCCTCCACAAATGGCTGGAGATAAGATAATTCCCAAGTGAAAAAAATATCCGGCACCGCATTGGAAGCCATAAGCGTTGTTAATTTTGTTTTGTACTGCTCATTTTCATAAAACTCAATTTCCACGTCCACTCCATACTCATTATTTTCAGAAAATTTTTCTGCAATTGAATTATAAGCATCAATGTATGTATCTGCTTCCGTACCTACACACATGACCTTAATGGTATCGCCTTTTTGGGAACTTTCCTTTCCTTCTTCTCCAGAAGTTCCACTTCCACCTCCGCATCCTGCCAACATGCTTCCCATCATACTAGCAGCAAGTAAAGTAACTACCAATTTTTTTCTCATAAGTTTTTCCTCTCTTTCCGTTTTTTGATACTATTACTTTATCATTTATCATTTTGATGGAATAGTATGGTTTTTTACCTAATAAGTTAGATATTTTGACTATATTATTTACATCGTAATCAGCAGTATGCTGTTTATTTTGTTTCATAACAAAAAAAGCATATGAAGTTTTACATTTTTCGCTTCATATGCTTTTCTATTTATGACACATATTGTTTTATCTGCGTTTTATTTCACAGAAACTCTGCAAATTCCAAGTCCGGCCACAGACTCTCCTGTATTTTTAATCATCAGTTCTTTGCTCCAATCCTCACAGATAAACAGTTCTCCTGTTTTCACCTGCATATCCTCAATCTTTACAGTTCCTGCTGGCACATAAACAACCAGTAAATTTTCTCCTTTCTCCGGCTTCAGTATAAAATCTTCGTCTAGGTTTATCTGTGCTGTTTCCATTTTCCCATCCGCACCATTTTTCAACATCAGATTAAAATCTACCACCTGTCCGAAACTAACCGTTGGAATCCCTCCATCAAAGCAATCTACTTGAAAAGGCTCTAGCGAAACTTTTTTTTCTTCTCCATGAACCATATCCAGATGCCCCTGAAAAATAGAAAGATACCTTTTTACTCCAGGAAGACTGGTAAAGTCTGACTGCTCTACCTCTACCGTTGCGCTGCTGATTCTGCACTGGAAATTGCCTTCTTTGTACACAGCATCTTCTGGATAAATATACAGCTCTGTAGTACTTCCCCCAGACCAGAGAGAAGTATTAAATTCCTCCTGTCTTTTTACAACATATGTTTCACTCATTTCTTCTAATCGCTCCTTAATAAACATTTTCTTTATAGTAGCAAAAATCTGTCATCTAGTCCAGTGCATCTTATTTTCTTTTATTATTTCTAAAAATATCAATCCTAGAGAACGTACAGACATGCTTGCTCTCACTTAGTTTGAAAACCAAGATGCAAATCACTAAAAAAACTGCCAAAGAGAATTTTTCTGGTATCCTCTTTGACAGTTGATTTGTCTGCTATCTTGTATAATCATAAATAAAAAAGTTCATCTTAGCTGTTTGACCTTTAATATCGAACTTATGTTCTTTCTCCTTTCGTCTTACCATACCTTGATGTTCGTAAAAGCCATAATTACAACTTGTATCTGTAAACAAATAAAATTTATCCAATTGCTCTTGTTTCATATAGTCAAGAGCCGATTGAAACAATTGTTTTCCTATACCTTTACCACGGCAAGAGGAATCCACAGCAAATAAAGCAAGTTCTGCAGGATATTCTATACCGCATTCTTGTAGTAACTCTTTATCAATACCACTTACATTTTCAAAAATTTTAGATACACCTCTTCCCTCTTTTGAAAGATATAAAGAGGTAATAGCCTTTATTTGTTGTACTCTTAGTCCTAACGGACATTTATGTTTGGCTTTGTTATTTACAAGTATAATTCCTACCGGCACTCCTTCATCTAAAGCCACACAAGAAAATGTGTAATTTGTCAAACAGCTGCTCAAAAATACTCTGGCTAACTTTTGTGCTGTCTTAGGACTGCACAAATCATCATAATGCCATGTTTTTCTAATAATTTTCTCTAAAGCCCCAAAATCTTCTTTTTGATATTCTCTGAATGTAATTTGCATAATTTGATATCTCCTTGACTTTTCCCTATTTACTGCATATCTTATGCTATACAGTTACTGTAATGTCAATAGATGATTTTCAAAAAAAATTATGCAAAAATATATTTCCAAAAATCCTCTGGACGTTCAAAATCTGAAAGATAAAAATCGCAAAACTTCCTTATTTCCTCTTGTTGCGTTTCACTGGCATCATATACCGCAACCACTTGGAAACCATCTCTTTTTGCCGTCTGAACTGCATACAGTGCATCCTCAAATACCAAGGATGTACTGTAGTCAGCATCAAAATATTCCATTGCTTTACGATAAATCATTGGTTCATCTTTTCCTGAACCCACTTCTATAGACGTGAAAACCTCATCAAAATACTGTTCCATTTTGCATCGCTTAAGCGCTGCTATTACCTGCGCTCGATCGATTGCTGTAGCAATACACATAGAAATATTTAATTGTTTCATTTTATCTAAAAATTCACACACACCAGGTTTTGGCAAAACTTCATAAACATTAAAATGTTCAATGGTCTTATTAATTCCATTTACAATTTCATCTGCTGAAAGAGCAACATCATATTCCTTTTGAAAATAGTATGCAGCTTGATAAAGACTTAATGTCTTAACATCTTCACGAAGAGACGCTTTAGGTTCTTTTCCTAAAGAACGAAGATAGATTTCTCCCACATTGGCCCATATATGCATAGAATCAAATAACGTTCCATCAAAATCAAAAATAGCACATTTTATTTTCATGAATTCACCATTTTTTCTGATAATTCGCGAAGCAGACAACACTCCCTTTCAATATCATCTGCCGCAAAAATAGCACTTACTAAAGCAACACCATCAACTCCCGTACCTGCAAGTTGTTCTATATTGCTTTTTTTAATTCCCCCAATGGCAACCACCGGAACCTTGACAGCTGCACAAATATCACGAAGCCTTTCTTTTGGGAGGACACCTGTACATTCCTTTGTGGATGTATGGAACATTGCGCCTACCCCCAGACAATCTGCTCCATTTTCAACTGCTCTTATAGCTTCTTCAACAGAATGAACAGATACACCAATTATCATCTGATCACCAACTTTTTTGCGCACTTGTGACACTTCCATATCTTCCTGTCCTACATGAACTCCATCTGCTTTGCATTGAATAGCTATGTCTACATTATCATTAATAAAAAAAGGAACTTGATATTTTTTACATAACGCAGAGATTTCTAATGCCTCTGCCAAAAATTCTTCCTCATTTAATTCTTTTTCTCGAAGTTGTACACAAGTTGCACCGCCTTTCAAGGCTGATTCCACCTGTTCGTATAAACTTTGTTTTCCTACCCAAGCTCTGTCTGTAACAGCATAAAGCCGCATTACACTACTATTGCACTTCATATTTCGCACCTTTCTCCAACATTTCTGTGGTCATATTATAAATTGCATCAATAATATACGTTCTATAAGTAGCATTTCCGTCTAATTCTGACAATCTTGCATAAGCAATCTCACCTGCATAACCCATTGCTGAAACTGCGGCAACTACTGCTATGAAAAGATTTTCTGGATTTGCACTTATATAAGCAGCAATCATTGCAGAAAGCTGACATCCTGTTCCAGTAATGGAAGACATCATAGGATGCCCATTTCGGATACAATAAGCTTTTTGACCATCTGCTACAATATCGACAGCACCAGTAAGGACAACAATGGCCCCTGTTTCTTTTGCAAACACTTTCGCAAATGCAACAATTTCATCCATATTTTCTTCTGTAATACAATCTGCTGCATCCACGCCTTTTTCTGTACCAATACCAAGGGCCAGTTTTTTTATTTCAGAAACATTCCCACGGATAACCGTAAATTGAATCTCTTGAAGAAATTGCATTGCTGTATCCCTTCTCAGCTTGGATATCCCTACACCTACCGGATCTAATACAATCGGATGATGCAATTCATTTGCTTTTTTACCTGCAATCAACATAGACTCAATCTTAGGTTTACTAATGGTACCCATATTGATATTCAGCCCTGCACAAATAGCAGTAATATCTGCTACCTCATCTTTTTCATCTGCCATAATGGGAGATGCACCACAGGCAAGGACAACATTTGCACAGTCGTTGGCCGTTACATAATTTGTAATATTATGAATCAATGGACACTTCTTCCGTACATTTTCAAGCACATTCTGAAACATGTTTCTTCCTCTTTCTTACATTACCGATTTAAAGATTCCTGCATGTTATGAAGGACGTTGGCTTTTTTCAAACTGTAGATTAAAAGTGCTGAAATAATGGCGCCTGCTGCGGTAGAAATAAAGAATGGAATGATATATGCATAAAATGCAACATCTGCTACACCAATTCCCATGAATAAAATTGCAATGGGATATGCACATAACCCACCAAGAATCGCTGTGCCAAACACTTCTCCAATTAATGTACCTAAAATGTTTTTTGTTCTTCTGTACACAAGTCCACATACAAGTGCTCCAAACATACTTCCCGGAAATGCCATCAAACTGCCAAGACTAAGCATATTTCGAATCAAGGATGCAGCAAATGCTACTCCAACTCCATATCCCGGTCCCAGAAGAACTGCACATAGTATGTTTACCATATGCTGAACAGGAGAACATTTGCTTCCAAAGACAGGAAAAGAAAAAAGACTGCCAACAACCGCAACTGCACAAAACACACCGGCAATGGCTAATTTTTTTGTGTTTGTTTTTATCATATTATTTGCTCCTTTGAGTTTATTAGGAAACGACTGTACATAGCAGCGCTTCCCTAAATAGATACAATTATCCCTATATTATTTATATGGATAATTTCATGGAAGTTCGGTCGATGCTTACTGGCATCCTCTCACGCCGGAACACGGCTTCCCATCGCTACTATACACAACTCAGGGCGCTCCCCCTCAGCCTGCCACATTTTGTGGATTTTGTTCGTTTCCTCCTTTCTCAAAGTGAAAAAAACAGGAGACACCTTCTCCGGTACCTCCTGTAAAAAATCGCTGCATATGACTTCCTACGGCGGCATTATCCGCATCAGGTTATAGGGTCGAAGTTGGATTACTTCCTCTCAGCCTGCAATTACAAGCTCCCCTGTGTTCATTCCATTAATTATCATACACCCATTCTTTTAAAAACTCAAGAATTTTTCTTAAAATATCCTTTGTACTTCATCCCGTGTTTCTTGTTTGCATTATAACTCCTACCTATGGTAAAATTATTTATACAAAGTTCATGTAAAATAATAGAAAGGAGTCCCTATGAGTTTACAATCCTATTATCTTGAAGAAGGTTTTCCATTTCATAACAGAAAGTTAGAAAACCTGAAAAAATTTTTGTCTGAAAATGCTCTGACTTATGACCAACAGATTCAATATTCTGTACTTTTATGCAATGATGAAGGGGCTATTGTGGGTTGTGGTTCTAGACATGAAAATATTTTGAAATGCATTGCCATAGATAAAAATCTCCAGGGGGAAGGTCTCCTTCAACGTATTATGACCCAGCTGATTACCAATGCTTTTCACCAGGGTATTACTCATTTATTTTTATTTACAAAGCCTGAATACAAAGGAATTTTTTCGGATATGGGCTTTTATCCCATCGCCCAAACAGATGACATGCTGCTTATGGAAAATCGGCGAAATGGTATTAAGCAGTATTTAAAGAAAGAAGCAGAACCTTTTGAAAACATTCCGGCCACTGTAGTGGGTTCTATTGTCATGAATGCCAACCCTTTTACCAATGGACACCGATACCTAGTAGAAACAGCTTCCAGACAGTGCGATCAACTCCATGTTTTCGTGTTATCTGCGGATGCCTCTGAATTTCCAGCAGATGTGCGTCTAGATCTGGTAACAAAAGGATGTGAAGATTTGTATAATGTTTCTGTTCACGGCAGTTCAGACTACCTGATTTCCCATGCTACCTTTCCTGATTATTTTCTCAAAGATAAAGCCTCTGGTTCTGAAAAAGCTGTGGAACTAGATTTGAAAATCTTCGGAAAATATTACCAAAAAACCTTTGGTATTACTCACCGTTTTGTGGGAGAAGAACCATTCTCAAAAATCACTGCCTTATATAATCAGGAAATGAAAAAAATTCTGCCAGACTATGGCATACAGGTCATAGAACTGCCAAGATACCGCCTGGATGACACGATTATCAGTGCTACTTTAGTACGTAAGAAATTCCTGGAAGGAGATTTCGAGGGCATCAAAAATTTCGTTCCTTACACCACCTACGAATACCTCCTTTCCCAAAAAGGTCAGGCGCTTCGAAAAAAACTCTTAGAAAAAGGAGCTGCTTTGTAATGCACACATGTTGGACACAAGGTCCTTCTATAGGGCTTGCTGAAATTTTAGATGCCAGAGAACAACGGGTTAGGATCCAACAGGAGCTTTTAAAGGAGCATCCAGGCTGTGTTGTAAGTTTTACTTTAAACATTGCCGGCCCAATAAAAGTAACCCCCTTTACCCAGTGGCTGTATGCCCTAGGTAATCGTCTGATTCACCATGGTGTTCTGGAACAAAAAGGACAAATTTTTAAAAAAATAGAAGAAAAAAAAGACACTGGTTGGGAAGGATTTTTTGCCCTTTCTTTAAAGCCTGATACTATAAAATCTTATCTTCTCTTTCAGGAAGAAAATCATCCTCTTGGACGCCTCTTCGACTTTGATGTACTCCGTCCGGATGGTTCTAAGGTTTCCAGACAGGAACTGGGATTTCCTGAACGCACCTGCCTGATTTGCGGCAAGCCTGCTTTTTTATGTGGACGCTCCAGAACTCACAGTGCTTGGGAATTACAGAAAAAAACGCAAGAAATCATGAGCCATTTTTACCATTCCCGCATGTCTGTGCATATTGGTACCTTGATGCAAAAGGCACTGCTCTATGAGGTAAACACTAGTTTAAAACCAGGACTTGTGGACCGTGTACACAATGGTGCACACCAGGATATGTGCATTGATACTTTTGTTACCAGTGCCTATGCTCTGACACCTTATTTTATAAATTGTGCCCTTGCAGGACTGTCTTTTGACAGCTCTCAAGAAGAGCTTCCCACCTTATTTCAACAATTGCGCATTCTTGGAAAACAGGCAGAAGAAACAATGCTGGAAGCTACCAAGGGCATTAATACCCACAAAGGGATTATCTTTTCCGGAGGAATTTTCTGTGCTGCTGTAGGCTATGCAAACGCTGCTTTTCAGACAGATTTAAAAGCACCGAATTTACCGGAAATTTTATCCGGTATCTGCCAGTCCATGGTTTCTGGGATTTTAGAAGATTATAAGGATATCACACACTCTACTGCCAGAACTCATGGTGAAAAGCTCTATGCCAGTTATAGTATTACCGGTATCAGAGGAGAGGCTTATAAGGGTTTTCCCCATGTACTATTTTTCGGATATCCACAATTTCAAAAAGCATACAAAACTACTGGCTCTCTTACAAAAGCCGGTCTTATTACACTCTTGTATTATATAGGAAATACAGAAGACACGAACCTTATCATTCGCTCAGATTATGAAACTGCAACTCGGATTCAAAAGTCCCTCTCTGCCTTTCTAAATCGCAGCGATTATGAAGAACAGCTACAGATTCTCCCTGCTTTAGATGAGTATTTTGTTTCCAATAATATCAGTCCTGGCGGCAGTGCAGATATGCTGGCTCTTACTTATTTTCTTTCTTTTTTGTCCCAAAAGGACTGCTGGTTTGAAAGTTAAATCTAATAATATAAGATACTAAAAATGCTAAATTTTCATTTGACAAAACGTATTGCAACTGGTATAATGCCCCATTACTATAGAAAACACAACGGGAAGGATGGTTTTATGACATTTTATCAGGAATTACAATTAAATCAAATTGGTTCCAAAGCTGTAATTCGGGGTGCAGAAACAAAAAAAGAAAAAATCCGGCATACCTGCATTTATTTTGTTAAAATTGCAATCACAATGCTCTTCTGCATGGGATTTGTAATGGGATTCAGTGCAATCTTCGGTGATGATAACAGTATTGCCGGTGTGGTCTTACTCTTATTTCTTATGGTATTTAAAAACGCTGATTTTGGAATTGGTATGAAGGATTCCTTAGGTGTTATGGGAATTATCTTTGCGGTCTTAATTGTTATGCCAAGACTTGCCAACTCCTTTGACCCCATAACAGGAATGTTCATCAATATGGGCTGCATTTTTCTTCTTGCCTTTTTAAGCTGTCATAATCTTCTCATGTTTAACCAGTCCACTGTTGTCCTTGGATATCTTCTTCTCTACGGGTATGACGCTTCTGGTAAAACCTTTGCCCTTCGCAGTATAGGGCTTCTTCTGGGAGCAGCAGCTACGATACTTGTATTTTACAGAGGGCACAAAAAACGTACTTACAAGCGCAATATAAAAGATTTATTTTCTGAGTTTAACATTCATTCTTCCAGAACCCAGTGGCAAATTGCCTTAGCTTTGGGAGTTTCTTCTATTATGTGTGTAGTAGAGCTTCTGGATTTGCCTCGCTCTATGTGGGCTGGAATTGCAGCCATGTCTGTTATGCTTCCTTTTGAAAAAGATTCCAAAGTCCGAACCAAAGGAAGAATTCCAGGAAATATTATCGGTGGTATTGTATTCTTAATCCTGTATATCATATTACCTCCATCATTCCTATCTTATGCTGGAATCATCGGTGGTATTGGCGTTGGATTATCTGCAACCTATGGATGGCAGTCTTTATTTAATTCCTTTGGTGCTATGGCAGTAGCAACCAGTCTCATTGGTCTGGAAGGTGCGATTTTCTTCCGTATTTTCCATAATATCTGTGGCAGCCTATACGGACAGGCGTTTTATAAACTCTTTAGCAAATCTTTGCGACGATTTTCTTCAGACAAAGATGGATTGACTGTTGTATAATAACAAGGGGATGTTGCATGAATGAATTTCCAAATACAATTTCATGTAACATCCCATGTCTATTTCATCCTATCTTTCCAACTGTTTCATCACTCCCTCAACATTCAGGCACATATCATAAAGATTTTGATATATAGCTTTAAACTGGAGATATTTCTCCATAAGCTCAATCATCCTTTCCGGTTCATCGCAACTAATAAAAGTAAGCCATGCATCTAACTCATCTTGCCGTTCTTCCCTCCAGGATTCAAAAACCTCCTGTAGTTCTGGTCTTACTTCAATGTACTCTAAAATTTCCTTCCTGGTTCGAATCATAGGGAAATATTCTTTTAATTTGTTTGTCATAGGCAGACTCCTCCTGTTTTTTTATATAAACATAAACTAAATTTCTGATTATCTTTTCA
>ULQT01005039.1_pt1 | contig 80624 bp, 68 predicted proteins | sample 1954791 | NCBI WGS metagenome assembly ULQT01 (sample SAMEA4835663, study PRJEB28245) | human gut metagenome | biome: gut microbiome; material: fecal sample | place: Denmark | collected 2008 | reverse complement strand
GCCCTGATATAAGTCCCCATCCTCGTCTTTCTCACTGGCAGGCATACCAGATTTCAGCATCAGACCTTCATTCACATAAGGACCGTCTACCTTATCGGATACCGCTGTTCCAAGACAGGAGACCGGAGCATCTCCCTGACAGTTACAATAATATAAATGATACTTACCATCTTCCAGTCTGGCTACGTCCGGAGCCCAGAAGGTATTACTATGAGACCACTCAAAAGCCTCCTTCATATTAAGATACACGTCCGGTATCACTCCATTGTCATCTTTCACACCCTGATTTACAGTTTCCCAGTTCATAAAGTCATCTGTTTTAGCTACTGCCAGATGGGAGCCAAAAATATAATAGCTTCCGTCATCCCCCTGTACTACAGAAGGGTCATGAACCGACACTTCCTGAAATTCCTTTTCCACCGGTTTCTCTGCTTTTAATTTTTCCTTCTGTCCACAACCTGCAAGTCCCGCCAGAAGTATTGTGCCAAGCAGAAAATAAATTCTTTTTTTCATCTTATCGCCTTTCTCATGATGTCCCATGAAAGAAAAAACAGCCCGCTTCTGTAAAGCTCACAGAATGCCGGGCTGTTTTGTTATTTTTATTGCATCTGACTGTACGCAATGCGCACCTTAATATCCTGATTATAATTTCCAAACCCACTGCCAAAAATGGTAAGACCGCCAATATTCTTAGCATCTTCCTCAATTTGGAATTTAAAACGAATCGTACTTTTGTAATCCAGATTAAACCTTCTGATATCCACATCTGAAATCTTTAGTCCATCTACAAAAGTTCCCTTTTTATTAATCACAATCATCTTCAGAAGTCCATACTGATTCCAGTTTGGAAACCACCAGTCTGGTGTAAAGATTCCCTGCACGTCCCCGTAATCTCCAGGGCTGGTCCAGGTTCCGATTTTCACATCATTTAGGTAAAATGATATATCAGAAGGCCAATCACTGTTTACCCCCGGCGCCTCAGAACTGATTTCCAGGGAGAGGGTAATCTGCTCAATCTTCGTAGCACTTGGCAAAAGATTGGGGATAATATATTCAATATATCCTTTTGTAAACCAGAGAATCCTTGCTTTAATCCTGTCTGGATGAGCAAAATATCTTGGGTCATCAACCTCTCCAACCAACGCTGCATCTGTTGCCAGCCCGCAAGTAGGATATACCTCATAATCAGAATAATGTCCCACTCTCACTTCGGTATTATAGATATTATTTTCATCCTCTGTTTCTTCACTCTCGACTTCAACCAGGATTTTATCCACATCGACCCTGCATAATTTTTGATTTCCATGTCCTCCATGTTCGGTAATCACCTTAATAATTCCCGCCTCTTCCAGCTTCTTAATATGACTGGTAAGAGCCCCATTGGTAATCCCAAGACTGGATGCAAGTTCGTTCATGTTCATCTCACGGTTTTCCAGCAGTAGTTTTACAATATTGATTCTAACCTCTGACCCCAGAGCCTTAAACACCTCAAGACCATCATCTAAGCTCTTAATATGTAACATTGCTTCTTCCCACTTTCCAGATAACCTTAAACATTTTAGATTTATCTAAACAATACTATACATGAATTTCCCCCAATATGCAAGACCAGATTTGTCAATCCCAGACATGACAATGGAGTTTTTTTCATTCTCAAAATCTCTGCATTCATAAACTATAGAATTTTCAAAGTGCTTGCGAAAATCCTCTATATAAACCTTTCTGGCTTTCTGCTGCTTATGTCCATCTCCGCCGAAATCCAGAATTTCCCAATATCCCTCCGGCGCTTCAGAAAGTGGCATTTTTCTTATCTCTCCTGTATATGGTTCCGGTCCCAGCACCGGCCATTCTTCCAGGAAAAACATAGGGCGCACCATCATATAATGAACCTGATAGCTATCCCGGTTATCCTCTTCTTCATGAACCCGATAAACAGATGCTCCATCCCTTACATGATGGATAAAAAAGTATCGCTCCTGTAGTTCATCATAGAAAGGAACTCCATGCCCAGGTCCCCGCAGACCTCCCCATTTCCAGCCATTTCCATTGTCCAGAAATCTGGGATGCTCTGCCTGAAATTCATAACTTCCCGCAATGCGTACCCCTACACTTTCTTCCACAAGGTCTTTTCCTTCCATATCTACATAAGGCCCTGTGACCTTCCGGCTTCTCCCTGCACAGATGTCGTAATCATCTCCAAGCCATCCATAGGATAGAAAAAGATAAAACCATCCATTTTCAGGAACATAAATAATCGAAGCTCCTTCCGGTCCATCCTTTGGAAAATCCTTTCCTTTTCTGGCAATACACAGCCCCAGACTTTTGGGATTTCCATCCAGAGCAAGCCCTGTAGATGGCTCCAGTTCTTTTATATAAACCCCTCCGAAAAAGGAGCCATACACCAGGTAACACTGCCCCTTATCCCAGACAACGTGAGCGTCAATAGCATTGGGATATGTGTCATCTGTACCCCAGGTATCTGCCACAATGCCCCTGTTTTCAAAAGGGCCCAAAGGATTCTCTGCTACCGCCAGCCAAATCCTGGACTCCGAACTCCCAAAAGCTTTGGTAGCAGAATAGTACATTCTGTATTCCCCATTTACATATTCCACATAGGGCGCCCAGAAACCGGCAGTAGGAGAAAATTCTCCATTATCTCTGCCCTGTGAAATAGCTTTCTCAGAAAGCGCAATACCTTCATAAGTAAAATGCACCAAATCCTGAGATTTCCTTACCGGGATTCCAATCTTTTCTGTAAGCCCGCATTCTGGTCTGTACACATCTGTACTATAAGAATAATAGGCTTTTGTCACCGGATCCCACATCATGGATGGATCATGAGACCAGACTGTGGGATTACGATATACATTTGTATCATTTAGCCGCAGGATTCCTTCTGCATTTTCTTTTGACGTTTCCATATTCATCATCCTTTTACACCGGTCACTGCCATGGATTCAATGATATATCTCTGGAAGAAAAAGAATAACAACAGGGTTGGCAGGATTGCCAGCACAGACGCAGCCATAATCAGAGGATAATCACTATTCACTGCATAATAGGCATTAAAGGAACGGATAACCACCTGTAACGTAAACCACTGTTCGTCCTGAATGAAAATAGTAGGAGCCAGGTAGTCATTCCAGATCCCCATAAACCACAGAATAATCTGTGTCATTAACGCTCCCTTCATCAAAGGAAGGAAAATCTTATAGTACATTTTGAAATAACCACAGCCATCAATTTTGGCCGCTTCCACCAGCGTGTCCGGAATACTGGTAAGATTTTGTCTTAAGAAAAACACAATACTTACATTGCCGAACAGCCCCGGTATAATCAGAGGAAGCAGACTGTTAGTCCATCCCATCTTAGTAAACATAACGTACTGTGGAATCATAACAACTGCAAAAGGAATCATCATAGTTGCCAGAAGTCCCAGGAAAATACCATTCTTACCCTTGAATTTCAATTTACTGAAAGAAAACGCCGCAAGGGAAGAGGTAAATCCACCTACCACCAGAACCGGAAATGCTACGGTCAAAGTATTTCTTAAACCTCTTAAAAACTCCGGCTTTTGAAGCACCTCTGTGTACTTGCCAAACTTCCAGGGATCCGGAATAATACTGAAGTTTGCAGATAAAATCTGGTTTTTTGTCATAAAGGAACTCAGCAGCATATAAATCAAAGGGAACACCATGGCAATGGCGCCCAGCAGCAAAAGCGTAAAGACAATCGCATCTACTATCTTCGCTTTTTTCGTTTTTACTTCAGAGCTTTTATCATCTAATTTCGCCATTTTTTCTTTCCCTCCTGCTACTCAATGGTTTTTACCCATTTATCCTGAGCCTTAAAGTTAATTGCTGTAATAATGAAGATAAAGATTGCCAGAATAAACGCCATGGCAGAGCCATATCCCATCTGATTATTTCCAAATGCCTTATCATATAAGTAGAATACAACGGTAGCTGCACTGTAGTTCAATCCGCCATTAGGAACCATAACCAATACTTCTACAAATACCTGGAAACCTCCAATCAGTCCTGTGATTAACAGATAGAAAGTAACCGGAGATACCAGGGGCATGGTAATATAACGAAACAGTTTCAGGCCATTCGCTCCGTCAATCTTCGCAGCCTCATAGTAATCTCTGGGAATACTCTGAAGCCCTGCAAGGTACAGAATAATAGAGCCGCCCAGTCCCTTCCATACCATAAAGATAATCATGGAAACCTTGACCCACACTTCATCCCCCAGCCAGTTCGGTCCATGATTTCCTGTAATCGCCTCAATAATACTATTCAGCAAACCATAATCATAATTAAACACCCACATCCACAGGATTGCCACTGCAACCAATGAAGATACTACCGGTACATAGTATAAAGTACGCAGCACTTTGATACCTTTAATTTTCCGGTTCATACCCACTGCAATAATAAGAGCCAGAATCATACCTATGGGAATACCAATCATATAAATTACAGTATTCAGCAGAACCTTCCAGAACTTCTCATCACCCAACAGCTTAATATAGTTTTCCAGTCCCACAAAATTATCCATCATATTGTTCATACCATTCCACTTGGTCAAACTTGCCACAAAGGCAAACACAATGGGAAATGCCATGAAAACACAGAAGCCGATAAATGGCGGTGACACAAAGGCTAATCCCCAGCAATGTTCTTTAAAAGCAGCCTTGCTCATCTTTTTTCTGGTCTGTTTTACTTTTGTTTTGCTCATCTTTCTTTCCCTCCAGATAAACAGGAAAGAGGATGCGACATAAAGCAGCATCCCCTTCCTAATTTGCAGCTTATTCTACGCTTTCCCAAGCTTCATCAAGAGATTCCTGCATCTTTGGTTTCACCTGTTCAATATACTCGTCCACTGTCATAGAACCATTTTTCACATTGTCCAATCCTTCCAGGAAGATATCATTCCATTCTGCATTTGGTGTATAAGTTGTTTCCTGGAATCTACCTTCATATTTATCTGTTCCGTTCAGATAGTTAAAGAACACATCCACATTAGATGGGAAGGAAAGTGTTCCGTCATTGATTGCTTCTACAAATTCTCCCTCTGCAAGTGTTTTAATGTTTGGAAGCTGAATGGACTGTCCGCCAGTAATACCGGAAAGTTCTTTCTGTCCGTTTTCATCTGTACACAGATAAGAAATCAGTTCTGTAGCCTCTTCTTTGTTCTTGCTCTTTTCAGATACACAGAAACCTACAGTTCCAAGCCATGTCATGGATTTTCCGGTAGACAGTGTTGGATATGCACATAAATCCCAGTTAAATGGGAACGTTTCTTTATCCATGAATGCAGCTACATCCCAGGTACCACATGCGTAAAATGCTTCCTGTCCTGCCAGCCATCTCTGATATACACCAAGAGAAGCATCCTGTTCAACGGTTGGTGTCACCTTGTATTTTAAAGTCAAATCCACATATTTCTGCACTGCATCTTTAAATTCAGGTGTATCAATGTTTACGGTCTTGTAATCATCTGTTAAATAGGTAGCTCCGTTAGACCATACATACTGCTGCAGCATGAAAGCGTTTGCCATACCGCATCCCCACTGGTCGATCTCGCCATCACCGTCTTTATCTTTCGTCAGTTTCTGGCATACATCCACAAACTCTTCATATGTATATGGGTTTTCCGGGTCCGGATATGGAATACCAGCTTCATCAAAAATATCTTTGTTATATGCATAAGCAAATACAGAGGCATCTTTTGGCAGTGCATATAAATCACCGGAACCGGTCTTTTCTCCATCATAGCGATAGCTGTTCAGGGCTTCCTGCGCTACTAATCCATCTGTGCTGATACCCTTTTCTTCCAGAATAGGCTGCAAATTCGCAATATAACCGTTTTCTACATACTGTTCTACTGCTTCCGGTCCCACATAGAATACATCCGGTAAATCTCCTGCTGTCATCATACCAGTTAAGGTCTTGGAATACTCTTCCTGAGTAGTAATCTGAATATCCACTTTGCCAATAGTATCCTTATGATCTTCCTCAAATTTTTTAATCATATCTTTGTAAACTTTTGATTCATGATCATTTGCAAAGATAAATACAGATAAGTTCTTTTTACCATCTGCTGTTTCAGAAGAATCAGACTTTCCACATCCAGCCAATGCTGTTGTTGCCAGAGTAGTCGCTGCAAGTCCTACTGCCAAAAATTTTTTTGCTTTCATAAAAATGCTCCTCCCTTAGTGATATGTTCTAATCACCTTGTTTATTTGTTGCTAAAATAATAGCACTATTTTTTAGCATTTTCAATAGTTATTTATTTATTTCTAAATATAACATTCATTTTCTCTTTATTTTACAATTTTATATTTCTATTTTTGTGCATTTTTCCCTAGTAAACTATATATAGTTTAGATTATTCAAAAATATTTAAAATTGTATATTGTTTTCATAATCAAAAACAGGAGTTCCATCTTCTCTATATTTCACTTCCATAACCATTGCATGACGATTGGGATCATACAGAGGATCTCCTATAATTTCATCATAAGGCCTTGCATGATAGATGCATAAATCCGTTGTTCCATCCTCTGCTTTCACAAAAGAATTGTGCCCGGGTCCATAAAGCCCCTTTGTTTCATCCGTCTCTAAAACAGGATGATTCCACTTTTTCCATGACTGAGGATCCAATAAATCCGCATTCTCATCTGCACACATCATACCCATACAGTAACATGCGCCTGTAGCGCTGGCAGAAAAGGTAAGGTAAATCTTTCCATTATGTTTCAAAACTGCAGGACCTTCATTCACCCAGAAATCTATCCGTTCCCAGTCATAATCCGGTGTGGTAAGAAGCACCTGTACAGTAGCCAGCTTATCAGGCGCTTCCATTTTTGCAATGTAAAGATTGGAAATCTGCTTTCCTACACCTGTTTTTTCTGCCCAAATCCAGTAATATTCCCCTTTATTCTCAAATACAGTCGCATCCAGGGAAAATGCATGAAAGGAAAAATCATCTCCATCTGCCGCCTTCATCATGCCCAGTTCTTCCCACTCGTCCTCCAGGGGATTCTGTCCTTTACAATGCAGCACATAAGGCCGGATTTCCCACACATCCGCAGCATCTCCGGCTGCATAATAAATATACCATTCCCCATAAAGATAATGAACCTCCGGCGCCCATATATGGATACTCTGAGGCCCCTCCTTGTGCTTCCTCCAAAGAGTATGTTCCTTGGCTTCTCTCAGTTCCTTGATTGTCTTCGCACCTCTCATGACAATCTTGTCATATTCCGGTACCGATGCTGTAAAATAATACATCCCATCTGTATGTTTATACACATATGGATCTGCCCGCTGTTCAATAAAAGGTTGATTGTAGCTTGTTTTTTTGTAATTATTCTGGTTCATGTTTTTCCTCCCTTTACCCTTTTTCAAAAGGATAAATTTGTTTTTCTTCTCTTTAGTTTACATCAATACAAACTACTATGCAATATTTAATTTAGTTTTTATTAAAATATTACAGTTTTATCTAAAGTTTTTTGTTCAATATTACACTTCCTATTCAGGAGCAAAAAAGCTATAATATGTTTATCACTATGAACTTACACAGGAGGAGCGTTTTATTATGAACTTATTTTCATATGACAGTCCATTTTCCCGTTTTCTTTATTTTGTAGCAGATATTGTAACTCTGCATTTTCTCTGGATTCTTTACAGCCTTCCCATAATCACTATAGGCGCCTCCACTACAGCCCTTTATTATAGCTGTATGAAGCGCATCCGCACCGGCGAAGGTTATGTAACCCAGAATTTCCGAAAATCCTTCCGGCAGAACTTCAAGCAATCCACCATCCTCTGGATTGTTCTGGTATTGGTGGGATTGGTATTTTCTATTGATATCAGGTTCAGTATAGCGCTTGACAACACCATGGGACGCGTTATGCTTATCAGCTGTTCCGTATTCCTGATTCCTTTCGTACTATTAGCCCTGTATATCTTTCCGGTACAGGCAAAGTTTGAAAACAATATATTTAACAATGTCAAAAATGCCCTTTTAATGTCTATCCGACATTTTTTCTGCTCTCTGCTTTTATTAGTAATTTACCTCACCATTATACTGCTTGGAATATCTTTTCCGCCTTTTATTGGTCTTTTTCTCTGCTGCGGAATAGGGCTTACCGGTTATTTGACATCCAATATTTTTATTTACATTTTCCGGAAATATATTCCAGACGAACTGGAACAGGATTTAGATGCCTCTGGAAAGACTTTTTATTAAAAAACCTGCCAGTAGCACAAACTACTGGCAGGAAAATTTCACACATTCTATTTTTATCTATACATATTTTTTCAAAGCAGCTCTTACAGCGCCTTTTCCGGCAATTTCTTCTAAGAACATTTCTTCGATTCTTTCACCGATTCCAGCTTCATATAAGTCAATGCCAAAGATGTTTGCATTGGAAAGGATGGATTTTAACTGTCCGTTGTAAGAAGCTGAGTTTCCAACTTCGATGCCTTCCAGAGCTTTGCTCAGTTCTTCCAGCATTGGGTCAGCGGAACGTTCAAAGGTATTTCCTTCATCATCCACACCTAAGAGATATCTGCACCATCCTGCAATTGCCAGAGGAATGGCTGTTAATTTTTTTGCATCTCCGTACTGTGCTACATAGGATTTAATGGTTTCACCGTAGCGGATGCCTACCTTCTGTGAAGTGTCTGTAGCAATACGCTGTGGTGTATCCGGCATAAATGGGTTCGGAATACGAACATTAATAACTTCATCTACAAAATCAGCAGGAGAGAGGATACCTGGGTCTGTCACCACTGGCATACCTTCTACAGGTCCAATCTGGTAAACCAGCTTGTTTAACTGTTCGTCTTTCATTTCATCTGCAATTAAAGTATAGCCCAGCACGCAGCCATATACAGCCAGTGCTGTATGAAGAGGATTCAGGCAGGTAGTAACTTTCATACGTTCTACTTTATTTACGGTATCTCTGTCTGTGAGGTAAACGCCTGCTTTTTCCAGAGCTGGTCTTCCATTAGGGAATTTATCTTCAATTACCAGGTACTGAGGTCCTTCTGCGTTTACGAAAGGAGCAATGTAAGTTCTCTTGGAAGTAATTACAGGAGCAATTTCTTCTACGCCTGCTTTTTCCAGGTCTTCGCATACAGAATCTGCTGGTCTTGGTGTGATTTTATCAATCATGGACCATGGGAAGGAAACCTGTTTTTCATCGGACAGATATTCCACAAACCCTTCTTCCACAAAGCCTTTTGCCAGCCATTCTTTTGCCATAGTCAGGATGGAAGTCTGGAGCTTTTCACCATTGTGAGAGCAGTTGTCCATGGAAACCACAGCAAGAGGAGCCTTTCCTGCTTTGTAACGTTCATTTAACAGAGCACAAACGACAGCCATAGCGGAACCTGCTTTTTCCGGACCATTGTCAATGTCTGCCTGGATGAATGGGAAGAAGTTTCCGTCAGCTCCTTTTAAAGCATAACCTTTTTCTGTAATGGTAAAGGAAATTATCTGCAGTGCAGGGTTTACGAAAATTTCTTTTAAGCGGTTCCATTCTTCTGCAACATTGGACTGAGCTTTGATTGCTTCGGTAAGAGAACCAAGGACTTTTTTGTCTGTGGAGCCATCTGCTTTTAAAGTAACAGCCAGCACCAGATTGTCGTAAGGTTCGTAGATTTTATCTACCACATCAAAGTCAAAGGTTTCTACACAGGTGATACCTTTGTCTGCTTCACCTTTTTCCAGCAAGGCGTCAGCCAGTCCGCCGATGAAGATACGGAAAATGTTTCCCGCTCCAAAATGAACCCACACCGGAGCTTTTTTTGTATTTTCTGCAACCTTTTCAATATCATAAGAGGGAAGTTTGATTCCTGCTGCTTCCCAGTCCTGTTTATTTTTCAGACCTTCTAATGTTAATTTCATAACAGCGCCCCCTATTTATTACTTTCTTTTTTTACAGCTTCCCAAAGACCACACAGATACGCAGCCCCTAAAGCGCGGTCATACAATCCATAACCCGGCATTGCTTTTTCGCCCCAAATCATACGTCCATGATCCGGGCGAATTGGACCTTCAAATCCTGTCTCATACAATGCTTTCATAACAGCATACATATCAAAAGTACCGTCAGAGCTTAAATGAGCGCTTTCTTCAAAGTCACGCATGCCATCATTAAAACGAAGATTTCTGATATGCGCAAAGTGGATTCTTCCTTTCAACATGTGGATAGTGTCCACTAAATCATTGTTTAAGTTTGTTCCATAAGAGCCCATGCAGAAAGTAACGCCATTGTGTTTATTTGGAACCATTTCCATCATACGTTTCAGTTTTGCCTGGGCGGAAATGATACGCGGCAGACCGAATACGCTCCAGGACGGGTCATCCGGATGGATTGCCATGTTAATATCGTATTTGTCACAAACCGGCATAATTGCTTCCAGGAAGTATTTCAGGTTTTCAAATAATTTTTCTTCGTCAATATCTTTGTAAAGCTCAAATAATTCTTTTACCTTTTCCATACGTTCCGGTTCCCAGCCTGGCATAACCGTTCCATTCATATCATTCTTGATTCTGTCAAACATCTTTTCCGGATTCATATGATCAATCACATCCTGATTATATGCCATAACGGTACTTCCATCCGCCCGAACCCGATCCAGTTCTGTTCTGGTCCAGTCAAATACCGGCATGAAATTATAGCACACCATATGGATATCTGCTTTTCCAAGGTTTTCCAAGGTTTCAATATAAGCGGCAATATCTTTATCTCTTTCAGGGGAACCTATTTTAATTGCATCACTTACATTCACGCTTTCAATGCCAGCCAGATGAAGTCCTGCATCCTCCACATCCTTTTTCAGCGCCATAATCTCTTCGTAAGTCCAAACCTCTCCCGGCATTTTATTATATAACGTTGTAATAACCCCTGTTGCATAGCAGGTCTGTTTAATCTGTTCTAAAGTTACGGTATCATAAGCTTTTCCATACCAGCGCATTGTCATTTCCATAATATTCATCTCCTAAATTATCATTTATTCACCAAAAGTTACCAGACAAACAATATCAGCTTCCCATGAAGAACTGCATTGGAACAGTTACAATCTGTGGGAATAACACCATCAGCAGAAGAATAACAACTTCCGCCAGAAGGAATGGCCATACTGCTTTTACAATACGTTCCATATTTATCTTTCCAGCACTGCAAGCCACATTCAGCACAGTACCTACCGGAGGTGTCAGAAGTCCCATAACGGTCATCAAAATAAATACTACTCCAAAGTATGCCACATCAATTCCTGCTTCCTTCACTGCCGGAAGAAGCACTGGAGTAAGAATCATAATTGTTGGCGTAACATCCATAGAAGTTCCTACCAAAAGTACAATCAGACAGATAACCAGCATAAGAAGTGTCGGATGCTCAATAAACGGAGCCAGAATTTTTGTTACAATAGCCGGAACATTGGCAACCGTCATCATCCAAGAAGACACCATTGCTGCTGCTGCCAGGAACATAATAACAGAAGATGACTTTGCTGCTGACACCAGGCAATCCATCAACATATTAAACTTCAATTCTTTATATACGAACATACCTACAAACAACGCATATACTGCTGCAATTACACCTGCTTCTGTAGGAGTAAACTTCCCACTTCTCAAACCAAACAAAATAAACAGAGGTAAAATCAATGCCCAAAGACCGTCAATCAGAGCTTTTCCAATCTGTTTCATGCTCTGGCGTTCTGCTTTTGGCAAATTGTCTCTCTTAGCCACAAAAAACCAGAGAACACACAAAGAAGCTGACAGGTAAACAGCCGGAGCAATACCGCCCATGAACAATTTTGTTACAGAAACTCCTGCCTGTACTCCAAAAATAATCATTGGCACAGACGGAGGCATAATGGGAGATAAAATATTTCCCGCTGCAATCAAACCTGTACAAGTATCTCTCTTATAACCAGCTCTTACCATCATAGGTATCAGGATTGCGCCCAGGAATGCAGTGGAAGCCACAGCGGAACCTACCATGCTGGCAAACACCAAAATTGCCAGAATAGATACATATCCAAGTCCGCCCCGCACATGTCCAACCAGTGCATTTGCTGCATTTACGATTCTTTTTGTAATACCGCCCCGGTTCATAAATTCGCCTGCCATGATAAAAAACGGAACCGCCATCATGGAGAAGGAATCTGCACCAGAAAACAGATTCTGTGATAAAATTTGTGAGTTAAAACCATCTAAGAACAACATCATACTTACGCCGCTGAACAATAAAGAAAAACATATGGGCAAGCCAATGAGCATTCCGCCAATTAGAGCTGCCAAAAATACCACTAATGTCATATCAATTTCCTCCCTCTCTTAAACGTTTTGCATATTCCTCATCAGAGAGATTTTCTGCACCGTCTTTTGCATCTGCTGCAATATCATCATCATCAGATGTACTCATGGTTACAATTTCAGAAATCTCTGACGGATGTGTCAGTGCATGGATAATATTTACAACCGCCATAATTGCAATAGACACACCTGTGATAATCCCTGCAAAATAGAGAACTGAATACGGAATCCCAAGCGCCGCCGTTCTGGAAGCTGTATTCTGAACCACCATCTTAAAACTTCCATGTACCAGAATCCCCATCAGAGCAGCAATAAGTCCCTGAGAAACCACATACATTATCATTTGCAATCCTGGTTTTACTCTGGAAATCAATGTATCTACGCCCAGATGCGCATTCGCCCTCATTGCGCTGATAGCTCCAATATAGGTTACATATACAAACAAGTATCTTGACAGTTCTTCAGACCATGTAAGTCCTGAATTAAAGAAGGTACGGAGTACCACGTTCAAAAACACAAACAATACCATGAGTCCTGTAAGAATTCCCGTCAAGTAATCAATTCCCTTAAACAGTTTATCTATTAACTTATTTCCCATAACATTCTCCTTACTCAATCTCTTCAATCATTTTGCGCACATCCGGAGCCCATTCATACTCAGAATCCAGATAATCATATACCGGCTGAATTTTCTCCAGCATATCTTCTCTGCTTTCTTCTGTAAGATCTGTAACAGTCAGACCTTTTTCTTTCATAAACTCTTTGTCCGTTTCCAACTGTTCAATATATAAATCCCAGGCATAATCTGAAGCTGCCTTTGCTGCCTCTTCAAAAATCTGCTGTTCTTCTTCACTGAGTGTTTCCCAGAACTGCTCCCCAGCAAAAAGTTCCAGAGACGCTACGATATGATTGGTATCATACACATAATCCTGCACTTCATACCAGCCCTCTGTTTTAACAGTAGCCAGTGGGTTATCCTGTCCATCAGCAACTCCCTGCTCCAACGCAGTAAATACTTCACCCAAATCCATAATAACCACATTAGCCCCCAGGCTCTCTGCCAGTTTTACGTGAATCGGATTGTTTGGCATCCTGAGTTTCTGACCCTTAAAATCTTCCAGACCTTCCAGCTTTTTATTGGAAGTAAACACTCTGGCGCCATTTGGCATCCAGGAAAGAAGCTGTACTGGCTGGCTGGATTCAATATCTTCTGTAATGTAATCTCCCAATTCTCCCTGATAGCATCTTCTGGCATGCTCCACATCCCTAAATACAAACGGGAAATCCGGAATTGCCATTTTCGGTGTTTCAGACCACATAGGTGTTCCAATTACGCACATCTCAATAATCCCATTTCTTGTATAATCGTAAGTAACCTTTTCACTGCCCAAAACTCCCGAATTATAAATCTGGATATTATACTTACCATCGGTTTTTTCCTCTATCATAGGCTTCAGAACTTCTTCAAGAGCCTTTGCAGCCGGTGTCTGATTGGATACACACACAGAGATTTTAACCAATTTTCCCTCTCCGTCTTGTCCAGAACATCCACTTATGGTTCCAGCTACCATGGCAGTTGCCAAAAAGGCACATATCCCTTTCTTTGCAAGTTTCGCAAATTTCATAATCATTCATTCCTCCTACTTTTTTTGTATGTTCTATCATTTCATTTCCATATCGCTCCGTTACTTGTATGGTAGTATATCTCGATTATTTTTTCAAGTCGTAATATATACTGATATTCTCCTTCTTTTTTTGTGCATTTTTAACATTTTTCTGTTTTTTTCTCTTTATATATTGACTTTTCCCCTCTTTAACCCTAGTATACTTGTATGTAAGTTATTTCGTTTCCATTGTTTCACTATCGGAACCAACTTTTTTAAAGGCAAATTCACATATACATACCATCTGAATTCGCCCACCTTAGTCTCATATTAGTAAAGGAGAAAAATCATGAAAGCAGTACAGATTGTAAAACCGGAACAATTAGAAATTATTGAAATCGAAAAACCCGTTATAGATAACAAAAACAATGTCTTGATTAAAATGACCGCCGCAGGTATCTGTGGTTCTGATATCGGAATTTATCATGGAACCAATGCCGCTGCAACCTATCCCAGAATTATCGGACACGAAATGGTAGGAAGAGTAGAAGAAGTGGGTCCAGACGTCCAAAATCTGAAACCCGGAGATAGAGTTATTGTAAATCAGGTGACAAGCTGCGGCGAATGTTATCCTTGTAAAAAAGGAAGAGGAAATGTATGTGACCACCTGGCTGTAAGAGGCGTTCATATTGACGGTGGTTATAGAGAATATATCACTGTGCCGGAAAGTGACTGCTACATTCTTCCTGATTCTCTTTCTGATCAGGATGCTGTTATGATTGAGCCAACTACTATAGCTATCCAATCCTGTACAAGAGCCGAACTAGAAAAAGATGATATGCTTCTTTTATACGGCATAGGTGCCCTTGGAAGTTCCATTCTCAAAATTGCCCGTCAGTTATGTGACTACATTATTGTCGCTGATGTTGTAAACGAAAAATTGGAAGAAGCTAAAAAAGCAGGTGCAAAATATACCATTAATGTTTTAGAAGAAGATTTTCAGGCCAAAGTCTTAGAATATACACATGGACGCGGCGCTACTGTTTCCATTGATGCCGCATGTGTAAAAAATTCCCTGCTCCTGTTACTCCAGGCTACAGGAAACGCAGGTCGTGTAATTACCATGGGATTTTCCACTTCAGCAACAGAAGTAAATCAATTTCTGATTACTTCCAAAGAACTGGATGTAAGAGGTTCCCGATTACAAAACAAGATGTTCGGAAAAGCTATTGAAATGATTCATGGAGGAAAATTAGATTTAACTGGTTCTGTATCACACACCTTCCCGCTTACCAAAGCCCAGGAAGCATTTGATTTTATAGACAGCAAAGATACCTCTATCAGAAAAATCGTTTTGACTTTTGATTTTTAAAAAGCTATACTGATTGCATAGGGTGAAAGAAAACCATTCCCCTTCGGAAATGTGAGGATTAAACTTATGAAAATTTTACCACGAAGCGTCTCTGAAAACGCACGAACCTATGCAGTCAAAGTACTTTTATACAATATTATTCATATGGAACTCTTACCCGGCAGTGCGGTAAGCGAAAATGAATTATCTGAAGCTCTCTCTCTCTCCCGCACTCCGGTAAGAGAAGCATTAATTGAATTAAGCCGGATTAATCTGGTTGAAATCCTTCCTCAAAGAGGCAGCTATATTACAAAAATCGATTATGAACTGGTAGAGGAGTCGCGTTTCATGCGTCTTGCCTTGGAAAACGCTGTACTAAACCTGGTTTGTCAGAACATTCCCAGGTCATATGCCGAAGCACTAGAGAAAAACCTCCAGAATCAAAGAAATGCTCAGGCTCAAAAAGACCATGACACATTTTTAGATCTGGACAATGAATTCCATAAACTTATCTTTGAGGCAGCAAACAAGACCTGGTCCTATCAAATTGTCAAGGAACAAATGGTTCATTTTGACCGTCTGAGAACTTTGTCTGCAAAATCAGATATTGGGAAACATAGCCTGCAGGATCATGAAGATATTTTTTATGCTATTACCCGACAGGATAGCGAATTGGCTCAAATGCTTATGACCCGCCACCTAACCAGACATCGAACTGAAAAAGAAAAACTTTTGGAAAGATATCCTGATTATTTTGTTGTATAAAACAAGGAAGCAAAAAGCTGTATAGGCCTGATTATGGTCTATACAGCTTTTCTATTCATATGATTAGCATCCGTCCACGTGGATTTATTCCACTGCCGGATTACATCTACCCAAAAACTCTTCCACAGTCCCAAAGTATCCTTCCGGGTCCTTATCCTGGGACTGTGCATGTCCGGCTCCCTCTACAATCAGCAGTTCTTTTTCCTTGCATGCCTCTGCCCGGTAAAGTCCCTCAGCCATTTTCACATCTATCATTTCATCCTGATCCCCATGTATAAACAGGGTAGGTGTTTCACTCTTCTTCACCGCTTCCAGCGCTGAGGCATCCTTTAGGTCATAACCTCCCCGTATTTGCAGCATAAGATTCGCTGTATCCAAAAGCGGAAATTCCGGCAGATGAAACCATTCCTTCATCTTCTCTCCAAACATGGTATAAGCATCTGTAAAGGCGCAGTCTGAAATCACCGCCTTCACATTGCCCGGCAGATTTTTCTCACCTGTCATCATAAGGGCAGAGGCAGCTCCCATAGACTGACCATGAATCACTATCTCCGCCTCAGAATCCTGCTGCAAAATATAATCAATCCACATCATATTATCCAGACGGTCTGTCCACCCCATACCAATAAAATCCCCTTCACTCTCACCCTGGCATCGCATGTCCGGAACAATCACATGATATCCCCGCTCATTATACCAGGCCGCAAAAGGATACATTGCTTCCTTCCACCCGGTATACCCATGGAGAAGCAATACCCATTTATGGCTCTCTTCTTCTGTAAAAATCTCCTGGGCAACCAGACGGTAGCCATCCTCTGTTGTTCTCTCCAGCTTTTGTCCATGAGCCTTCTCTGCCCATTCCTGGGTTTCTTCCCAGGCTTTGGCATTCTGCTGCTGAATATCATCTGTCTGCACTAATGCCTCATAACTATCTTTCGTAATTCTGGCAAACGCATCCAGCTTTTCCATGGTGGATGGCACAAGTGCTGCACTTACCAGAAAATTTGCCCCAACAAGATACAAAAGTACAACTACTGCTGCAAATATCCATAACCATATTCTCCATCTTTTGTGCCTCATTTTGCCATCCTCTCTGCCGAAACCCTTTTATGAATATTTTATATATTACTATTTATCACAATCATCACAACTTAAACACCATACCAACAACCGCAGCTATGGCAATGTAAACCACAGGATGCTTCTGCCATTTTTTAATTCCCAAAAACAACGCTGCCGCCAGAATAATTCTTCCCCACTGTACATTACCAAGCCAGCCGGATATCTCGGTTATCTGACTTCCGGGGAAAAATGTCTCCAGAGCCACACCAAGCCCCGCAGCAATAATCAGCCCTGTAGACGCCGGACGAAGACCATAGAAAATCTTTTGCACCAGCCTGGAATCTTTGAACTTTTTCAACACTTTACTAATCGCAATAATCACAAGAATAGAAGGCAGTACCAGCCCAAAAGTGGTAATCAATGCCCCCGGAATTCCCGCCACATGAAATCCAACATAAGTGGACATATTCACGCCAATAGCTCCTGGTGTGGACTCTGAAATCGCAATCATATTGCCAATGTCTGCTGCAGTAAACCATCCCGTTTTCTCTGAAATAGCATATAAAAACGGAATCGTAGCCATACCGCCGCCTACTGCAAAAAGCCCGGTTTTGAAAAATTCATAAAACAATAACCAAAACGTCATTTCTTTTCTCCCTTCAGCTTCTCAAGATTTTTAATACAGACTCCTGCTGCTCCTGCTAAAACCACCAGAATTACAGGAGAAAGAGACGTAAAGGCACTAAGAATTGTAATGACAACGCAGATTCCCAGACACCACTTATCAATCACAGATTTTTTTCCCAGTTTTACCACTGCATCCAGAATCAAGGCGCACACACAGGCGCGAATCCCGTCAAAGGCATAAGTAACGTAGGGAAGATGTGCAAAATTCTGAATAAATGCCGCGATAATCGTAATGATAATAATTGACGGAAATACAAAACCAAAGGTAGCCACAAAGCCTCCTAAAATGCCTTTCAACTTATATCCAATAAAGGTAGAGGTATTCACCGCAATAATTCCCGGTGTACACTGCCCAATGGCATAATAATCCATAACCTCTTCTTCTGTAGCCCATCCTCTTTTTTCTACCACTTCTCTCTGAATAATGGGAAGCATGGCATAGCCCCCTCCAAATGTGACAGAGCCCATTTTCATAAAGACCCAAAATAATTCTACTAATTCCTTAATAGTAATCCCTCCTTGTCCTATTTTTTTCTCTAATAACTTACCACACTTTTTTCCCATTGTATAGAAGAGAAACGCTGCCAACAGCCCTGAAATATCATTTTTCTCTCCCAGAGCCGCAGCAGCGACATATCTTACTGTTATTCATGCTCAATGACAAATATCCGTTGATTCCCGTTTCAGAAGTTCTCCTGGAAACACGACTTTCTGAGGGGCTTTTTTGTTTATAATCATATCAAACAAAATATCTGCTGTGGCTTTTGCAATACCCTCCACAGGCTGTCGGATTGTGGTAATCTTCGGAATATAAAACTCTGCCTCCTCTGTCCCGTCAAACCCGGCAACTGAACAATCCTTTGGAATGGAAATTCCCGCTTCCTTTAACGCCCTGCACGCACCCATAGCTAAACTGTCGGACACCGCATAGATTGCAGAAAAGGATGTTTCCCGCAGCAATTCTCCGGTAAGTTTATATCCTGACTTCAAAGAATACCGGTCTTCCTCTGCATCCATATACTTAACCAGCTCTTCTCTGTAAGGAACGCCTTTATCCATAAGCGCTTTTCTGTAGCCAAGCAGCCTTTGTCTCCCTATACTTTTATCATCTCTTGGCGCTGTGATAACCGCTATTCTGTCATGCCCCAGATTCAGCAAATATTCTGTCATTTTATAGCTCTCCATAAAGTCATCCACAGAAACTGAGGCATATTTCCCATCTTTATCCTCCGGTGCCTCAATGGTGCTTAGCACAAAAGGAATATCCAACTGCTCCATTTTTTGCTCAGGATGGGAAAAGTCTCCTCCCAAAAATACCATACCACTTGGTTTCTTTTCCTTGGCAATCCGTATGGCCGCATCCACTTCATCTTCCTGTTCCTCTACATATTGAAGCAAAAAGCTGTATTCCCGCTTTTTACATTCCCGCTCCAGTCCGCCTACCAAATCTCCTAAAAAACCATTTCCAATCCCCTTTACTAATACTGCAATGGATTTTGTCCCTATGCACTTTAAATTTCGCGCACTATTATTGGGAATATAATTTGCCTTTGCAATTTCTTCCATAATCCTGGCTCTTGTCTCAGGATTTATATCGGGATGATTATTCATAGCTCTGGAAACGGTACTGACACCAACCCCACACACTCTGGCAATATCTTTAATTGTCATCTTCCCCATTCAGACGCCGCCTTTCTGCCTTTTTCTCAGAGTCTGCCATATAGCTTCGTCATTTCATACATTCTTCCTATTACCTGGTCCGTTATCTGGCCTGGTGTTAATCTCCACTTCCAGTTCGTTCCCAATGTAGAAGGCCGGTTAATTCTTGCCTCTCCTCCCAGACACAGAAATTCCTGTATTGGCGTCACTGCCAGATCTGCCACAGAGGCCATAGCCAGACGAATAAAATCCCATGGCATTTCATGATGAGGCGTATGATAATTATTCATATAGCGCAGAGCAAAATCCCTGTCATGAGGCGCCATTTCATCCAGCCATCCCAAAATGGTATTATTATCATGGGTTCCTGTATAAACCACACAATTATGATTATAATTATGAGGCAGATAATCACTCTCCTCTCTGGAATCAAAGGCAAACTGCAATACCTTCATTCCAGGATATCCTGTATCTTTTACCAGTTGAATCACACTCTCTGTAAGATACCCCAAATCCTCAGCAATAATATCTACGTTTCCCAGTTCTTTTTTTACTGCCTGAAACAGTTCAATCCCCGGACCTTTTTCCCATTTTCCATACTGTGCTGTTTCATGACCAAAAGGAATTGCATAATATTCATCAAAACCGCGGAAATGGTCTACCCGAACCACATCATAGAGTTTGTAGCAATATCTCAGACGCTGAATCCACCATGCATACCCTGTTTCTCTGTGATAATCCCAATCATACAGAGGATTTCCCCAAAGCTGTCCTGTTGCAGCAAATGCATCCGGCGGGCAGCCTGCCACACCAATAGGATTACACGCCTCATCAAATTGAAACAGTTCTGGATTCGCCCACGCGTCCGCACTGTCAAAGGCCACATAAATAGGAATGTCTCCAATAATGCGGATTCCATTATCGTTTGCATATTGTTTCAATTTGCTCCATTGTTTCATAAATTCATACTGTTGGAAATAGACAAAACGAATCTCTTCTGCCAGCTCCTGACGTTTCTGTTCCAAAACCTCCGGCACTCTTCGTTTCAGTCCAGCTTCCCATTCACTCCAGCTAATACCGTTCAGACTATTTTTAACAGCCATATATAGGCCATAGTCTTCCAGCCAAAACTTGTTTTCTTCTACAAAATCGTAAAACACCTGGTCTGGCACAAAACGCTGAAATGCCTTTTTAAGCACAGGAAATCTACCGTAATAAATCTTCTCATACTCCACATAAGCAGGATGACCTGTAAAATCCACGCTGTCGCATTCTTCTCTTGTAAGCAGTCCCTCCTCAATCAGGGTCTCCAAGTCAATAAAGTAGGGATTACCTGCAAAAGTAGAAAAAGACTGATATGGCGAATCCCCATATCCTGTAGGACCCAAAGGCAGAATCTGCCAATATTTCTGTCCTCCTCTTTTTAATTGGTCTACAAATTCAAAAGCCTCTTTTGAGAAGCTGCCGATTCCATACTTAGATGGTAAAGAGGACACTGGAAGTAATACACCACTTGCTCTCATAATTTTTCTCCTTAAACTCATTTATACAAAACGCTTCCGGTAACGATATCGGTAACGTTTCCGATATTCTTTATCACTAACATAACACAGATATGTCATTTCATCAATTAGTTAATCTAACCAAATATACACACTCTTTTTTTGCACTTTTTACATATAATTTTTTCTTGACATTTCCCATACTCAATGCTACCATGAGTTCATCAAAGCAGTGTTCTCTGCTTTCTTCATTTTGGCATTCGCCAGATATTTCCTTTAGAAAGTTTTATAAAACAAAAATGATATGAAAAAAGACGTCTGTTATTGTTCTGAGAAAAAAGTTTTGTTACAATAAGAAAGGAACACTTTATGAGTAAATTAAAAGTAAACAAGAAGCATAAAGACAAACTTTTCCGTAAGATTTTCCGCAAAAAGAAAGACCTTCTGGCTCTTTACAATGCACTAAACGGGACCGCTTATACAAATGAAGAAGATTTAGAAATTACCACGTTAGAAGACGTTGTATATATGGGTATGAAGAACGATACTTCTTTTATCATAGACCATATTATAAATCTCTATGAACATCAAAGTTCCTTTAGCCCTAACCTTCCTCTCCGTGGGCTGCTCTATTTTGCAGACTTATACCGCGCCCACATCGAACCTATCAAAAGACGTCTTTATACCGAAACCCCGTTACTCATTCCAACACCACAGTATTTTGTATTCTATAATGGTACAAAAGATCAGCCAGAAAGGCAGATTCTACATCTTAGTGATTTATTTATACAGAAAGAGAAAGCTCCGGCTCTGGAATGTACTGCTGTTATGCTGAACATTAATTTAGGCTGTAACAGAGAGCTTATGGAAAAATGCTCTCTTCTAAAGCAGTATGCACAGTTCATAGCCTGCATCCGGGATTTTATCAATAAAGGATGTCGGCGGGAAGATGCTGTAATAAAAGCCGTAGATACTTGCATTAAAAATGGAATTTTGTCTGATTTGCTTCGCAAAAACAAAGCGGAGGTTATGAATATGATCCTTACAGAATTTGATGAAGAAGATTACAGAGAATTTTTGCGTGAAGAAGCAAGAGATAGTGGTTTAACAGAAGGACGTGCGCAGGGTATTGCTGAAGGTGTACAGGCGATTATCTCTATCTGCCAGGATTTTCACCTTTCCTATGAGGATACCTTGAAAAAGCTGACGGAAAAGCTTTCTATCTCTTCTGAAAAAGCTGCCTCCTATCTGGAACAGTACTGGAATCACGACGAAAGCACTGTCTGATTTAGAAAAAGTGGCGTGATATCCTCACGCCACAAACAACATATACAGGGAAATTCCCACTGAAAATATAGCAATAAATCTTTTCAGTCCCTGAACTGGTATTTTTCCGGCAAAGCGGCTTCCAACCCATACCCCAATCCCATGGGTAATGGCAATCAAAAACAGCAGTACCACAGATTCCTTCCAGTCAATACGCGCCAGATACCCTACGCAAGAGGGAACTGCTATAAAAACAGAATCAAATAATGCAACACCAACCGCTGTTCTTGCAGAGACACCGCATACCACTAAAAGCGGCATTACCAGCACCGGACCGCCTGCTCCGGACAAAGCGCAAACTGCTCCTGTCGTCATACCAAGCAGCAAAAGGAATCCGATGTTTTCTGTAAGATTTTTTTCGGACTTTTTCTCTTCTTGTCCTGCACTTTTTTTCTCTTTCCACATTCTAAACAGAATGGAAATCCCTGAAAACAGCACTACTACATACAAAATAGCTTTTGCTGTTTCTTTTTCAATCATGGACTGAAGCGCCACTCCTGCCACAGCTCCTATAGCACTTCCTGCTCCCAGCTTTACTGAAAGAGGAATATCCAGGTTTCCTTCCCGGCGATACTGCCAGGCGCCAATGCATCCAGACACCAGAAATGCCAGAAAGCTGTACGCCAGCGCCTGATCCACGCTATATCCCAAAGCGCCTGTATACAGCATAGGCAGCAAGAATCCTGCAATTCCACAAATACCAATGAGACCCCCAATTACACCATTGGCAGCTCCGATGATTACAAGCACTGCCATACTTCCTATTAATGCACCATTCATGAGGATATCTCTCCTTTCTCAAAATACTGCATTGCCTGCCACAGAATTTTTTCTTCATCCAGGGTTAAAACCTGACGGTTTTTCATCAATATCCGCCCTTCCACGATGCTGTCTGCCACATCTCCTCCTGTGACACATTCCAGAAGTGTATGTACCGGATTAGAAGTAGCCAGCAAGTGCGGCTGGTTCCAGTTAATCGAAATCAAGTCTGCCCTGTAATCTGGCTTCAGAACGCCAAGAGCTCCTTCTTCTCCCAAAATGCTGGCTCCGCCTTTGGTTACCATATTCAAAATTGTTTCTGCAGGCATTACCTCTGGGTCTGCATTCCTGCTTCCCCAGGTACTGTTCATAACTGAACGGAAGATTTTCATTTCATTCCACAGACTTAATCCTCCATGAGCAGTACCATCTGTTCCAAGCCCAATAGAGATGCCTCTTTCCACCAGATCCGGGGTTTCCGGAACACCTTTTCCACAATTACTGAAGGGACAGTGGACAACTTTTACGTTTCTCTTCTCCAGAAGTCTTTTTTCTCCCGGAGATAATAAGATGCCATGTGCTGCCACGAAATTTTCCTGCAATATTCCAAGACTTTCCAGATATTCTACAGGCCGAAGTTTATATTTTTCCAGTGTGTAATTTACTTCTCCCGGATATTCATTCATATGTGCCTGAAGAAATGTGCCACGCTCCTGTGCCTTTTGGGCAGAGCGCTCAATCAATTCCTGTGAGCAGTTCATAAGCGCTCTTAACGCATAAAAAACTTTCAGATTTCCTTTATCCGCACAGATTTCCCAGAGCAAATCTTCGGTTTCCAGAACTTCCTCTGTTGTCTGGCGAATAGAATCCGGGAAATTTCCCTGGTCCATAGCAGAGCAAGACAAAGCGCCACGCAGTCCGGATTTTATGTAAACTTCTGCCGCTTTTTCCATAAAATAACTTCCCGCATCTAGAAATCCGGTCGTGCCATTCTTTATCATCTCAAGCGCTGCCAGATTTGCACTAAGCTCCATCTTTTGGGGCGTCAAAGTACTCTCAAAGGGCAGCATAATTCTGGTCCATATCATGGGAAGTTCATCCAGAACAGCTCCTTTTAAGAGCTGTTGTCCTGTATGCATATGTCCATCTATCAACCCCGGCATCCATAAACGTCCTCTTCCGTCCAGTTCTTCCTTTCCTGTATAGTTTTTTTCTTCCTTATCAGATAAAGGATAAATCGCTTCTATCCTTCCATTCTTAATCACAATATTCTGGTGCTTTTTAACCTGAAACTTTTCTGTAAGATAGGAGGTGTCTTTGATGAGAATATCGCATAATTGTATTTCTTTCATATTCTTTCCAGCCTTTTCAAATTGCATTTGTCATCATAAGTCCCAGTTGTGCAATAAGGGCAGAGAATGTAAAGGTTCCCACCATAACAAGCGCTGCAATCAGCAACATTTTCCATCCCTGTTTTGCAAACTCTTTTAACTGGTCGCTTATGGAAATTCCGGCATACGCGCCTACCATGGTAAGGGGCGCAGTAAAATTAATCTTTCCTGCTGCTTCAATAACAAAGTCCCTGACAGGAGACAGAGGACAGGCCAGCAAAAGTCCAAGAAGAGAACAATAAGCAACCACCGGAAGCTTAACAGGCAAAAGTTTACTAAGCACCACTGCTGCCAGCGAAATCAGAAGCAGCACTGCAATTCCCGGCAAAGAATCTGCAAAGCCCACCTGAAATCCCACAAAATTGGCCAGTGCAATGCCAAGCCCTGCTACAATAAACATTACAATCCACTCTATGTATCTCATTTGTTCTCCTCCTTACGGGAAATTTTATTATGTACAGTGCTGATTTTCGGCTCCAGCTTTTTGTACAGCCAGTTGCACAGGGGAATTCCCAGGAAAATTGCCATGTAAATTCCATCAATTCCGGAAATTGTTTCACTGGCGCTGGCAAGAGCCGAAATCTGGTCTGCCATAGACGGATACATGGCTGACAGGCTGGCTGTTGCAGACGCCATCATAATACCGGCTCCTACTCCAGATGCCATACCCAGGGCATATGGATGAAAAATACCAAAAGATGCAATTACCGTTGCCATAAATCCGAAGAAAATAGTTCCTATCATGCCGCCAATAATATAAACCGACAGACTTCCACGAGCCTCCGGTGAATCCGGTCCATACATATCCTGCATTAATGCAAGGTTTGTTTCACGATTAATGGAATGACAGGCTCCAATGGCTTCTCTCTTTAAGCCAAAAAACAGGGCAATCGGTAAAGACAGAAAAATTGTTCCCAAATTTCCCAACTCCTGAAGTAAAAGCGCCGGACCTGCGGAAAGAATCGTTTCAAAACTGGCGCCTGCATTGATACCCAGCTTGGCAATAAAGGGGCAAATACATACAATAACCAGCTTTGATGCAGCTTTTACCTGTGGCTTCTTAAAAATTTTCAATACCTGGGGACCTGACAGGATTCCCATGAGAATCGAATAAAAAATAGGAAATAGAATCAAAGTTCCCGGCCCTATGGGCACTTTAATCTGTCCTATAGAATCAGCAATTACAATAAATAAAAATGCGGCGAGATAAATCTTCCATTCTTTTTTCAGGCGCTCACCAATACCTGTATAAAGGAATTTCTCCTGCTTCATAACGTTCTCCTTCTTGGCAGATATTTGTATTAACATCCCAGATTTTACTAAAGGCGCCTTCTGAAAAAAAGGACAAATGGCTTATTTTGTAAAAAAGTGTGGTATAATGATTCTATTACTTATTTGAGGTGATTCCCATGACACTGGAAGATTTGATACAGGCTTATCCTGATGTTGCTACTTATTTTACTTATATGCCACAGGAATTAAAATCCCGCTATACCATCCGCACTTTCCCTCCCGGAACCATTATTCACCAGAAGGACTATCCTCTTGACTACTTTGGTATTGTGTGCAGTGGCGACCACCGGGTGATTAATGAGTTTGAAAATGGCAATGTTTTTATGATTGAAAAAAATGAACCCATAGATTTTATAGGTGAAGTTACCATTCTGGCGGAAAAAGAAAAAACTTCTGTTACCATAGAAACCTTAACAGAGTGTGTGGTATTTATGATTTCCCGCAAGGATTTTGAAATGTGGATTGCACAGGATATTCACTTTTTGCGGTTAATTACTCACAAAATTGCTTATAAGCTCTACCGTTCCTCTTACAATCGTGGCGCAAAGCTGTTCTACCCGCCTAACTTTCTGTTATTAGACTATTTGCTGAAATATGCTTCCCTCCATCACATTGAGAAGACCGGTGAGATTACACTTTTCAAAACAAGGGAGGGTATACGGGAAGAATTAGGCATGACTGTGAAAACCATCAACCGCACCATTGCTAAATTAAAGGAAGATGGGCTCATTGGCACCCGCAAGGGAAAAGTAACTATGTCTTTGGAACAATATCAACGGGCCAAAAAAGAAATTGCTTATTATGTGAAATAGTTCTCTAACATTTGGAAGAAAATGTACATTTCCTTTCAAATGTGCTATTATGAAGAGCGAATAATAAAAATAGAGAGGTTATTTTTCATGATACAGTTGATTGAATCCATCAATGTTGCCATAAACAATTTTGTCTGGGGCGTGCCTGCTATGGTCTGCATTATTGGCGTGGGGCTGTACCTTAGTATCCGCACCCGTTTTTTGCAGATTCGTAAGTTTCCCTATGCTATAAAAACCACTATTGGCAGAATGTTCCGCAAACGTGACGCTTCTGATGGCGCACTGACACCTTTTCAGGCTGTTTGCACTGCTTTGGCTGCCACAGTAGGCACCGGAAATATTGCCGGCGTAGCCGGCGCGATTGCTATCGGCGGACCGGGGGCTGTGTTCTGGATGTGGGTTTCTGCCATGCTGGGTATGTGTACAAAGTTTGCAGAAGTTACCCTGGCAGTCCACTTTAGGGAACGAAACGCTGACGGGGAACTGGTAGGCGGCCCTATGTATTACATAAAAAACGGTCTTGGGAAAAAATGGCAATGGCTTGCTGTTTTATTTTCTGTCTTTGGTGTTCTTACTGTATTCGGTACAGGAAATGCCACACAGGTCAATACCATTACTGCATCCATTAATTCCGCACTGTTAAATTATCACATTATTTCTGAAGATTCTCTGGGGATATCCAACTTGATTCTCGGCATTCTTCTGGCTGCTGTGGTAGGTATGGTTCTCCTTGGCGGTATTAAACGAATTGGTCATGTAACAGAACGTCTGGTTCCTTTTATGGCGCTGTTTTACATTATTCTTGCTGTAGGTGTAGTTCTTTTGAACATCCAGAAAATTCCGGAAGTTTTCTATTCCATTTTTTATGGTGCCTTTCATCCTGCTGCCTTTACTGGAGGTGTAGTGGGAAGCTTTTTCCTCAGCATGCAAAAAGGTGTTTCCAGAGGAATTTTCTCCAATGAAGCTGGACTTGGAACTGGTTCTATTGCTCATGCATGTGCAGATACAAAAAAACCGGTAAAACAGGGTCTGTTCGGTATTTTTGAAGTATTTACTGACACCATTGTTATCTGTACTCTCACTGCTCTGGTTATTTTATGCAGTGATATACCTGTTGCCTATGGCCAGGCTGCCGGAGCTGAGCTTACGATTCTTGGTTTTACTTCTACCTATGGGAACTGGGTTTCTATCTTTACTGCTGTTGCCATGTGCTGTTTTGCTTTTTCCACCATCATCGGATGGGGTTTATACGGCGCCAGATGTATTGAATTTTTGTTTTCTTCAAAAATCATCAAACCTTTTATGGTTGTTTATTCTCTGGTTGCCATCCTGGGCGCTACTATGGATCTGGGACTTTTATGGAGCATTGCGGAGACCTTTAACGGGCTTATGTCCATCCCGAATCTGATTGCAGTATTCCTGCTTTCCGGTACAGTTGTGAAATTAGTGAAAGAATATTTTAATGGGGAAGGGGCTTCTAAATAAAGCAAAATCTGGCTGAGGAATCTCACAGACCATATACAAAATACAGAAGATGCACAAGAATTGTTAAAAGAATATAAAAAACACAAAACAGATAAACTTTACGAATCTGTAATGGATACTATTATGAAAAGCAATTTCAATCTGTTTAAGGAGATGGAAACTATGTGTGAAGCATTGAGAGAATTAATGAAAGATGAATTGGAGGAAAGAGAGCGCATTGCTAAAGAAGATGGAAAAAAAGAGGGTGAAGAATTCGGAGAAACACGTGTCAACCAGCTAAATCAAAAATTAATAAGCCTGAACAGATTTGATGATATCGTCAAATCTGTTTCTGACAAACTGTACCAGAAAAAACTTTTTGCGGAATTTCACCTCTAAAATTTCTTAATCTTTAGTGGTCATTCCCAAATCTGTTTTTTCGCTTCAAATACCCTTTTCTCCAGAAATATCTCAGCTCCAACCCCAATATCACCGCTGCCAGCAAAATCACTGTCACATATCCATATTTCCAGCTTAGCAGCGGCATATTGGTAAAATTCATACCATACCATCCTGTCAGAAGAGAAAGAGGAAGGAAAATTGTGGTGACTACTGTAAGCATTGCCATGATTTCATTTTGCCGGATATCTATCTGCGCCTGGTATAGTTCATGAAGCTGCAGGAGACTCTCCCGGATATTTTCCGTATATCCATGCAGTCTGGAAACCCGACTGGTGAAAATATTCCAGTCTTCTGCCTGCTCCCTGGATATCAGCTCACATCCTCTTCTCTGCATGGCTTCCCCAACATCGGTAAGCTGTGCATAAAAGCCATGAAGCTTCATTATGTCCTTTCGCAGCCGCATAAAGATTCCAGGCATCTCTCTTGAGGCATCTTCCAAAAGCATATCTTCCAGTTCCATGCTCTTTTCTTCAAATTTCTGCAAATAGGATACTTCCCTGTCAATCAACTGGTTAAACAAAGCCAGTAAAATTTCTGTCTCCTGATATTCGCTTCTTTCTCCACTTCCCATGGAAAAATCCAATTCTCCTGCTTTTTTCAGGAACTCTTCCAGGATGCTGCTATCTCCAATAAAACAAATTTTTCCTTTTTGGATATAATAACCGAAAGTTTCCGGTGGCTTCTCCAGATTCTTTTTATCTGGAATACATACCGTCCCCAGGAGGCATTGCGAATAAACCTCCACCTTACAGTAAGGTATATATTCCAGACTATTTATAAACTGACGCTTATGGGGATATTCTCCCTTTAAAGCCGCAAACTCTTCCTGGCTTAAAATCTGCACCTGTACATTTTCTAACCTTGCCTCTTCCATGCCTGCCTCCAACCGCTTCCTTTTTCTTAGTCTGTCCAAAATACAGAAATTCTTGCAGAAATATTTTCAAACCCCTGCTCACTTGAAATTTCTCTCTTCTTAATTACAGAATACCATAAAATATGCCTTTTTACAAGACTTGTAGTTTATGGCTTTGTGGTGTAAAATCACGACATTATAGGAGGAATTCGTATGGAACATTTTACTCTGCCCCATCAGCATGGCCAGTCCAAGGACCAGCTTATGGAAAATATGCCATCCACAGAAAATTTTCAAATTATCGCGGATGTCTTTAAACAACTTAGCGACACTACACGAATCCGTATTTTCTGGATTCTCTGTCACTGTGAAGAGTGCGTGATTAATATTGCCGCCATGATGGAAATGAGCAGCCCGGCTGTTGCTCACCATCTGCGTCTGCTCCGTGCCAGTGGGTTAATCGAATCCCATCGTGATGGCAAGGAAACCTATTACCGCGCCAGTAAAAACAGAAAAGCCCAAACCCTTCATCGCATGATTGAGGAAATGATGGAAATTTCCTGTTTTCAGAAAAACATACCAATCTGATATACAGCAAAAGCGGCAAGCCAGGCAAGCACACACTGACCAACTACCATTGCTATAGCCCATTTGCCTCCCAGTTCTCTCTTTACCGAGGCAATGGCTGCCACACATGGTGTATACAGGAGACAAAATACCAGGAGCGCTCCTGCTCCTACGGTACTGAGGCTACCCTGTAAAGCTGCTGTGCTGCCAAACAATACCGTAAGAGAAGATACCACACTTTCTTTTGCCATAAAACCAGAAATCAATGCTGTGACAATTCTCCAGTCTCCAAATCCTACCGGAACGAAAACAGGAGCTAACGCACCTGCTGCCAGAGCCAGAATACTGTCCTGGGAATCTGCCACCATATTTAATCCGGTATCAAAGTTCTGCAGGAACCAAATCAGAATCGTTGCCAGGAATATAACTGTAAAAGCTCTCTGAAGGAAATCTTTTGCCTTATCCCACAGAAGATGCAATACATTTTTCCCTCCTGGCATACGGTAGTTTGGAAGTTCCATCACAAAAGGCACTGCCTCTCCCTTAAAAGCGGTTTTCTTGAAAATCAATGCCATCACAATTCCCATAACAATGCCAAACACATACAGCCCTATCATCACCAGCGCCCCGTGTTTTGGGAAAAAGGCTGCGGTAAAGAAAGCGTAAATAGGAAGTTTTGCTGTACAACTCATAAAAGGTGTCAAAAGAATGGTCATCTTCCTGTCTCTTTCAGAGGGCAAGGTCCGACTTGCCATAACTCCTGGTACTGTACAGCCGAATCCAATGAGCATAGGTACAATACTTCGTCCTGACAGCCCCAGTTTTCTGAGAAGTTTATCCATAATAAAGGCAACCCGCGCCATATAGCCGCTATCTTCCAACATGGATAAGAAGAAAAATAAGGTTACAATTATAGGAAGGAAACTGAGTACTCCTCCAACGCCATTAAAAATACCGTCAATCACCAGAGAATGCACCACGCTGTTTACCTGAGCCGCTTCCATAGCATGATCTACGACATCTGTTAAAGCCGAAATTCCCGATTCCAAAAGCCCCTGAAGAAAAGCGCCAATTACATTAAAGGTCAGCCAGAATACAATCCCCATGATTCCGATAAAAGCCGGAATTCCTGTATATTTTCCTGTAAGGAAATGGTCTATTTTTCTGCTGCGTACCCGTTCTTTGCTTTCTTTTGGCTTAATAACCGTACCTTTACATACTTCTTCTATGTAATCAAAGCGCATCTGCGCCACTGCTGCCGCACGGTCCATGCCAGTCTCTTCCTGGGTCTGAATTGCAATATCTTCCAGAATACCCTGTTCTTTTTCTGTCAGCTCTAGTTGTTCCAGAATCTTGGTATCTCCTTCCATAACCTTGCTGGCAGCGAAGCGAATGGGAATTTCTGTCCTTTCTGCATGATCCTCAATGAGATGCATGACTGCATGAATTCCCCTGTGAATCCCTTCTTTGCGGTTACAAAAGTCTGTTTCTTCCGGACATTCCTGATATTTTGCCACATGAATGGCATGGCGTATTAATTCCTCAATACCCTCACCTTTTGCGGCAGAAATAGGGATAACCGGTACACCAAGAGCTTCCTCCATTTCATTTACCAGCACAGAACCGCCATTTTCCCAAAGCTCATCCATCATATTCAGAGCCACGACCATTGGGAATCCCAGTTCCAGAAGCTGCATAGTCAAATAGAGATTTCGTTCAATATTCGTGGCATCTACAATGTTAATAATGCCCTTTGGCTTTTCCCGAATTACAAATTCCCTGGTGACAATTTCTTCACTGGTATAGGGAGACATAGAATAAATACCAGGCAAATCTGTAATTAATGTATTTTCATAACCTTTTATCACACCGTCTTTTCTGTCTACGGTAACGCCGGGAAAATTGCCTACATGCTGTTTGGAGCCTGTCAACTGATTAAATAATGTTGTTTTTCCGCAATTCTGATTTCCCACCAGGGCAAAGGTAAGAGTTTCACTGTCTGGAAGTGGATTTTCGCTTTTTCGATTGTGGAACTTTCCGCCTTCTCCGTATCCCGGATGATGTTTTTCTTTTTTTGCAGCCTTATTTTCTACTGTTTTCGGCTCATGAGCCTCTCCCACCTGGATGTTTTCTGCATCTGCCAGCCGGATGCTCAGCTCATATCCATGAATCCGAAGTTCAATGGGATCTCCCATGGGCGCATATTTTACAACTGTAACCTCTGTGCCCTGTATGAGCCCCATATCCAGAAAATGCTGTCTGAGAGCGCCGGAACCACCTACAGACTGTATGGTGGCTGTACTCCCAATAGGTAATTTACTAAGATTCATACTGTCTTTCTCCTGTCTTTTGTATTAGTTTTGTCTAACCCAAGAACAAAGGAGTTGCCGCATAACATGGTGATTTTTCTCACCACATTTTGCGACAGTTCCTGTACTTTTCCTTTTTTCTGCTCTATTATAGCACTTTTTTGTAGATTTCTGTAGTATTTTTTTATAAATTGTGAACCCGAAGCGCCCGGATTGCATTTAACACTGCCAGAATCATAACTCCCACATCTGCAAAAATAGCAAACCACATATTGGCAATTCCCACAGCCCCAAGAGCCAGACAGCCAAACTTAATCACCAGAGCAAAGGCAATATTCTGGTATACAATGTTAAGGCATTTTCTGGAAATCTTAATGGCTTTGGAAATTTTCAGGGGATCATCATCCATAAGCACTACATCCGCTGCCTCAATGGCAGCATCTGATCCAAGGGCTCCCATGGCAATTCCAATATCTGCTCTGGTAAGTACCGGGGCATCATTGATTCCATCACCCACAAAGGCCAGTTTTTCCTTTTCTGTCTTCTGTTTCAACAAGGCTTCCACTTTTTCCACTTTATCTCCCGGAAGCAATTCGCTGTACACTTCGTCAATGCCAAGAGCTTTGGCTGCCTGTTCTGCCACTGCTCTGGCATCCCCTGTAAGCATAACCGTTTTCTTCACTCCTGCTTTTTTCAGCCTGGAAACCACTTCCTCTGCATGTGGCTTTAACACATCAGAAATCACTATATGGCCTTCATATTTTCCGTCTATTGCAATGTGAATAATGGTTCCCACCTTGTGGCAGTCTTTATATTCCACACCCAGTTTCTTCATTAATTTGCTGTTTCCTACTGCCACTTCATGTCCGTCTACCTTTGCTACCACTCCATGGCCGCTGGTTTCCTGAATATCATGGACTCTGTTTCTCTCAATTTCCTGTCCGTAAGCCTTCTGGAGACTTTTGCTGATAGGATGAGAGGAAGCACATTCTGCCAGAGCCGCATATTCCAGCAGTTTTTTCTCATCCATTTCATTGTGATGAATAGCTGTTACTTCAAAAACGCCCTTTGTCAGAGTTCCTGTCTTATCAAAAACCACGTATTTTGTCTTAGACAGGGTTTCCATATAATTAGAACCTTTAATCAGAACCCCTTCCTTACTTGCGCCGCCGATTCCCGCAAAAAAGCTGAGGGGAATACTAATAACCAAAGCGCAGGGACAACTGATTACCAGGAAGGTAAGCGCTCTGTAAATCCAGGTTCCCCACTGGGCTGTACCGCCCAAAAACAGCATCTGCACCAGAGGAGGCAACAATGCAAGGGCAAGAGCGCCATAGCACACTGCCGGTGTATAAATTCTGGCAAACTTTGAAATAAAATCCTCTGATTTGGACTTTCTGGAGCTGGAATTTTCCACAAGCTCCAGAATCTTAGATACCGTAGACTCACCAAATTCCTTTGTGGTGCGTATTTTCAGCACGCCTGTCATGTTAATACATCCACTGATAATTTCGTCCCCCTGTTTTACATCTCTTGGAAGACTTTCTCCTGTAAGCGCGCTGGTATTTAAGGTGGAATTTCCTTCCAAAACAATGCCATCCAGAGGAACCTTTTCTCCCGGCTGCACCACAATCACACTGTCAATTTCTACTTCGTCCGGATCAACCTGTTCCAGTTTTCCATCCCTTTCAATATTGGCGTAATCCGGGCGGATATCCATAAGGGCGCTGATATTTCTGCGGCTTTTTCCCACTGCATAGCTCTGAAACAATTCGCCTATCTGGTAAAAAAGCATAACTGCAATGGCTTCATTATAATCTCCGCTTCTGCTGTAAATCGCCAGTGCAAAAGCGCCTACAGTAGCAATGGCCATAAGGAAGTTTTCGTCAAACATCCGTCTGTTTAAAATTCCCTTCCATGCCTTTCTCAGAATATCATAACCGATAACCAGATATGCCGCCAGGTAAAGGATCAGCCTTGGCAAACCTTCTAATGAAATGAAATTAAATACAATTACCATAACCGCTGCAAGGATAATCCGAATGAGCATTTTTTTCTGCTTTTTATTCATAATTCCTGTCTCCTCCCATAAATTTGGAAGGCTGCCACATGAAGAAGTTTCTCCTGGGGCAGCCCATTTTCTTTTTATAACTCAATTTCGCAGTCTGGCTCTACCTTTTTGCAGGCTTTCAGCACGTTCTTCATCACCGCTTTTGGGTCTTTTCCTTCTTCAAATTCTACAATCATTTTCTGTGTCATAAAATTTACAACAGCATTTGCAACGCCGTCTGTTTTTTTTGCTTCACTCTCCATTAAATTTGCACAGTTCGCACAGTCCACTTCAATTTTATAGGTCTTCTTCATAAATTTAGTACCCCTTTCATCTTTCATTCAACGATTAAGCATTTGTTTAATTGTTATGCTTTTAATATAACGGAAAAAAAGAAAATTGTCAATGCCTTTTTTTATAAATTTTCCTATGGTACAATGACTCTATCATACGAAAGGAACAGGTATATGAAATATGAAAAAATGTATGGTTTTTCTTCTTAGTGCTGTTATGGCATTTTCCCTTATGGGATGTGGCAACAATAAGGAACCAGATAAGGAACAGGGAACTGCCTCCAGTTATGAAAGCGCTCTGGATGTGTTAAATACTGTTGTGGATGCGTATGCAGAAGATGACAAGTTCCCTATGGGCGGCGGTGATTCTGAGCATTTGTCCATGGAAGGCCCGGCTACCTTTGATGTTTCAAAAACAGAGGAATTAGATACTTCTCTTGGGCTTCCAAAGGAAGAGGCTGCAAATATTGATGACGCGGCTTCTCTGGTGCATATGATGAATGCCAATACCTTCACCGGAGCTGCTTATCATGTAACAGAGGGTACAAATATGGAAGATTTTGCCGAAGCAGTGAAAGAGCATGTTTTATCCAGGCAATGGATTTGCGGAATGCCAGACACTCTGGTAGTTCTCAAGGCAGACAGCGAATATGTCCTTACTGCTTTTGGGGCAGATGATTTAATAGAAACGTTTAAGAAAAATGCTGCCTCTTCCCTGGAAGATTCCAAGGTGCTTCTGGAAACTTCTGTTGTAGAGCCTTAGTCCTGGCGGGAGGTAACGGATGCTTTTTTCCAGTATTCCTTTTTTATATTATTTTCTGCCCCTGGCGCTGATTTTTTACTTTTTGGCTCCTGCAAAATTTAAGAACACGGTACTGCTGGTTTTTAGTCTTATTTTTTATGGATGGGGCGAGCCGAAATATCTTTTTCTTATGATAGTTTCTATTGGAGCTGGTTATGGATTTGGGCTTTTGCTGGAACGATACCGGCAAAAGCCTGCCGCCAGATGGATTTGCTTTTGTTCTGTAGCAGTCAGTCTTGGATTTCTTCTTTATTTCAAATATGCTGATTTTTTCCTGGAAAATATCAATGCTGTCACCGGACTTGAACTGGGACTTCTAAATATTGCCTTACCTATTGGCATCAGTTTTTATACTTTCCAGATGATTAGTTATACCGTAGACGTGTACCGCGGGGAACCTGCCCAGAGAAATCCTCTCCATCTGGCAACCTATATTGTCATGTTTCCCCAGCTAATTGCCGGGCCTATTGTACGTTATTCTCAGATTGCCGCGCAGCTTCAAAGGCGCACGCACTCTGTAGATTTGGCTGCCCTTGGTATCCGCCGCTTTCTCCTTGGGCTTGGAAAGAAAATTCTTATTGCCAATCAGCTTGGGGAACTGTGTAATGCCTTTCTGGTTTCCACAGAAAAATCGGTTCTCTTTCACTGGATATATGCCATAGCTTTCAGCCTGCATATTTATTTTGACTTTTCCGGTTACAGTGATATGGCTATTGGTCTTGGGAAAATTTTTGGCTTCCATTTTGCAGAAAATTTTAATTATCCTTATATTTCTGCCAGTATCACAGAATTTTGGCGCAGATGGCATATTTCCCTGGGAACCTGGTTTCGGGATTATGTATATATTCCCATGGGTGGAAACCGGGTTGGCAAAGCCCGCTGGTTTTTCAACATTTTCACTGTATGGATGCTCACCGGCTTCTGGCATGGAGCTGCCTGGAATTTTGTCCTCTGGGGACTTTTCTTCGCCCTGCTGCTTGTGTGTGAAAAGCTGTGGCTTCTTCCTCATCTTGCCAGACATAAATTTATCTCTCATGTTTATGTGCTGTTTTTTGTTGCTATCAGCTTTGTTTTATTCCATGCAGAGAATCTGCCACAGGCCTGTTCCCATATAGGCGGGATGTTCGGTATAGGAGGAATCCCTCTGGCGTCCCCTGAGGCAATCTATTATCTGAAAAGCTTTGGATTCCTTCTCCTGATTGCTGTCATTGGCGCCACCCCGGTATGCAAATATCTGTGGACTGTACTGGAAATGCGCCTGGCCAAAAACAAGGGATTCGCCATTGTCCTGGCTATTGCAGAGCCTTGTGGGCTGCTGTTACTGCTTCTTGTTATGACTGCCTTTCTGGTAGATGGCTCCTTTAACCCGTTTCTGTATTTTCGTTTTTAATATTTTCTTTTTTAAATGGAGGAATTTTATAGACATGCGTAAGAAAAATAAAGTCATGTGTGTGCTATTTGCCTGCTTTCTGGGACTTAGCTTCTTCCTCTGCATCCTCTTTCCAAAGGAAGATTACTCTTACAGTGAGCGGCGCAAGCTGGCGAAAATGCCGGAACTTTCCCTGGATTCGGTACTAAACGGGCGCTTTATGACAGGCTTTGATTCCTATGCCCAGGACCAATTTCCTTTCCGGGAATCCTTTCGGAAGCTAAAAGCCTTCTCTGCCACAGAAGGTTTCAAACGGAAGGATAATCATGGTATTTATGAGACAGAGGGTTATGCTTGTGCCATGGAATATCCGGTAGATGAGAAATCTCTTGATCGGGCTTCCCAGCGTTTCCGTTATATTTATGACAAATATTTATCAGAGGAAAATAAGGTTTATCTTTGTGTGATTCCTGACAAAAACTGCTTCCTTGCTCCTAAAAGCGGTCATCTGTCTATGGATTATCCTGCTTTTGAGAAGGCTATGGCAAAAAAAATGGATTTTGCCCAAAATATCTCCATTACCCATTTGCTGGAGCAGGAAGATTATTATAAGACGGACACTCACTGGAGACAGGAACGCATTACTGACGTAGCTGCTTATCTGGCAGAATGTATGGGAACCAGCTTAAAACAGGACTATCAGCAAAAAACTGCTGCTTCTGATTTCCTGGGCGTTTATGCGGGCCAGTCTGCCCTGAGCCTTTCCCCTGAGCCCCTGTACTATCTTACCAATGACGCCATAGAGCAGGCGGTTGTCTGCAACTATGAAACCGGCAAAACTCAGTCTGTCTATGACCTCTCCCGCGCTGAGGGAAAAGACCCTTATGAGATATTTTTATCCGGGTCTGTTTCTCTGCTTACGGTAGAAAATCCTATGGCTTCCAGTTCAAAAGAACTGGTTTTATTCCGGGATTCCTTTGGGTCCAGCATTGCCCCCCTGCTTTTAGAAGGCTATTCAAAAATCACCCTGGTTGATATCCGGTATATTCACCCGGATTATCTGGAACAATACATGGACTTTACCGACTGTGATGTTTTGTTTTTATACAGCACTTTGGTCTTAAATAACAGTAACACCCTGAAATAATCTTACTCCTTTGCGGGAATGGTTTTCACTCCAAAGAGGAAGTAGAGAACATGAAACACCCAGACGCCAATAAGAACCATGCGTCCAATAAGTACTTGATGCATGAAAGCAAAACTGACCGCCATAATCAAGGTTACAGTGACCATGATTCTGATTTTGGTCTGTCTGGTCATGCCCCTTCCTGCCACGTAGCTTTCCAGATTTTTCCTGTAAAGGCTGGTTCCAAGGAACCAGTTGTGAAGTTTCTCAGAACTTCTGGCAAAGCATATGGCAGCCAGAAGGAGGAAAGGCACTGCCGGCAGCAAAGGCAGAACTGCCCCCAAAGCGCCAAGCGCCAAAGAAATACTGCCTATTGCCATATAACTGATTTTTTTCACATTCATTAACTCATCCTCCCGTGTTCTACAGAATATACTCTGTCTGCAATTCCCATGGTAGATTTTCTGTGAGATACCAGCACCACGGTTTTTCCTTTGCGTTCTTCATAAAGGGATTTCAAAATCACTGCCTCATTTAAACTATCCAGATTGGAGGTTGGCTCATCCAGCAGCATAAACGGCGCGTCATGAAGAAAGGCTCTGGCCAGTCCCAGTCTCTGTTTCTCTCCTCCTGACAAGGTATCTCCAAGCTCTCCCACCAAAGTATCATATCCCTTTGGCAGACTCATAATAAAATCGTGTACAGAAGCCTTTTTGCAGGCTTGTTCCAGCTCCTCCTGGGAGGCATCTGGTTTGGCTATCCTCAGATTATCCGCAATGCTGTCGTGAAACAGATGAGTTTCCTGAGTCATAAAACTCTCCATATTCCGCAGATTTGCAGTGTTTATCTTGTCCACAGAGCAGCCGGAAATCTTCACTTCACCTTTCCCGGTCTCCCAAAACCGCATAAACAGCTTCAATAGTGTAGACTTTCCACTTCCGCTTTTTCCCTGAATCCCAACAACCGCGCCTCTTGGAATGTCCAGAGAAACCTTATGCAAAATCTCCTCCTGCCCATAAGAAAAACTTACTTTTTCTGCCCCTGCGCCAGAAAATTCTATGGTCTCCCTTCCCTTGATTTCTTCTGTCACAGGAAGTTCTTCCAAAATATCCAGCACCCTGTTGCCCGCTGCAAAAGTATTTTGCAAGGTACTGCCAAGAGCCGCCAGGGCAACTACAGGTCCAAAGCTGCTCATTAAGGTCAACGTGGAAATCACCACGCCTTCAAACTCTACCATTCCATTCCAAAACAGCCAGGCAGAAACAAAAAGCATTGCCAGGTCTGCCACCCAGATAACCGTATTCGTCACCGCTGTATTCCACCCGGAAAGCTTTTTCATCCTGGCTTCTTCTATACAGAGGGCTTCTGTTTGCTCCCTCATTTCCTTCATCCTTTTATCTCCTGCATGATACTGAAGAATTTCCGGCAGCCCTCTCAGACTGTCCAGGACAAAGCTGCTGAGGCTGCCACTCATAGTCCGAAAACGCATTCCTGCCTGTCCGTTAAGCCCAGACACTGCCATAGGAATAACAATTCCTACAATCAGAAAGAAAACCATTGCCAAAATCCCCAAAACAGGATGATAACTGCCAAGAAACAGGCTGATTCCTGTACAAAACAACAGGGCTATCAAAGCCGGGGAAATCGTATGAGCATAAAACACCTCCAAAAGCTCAATGTCTGATGTAATAACAGAAATCAGGCTGCCCTTCTCTTTTCCTTCCAGCTTGGCAGGACACAGGCGGCGCAAAGCCAAAAACACTTTATCCCTTATAAGCGCCAAGAGTTTAAAGGCAATAAAATGGTTGCAGGCCTGTTCCCCATACCGCAGAATTCCGCGCATGAGGGCAAACCCTCCCATGCATATAAAAAGCAGAGTAATACTCACAGGAACAGGCTCACCCAGACCCGCCAGCAGGGCAAAGCCTGCAAACACTGTAATAAAAGTCGCACATAAATGTCCTGCCAGTCCCATAAGCACAGCCAGAACCATATATCCGCTTAAAGGTTTTACTAATCCTGACAGCTGTAGCATCAGCTTCCAGTGATTTCGTTTTTTCATGATGCCTTCTCCTTTCTGTAATCCTCCAGCTTCTGCTGGGTGTTCCATAATTTTGCATAGCTTCCATTTTGAGTAATGAGGGTTTCATGATTTCCCTGCTCTGCTATTTTTCCCTGTTCCAGCACATAAATTTTATCCGCGGCTGTCACATTGGCTAATCGGTGGGAAATCAGCAATACGGTTTTCTTTCCTTTCATCTGATAAATCTGCTCCATAATATCATTTTCACTCTCTGCATCAATATTGGAGGTTGCTTCATCAAAAATATACACAGCACTGTCATGCAAAAGCGCCCTTGCCATAACCAGACGCTGACACTGTCCGCCGGAAAAGTTCGACCCCTTTTCTTCAAGCATGGTATCCAGTCCCTGCTCACTTCTCAGGAAATCAGCCAGTTTCATCTGTTCCAGTACCTGCCAGAATTCTTCATCTGTTCCATCCGGTTTCGCCAGAAGCAGGTTCTCTCTCACTGTTCCTCTAAAAAGATATCCTGCATGTCCCACATAAGTAATCTGCTCTAACAGGCTTTCCTCTGAAATTTCAGCAAGCGGAACACCCTGCGCCCCTCCAAACAGAACCTCACCCTGATAATTCCGATTTTTTCCCGTAAAGATAGATGCCAGTGTGGATTTGCCGCAGCCGCTTTCTCCTACAATGGCGACAAAATCCCCTTTCTTGGCCGAAAGACTGATTTGTTTCAAAATAGGACGCTCCTTTTCATATGCAAAAGTCAAATCCCTGCAGCACAAACCACTCTCTTGGGAGATTTCTTTTGTCCCCTTCACCGGCTCCGGCAAATCCAGCAATTTAAAAATCTTATCACTGGCAGCCATTCCGTTCATGGCAATGTGGAAGAAGCTTCCAAGTAAACGCATAGGCAGGAAAAAGTCTGCTGCCAGCAAAATAATAAATAAGCACTCACTTAGAAGAATTTCCCCGTTCAAAAACTGTCTCACTGCCAAAATCCCTCCAAGAGCAGCCCCTCCATACGCCACCAAATCCATAATGGTAATGGAATTTAACTGCATGGTCAGAACCTTCATGGTGATTTTACGGAAATTTTCTGCCTCCCGGTTCATCTCTTCCTGTCTGCGTTCATCTGCCTGATAAATTTTCAAGGTAGTCAGCCCCTGAAGGTTTTCCAGAAAGGTATCTCCCAAAGCAGTGTACTGCCCCCAATATTTTGACAGCAGCTTCTTCGCCCAGGTCTGAACCGCTGCAATGGAAATGGGAATCAGCGGCACGCAGCACAAAAGTACCACTGCAGAAACCCAGCTTACAGGAAGCAATACCAAAAACAGCGTCACCGGAGCCAGGACTGCATAGAAAAACTGGGGCAGGTATGATCCAAAATAAGTTTCCAACTGGTCAACACCTTCTACCGCTACCTGGACAACCTCTGAGGAGCGGACATTCTCCTTGTAAGAAACGCCAAGCCTTAAAAGTTTTCCATAAATTTTCTCACGCAAAACCTGTTTCACTGATTTTGAGGAAAGAAAGCTCATACGGCTGGATAGCACGAAACAGACCATACGCACCAAAATTGCCCCAATGGCATGCAAAGCTACAATAAGAAAAGTTCTCTTCTCTGCCCTGCCATAAAATAATTCCCCCAAGAACCATGTAACCATTTGCAACAGTATAATATTGGCCCATAAGGAAACCCACTGAACCGCCACATTGGCAGCAATATATTTCCTGGTGTGGCTCACTGTAGAGATTAGTCTTTTATGAATCATCACTGTTTTATCCTCCAATTTGTAGTTACTCTTTTAATTATTGATTAGTTAGTTAATCCATTCTTTAGTTAGTTTTCTCTAATTCATGTGGTAAAAAAATAGAACTCTTAAGTTCTTGTGAGCTTGATTCGTCTAGTTGACTCATATGCACGCGGTTAGCATCTTCTAACTGATTGATATTTTATTTATTTTGAGGGGATTTGTCAAGAGGGAGATTTCAAAAATTAAAGGAAATGCGGCGTGGAGAGTTGCTGCTTTTTGCTGCTCTTGGCTTAAAGGGCAATGTGGTACAGAAACTTTGTTTTTTGCCCCGGCTGGGGACAAAAATAGCATTCACCATTTAAAAACACCCCAGAATTCTTGAAAAATGCAAAAATCCGGGGCAAATACGCTCAAATTTATGTTTCTTTGCCCCATAACGGGGTGCTAAATACACTTAGGTGATATATTTACCCCGTTCTTTACGGATTGAATATGAATTTTCAGTGTATTTACCCTAGTTCTCCATTCCCTCATATAGCAAATCCTATCTCAGTATCTCCCAATGCCCCTTATGGCTACTTCCCACTCGCTTAATCACCTGTAATTTTTTCATTTTATTTAAATAATATTTCACTCTATCCACAGACCATCCAAGTTCCAAAGCCATTTCTCTTTGTGTCAATTCCGGGTTTTATTGAATTACTTTTAATACCTCTTTATCCTTCTCTGTGAATTGAAAATCTATGGTTTGGGTAGTTTCAGTCAAACTTTGGGTAGGATTTTCTATAATTTGGGTAGTTTCTGCAGAACTTGCTTTCTCCTGTTTCCGATACATATTCACCCTAAAATCACCATCGAAATCTATTAACTGTGGTTCCGGCAACCCATATTCTATACATTCACGAAGGATTCTTGGAATACCAGTTCCCCATTTTTCAATAATTTTCATATATACAAAGGCACTGGCTATAGCAGGATTGCGCAATTTAGAATACCCTTCCCTCATCTTTTCAATTGATACTGCATTTAAAAGCATTCCCGGAGAAGTCACCTCTAACCTGTCATCAAAAATAGCTACCTGAATATTTCCAGGTTCTAAATAACTCCTGTGTGCAACTGCATTTGCAATTAATTCTCTTACACTATCTACGGGAAGTTCATAAATGTCTTGTCTGTAAATCCCTTTAATTTGCATTCCCATATTCTTTCAACATATATTCTTCCGCATGTCGTGTAGTGCCAGCAACACGCACATATGTCCCATCAATCAGTCCCTTAGCTTTTATATAATACGGACGCATAGGTCCTGGATGAATTTCCACAACAACAATTGTTTTATCCTCAATGGATTGTAAAGTGACATCTGGATAGATTTTAGGCTCGCAGCTATCAGAAATAGCATTAGTAATTGAATCCATGGTTTGGAAAATCGTATCTGGTTCCATACCAACTACTTTTAAAGTTTCATCGTCAATACCAAAAACAATACGTCCACCATGACCATTAGCATAGGCAACCACTGTTTTCATATATTTTTCACTTTTCTTTGGAACTTCTACTTTGTATTCAATATTAACAGATTCTCCTGAAAACAACTTATCTTCAACCATAAAATCCCTCCCCAATTGTCAGTTTTTCATATATTCTACACATTATCCTTGCACCCTTTTTTCATCTTCTCAATCACACACGTATGTTTCTTTGTTTTTTATCATGATCACCTCATGCCAGTCCATAGTACTGATAGCATTCACATACTCCTGTGAAACCTCTTTATTTGGTATCCTGACGCTTTCTATCAGGATATCGTAGCTCAAATATCCTAAATGAACCAGAAGAGTCAGAATATCATCTTTGTTTGCAAAAGTAGTCATATCATTGCTGAAAGTTCCTGTATTGATGTGGATGTCTTTTCCTGCCAGCATCTGTACCACATCACTCTTCAAACCATCCATATCCATCTGAATATATCGCTTTAATGCCTCATAAGTCTCTGTCTGATTCCAGTAGGTTCCAAATTTGTGCCTGAGCATAGCTTCTACTACAGATTTAGGGCTATACATAGAATAATGAATATCACCGTTTTTCTCATGACTTACTAAACCATATCCATCATACCATGCCTTTGCTTCCTGAAAATCCATTCCGTATTCTTTACATAATTTTTCTACCTCATCTTCTGTAAACCCAAAGTATTCTGCCAGATTTCCCGGATCTGTCATGGAATACTCTGTAAACATATTCAAAGCAGAATGAGTTCCATACTTTTTAACGGGCAAAATCCCTGTCATATAGGCTAACGCTACATATTCTTTATCCTTTAACCACACTCTTAAAAAATCCAGATATTGTTTCTGTGCCTCCTGGTCTTTCTGATACTCTCTGAATAAACAATCCCATTCATCAATAAGAATTACAAAAGGTCGTTCTGTTCTTGAAAAAATATCTTTCATAACCTGCACCAGGTCTTTTTCATTTCTAAAGTGCATATCATGAAAATCTTCCAGAAGTTCAAAGAGCAAATATGATTTTAACATTTGGAGCATCTCCGTTACGCTATTAGTCTGACTTAAAAACTCCTGCATATTAACTTTTATCACATCATACTGATTTAGGTGTTTTTTATAGGTATTGCACTTACTAATCTCTAGCTGCTTGAATAATTCTTCTGTATTCTCTTTTCTTCCATAGTAAGATGCAAGCATATCTGCTGCCATGGATTTTCCAAAACGTCTGGGGCGGCTGACACATACAAACCTTTGCATGGTATTAATATTCTTGTTCATAGCTTCAATTAATCTGCTTTTATCTATATAAATTTGTGAATTTAATTCCATTTTAAAAATAGAACTTCCTGGATTTAAGTAACTTCCCATGTTCATGACCCCCATTCCCATATGTTTCCCTGTTACATTTCTATTGTAGCAGATATTCCAAGTTGTGCCTACCGGATAATTTTGCACTTTCAACACAAAACAGAGCCGCCGCACGGAAAAACTTAGTGCGACAGCTCTGTCATATTACGTTCTATTCAATTCTTATTTCCCAATAACAACCTTATCCAGATGCCAGATTTCATCTACATACTGCTGGATGGTTCTGTCAGAAGTAAACTTACCGGAGCAGGCAGTGTTCAGAAGTGCCATCTTAGCCCATCTTTCTTCGTCTCTGTAAGCTTCCTCTACTTTTTCCTGTGCCGCTGCATAAGACTTGAAGTCAGCCAGAATAAAGTAAGTATCTGCACGGTCACTGCTGTTAGTGTTCAGCAGGGAATCGTAGATTTCCCGGAACATGTTGAAATCTCCATGGGAGTAAGTTCCGTTGATTAACTGCATCAGTACGTTTCTGATGTCAGGGTCATTGTTAAAATACTGCATTGGGTCATATCCGCCATGGTTCTCATAATTGATAACTTCGTCAGAGGAAAGACCGAAAATAAATGCATTTTCAGCGCCTACTTCTTCTACGATTTCCACGTTGGCACCGTCCATAGTACCAATTGTTGGAGCACCGTTTAACATAAATTTCATGTTACCTGTTCCAGAAGCTTCCTTACTTGCTGTAGAAATCTGCTCAGAAACATCTGCTGCTGCAAAAATCATCTCTGCATTGGATACACGGTAGTTTTCAATAAATACAACTTTAATCTTTCCATCAATGGAAGCATCGTTGTTGATTACATCTGCTACTGCGTTGATCAGCTTAATGGTCTGTTTAGCGCGTCTATATCCTGCTGCTGCCTTTGCACCGAAGATAAAGGTTCTTGGATAGAACGGCATTTCCGGATGGTCTTTAATCTTATTGTACAGGTACATAACATGCAAAATATTCATTAACTGACGTTTGTATTCATGAAGTCTCTTAACCTGAACATCAAAAATAGAATTTGGATTTACTTCGATTCCATTGTGCTCCAGGATATATTTTGCCAGACGCACTTTGTTCTGGTGCTTGATGTTCATGAATTCCTGCTGTGCCTTCTTGTCATCTGCATAAACTTTCAGTTTTGCAAGTTCTGGAAGGTTGGTAATCCAGCCATCACCAATATGCTCTGTAATCCAGTCTGCCAGAAGTGGGTTTCCGTGAAGCAGGAAACGTCTCTGGGTAATACCGTTTGTCTTATTGTTGAATTTTTCAGGATACATTTCATAGAAATCTTTTAATTCCTGTTTCTTCAGAATTTCTGTGTGAAGCTGTGCAACACCGTTTACAGAATATCCTCCTGCAATTGCAAGGTGAGCCATTTTCACCTGGCCATCATAAATGATTGCCATTTTTCTGATTTTTTCCTGATTTCCAGGATATTTCTGCTGAATTTCCATAAGGAATCTTCTGTTAATTTCTTCGATGATCTGATATACACGAGGAAGCAGTTTGGAGAACAGCTCGATTGGCCATTTTTCCAGAGCTTCTGCCATAATTGTATGGTTTGTGTATGCACAGGTATGGGTTGTGATATCCCATGCTTCATCCCATTCCATTCCTTCTTCGTCAATGAGAATTCTCATAAGCTCCGCAACGGTCATGGTTGGGTGAGTATCATTTAACTGGAAGGTTACTTTCTTCGGCAGGTCATGAAGGTCACCGTGGGCTTTCTTGAATTTTTCAATTGCAGCCTGAATACTTGCAGAAATGAAGAAATACTGCTGTTTCAGACGAAGTTCTTTTCCTGCATAGTGGTTATCATTTGGATACAGAACTTCTACGATATTTTTTGCCAGGTTTTCCTGCTCTACTGCTTTGTGGTATTCACCTTTGTCGAACAGGTCTAGCTGGAAGTCATTGATCGCTTCTGCATCCCAGATACGCAGTGTGTTGACAATCTTATTGTTGTAACCAACGATTGGCATATCGTATGGTACTGCACGGACAGACTGATAGCCTTCCTGTACGAAACGGTTTCTGCCTGTTGCGTGGTCGTATTCTACTCTTACATATCCACCGAATTTTACTTCTTTTGCATATTCAGGACGGCGCAGTTCAAATGGATAACCGTTCTTTAACCAGTTATCCGGTACTTCTACCTGATAACCGTTCTCGATTTTCTGTTTGAACAGACCGTAACGGTAACGGATACCGCAGCCATATGCACAGTATCCTAAGGTTGCCAGAGAATCCAGGAAACATGCTGCCAGTCTTCCCAGACCTCCATTTCCAAGAGCTGGATCCGGCTCCTGATCCTCAATGGTATTTAAGTCAAATCCTAATTCATCCAGGGCTTCTTTTACTTCGTTATATGCACATAAGTTAATCAGGTTATTTCCCAGGGCTCGGCCCATCAGGAACTCCATGGATAAATAGTATACGATTTTCGGGTCATCTTTTTCATACTGCTTTTGTGTTAGAAGCCAGTTGTCAATGACAACATCCTTTACAGCCAAAGACACTGCCTGGAAAACCTGTTCCTGAGTAGCCTCCTCAATGGTCTTTCTGTAAAGCATTTTTACATTTTCTTTAACGCTTTCTTTAAATTCCTCTTTTTTGAAATGATGATCTAACATCTCGTTTCCCTCCTACAGGTTTCATGAGAATTTTTCCACGCCAAATGTAACGCTTTCGGAATTGATTTTCCACTCTTTGGTATAACCTTTTACCTCATTGTACACAATTTCTTCTGCCAGTACCTCTGACTTAATCTCAGCTTCATGTACGCGGAAAATACCTTCAATCACTTGATTTCCTTCCAGCGAAACAACAATCTTATCAGTCACTTCAAAGTCAGCCTCTTTACGCATGGTCTGGATTTTGCTGATAATTTCACGTACAAATCCTTCTTCCAGAAGTTCCGGCGTCAGGTTTGTATCCAGCACAACTGTAATGTCATTATCAGACTCTGATACATACCCCTCCATCTGCGCTGTATCAATCAGCAAATCACTCTCTAATAATACAATTTCCTGTCCGTTTATGTCAAGTTTCAGCTCACCTGCTGCCTTCAGCTCATCCATAGCCTTGTTGCCATCCAGCTCTGCTAATGCAGTCTTGATACCGCCCAGGAATTTACCATATTTCGGTCCTACTGTTTTTAACTGAGGTTTAAAGCTGTAAGAAGTGAAATCTCTCACATCCTCTGTGAAAGTCATTTCCTTCACATTCAATTCATCCTCAATAATTTCCTTATAGAACTGGGACAATTCAAATGGCGCTTTCACAAACATTTTACCGATTGGCTGGCGGTTCTTGATGTTTGCTGTATTTCTGCAGGCGCGGCCCATAACAACCACTTTCAGTAAATCATCCATGTTTTCTTCTAATTCTTTATCAATCCATGCTTCCTGAACCTCTGGGAAGTCGCACAGATGAATACTTTCCGGCGCATTTTTGTCAATGCTTCTTACCAGGTTCTGGTAGATTTCTTCTGTCATAAACGGAACCATAGGCGCTGCTGCCTTGGAAATAGTAACCAGGGCTGTATACAGGGTCATATAAGCGTTAATCTTATCCTGCTCCATGCCTTTTGCCCAGAAACGTTCACGGCTTCTTCTTACATACCAGTTACTCATATCGTCTACAAATTCCTGAAGAGCTCTTGCTGTCTCTGGAATCTTATAATTTGCCAGATTCTCATCTACTGCTTTCACTACGGTATTTAGCTTAGAAAGCAGCCATTTATCCATAACCGGAAGTTTATCATACTCTAATGTATATTTTGTTGCGTCAAATTCATCAATATTCGCATACAACACAAAGAATGCATAAGTATTCCACAGAGTTCCCATGAACTTACGCTGTCCTTCCTGTACTGCCTTGCCATGGAAACGGTTTGGCAGCCATGGAGCGCTGTTTACATAGAAATACCAGCGGATAGCATCTGCTCCGTATTTTTCCAAAGCATCAAATGGGTCAACTGCATTTCCTTTGGACTTACTCATTTTCTGACCATTTTCATCCTGTACATGGCCAAGAACGATAACATTCTTATAAGGCGCCTTGTTAAACAACAGGGTAGACTCTGCCAGAAGAGAATAGAACCATCCACGGGTCTGGTCTACTGCCTCAGAAATAAAGTCTGCCGGGAACTGCTGTTCAAATAAATCCTGATTCTCAAATGGATAATGATGCTGCGCAAAAGGCATGGCACCTGAGTCAAACCAGCAGTCAATTACTTCTGGTACTCTGTGCATTTCTTTTCCACATTTTGGACATTTGATGGTGATTTCATCAATATATGGTCTGTGAAGTTCTACGGTCTTGGCAGCTTCATTTCCACTCATTTCATAAAGCTCCTGGCGGCTTCCAATGGAATGCATATGTCCGCACTCACATTCCCAAACATTTAATGGTGTACCCCAGTAACGGTTACGGCTGATACCCCAGTCCTGTACATTTTCCAGCCAGTCGCCGAAACGTCCTTTACCAATGCTTTCCGGAATCCAGTTAATGGTATTATTGTTGCGGATTAAGTCATCCTTTACCGCAGTCATTTTAATAAACCAGGACTCTCTTGCATAATAAATAAGCGGTGTATCACATCTCCAGCAGTGTGGATAGCTATGCTCAAATTTCGGTGCAGAGAATAATAAGCCTCTCTCATCCAAATCCTTCAACACTTCCGGGTCTGCTTTCTTGCAGAAAGTACCGGCCCATTTAGTTTCTTTGGTCATTTCACCTTTTTCATCAACTAACTGCAGGAATGGAAGGTCATATTTTCTTCCTACCTTACTATCGTCCTCACCAAATGCAGGTGCAATATGAACCACACCTGTACCATCTGTCAGGGTTACATAAGTATCGCACACAACGTAATGGGCTTTTTTATCCAGCTTTTTGAAATTATATAATGGTTCATATTCTTTATATTCCAAATCTTTTCCCACATAAGTTTCCAGAACTTCATATGCAGGTGTTCCTTCTTCCCTTTCCAGACCTCCAAGAACAGTGTCAAGAAGGGCTTCTGCCATGTAATAAGTATATCCATCTGCTGCTTTTACTTTCACATACTGCTCATCTGGATTTACACAGAGTGCAACATTAGAAGGCAGGGTCCAAGGTGTAGTGGTCCATGCCAGAATATAAGCATCTTCTCCAACCACTTTGAAACGTGCTACTGCAGAGCGTTCTTTTACATCCTTATATCCCTGTGCAACTTCCTGTGCAGAAAGAGGAGTTCCGCAGCGTGGACAGTAAGGAACAATCTTGAAACCTTTGTATAACAGTCCTTTGTTCCAGATTTCTTTTAATGCCCACCACTCAGACTCGATATAATTGTCATCGTAAGTAACATATGGATTGTCCATATCTGCCCAGAAACCAACAGTGGATGAGAAATCTTCCCACATTCCTTTGTATTTCCAGACGCTTTCTTTACATTTATCGATAAATGGAATCAGTCCATATTCTTCAATCTGTTCTTTTCCATCTAATCCCAGTAATTTCTCTACTTCCAGTTCTACAGGAAGTCCATGTGTATCCCATCCGGCCTTACGCGGAACCATTTTCCCTTTCATGGTACGGTATCTTGGAATCATATCCTTAATAACACGGGTCAGAACGTGCCCAATATGAGGTTTTCCGTTTGCTGTAGGCGGTCCGTCATAGAAGGTATAGGTTTCACCCTGTTTTTTCTGTTCCATACTTTTCTTAAAAATGTTATTGTCTTTCCAGAATTTCTCAACTTCTTTTTCACGCTGTACGAAATTTAAGTCTGTACTTACTTTTTGATACATAATTTTCTCCTTTCTGTTCCGTTGCAGTGCGTTAAAAAAGCTCCCGTCCTGTAACAGGACGAGAGCTATAGAATACGCTTTCGTTATACCACCTCTTACAACATACGAAGCACTTGTGCTTTTATATGCGTTCCCTTTAACGGAGGAAAAGCCGGCGTCTCCTACTTGGTTCAAAGAACAACTTTCAGAGAGCAACTCCGGAGTGATTTTCTTTCACCGCTACTGGTACCGGGCTTGCACCTTCTCCGGTTCGCTGAAACGTTTGCCAGTGAAATACTGTCTCCATCTATGTTTTTACAGATATGAGTTCATTATACTGGTCATGGTTGGGGGTGTCAAGTGGGTTTGAAAAAAGTTTGATATCTTTGTACAAATCCCTTATAATATACCATAGTTTACAAGAAGGGAAACGAATATTTTTATGAAAAAGAAGAAAAAAAATCTATGGAAAACAATGCTTTTATGTGTTGCCCTGACAGTCACCTCCTGTATTACACCGGTAATGGCAGCTCCAACGGAAAACACAGAAAATATTGCCTCTGAACCAGAGGCCCCCGCCAAACCAGAAAGCTATGAATGGGAAATAGAGTCTAACAATATTCCCGGCTGGCCTCAGGGTCCAAAGGTGGTGGCAGAAACTGCCATTTTAATGGATATAGACTCAGGCTCGATTCTCTATGCCAAAGGCATTGATGAGAAACGGGCTCCTGCCAGCACAACCAAAATCATGACCGCGATGCTGGCCCTTGAACAGGTGCCATTTGACACTCAGATTACTTTTACAGATGAGGTCAATAATATTGAGGCTGACAGCACACACATTGGCATTAAACCAGGCGAAACCCTCACTATGAAAGATTGTGCTTATGCTATTCTCCTGGCCTCTGCCAATGAGGTTTCCTCCGGTGTTGCAGAATATATCGGCGGGGATGTGCAGACTTTCGTAGATTCTATGAATCAAAGAGCCAAAGACCTGGGCTGTCAGAATACACATTTTGTCAATGCCAACGGTTTGTACAGTGAAGACCACTATACCACTGCCAGAGACTTAGCTATCATCTCCTGTGCGGCCTTCCAGAACGAAACCTTTCGGGAAATTATCAAAACGCCCTACTATATTGTTCCTGAAACAAATATCACCAATGAAACCCGTTGGCTAAACAATCATCACAAAATGGTACTTCCAGACAGCTCTGAATATTATGAAGGCTGTCTTGGAGGCAAGACAGGGTACACTGTAAAGGCAGGAAATACTCTCGTAACCTATGCTGAAAGAAACGGAATGCGTCTGGTTTGTGTGGTTCTGGCTGATATCAACGAACATTATAATGATACCCGGGCATTATTTGACTATGGATTTAACAATTTCCAGAAAGTAAGTCCAAGTGCTGTGGATTTAACTCCTGCAAAAAAAGATACCTTGGGTTCAAAGTTAATTGAGCAAGGTTCCTTAAACACTATATTCCAGGAATCCTCCCTTATCCTTCCAAAAGAACTGCAAAAATCTCTCACTTTTGAAACTGCGCTAGAAGAAGATCATACTTTACAAATTACCTACCGCTATGGAGATACTGTTCTTGGAACTTCCAGCACACAGGCTACTGACGAAATTCTCACGGCTGCCAAGGACCTGGGTATACAAAAAGAAGAACGGACAGAGGGCAGTATTGACTTTCAAAAAGAAAACGAAAAACAGGAAACAAATGTTGTTCCGGACAATTCTTCTACAAGTTCTCAATCTCCCAAAGGACTTTTAGAAGAACTTGCACACAACTTCCGCCAGCTTCCAAACTGGAAGTACCCCGCGCTGATTTTTATAGGAGCTGCATTAATCTTCTATATTGTTACTTTAATTTTAAGAATACAACGTTCAAGAAAACGTCGTAAACGTAGAAAAAACAGAAAAAAAGGAGCTTCCTCATGAAAGTAACTTACATCGGACACAGTGGTTTTTTGCTGGAGTGGAAGGATTGTTTCTGGCTTTTCGACTATTATGAGGGAAACATTCCAATTCCCTCTGTCCCAAAGCCTTTATATGTATTTTCTTCTCACAGCCATGGGGACCATTTTAATCCCGCCATGTTTTCTATTGCCGGTTTTTCCAAAATATGCTATATTCTTTCCCATGACATCATGAAAAAGACAAAAAGGTATGAAACCACAGTAAATGCAGACTCTATTCACTTTATGAAAGCCCGGCAGAAGCTGCTTCTTCCGGTGGAAGGTGTCCACAAACAACTGGAAATCCAAACCCTTCCATCTACAGATTGCGGCGTAGCTTTTTTAGTTCGTTATGAAGGAAAGCTGATTTATCATGCCGGCGATTTAAACTGGTGGGTATGGCCCGGAGAATCAAAACAATACAACAACAATATGACTGCAAATTTCAAAAACTACACAGCCCCCTTAAAAGGTCTTGATATTTTTGCCGCCTTTCTTCCCCTGGACCCCCGTCAGGAAGACTGGTATAACAAAGGACTCCTGTACATTCTGGAACAGGCAGAAAACATCCATTATGTTTTCCCTATGCACTTCTGGAAGGATTACTCCGTTATCCAGAAATTTGCCAGTTCGTCGGAAGGCCGCGCATATAACAGGCAGCTTCAGCTTATAGAAAAAGAAGGTCAGACCTTTCTGTGTACAGAAGAATAATGCAGTCGCAATTTTAGGAGGATAAGCCTATGAGATTTCAAATGGTTCACGAAAATTACAATGTAAAAAACCTGGAACGTTCTATGGAGTTCTATAAAAATGCTCTTGGAATCACTGAGAAACGCAGAATCGAAGCCCCGGATGGTTCTTTTATTATTGTCTATCTGGGCAACAAAACAACAGATTTTGAACTGGAACTTACCTGGTTAAGAGACTTTGACAGACCTTACAACCTGGGTGACTGCGAATTTCACCTGGCTTTTTGCACAGATAACTTTGAGGCAGCTCACAAACTCCATGAAGAAATGGGATGCATCTGTTTTGAAAATAAAGAAATGGGTATTTACTTCATTTCTGACCCAGACGGGTACTGGCTGGAAATTATACCGGATAAAAAATAAACGGCAATGACAAAAAAGAGATAACGGGTGGCGCCAAACTGCCATTCCTTTATCTCTTTTTCGTCGTACGAATCTTTATTCTTCCTGTTCTTCGTAATAAAAATAATCAAAATCTGCATACTTTCTTGTTCCCGCCAGATCCTGACAGCAAATACCAATGAAAGCGCCTGTAAACATGCCATGGCCTGTGGTCTCTTCATAATAATCATCTGAGAGAATGGTGGCATCTAAGTCCGGTCCGATCCTTTCAAATTGTTTTCCATCTACAGAATAGGAGAACCAGGCTTTCTCTGTCTGTGTATTCAGCCGCAAATAAACCGGCTTTCCCTTTGGAATCGGAACGCCTGCGCCAATAGGATGGGTTCCTGCTCCCGTATCACAGGCAATGATAGAAAGAACCCTTCCAAGCATCTCATCCTGTGTCACATAAAGATAATAATATCCAAGGGTATTGTAATAATAAATCAATCCAGCCATCTGCTGGAAATGTTGCGGATCAAATTCCAGCTTTGTATTCACCTCACAGCAAAAACTCTGCTGCCGGTGCGCCAGAAGAGATTGCTCATATCTGGAGTTTGGAGATTCTGCCCCATAAAGCCGCAAATATCCAGGACGTTCTGTTAAGGAAGCTCTATCCCCCAGAGGTACACGCAGGGTCTGGAGATGAAGACTCCACTGCTCCTGGTCAAATTCTTCCTTCAGATTGTGGCCTTTCTCACAGATTTTTGTATCAGGAATAGAAACCTGCAAAGCCGGTCTGTTGGTATTGTCTGCCATTCTAAGCCAGCCATCTTTCCAAATTACTTCCTGAAGAGCAGTTTCTCTTCCAAGAATACACCGCCGCTTCTCCCCTACCGGTCTTCCGCAAAGATGCGCCAGATACCACTTTCCATTTGTCCCTTTTACAATACTGGCATGCCCAGCCTTTTGCAGTCCCCATGCTGGAAGATGTCTGGTAGTGAGCATATGTCCAGCCGGATCCGGCTCATAAGGTCCCTCTATCTTTTTACTTCTTGCCATCATAACGCCATGCTGATAGCCGGTTCCCCCTTCTGCTGTCATAAGATAATAATAACCATCATGCTGGTACAAATGCGGTCCTTCTGTCAGCCCTGCAGGTGTACCTTTGAAAATATTCATACGCTCTCCCACCAGACATTGCTTCTCCTCTGAATATTCCTGAAGTACAATTCCGGCAAACTTGGTCTGATAAGAACGGTAATCCATTAGCATATTGACCAGATATTTTTTACCGTTTACATCATGAAACAAAGACGGATCAAAACCACTGGAATTGAGATAAATCGGCTCTGACCAGGGTCCGCGGATATCCTTTGCAGTTACCAGATAATTATGAGTGTCCTTAAACATTCCCAGAAAGGACTTCACATCTGTATAAATCAGATAATAAGTGCCTTTGTCATAAGACAGACATGGAGCCCAGACGCCGCAGGAATTATCCTCACCAAGCATGTTTAACTGGCTTACCCTGCTTAGTGGATAGGAAATTAACTCCCAGTTCACTAAATCCCTGGAATGATGAATCTGCACCCCGGGAAACCACTCAAATGTAGATGTGGCTATGTAATAATCTTCACCCACACGAAGAATGGACGGATCCGGGTGAAAACCCGGAAGAATAGGATTTCGAATCTCGCTCATAGAAATACCTCACTCTTTCCGCTGCATGAAAGCAAATGCAGCATACTTTGTTTTGTGGCTAAACTATATAGTTTTATAGTAGACTATTCTTCCGGAAATAGCAATTTAAAAATATGTTTTCTGTGTTTAATATTTTAACCGATAGAGCTTTGCATCATGAGATTTCAAGGTGATTTCTATATTTTCTTCTGCCTCTCCCAAATCTTCTCCACTCCACATATCATATACCTGACATTTATCTTCCATCCCAAGCTGCTTCAAACTCACGCTAAAGGTCTCTTCCCAGTTCGTAATATTGAAAAATGCCGCATAGGTATTTCCCTCTTCATCCTCTGCCTTCCACAGAATAAAATCACCTGTGCGAAGTACCTGATGAGCATTCCTGCTCTTCTTCAAAAGCCCCAGAACTTCATCATTGGTCACCAAGGATTTCGTCCACTCATCCATATCCGTCAGCTCACATCCAAGCATCATAGGCGAACGGAAAATACACCACAGAGTAAACATGGTTCTCTGTTCTTCCTTTGAAAGTCTGGTCTGGCGGTCTGTCAATCCATGCTCACAGCCCCGTATGGAAATATGACCAACAGGCAGCATATCACAGTCAGGGTAACATCCCTGCGATACATAGGGGCTCCAATTATTGCAGCGTCTGAACATTTCCATAATATTTTCCCAGCTATCCCACAAGTCATTGGTAATACGCCACATATTTGCATGCTTGCAGAGATGTTCTGCCTTTTCCACCATAGCGGGTCCCGGTGACAGGCTAAGGACAATGGGACGCCCACACTTGTCAATGGCATTTCTCAACATTTCGATTTCATCACCGCCATATTCCAGTGTACTCTCATCCCCGGGCCTTCCATATTTTACACAGATATCATCAACCTTAATGAAATCCACTCCCCAGGAAGCATACAGCTCTAAAATTGAATCATAATACTCCTGTGCCCCCGGTTTCGTTGTATCCAAACCATACATATCAGTATTCCAGCAGCAAATAGAAGATGGATGTGCAACCTCTCTTGCTGTATAATTGCTGTCTTTAATCTTCACATTTTGTGCTACAGCCTGACGTGGAATACCACGCATGATATGAATACCAAATTTCAATCCCTTGCTGTGCGTATAATCAGCAATCTCCTTAAATCCTTTCCCATTTGCAGCAGAGGGGAAACGGTTTGGTGCAGGAATTAGTCTTCCATATTCATCCATACATAAATCTGCAAACTTATGGTAATGACTGGAATCTGCTGTTGGCTCATACCACTGAATGTCGCAGACAATATATTCCCATCCATGGTCTTTTAAATGTTCTGCCATGTAGTTTATGTTTTGTCTTAACTCTTGTTCTGTCACAGAAGCTCCATAGCAGTCCCAACTGTTCCACCCCATAGGAGGTGTGGGTGCAAATGTATTTTTGTTCATAATCAACACTCCTTATGCACTTATTATATTTGCTATTTTATCAAACCTTGCGTTATAATGTTTCATATTTCATTTGAAATACCACACATTTATTGCAGGAGATAAAATTATGTTTTACGAAAAAAAAGAAGAATACTTCTTTGCTGTCAAAGAATATAATCCCTTACAATATCCTCTCCATGTACACCAGTATATCGAATATGTCCGTGCTGAAAAAGGATTTCTGGAAATGCAAATTGGAAAGGAAACCTATTTAATCCAGGAGGGAGATGTTGCTGTGATTTTCCCCAATGTGACACATGATTATCACACCTTATCCACCACGGGAAATACTCAGCTTAACATTATCAATGGTTATTTAGACTTGCTGCCCCTTCATAAGAAACTTCTGCTCAGTAAATATCCTTTAACTCCTGTTATCCGGAAGGAAGATTTACATGAAGATGTTCTTTTTGCAGAAAAAAGACTGTTTGAAATCAAGGCAAAAGAAGAAAATCTCCCGCTGATTTCATCTTTTCTTTCTTTAATGTTATGTCAACTATGTGCAAATCTACAGCTTACAGACTATCAAAACCAGCCCCCTCAGGATCTTGTCTGTGAGATTATTGCTTATATTGCCAGTCATTTTCAGGAAGAACTGACACTTACCAGCGTTGCTAATCACTTTGGCATTGGAAAATATCATTTGTCCAGAATTTTTTCTAATGTTCTTGGGATTCACTTTACAGCGTATCTCAATGCACTGCGTATGAACTACGCTAAACATTTACTGCATAATTCAGATATGAATATTACTACCATTGCCATAGAATGTGGGTATCACAACCAGCAGACCTTCAACCGGATTTTTAAAGAACGAAACAAATGTACCCCAAAAGAATATAAAAAATCGAATTTTTCTGAGAATGTGCCTATAATAATACATTAATTATTGGATATTTGCATTGCAATGCAGTATTGAATCATCTAAAATAAGAATAAGGAAACTAAAACCAATATAGTCTTGCATACAAGGAGGTTCCTATGCAGCATTCAAATCCTCTGCTGAACAATACCAGCAGCCACAAATTTATAACCATTGGTGAGGTCATGCTCCGCCTGACTCCTCCAAACTACGATAAAATCCGTGTTGCTACAAATTTTGAGGCAAGTTATGGTGGAAGCGAAGCGAATATTGCTCTTGCCCTGGCGAATCTGGGTGTTGACAGTACATTTTTCACCGTTGTTCCTAATAACAGTCTTGGCAAAAGTGCGGTTCGCATGCTTCGGAGCAATGACGTTCACTGTACCCCTGTGATTCTGACTACACCAGAGCAGACACCAAGCCACCGTCTCGGAACTTATTATCTGGAAGCCGGATACGGAATCCGTGCCAGCGAAGTAACTTATGACCGGAAACATAGTGCTTTTACAGAATTTGATTTCAGCACTGTTGATATTGCAGCTCTTTTAGATGGATTTACCTGGCTTCATTTAAGCGGTATCACTCCTGCTCTGAATCAGAACTGCCGTGATTTCATTATGAAGTGCCTGAAAACCGCAAAGGAAAAAGGACTTACCGTAAGCTTTGACGGAAACTTCCGCAGCAAACTGTGGACCTGGGAAGAAGCCCGTGATTTCTGTACAGAATGTCTTCCCTATGTGGATGTTCTTCTTGGCATCGAGCCTTATCATCTGTGGAAAGATGAAGATAACCACAGTAAAGGAGATGTAAAAGACGGAGTTCCGCTACAGCCAAGCTATGAACAGCAGGATGAAATTTTCCAGGCTTTTATTGAGCGTTATCCGAACTTAAAATGCATTGCCCGCCATGTGCGTTATGCCCACAGCGGAAGTGAAAACAGCCTGAAAGCATTTATGTGGTATGAAGATCACACCTTTGAAAGCAAGTTATTTACCTTTAACATCTTAGACCGTGTAGGTGGCGGTGACGCCTTTGCAGGTGGATTAATTTATGCCATGATGCATGATTACAAACCAATGGATATGGTGAATTTCGCTGTAGCAAGCAGCGCGATCAAACATACCATCCGTGGAGACGGAAATATCACGGATGATGCTTCCACTATCAGGAATCTCATGAATATGAATTACGATATTAAGCGATAAAGCGATAAGGGAGCTGTCTGAAATGATATGCTCCCTATAAATATCCAAAGAGGAGAATCCTCGCACATTTCCATGTGTGCATGAAGATTCTCCTCTTTTTTAAAGCTGTTCCAGAACTCCTCTTAATCTTTGATAAATAAGCTTATGTCCTGCAACATTTGGGTGCAGTCCATCGGGACAATACTTTTCTTTCAAAATCTGTACCTGAGGCTGAATCCCGCTTCCTGCATATAAATCCACTAAGGGAATACTGTAATATTCTGCAACTTCACGTTCTGCCCTCACAAAATCCAACAGTCTACGTTCTCCGTGCTCTTCGATTTCTCTGTGAAGCGGTGTCATTCCTACCAGAACTGCATCTGGATACTTCTGAATCAAACTTCTCATAAGACAATGACATGCTCCATAAAAGCTATAAGGAGAACGGTCACTCATCTGCCCCAGTGGTGCATCTCCATGTCCAAAATCATTGGTTCCTCCAAAAAATACAACTACATCTGCATCTGGATCCATGTCTTCCACTCTGGAAAGAAAATCCAAATCATGTCTTGGATTTTCAGACGGAAGTGTCTGCCTTGCAATTCTGGTACCTCCAATGCCATATCCCCTGGCCTCTGCCAGACCACATTCTCTTTTTAATACATTCCAATAAGTATCTTCCAGGTTTTCTACACCATGTCCTTCAGTAATACTGTCACCCAAAAAATTAGCTTTTAATCCTTCCAGTTTCATTTTTCTCTCCTTAAATTCAAAAGAAAGAACTACCACACAAAGTTCTCTCCTTTATCAGAATCCCCTTTATGTAGTAGCTCCCCATTTATTCTTTAGCCAATTGGCTCAAAATCCGCAACTCCATGTTTGCAAAGTGGGCAGATGTAATCATCCGGAAGTACATCACCTTCATAGATGTAACCGCAAATCTTACATACAAAGCCTTTTTTACCTTCTGTCTGTGGTTTTGGTTTTACATTGTTATGATAGTAAGTATAAGTCATTGTTTCCTTATCACTCATAACACGAGCTTCTGTTACTGTACAGATAAACATACCATGTGTATCCAGGTCTACATACTGCTCTACCTTCAGAGACATGAATGCATTGATATATTTTGGAAGGAACATCAAACCATTGTCAGAACGGTAAGCCGGCCAGTTTGCAAACTTGTCCACAGTACGTCCGCTCTGGAAGCCAAAATTCTGGAACACTTCATATGGAGCCTCTACAGAAAGGCAGTTTACATTCATAATACCTGTTTTCTTAATAACATGGTGAGAATAGTTTGCTTTATTAATGTTGACAGCAATACGGTTTGGATTATCAGTAAGCTGTGTTACAGTGTTTACGATTAAACCATTGTCTTTGGTTCCGTCATTAGAAGTAACCACGTATAAACCATAGCCGATTTTAAACAGAGCTGTCAGGTCATTTTTGTTTGCTCTTTCCGGAGACTGAGCAATATATTCCTTGCACAGTTCTTCAGCCATTTTATCCATCTGCTCTACATTTTCATCGCTGAGAGAAGACATGATTGTTACCTTGTTATCAAGCCATGTAATGTTTTTGCTCTTTGCGAACATGTTCTTCATAACTTTGGCTGCTGTTGGTGACCAGGAACCATTTTCAATCAAACCGATGGTACGGTTCTGGTAATTACGTTCTACTAAGTGATCAATAAAGGTATGCATAAATGGGAAAATCTCTGCATTATAAGTAGTAGTAGCCAGCACCAGTTTTCCGTAACGGAAAGCATCTGCTACTGCCTTAGACATATCATCACGAGCCAGGTCATATACTACTACTTTTGGACATCCTTTTTCCTGAAGTTTGTTTGCCAGCACTTCTACTGCTTTCTTTGTATTTCCGTAAACAGATGTATAGGCAATCACAACACCTTCATCTTCTACTGAATAAGAAGACCAAATGTTGTATTTTTCAAGATAATGTCCGAGATTTTCTGTAAGAACAGGTCCATGAAGAGGACAAATAATCTGAATATCCAGTGTTGCAGCTACTTTCAGCAGATTCTGTACCTGTTTGCCGTATTTTCCTACAATACCAATGAAGTAACGGCGGGATTCATCATCCCAGTCTTCTTCCACATCCAAAGCACCAAATTTTCCAAATCCGTCTGCTGCAAACAGAACTTTGTCTGTGCTGTCATAAGTAACCATAACTTCCGGCCAGTGTACCATTGGAGCAAATACAAAAGTCAGAACGTGTTTTCCAAGAGATAAGGACTGTCCGCTCTCTACTTCTAATTTCTTTCCTTCCAGGTTCATGGAACGGAAGAAGTTCTCCATCATAGCAAATGTTTTCACATTAGCTACCACTGTGGTGTCTGGATAAACTTTCATAAAGTTATGGATATTTGCTGCATGGTCTGGTTCCATGTGCTGCACAATCAGGTAATCTGGTTTTGCACCATCTAAAACTTTCTCAATATTATCCAGCCATTCATGAGTAAACTTTGCGTCTACTGTATCCATAACTGCAATCTTTTCATCTTTAATAACATAAGAATTATATGCCATTCCGTTAGGCACTACATACTGGCCTTCAAAAAGGTCAACCTGGTGGTCATTGACTCCGACATAAAGAATGTCATTTGTAATCTTCATGGTTCTACTCTCCTTTTTTCTTTACTGATCCAACGTTATATATTATACCATATTTGTCCAGTTTTTACAATGGTAATTTTGAAAATTCATACCAAAATATAATACCTACAGCAGTCCTTTTATGATAAAATATGAGTAGTATATACCTAGATTAACAAAGAAAGGCGTCTCACTATGAAAACCTGTTTGAAAATTTTAAATCTTCTTCTACTTGGAATCAGTGCTCTTGCTGCTGTCCTGTGTTTTGTATTTGCCGGTCCCATAACTGAATCCTCAAACTTGATTATCTATATCGGGGCTTCTTTTGCTATTATTATGGTTATAGTAATTCTACGTGTAACTGTCCTTTTACCAGAACGAAAAGGGCTCTCCGTACAGCAAAAGCCGCTCCGCCGCGGATATGAACCAGCCGTAACACTCATATGGCTGATTTTTCAAGGTCTCTTTTCCATTTTTACTTTTATCTCTGAAAACAGACCACTGAAAATACTTACTATCCTTTTGACTATATGCATTACACTTTTAATGCTTTGTCATTTCGCTCTAAAATACATATGCTACAAAGAAGAACATGGACATGTATCTATGCTTCTATACCTTCTCCCAACACTCATTGTTCTGGTAATCTTTCTTATTGGAATAGGAGGTGGACTGCTCAAGGAAAAATGGGATCAAAAATCAAGAATCCATGTTCCCCATCAAATATCACAAAAACAACAGAACAATTCTGCTTCTAATACTCAGGATTTTTATACAGAAGACATTCTTTCTCGAATATCAGAAGATTATCCTGAACAGGATATTTATTATAAAATGCAGGAGACCCAGAATAAAACCTTAAACGTCCTTGTATGGACCGAAGAAGAGGAAGATGTTGTTATCTATCAATTCAAACCAAAAGATGACGGATATTTTTTTGAATCTGCTTTTCTTTCAAATGCAATCTCTAAAAATGATGTGACAGGCAAAGAAGACGGAATTCTTCATAATAAAAAATAGTGCAAAAATTGACGGAGGGCTCATATTTTGAAACCCTCCGTCTTTTCATTTCTCTTTCCCTACATAGTAAACTTACTAATACTTTCTTCAAACTCCTGGTTTGTTCCATGGCAGTTCACTACCAAAGGGCGCTCAAGCCCCAATGCGAAAACACCCAGTATGGATTTTGCATCTACTACTGCTCTTTGATATGTCAAATCTATATCAAACTCGCATTTTCTGGCTGCTCTTACAAATTCTTTTACATCATCTGGATTTGTAAAACAAATTTTTATTTCCTTCATACTCTTATTTCTCCTTTTTGTCCTGTCTTTATTCTTTCCATATTTTCCTTCTTCAAACAAAAGCAGAACAAAAACAAGTTTTATTCCTGAAACAACGGGGTAGAATAATACCGATCCCCACTATCCGGCAAAAGTACCACAATGGTCTTGCCTTTGTTTTCTTTTTTCTTGGCCGCTTCTATGGCTGCATAGAGAGCTGCCCCTGCTGAAATCCCTACCAGAATCCCCTCTTTATGTGCAAACAGTTTCGCTGTATCAAAGGCTGCTTGTGTTTCTACTGGTATAACTTCATCATAAATGTTTGTATTTAATACAGTTGGGACAAATCCTGCTCCAATTCCCTGGATTCCATGAGGACCTGGGGCTCCTCCTGAAAGTACCGGAGAATCTGAAGGTTCTACGGCAATTACTTTTATATTGGAATTCTTTGATTTTAAATATTCACCGGTTCCTGTAATGGTTCCGCCTGTTCCCACAGATGCCACTAAAATATCCACCTGACCATCTGTATCTTCCCAAATTTCCGGCCCTGTTGTGAGAAAATGCGCCTGGGAATTTGCCGGATTGTCAAACTGCCCTGTGAGAAAACTACCTGGGATTTCTTTTGCCAATTCTCCAGCCTTAGCAATAGCTCCTGCCATTCCTTTTGCACCATCTGTCAATACGATTTGGGCACCGTATGCTTTCAGTATGTTTCTTCTTTCCACACTCATAGTTTCCGGCATGGTCAAAATCAGTGAATAACCCTTAGAAGCCGCAAGAGCCGCAAGACCAATGCCTGTATTTCCGGATGTAGGTTCAATAATGGTTGCACCTGGTTTCAAAACGCCTCTATGTTCAGCATCTGCAATCATATTTTTTGCAGCTCTATCTTTTACGCTTCCTGTGGGATTCAGATACTCCAATTTTACCAACACCGTTGCCTCTAACTGATACTCCTTTTCCAGACCTGTAACTTCCATCAGAGGAGTGTTTCCAATCAATTCAGCTACATTTTTGTATACCTTTTTGCTCATGGTTTTATTCTCCTTTCCAGAATCTGTTCTGACGTATGCCTACAGCTGCCACGCAGCTTCTCCCTATCATAACACAAAAACTGCTATTTGCAACAGATTTTTCTGTTCCAAACAGCAGTTTTTATTTTATACTTCTATATTTTTTACTCTTAAATCTCGTACCAGATGATTTCGTTTGCTTTCATCTGTAAGTCAAAGCTAGAACCATCTCCTCTGTAAATTGTGGTCTCCTGTGGCTCATAAGTATTGTTTACTACACAGTATTTTCCATTCTCCACATAAGCATGAACTTCTACATTATAGTTAGTGCTGTACCATCTCAGCAGATTTTCTTCATCATGTGTACTCCATAAAATAGAACGATACAACAGACGGTTATTAGCAAAGCTATAAGGCAAACCGCTCATATAAACAGCACGACCTTTTCCAAATTCATGGACAGCCAAATTGACTCTGTGGTCTTTCTGAACCAGCACCTGTGTACCTTCCAGCGCATAAATATTCTTCTGGTTTTCTCCAAAATCAATATCTTCTGTCTGGTCTTTTGTAATGAAATGTTCTGCACACTCCCAATTATATTTATCATATCCCAATGTAAATCCAGTCTCTTTTTCTACACCGAATACATTTGCAAGCTGAATATAACGACCATTTTTCTGGTGTCCAGTAGGTTCTCCGATACCGATAATACCGCCGCCTTCGTAGACAAATTTTTTCACTGTTGCAGAAATCACCGGATTACTCCACCAGCTTCCTCCTGTATGAGCAGTATCTCCATCTCCTACATTAATCAATACATCAATATCATCCAGAATTGCCGGATTGTCCAAAATATCCTGGAAATTAATAAATTTCACATCAAATGGCGCACCTGCCAGCGCTTCAATAACTCCTGCATAGAAATAATTTTCTTTGAAATAAATAGCGTGGTGTACCATATGACATCCCCAGGCACGCATTTTTCCCCAGCAGTTTAAAACAGCGACTTTTTTAATGCAGTATGGTACACAGCCTTTCATGTTATCATATAAGGTACGGAATTCCTGGCAAACATCTTGAACATAATCTACGAATTCCGGAAATTCCAACGCAAGTTTCAAATATCCACCGTATCCAATTCTATCAATTGGCTTTCTAAGAATGGCTCTTCTGGCTGTTACCCAGTTTACTTTTGCCTCTTTTACTGGGTCTCCGCCTTCATAGAAAGTATCTGGGAAGAAATATGGCAAAAGTCTTCCCTCTGTATATTTTACACCCTCAATATCGCTAATCAAACGAAGTGTAGAGCCATTTCCTACACTTCCCACCACTGCATCCAGTCCAATAGAAGCAAATTCTTCCATAAAAGGTTCTGTACCAATCCAGTGATCTCCAAGGAACATCATAGCTTCTTTTCCACATTCATGAGTAATGTCCACCATTTCTTTTGCAATCTTCGCAACTTCCCGTCTCTGGAATGCCTGGAAATCCTGGAATTCCTTGGATGGAATGCGATACTGATTATTATAATATCCCTGATCAATAATGTATTCCGGACGGAATTTATATCCTACTTCTTTTTCAAACTGTTCCAGAATATAAGGACTTACAGAAGCTGAATATCCATACCAATCCACATATTTTTCTCTTGCCAATTCATCAAAAATTAAAGTGAACTGATGGAAAAAGGTTGTAAAACGAAGTACATTAACGTATGGATGATCTTCAATAAATTTACGCAGACGTTTCATGGTGAATTCATGAGTTTTTGGCTGACGCACATCAAAAGTAATCTGATGTTCCACATCTTTCCATCCGTTGGTTACCGCATTGTACATATGTACTGGGTCCCACATGATATATGCAAGAAAGCTTACAGTATAATCATGGAAAGGTTCTGTTTCAATCTCCACGTCCCCGTCTTCCTCCAGGTATTTCCACTTATCGGTAGGTACTGGCTCTCCTGTAGTTCTGTCTACCACTTCCCACCAGCGTGAAATATCATCTCTGCTGTTTGGTTTCAACATATCTGGATATAGCCCCTTCATTAAATGAACTCTCAAAGTAGCTCCCTGAGCAGTATAAAACGGAGTCATAACATATAACTGCTGAATTTCTTCTGGATTTTCCAGTGCCCATTTGTTGTCCTTACGTGTTGTGTAATAAGTGGAATAAATCTTTGCATCTACATCGCACAATTCCTTTGGGAAATCAGTTCCATCACAATCACGGATAGCATCTGCCCCCCACTTTTCCATAACCTCTAAGGTCTGTGGAATAACATCTAAATCTGTAGGAATGGTTACTCGACCTTTGTTCTGCTCCATAAAAATTTCCTCCTCATATTTTTTAAGAATCTTGTTCTTGTTTCTTCTAACTACCTTTACATTACCTGTTTACCTTCTTTTTTTCAACAGTGATATTGCTTATATTTTTAGGAATCTTGCTTTTTATTTTTCTATTGACGAATCTTGAAAAATGTGGATAATAGAATCTATGTGACAAGACACATGATATAACAGTAGTAATGATAAGGAGAATGTCATGAAAGAATTTTTGAAAAAGAAAAACATTATCTTTTCCGCAAAAAGATACGGCATTGACGCCTTAGGCGCTATGGCCCAGGGTCTTTTTGCTTCTCTCTTAATCGGTACCATTATCAGTACACTGGGGGAACAGCTTGGAATTGATATCCTGGTAACGGTTGGTACTTATGCAAAAGGCGCTACTGGCGCAGCTATGGCCATTTCCATTGGCTATGCACTTCAATGTCCGCCTCTTGTATTGTTTTCTCTTACCGCCGTTGGTATGGCTGCCAATGAACTTGGTGCTGCCGGAGGACCTTTGGCTGTACTCATTGTCAGCATCTTTGCCGCAGAGTTCGGTAAACTGGTTTCAAAGGAGACAAAAATCGATATTATTGTGACTCCTTTTGTAACCATTGCAGTTGGTGTACTTCTGTCTCTGTGGTGGGCTCCTGGTATTGGCTATGCAGCCAGCACAGTAGGAAATGCCATTATGTGGGCAACAGAGCTTCAGCCTTTCTTTATGGGAATACTGGTATCTGTGATTGTTGGTATTGCATTAACATTACCTATCAGCAGCGCTGCTATCTGTGCCGCTCTTTCTCTTACCGGTCTTGCCGGTGGCGCCGCTGTTGCCGGATGCTGTGCCCAGATGGTTGGATTTGCAGTTATGAGCTTTAAAGAAAACAAATGGGGTGGTTTGTTTGCCCAGGGTATCGGAACCTCTATGCTTCAGATGGGAAATATTGTGAGAAATCCGAAGATATGGCTTCCTCCAACACTGGCATCTGCCATAACCGGTCCTATCGCTACCTGCCTGTTTCATATGGAAATGAATGGCGCAGCCGTAGCATCCGGTATGGGTACCTGTGGATTTGTAGGACAGATTGGAGTGTACACTGGATGGGTAAATGATATTGCCGCAGGAACCAAAGCTGCTATCACTCCTATGGACTGGATTGGAATGGTTCTGATTTGCTTCATCCTGCCAGCTGTCCTGTCCTGGCTTATTGCTATTCCTATGAGGAAAAAAGGATGGATTAAAGAAAACGATCTGAAATTAGATTTGTAGAATATTAATATAAAACGGAGGCAGATGTTGCATGTGAAGTAACATCTGCCTCCGTTTTTATATCTTTGCTCTCCCTTTATAATAAAGTGGAGAAATCCCATAATATTTCTTAAACACTTTACTAAAATGATAGGCATCTTCATATCCCACTGCTGCTGCCACTTTTTGTACCGTTTCTTCTGGATTTTTGTCCAGAAGTTCTTTGGCTTTTTCCATACGCAGACTAATGAGATAATTAATGGGCGTATCTCCTGTCTCACTTTTGAAAATTTTGGAAATATAGAAAGAACTCAGATACATATTAGTTGCAATGTGTTCCAGGGAAATTTTCTCTGGATAATGTTCTTCCATATATTTCATAATCTGCTGAACTACATATTTCTTCCCTGTAGATTGAAACACATACCCTTCTCTGGAAACTCCTTTTTTCTCTTCGTGAATTTCTCTGACAATGAGGCAAAGAACCTGAATAAGATATGCCTTTAGCATAAAGTAACGTCCTGGATTCTGATTCTCCCATTCTTTTGTCATATCCATACAAAGTTTAAAAATATCACGTTTCATTTTCTCCGGCATTTGCAGTATTATTTTTTCTCCTGGAAAAAGAGGCATGTATCCTGGTCTACAGTTCTGAAACTCCACGCCCGAAAAAGCCATATAAAACTCTGTGCTTCCTCCTTCTGCCGGAATACTTTTATGATATGTACCAGGATTTAAAATCAACATGGTTCCTTCTTCCACATCCTGCTCTTTTCCATCTATACAAAACGTTCCTTTTCCCTTTAAAATCACCGCGATTTCAATAAAATCATGGGCATGATATTTTTGCTCTTCTTCGGTTCTCTTCTGGAAACAGGTAAACAAAAATCTTGGATTCAGGTCTTTATTGGTAAACTCATATTGTTCCGCACACATGTTAAATCTCCTCTCCTCTGAATCGTTTCTCTGCTTCAACTATACAACATAGTCCATCTAAAACACAAGAAATTACATTCTACTTTCTATTTCTTCTCCTATAATAGCAATCAGCAATTAACAATTCAGGGAGGATTTTCTTCTATGACTAAGACATTGACGCAGGGTAATCCTGCAAAACTGATTTTTTTCTTTGCTATGCCATTGATTATCGGAAATATTTTTCAGCAGTTTTACAGTATGGCAGACACCTTAATCGTAGGCCGTACCATTGGTGTAAATGCCCTTGCAGCCGTAGGCTGTACTGGCAGTATTACCTTCTTTATTCTTGGTTTTGTCAATGGTCTGACTTCCGGTCTTTCTATTATTACAGCCCAGAAATTCGGCTCCGGTAATGAACATGCTGTGCGGAAAAGTTTTGCTGCCGGCATTCTTATCAGTGTTGCCGCAGCCATTATTTTTACTATTTTAGCGGTGTTTCTTGCCCGGCCACTTTTAGAATTGCTTCAAACTCCAGATGAGATTATAGAGGATGCTTATTCCTATTTAGTTATTATTTTCATGGGAATTCCTGCCACCATTCTTTTTAACCTGCTTTCTAATATTGTGCGGGCTCTTGGCGACAGTAAAACCCCTTTATACTTTTTAATTTTTGCCTGTCTGGTAAATATTGTTCTGGATTTTGTTTTTATCCTGAATTTCCATATGGGCGTGGCAGGTGCAGGCGTAGCTACGATTCTGGCACAGCTTTTATCCGGAATCCTTTGTATCGTGTTTATTGTGAAAAAGGTTCCCCTGCTTTGGGTAAAAAAAGAGGATTTCCGTATCCATCCTGAAATTATTTTATCTCACCTGGGTGTAGCTCTCCCAATGGCATTTCAGATGTCCATCATTGCCATTGGTTCCCTGATGCTGCAGTTTGCCTTAAACGGACTTGGCTCTGTTTCTGTGGCAGCTTATACAGCCTCTCAGAAAATTGACAGCATTGCCACCTTCCCTATGAATTCCTTTGGTACTGCCATGGCTACCTATGCTGCACAGAACTATGGTGCAGGCAAGTTCAACCGTATTCGCAAAGGTGTATTTCAATGTATTCTCATTTCCGGCAGTTTCAGTATTCTTATGGGATTTGTAAATATATTTGCGGGAAGCCAGCTTACCAGCCTGTTTGTAGGCGCAGGAGAAACAGAGGTCCTGGCTTTGTCCCAGACTTATCTTACCATTAATGGCTGTATGTACCCTGTACTTGCCCTTTTGTTTATTTACCGCTTTACCTTGCAGGGCATTGGAAAAAGCCTGTTTCCAACAGTGGCCGGCGTCATGGAATTAATTATGCGGGCTATAGGCGCCTTAATTCTTACCGGACTTTTCGGATTTGCCGGAGCCTGTGCATCCAATCCTCTTGCATGGATTGGCGCATGTATTCCGCTGGCTGCTGCCTACTACGCAAGCATGCGAAAACTCCCAAAACAGGATTTTGATGACAACACCCAGTATACCCTGCCAGAGCAAAAAAGCAGTATCTTAATGACTCTGCGAAGAAAGCGGCGAATGAAAAAATTAGGATAACAGCCTTCTGACCTCCAGAGCCTTATCCGGGTAATTTGTAATAATGGCTTCCAGGTCTGCTTTTATGAAGGTTTCCATATCTTCTTTTTTATTCACTGTCCACACACGAACCTTTAAGCCGCTTTCCTGATACTCTTTCAGGAAAGCAGGCATTTTTAAATGATACACTGCGGGATGTAATCCACACACTCCCGTTTCTCTGGCATACTTATCCACATTCAAGAATACGTCACTGTAGAGATATGCACACTGTGCCTTACCATCCAGTTCTAAAATTTTCTGAACACTGTAATGGTTAAAGGAAGAATAAATCACCCTGTCCTCCATACCAGCTTCTTTTACCAGATCCATGGTTCTCTCTTCCAGTCCCGGATACCAGTAAATTCCGGTCTTCAGCTCAATATTCAGCTCCAGCTTTGTTGGTTTCAGAAATTCCAGCACCTCTTTTAACGTAGGAATTGCCGCATCCTTATAACTTTCCATATGATTAGAAAAAGAAAATTTGCGAAGCTCCTCAAGGGTGTAATCCCTTACTGCGCCCTTTCCATCACTTACCCTGTCAATGGTTTCATCATGAATGACTACCACCTCACCGTCTTTTGTCATCTGAACATCCAGTTCAATTCCGTCGGCTCCTTGTTTTACAGCCAATGCAAAAGCTTCCATGGTATTTTCCGGCGCATAAGCACTGGCTCCTCTGTGTGCAAAAATTTTCGTCATAGACCCTTTACCTCCTCTTTTTGTCTTCTTCTATCTAATATTTTATTTATTATACTTTATCTTAAATATCTTTACTAGTATAAAAGGCTGCTAAATCAAGCAGCCCTTTACATCTATCCTTTTAAATATCAGTTATTCACCAGATTATATTCCTCAATGGATTTATTAATAGCCTCAGCCATACTGGAAACTGTTTCATCTACGTTCTGATCCCCATTTAAAAGGCTCTCAATCTGAGACTCCACCGTGGCTCTTGCTTCCGGGAATACACTTAACAATGCTCCCACATATTCTGGAGAAGAATCGTGCAGCTGGTCAATAGCAGTCTGGAACTGTGGGTATTTTGCAATATTATCTTTAAATACCTGTTCTTCATGAGCATCCGTTGTTACCGGAAAATATCCTGTCTGAGCATTCCAATAAGCCTGTGACTCAGCAGATACAAGGAATTTAATAAACTCCCAGGTAGCTCTTGCTTTTTTAGAATCATTGTTATTCAAAGCCCACAAAGATGCACCTCCAATAGAAACGCCGCCTTCATCGGATGATTTTACTTTTGGAAAATAAGCAGTACCTACTTCAAATTTTCCATTTACATCCTGAAGAATCTGTTTTAGGGAAGCTGTTGAACCTAATGTAATGGCTGATTTTCCAGCTGAGAAATCTGCAAGACCTGCATCTCCACCCTTTCCTACATTTGGCGCATAGCCTTTATCATAAAGAGATTTCCAAGCTGTGAGAATATTCGCCGCACCGCCATTTTCATCAAACGCTACTGCTGTTGCAGCTTCCTTGCGTCCATTTTCATTGTTGGCATAATCAAGTCCCTGTTTTCCCATGAACTGCTCGAAAAACCATCCATAAATACCAAGGGAAATCACTTCTCCGGCTCCACCTTTATTAAGAAGCTGTTCTCCTACTTCTTCAATCGCTTCCAAACTGTCGGGAACTTCTGTAATCCCTGCTTTTTCAAACATATCTTTGTTGTAATACATAATCGGTGTAGAAGAGTTAAACGGCATAGAATACAACTTATCATCAATGGTATAATATGCAGCCAGATTGGGTTCAATGGAGGACATATCATATCCATCTGCATCAATCATTTCCTGCATAGGAGTAATCCATCCGGATTCAATCATAAAGCGGCTTCCAATTTCATAAACCTGAACCAAATCGGCTCCCATGTTTCCAATCTGAGCGCTTTTCAGTTTATTTAAGGAATCGTCATATTCTCCCTGATACTGGGCATTTACTGTAATCCCAAATTCATTTTCTGTATTAAACTTCTCCACCAGAGCATCAATAGCCTGTCCGTTGACGCCACCCATGGAATGCCAGAAGGAAATCTCGGTTCCCTCCACGTCTTTGGCATCTGCCATGGAAAATCCTTCACCATCTGTACCCTCCTGCGTACTGTTTTCTCCTGTAGATGCTGTCTGTTCTTCCAGGGTTTTCCCATTGCCACAGCCTGCCAGTGAACTGAGGGCCATAGTTGCTGCTAAAACTACTGTTATTACTCTTTTTTTCATGTTTTTTCTCCTAATGTCTTTAGATTTTTCTTCATTTTCATCTATTTGCAAAAGCCACTTCCGGCTGAATTTTACCCCTTTACAGCTCCGGAAAACATTCCACGGATAAGCTGTTTCTGTCCCAGGATAAAAATTGAAATGGATGGAATGATAACCATAACCACCCCTGCAATCATTAAGGTAATGGACTGGGAATCCACGCTGTCCAGCATACTGATACCAATCTGTACGGTTCTCATTTTGTCAGAACCTGTTACCAGAAGAGGCCACATGTACATGTTCCATGCATTAATAAAGGTATATACTCCCATAGCCCCGATAGCTGATTTTGTCAATGGAAGCAAGATTTTTATAATAAATTTTAAATTATTACATCCATCTAATTTTGCAGATTCATATAATGAAATAGGAAAAGTCATATAAAACTGCCGAAACAGGAAAATTCCCATTGCAGAAGTCAGGTAAGGCACAATAAGTACCCCATAAGTATCTAACATTCCCAAATTTCCTACTGTCAGATAATTAGAAATAATCGTTGCTTCCCCTGGCACCATCATGGTTGCCATAACAATAGCAAACAAGATTCCTTTTCCCTTAAATTCCAAAAAAGAAAATGCAAAAGCAGAAAGTGAACATGTAATAATCTGTCCAATGGTAATGCATCCTGCCATAATAAAAGAGTTTAAAATAAACCGAAGCAGCGGTACATTTACCAGAGCATCTCGAAAATTGCTGAGTGTTGGATTCTTTGGTAGCAGATTCAGCTCCATGGTAAACAATTCCCCTGATGGCATAAATGCAATGCTAAGCGCATATAACAACGGAAGTAAAATCACAAAAGCCATTACAAAGTTGGCTGCAAGACGAATCCCTGTACGTGTTCTCCTTTTTGCCAAAGCTTTTGCATTCATTTGTGTCTTAAGGGCTAATAGCTGCTCTTTGGTCATAGTATTTTCCCTAAAACCTTCAAGCACCATATTCTTGGTATCTATCATTAGTAAGTAACTCCTTTCTTCTCCATACGGAACATCACCAGAGTGATGAGCATAATAATAATAAACAAAATAACGGATTGAGCCGCTGCACTTCCAAAGCGATAGTTAAAAAATGCATCTCTATAAATGGAGTACACAATTACATTGGTACTTTCATTTGGTCCACCCTCCGTCAGAATCTTAATCTGTCCAAAAGACTGGAATGCCTGAATAATATTTACCACCAGGGTATAAAACATAATGGGGGAAAGCCCTGGCAAGGTAAGACTAAAAAACTGCTGTATACCACTGGCTCCGTCTACCGACGCCCGTTCATAAATAGTCTCATCAATGTTTCCAAGTCCTGCAGAAAAATACAGAAAATTAATTCCGCTATTCAGCCATGCAGTAAGGATTGCCACACAATAAAGGGCTGTTTTCGGATCATTCAGCCAGTTAATATTCAACCCCAAAAGTTTGTTTACAATCCCCACAGACGGATGCAGCATAATCTGAAAAATCATTGCTGCTGAACTGGAGGCAATGGCCATTGGCAGTGCATAGGCTGTGCTGAAAAACCGGATGCCAGGAAATGCTTTGTTACACAAAACTGCTGCAACCAATCCCAAAAACATACTGCCTACTACAACAATCAATACAAAAATCAAAGTTACTTTCAGACTGTTTAAAAAGGATGGAGAACTAAGCAGTTCTTTATAATTCCCAAGTCCCACAAACAATTTCGCTTGTCCCATTTTGTTGGTCTTATAAAGGCTGAGATAAACAGTTTTAAAAAAGGGATAGAATAAAAACACACCAAACACCAACAAACTGGGTATCAAATAGAAATAGGGCGTTACATTCCATTTTTTCTTTCCTTGATTCATAATGAAATTTCCTCTCTGTAAAATAAATTTTCTCCGGTTTCTTTATCAAACACATGAAGCTTTTCCGGGTCAAAATAAAGCTGAAGCTTTTCCCCGGTTCTGGTCTGATTATCCGGTCTTAACCGCACTGCATGACTCTTATTCTGAGCATCAAAGTAAAGAATCACCTCTGCCCCAGGCATCTCTCTTGCAGTAATAGTTTCTACAATATCCACACTTGCTTCATCAAAGCCTCTGTGTACAGCATCTTCATACTCCCAGATGTCCTCCGGACGGATACCAATCACAACCTTTTTTCCGTTTTCCTGCTCTTTTAATATCTGTCCCCTGCTGCCATCTACATAAACCTTCTTTCCAAGTTCTGTACCACCTAAATAAAGGGTTGTTCTGCCCTCTTCCTCTCCTACATAAGCGTCAAAAAAATTCATGGACGGAGAGCCAATAAAACCTGCTACAAACTGATTTCTAGGATTGTTATAAATATTAGCAGGGCTTTCTACCTGCTGCACCACACCGTCCTTCATCACCACAATTCTGGTTCCCAAAGTCATAGCCTCTGTCTGATCATGAGTCACGTAAATCATAGTAGTCCCAAGTTCCCTATGTAATTTTGCCAGTTCAATACGCATCTGCGCCCTTAATTTGGCATCCAGATTAGAAAGAGGCTCATCCATAAGAAAGGCTTTGGGCTTACGGATAATAGCGCTTCCAATAGCAACTCTCTGCTTCTGTCCTCCTGACAAGGCGCTTGGTTTTCTATCCAGCAACTGTTCAATTTCCAGAACCTTAGCCACCTGATGTACCTTTTTATCAATCTCTTTTTTGGGAACTTTTCTGATTTTCAGCGCATAGGCCAGATTTCCGTATACTGTCATATTGGGATACAATGCATAATTCTGAAAAACCATGGACAGCCCTCTGTCTTTTGGCTCATAATAGTTACACAGCTCCCCGTCTATCCACAATTCCCCGTCACTGATATCCTCCAGCCCTGCAATCATCCGCAAGGTGGTAGACTTTCCGCAGCCGGAGGGACCCACAAAAATAATAAATTCCCTGTCCTGTATATCCAAATTGAAATTCTTAACTGCGTAATGTTCTCCATCATACTGTTTGCATATATTTTTCAAAACAATCCCTGACACAATTTTTCTCCTTCCTGTTCAAAACCTGTAACTTAGTTTAAAGAGAAAAATGCACCTTAACTATCATGGTTTTCCAAAATAAAGGTTAAATTTACATAAAAAAACCGATTCTGACACTCTGTTAACCAGATTGTCAAAATCGGTTTTCTTTCCTCTACTCTACAATATTCTGCAGCCAAACACCTTTCTTCACCAATACAAATCCTATGATACATTTAATAATATCTGCCATCTGCACTGCAATAAAGATATACACCACATACAACTCCGTAAAATGCCCTAAAAGATAAGCAATAGGAACGCTGATACAGCAGATAAACACACTGTCAAAGAAGAAGGTTACAATGGTTTTTCCACCGGAGCGCAGGGTAAAATACGCTGCGTGGAGAAAAGCCTGCATTGGCATAAACACCGCAGTCACCATAATGAAATACTTCGCCAGTTCTCTGGATGCGGGATTTGTGTTGTATAACTGTGGAAACAGCGGCGCAATAACCAGCATTACCAATGCCACACCAGTACAGCACATAACAGAAAATACAATCATCTTGCGGTCTGTATCTTTTGCTTCTTCCATTTTTCCTGCTCCCAGAAGCTGTCCTACCACAATCGCCACCGAATCACCCAGGGCAATAAATACTACGTTAAATAAATTAGAAATGGTGTTGGAAATATTCATTCCTGCCACCACATTCATTCCTCTTACAGAATAGCACTGGAGAAGCAGAGCCATGCCCGCAGCCCACATGGTTTCATTGAGCAGCAGAGGAGTTCCCTTAATTAAAATACGCTTCACCAGATAACCAGGAATCTTCATGGTACGATACAGCCCTTTTATATAAGTATTCTGTTCCTTGTGCGCATGGGTCCAGCAAACCACAATGAAAGCCTCTACATAGCGGGACATTACCGTAGCCACAGCAGCTCCCTTAACACCAAGTTCCGGGAAACCAAACTTACCGTAAATCAGCAGATAATTAAACACCAGGTTTACAAGAACCGCTGTAATTCCTGCTTTCATAGGAGTAATGGTACTTCCACATTCTCTTAACGTACTGGCATAAACCTGAACCACCATAAAAGCCGGAAGCCCTGCCAGCATAATCCAGAGATATTCCTTTCCATAACGAAGGGCTGCCGCAGTGTCTCCTCCGTCCTGATTTCCGTTGAGATACATCTGAATCAGTGGTTCTCCGAATACAGCCAGAATCAAAATCGTAACACCTGTTAAAATAGCTGCCATCCAAAGTTTAAACCGGAAGGTATTTGCCACACCCTCGTCATCCTTTTGTCCGAAGAACTGGGCTGTGAAAATCCCCGCCCCAGACACACCGCCGAAAATACACAGGTTGTATACAAAAATAAGCTGGTTTACAATAGCCACTCCGGTCATCTGCTCTGTACCAACCTGCCCAACCATAATATTATCCAGCAGACTTACAAAATTGGTAATACCATTCTGAATCATAATAGGAACTGCAATTAACAAAACCATCTTATAAAACTGTTTGTCGCCAAATAATTTCTTTTTCCAATGTCCTTTCATTTGTATTTCTCCCTCATTTGTAAATATTGTTAATGCTTCTTACTATAGCATAAAAATCTAAAAGAATACAACCACAAATTTTCTACCCAAAAAATTGACCAATTTCTTGTGAAAAACCCCAAAAATTTCTCTATGTCAAATACTGTCGCATATTGCACTCTTGACGAATTCGATATATTATAAATAGTAAGGATTATTTTTAGTTAAATATTGATAAAGATAGATAAGGGGCAAATCTAAAATGAAGAAAAAACTATATCAAACCTATCGTTCTATGACTCGATGGGTAAAGCGGCAGATTTGCAATCCCCGTAAACGGCTTGTTTTAGAGGCGGTTGCAGTAGCTGCTATTATTATTGCCATTATTTCCCTGGTTACCTCCGGTAAAAAAGTCAACACCGAAGGAATCAAAGAAGGGGTTTCCTATATTAAATCCCTGGAAAAAAAGGATACCAGTGAAATTGAACAGGAAATCAAAGAAATTAAAAGAGCTGAGAGAAAAGCAGCCTTAGAAAGCGGTGAAATCAATGTATGGGCACAGTTTAATGACTCTGTGATTCTTGGAGATTCCCGTGCAGTGGGCTTTGAGGTTTTCGACTGCGTGGATGACAGCCGCGTATTTGCTGATGCAGGAGCTACCATTCGGAAAATACCGGAATACATAGATGGGATAAAGGCTGTGAATCCATCCAGTATTATTCTCTGCTTTGGTATCAATGATATGAACATTGGGTTCTGGAAAACCTGCGAAGAATATATAACAGAATATGACCAGATGATTCAGCAGCTTCAGGAGGCTTTACCTGATGCTACGGTATATGTAAACTCTATTATTCCTGCCACGGATCCTGCTTTCCAGAAATCTGAGAAATGGCGGGAAATCCCAGATTGGAACGAACAGCTAAAGGCACATTTTGAAGAAACAGGAGTTCCTTTTATTGATATTACGGAGGAAGTGGAAGAACATAAGGATCTCTATGACGTGGATGGCATCCATATGCGAAAAGAATTTTACCTGTACTGGGGTAACGCTATCATTATGGAGGTAACAGAAAATGAATAAGAAAATTTCCTTTTTGACACCCATACGGGTAGCTATGGTTGTAATTCTCTTTGCTTTTATTGTGTTTCTCCAGATAGGAGACAAGGAAAGCAAAGCATCTTTGAAAACCGTAACCAACAAGGTGGTAAAGTCCATCAAAGTGGAAGGAATGGCAGAGAGCAACAACCGTATGTTTAAGAAATTCTATGGATTAAATGCCAGTGATTATGAAGGCGTCACCTTATATGCACCGGAGACAAATATGAATGCCCAGGAGCTTCTGATTGTAAAATTAAAGGACAGTTCTCAGGCAGAGGCGGTTACAAAAGCTATTAACAGCCGCCTGGAAACTCAGAAATCCAGTTTTGAAGGTTACGGGATTGAACAGTTTGATATGCTGGAAAACCACATCCTGGATGTTCAGGGAAACTTTATTCTCTATATTGTCCATCCAGATGCTGCCAAGGCTGACCAGGCTTTCCGCAACAGCCTTTAAAAATGTAATGACCATAAAAATGAAAGGATAAAAAAGTATGATTTTCAGCAGTATTTTCTTTCTGTTTGTATTTCTTCCCATAACCCTCTTCCTGTACTATGTTGTGCCCTGGAAGTTCAAGAACTTCATGCTCTTATTATGCAGCCTGATTTTTTATGCCTGGGGAGAACCTGTATATGTATTCCTCATGCTCTTTAGTATTGTGTTCAACTATTTAAGTGGTATCGAAATTGATGGATACCGGCAAAATGAAAACACAAAGATGCTAAGGTACAGTTTCTGGTTTACCGTAATTGTAAACCTGGCAATTTTGGGATTCTTTAAATACTACGGATTCCTGGTAAACAACTTAAACGCAATCCTTCCTTTTGAAATTCCGTACAGGGAATTGTCCCTGCCCATTGGTATTTCCTTTTATACCTTCCAGACCCTCTCCTACATCATTGATGTATATAAGGGGGTTGTGCCTGTACAGAAGAACTTTGTTTCCTTCGGCGCTTATGTAACCATGTTTCCACAGCTCATTGCCGGCCCTATTGTCCGCTATACAGATGTGGATGCACAGCTTAGCAAACGTACCCATTCCCTTTACAAATTCGGTCAGGGCGTTTCCTGGTTCTTAAGAGGTCTTGGAAAAAAGGTACTTCTTGCTAACAATATTGGTATGACTTATGATGCCATTGCTGCCATCCTTCCTGCTGAGCGCTCTGTTCTTACAGCATGGATTGGATGTATTGCCTATGCAATGCAGATTTATTTCGATTTCGGCGGTTATTCTGATATGGCCATTGGTCTTGGAAAAATGTTCGGATTTGAATTTATTAAAAACTTTGATTACCCTTATATTTCAAAAAGTGTTACTGAATTCTGGAGAAGATGGCACATTTCACTGGGAACCTGGTTCCGGGAATATGTTTATATCCCTCTGGGTGGAAACCGCGTGTCCAAGGCCAAGCATATCCGCAATATCTTAATCGTGTGGATGCTCACCGGTTTCTGGCATGGCGCTGCCTGGAACTTCATGCTCTGGGGACTTTACTATGGTCTTCTTTTACTGGCAGAAAAGCTATTCCTGGCTCCGAAGCTGGAAAAGCTCCCGGCCAAGGCACAACAGGCCTATTGTTTCATTCTGGTTTTGTTTGGATGGGTATTATTCTTCTCACCAACCCTAAAAGATGCCTTTGTATACATAGGAAATATGTTTGGAATCGGCGGCAGCGGCTTTATTGATTCTACAGGACTTTACTATCTGGCACAAAACCTGATTCTCCTGGTAATCTGCGCTCTGTGTTCCACTCCATGGTTATGGAAAAAATTCCGCCGCTTCACCTTACAGAAAGGTAAATATCCCTCTGTAGCTGCAGCAGTGATTTATACAGCAATTTTTATTTTTTCCATTGCCTACCTGGTAAATGCAACTTATAACCCATTCCTCTATTTCCGATTCTGACAGGAGGCGATACAAAAATATGGAAAACCAAAGACATCCTCATAAGAGAAAAATGACTCCGGAAGAAAAAAGACTCAGAAAAGAAAAGCTCTTTTATCAGCGGAGTTCCAAAATCTATTTTAAAATGGCTGGTATCTTTCTGTTTTTTCTGATTATTGCTTTTGCCTTTAACCTCTTTAGCAAAGACAAAAAGTATTCAGAATCTGAAAACCGTATGTTGGCTCAAAAACCTGAATTTTCCATGGCAAACCTGGCCAGTGGAAAATACATGAAAGACATGGAAGACTATGTAACAGACCAGTTTTTTATCCGTGATAAATGGATTAACTTAAAAGTTTTAGAAGACCTGGCTCTTGGAAAACGCGAATCCAACGGCGTCTATATTGGCAAAAAGGACCATCTTATGGAAATCCCAAGCGCGCCAAACCAGAAAGCCCTGGATAATAATCTGGATGCTATCAGTAACTTCGCTGCCAGTCATCCGGACATCAACACTGTTATGACCCTGATTCCCAATGCAGCCTATGTATATGACCATCTCATTCCAAGAAATGCTCCGGTAAGAGACCAGGAAGCAGATATTAAGTATGTCCAGAGCGCAGTAGGTACTTCCCTGAACTTTGTAGACTTGACAAAAACCATGACATCACACAAGAATGAAGAAATCTATTACAAAACAGACCATCACTGGACAACCCTTGGGGCGAAATATGCCTTTGATGCTCTCAGCACTGCCCTTGGTATTGACAGTCCAACCCAGGAGTACACCATTTACCCCGTAACCCACAGCTTTCAGGGGACATTAACCTCCAAAAGCGGTTATGACAAAGGCATGGACACCATTGAACTTTACATTCCTCAAAATGTAAATACAGACTGTGTGGTAAACTTTGTAGATGAAGGAAAGCGGACTGCTTCCATGTATGAAAGCGCCGCTCTGGAAAACAAAGATAAATATGAAGTATTCTTCGGAGGAAACCATTCCCGCATTGACATTTCCACGCCCATGGAAGGAAAGAAAAATCTTTTGCTTTTCAAAGACTCCTACGCAAACTGCTTCATTCCTTTCCTGGTGCCTTACTACAGAAACATCATTGTCATTGACCCAAGATATTACTATGACAATATTGAAAGCCTGATTACAGACAACGAAATCACAGACATTCTGTTCCTCTATAATGTAAATACCTTCATGGGAGACACCTCTCTTGGGGATGTATTAGCGGCGGAATAAGCGCAAAAAAATAACCGTTTTCCTATATGATATGATACCTCTAAAGTAGACAGATTAAATATAAAA